>Ga0307517_10003492_pt1 | contig 24422 bp, 20 predicted proteins | sample 23_EM_MG_FD_194515 | JGI IMG/M metagenome (GOLD analysis project Ga0307517, IMG submission 194515) | Populus trichocarpa ectomycorrhiza microbial communities from riparian zone in the Pacific Northwest, United States - 23_EM | ecosystem: Host-associated > Plants > Roots > Unclassified | place... | reverse complement strand
AAATTAATAAAAAAAAAAGTCCAGTAAAACTCCACCAAATGAGAAACTAGCCAGACTCTAGTTGATTAAAAACCCAACAAGGTTTTAATTAAAAAAAAGTTCAGCAAGGCTCCACCAAATGGGGACCTATCAAGGTTCTAATCCCGACAAGGCTCTGGTTGATTTAAAACCTAGCAAGCTTTTAATAAAAAGAGTATAGTAAGACTCCACTAAACGAGGACTCAACAAGGCTACGGTTGATTAAAGTTTTCACAAAAAGAGAGTTCAGCAAAACTCCAGCAAACAAGGACCTAGCAAGGCTCCAGTTGATCAAAAACCCAGCAAGGTTTTAACAAAGAAAGAGTCTAACGAGACTCTGGTAAAAAGGACCCGCCAAGGTTCTACGCATAATAAGACTCTAGTTGATTGAAAACTCAACAAGCTTTTAACAATAAAAAAAGGTCCAGTAAGACTCCAGTAAATGAAGACCTAGCAAGGTTCTGAGCCCAGTAAGGCTTCATTTGATTAAATAGTTCAGCAAGATTCCAACAAATGAGGATCCAACAAGGTTTTGAGCCCAACAAGGCTCCACATGATTAAAAAACCCAGCAAGATTTTAACAAAGAGATAATTCAGCTAGACTCCAGCAAGCAAAGACCTAACAAAGCTTCAATTGATTGAAAACCTAGCAAGGTTTTAACAAAGAGAATTCTAGCAAAACTTCATTTGATGACAAGAAGTCTAGCATAAACATCCCAAAAAAAATCAGAAAATGGTCCACCTCAAAAAAAGAATGTAAGGCATTTCCTTTGAAAAATCTAAGACAGCATCAATCATAATAAAACAAAATCAATCATTTCATTCATGAAAAATCATAGATATTTTTCACACAACAGGAAGGTTACCTGATCATAAACTATAAGCAGGTTACTCAAACACAAACCATGCATGAAAAAGCTTAGATATTTTTCACACAATGAGTAGGTCTCCCGAATAACAACATCAAATTTTAAAAACAAAGAGAAAAGTCTTGATGTCCAAAATAATTGAGTTTTGAAACATCTACAAAGGTAACCACCTCTTGATTTTTTAATATCAAAACTCCCTAATGGATTTCTCTCTCGACCGGAGAAGGTTTTCACACCGTTTTTTTCTCTTTACAAACTTATCTTCTAAAGTCTCTTACAAGACTTTATACCGAAAGTATTGTAAAGAGATGGTCAACTGTCATACCCTGATTTTGGGTTCCTCAAAATTCATTTATGTTAAAAAATATTTTTGTTCTGCAATCATAAATTCAAAATCCAAATATATTTTCAGGTCACAAATATATGATCTTTCGAGTTGCAGACATGTCAAAATGCTAGATGGAAAGTCATATTGGAATATTGTTCGCGAGATACGTTAAAGAAGAACTTAATTAATTGAAGCAAAATTAAGTTTGAAACTCAATTTGACTAATATTGGAAGAATTAACTAAATTCAAGGTCTTAATTAAACTTTTAATGGGTTTAATTAACTTAGTTAAGGACTTAATTGAAAGAAAATTAAGTTTGGAAGTCAATTTAGCTAAAATTGAAAGAATTCGTTAAGTTCAAAGGCTTAATTAAACTTTTAATGAGTTTAATTGACTTAATTAAGAACTTAATTGAAAGAAAATTAAGTTTGGAGGCCTAGTTTGGGTGAATTTGCAATGATTGGAATATTAGGGATCCAATTGAACTTTAAAGAGCCTAATTGGTGCAATCAAGGATATAATTGAAAGGAATTAGAAATTTAAAGGGCAATTGAGGATGAAATTAAAAATATCCAAGACTAGAGAACATAATGAAAAGACGTTAAAGTTAGAGGATCTGATTGAAACATTGCAAGGGTGAAATTGAAGAAATTCTTAAAATTAGCTTCAATTGAGGATTTAATTGAAAAGACTTGAAAGAGTAGGGACTAAATTGAAGAAGGTATTGTAGACAACAAGTCAATTCACTTTTAAAAGAGAAACCATAGACGACATGTTGTTCGGTAACTATTCATTTTCTTATTCATTTTAACCTTAAAATGTTGCTTGAGTTGTCATGTTTCAATCCGATTCTAACCCTCATCCTCTTACCACAAAATTTTTCCTAAAATATAGTGATGATTCTCCTTAATAAAATCCAACTATAACAATCATTGTTTTATCTTTAAAAATTCCAAAAAAATACCACAATGACTCATCCTAATTACGGATCATGAAAAACATATTAATTGTGCTCATCTTAACTCTTCTACACCCTCATCTCTAAATCAATAAATAATATCCATGATGTTACTATCCAACTCCAACCGTTTCTATCAACTTCTTGCCCCAAAAATTCAAAAAAAAAATCACTAACAAACTTGTACTGTAATTGCCAAAATTTCCATAAGCTTCGAGTAACTTTTTTAGCAAGCTGGGAACAGGACAAGCTTTGTTCCTAAGTTGTAATCAATGGTCAAACATTCCTTTTTTATCTACCAACTCATGGCTGCCACCGTACTTGAACTAGCCTCCCTCGTCTTCCAACCTCTGACATTCATAGTAACCCATCTCTACAATTGTTTATAGTCAAAACTGACCCCAAAACCACCTCCAAAACAAACCTCTCTCACCATCTTGACTGTCTAGTAGCTACTAGTGGAGAAACCCTGGTTCACAGCTGCAGCAACTATTAACTAATGTGTAGTGGTGTTTGAGAAGTGGATGCTACAATGTCTCCGTTCAAAGCTGATGCATAAAAAGCCCCCTCCAAACTAAACTTAAGGAACTGACCCAACAACAAACTAATAATAAACAGAGGAGATGATGGAAATGGAGATGTTACCCGAGGAAGGATGTTTAAGAAGGGATACAAATCCCACCGAAAGACACAGTTTGGTTTCTGGGCATAACCTCCTTGCTGCCAGTTGCAACAACGTTTATAGTAAGCTATGAATTGTTGTAGGTAATTTCTACAATTGCTTGGTGATACATCGGGAGTGCACTGCATAAATACATGATTTTTTTTTTAGTGGATGACAGGCCTGCTGTCTCAGCTGCTAACGCGAGGCTGGAAAAGCCCGTGGAAGCTCTTGCTCTCGTGTCTCTGATCAAACCACTCCGAATTTGATCAAACTGTCATCACTGGTAGGTGGATACTTCAAAATCTAATAGTGGTCCAACTTGTTTCTAGGTGTTGCACTGATGCGTGGATACTTGGGATTCTTCTCCTTCTTCAATGTCCTGGGATGGTGAAGTATAACCTTACCCAGATCTTCTTCTTCCTTTTCTCCCCCTAAAATGTTGGCCCTGATTTCACAGCCCTGGCAGCCTTCTTGGCTTCTGCCTTCGGATCAGGCTTTCTGGATGCATCAGCTCTGAACGGTTTTATATGTTTGGTTGGTGGATTGGTCATAGGTATAAGCCTTTCTCTTCCTTTACAATTAATGTGTTTGTGGGCTGGGATGTGGTCTTTATCCAAGTAGGCTCTGTTTTTGTGATGAGCTTGAACCCTTAGACTTTATTTGCATCCATGTTTTATTTTTTTATGTGTGAACACTTTCTTTGCATTTTTCATTTACGTTAGTTTATTATTTTATTTTCAAGCTTTTCTTTTATAAAAAAAAATAACAAAGTAGAAAATAATATTTCATAAAAATATCCATTTCAAATTGTGCATGTCACTAAGTTTCTCAAAAAAAAATCATATAAGCATTCTAAATCAAAAAATATAATACAAAACTAATATGAAAGAAAACAAAAACAAAAGAAATACATTGCATGATTTAGCATTCTTTAAAAATACCAGAAAATATTAAAAAAAAATAATTTTTATTTTGCATGCATCATGAATTTAATAGCAAGTTTATTAAAGTCATGAGAGCTTAGCCTAAATTTTAAAAACAAAAAAAAATTGTTCATTTTTAATATTAAAAAATATAAACTTTTACATAAGACATTCTTAATATTAAAAAAAAATACAAAAAAAAATTGATAGAATAACCAAACTTGACCCATAAAATCATGGTCATTCTTATTGGGGTGGACTCATTTTAACCATCAATAAACATACTAATTGTTAGTAAAACACAACATAACCTTAGTAATAATTAGACAAATTAGCAATGCAAATTATCTTAAGCAAGGTGTACTGGGGTGGTATTATCCTCTCAATACACAATTAGTTCTCTCTTTAAAGATCAGTTAGGATTTCTAGTAATCAAAATACTAGGTGGTGACTCAAATCCTTTTTAAACCATAAAAAGACAAGAATTCATTGTTCTTTCCACACATCCCTATACTAATCTAGGAGGACGGTCACTACAACGTCATATACTTATAAAAAAAAAGTGATTATCTTGCAAATGATGATATTATAGATGGATACAAGTTTGTCATAAAATTCTCTAAAGCTGAATAGATATTGATAACCAATGAAAATAAGGTTGGAAAGAACAAAAGCCTAAGACCATAAGAAATTTGGTTTAAAAAATAATATAAGCTAAGTGGATGTTGAAAGCCATCATAAATTTTGCTGGAAAATTATAATGAGCTCGAAGTTAGCTAAAACTTGATTAAAAATAACTTATGGCCAAATATTAATATAGAAATGTGGTTGTTTGATAAATACTGAAAGTTGATAATGATGGCAGTGATTAACCCAAAAAATCAAAGTAATATTGATATCATCTGAAAATTTAATTAGTGGAAATTGAAAAAAAAAATGAAAAATTACGTGATTTAGATATGGTGGCCTACTCCACGAACACAAAGCCACAAAGAACTATATATTGTAGAAATGTTGGTTTGTTCTCATTGAAGAGATAACAAATAATCTATATTTATAATGGATGATACATTAAAAAAATCAAACATAATAAATCAATCAATCTCTTAAATTACTTTAAGAGATCTAGTGATTTATCTTAATAGTTTTTTAGATTAATTCCTTATAATTTTGAAAAGTTAATATACCTTTCAATAGGTTTTTCTCTTTTAAGTGATCTTATTTTGTTGAGCATTTAAAGATTGTTGGATGGTGATTGGCGGGTTATGATCAGGCACACGTTAAGGGAGGGTAATAGAAGCACATATTACCTTTGCTAATATGGCGCATGATGTTTCTCTTGGAGTCCATGTTCTTGCTCATATTGCAGTGGGTATTAAGCCCTTATTGTTTGTTGATTTTGTAGGGCTTGACACTCACCTTTATTATTGATGGGATTTCAAGCCAAATTTGGAAGAAAAATTTTTTATGGACTTGAGTCGGTTCCAATTTAAGCACACCTATAATGGATCTTTGCATCCTTGCTCACACTTAGTCAAGGCTTAGGGTTCAAATGAATCCTACAGTTCTAAAGTCCTAAAACCTATGTCCGTTTTATCTTTCTCCTTTTTCAATTCCGTCTTGCCAAAAATTGCACGTTGGGTTTGTCTTAGATTATGGATTCAAGTAAGAAAATAAATATTCATGTACTTAGTTCTTATGTAAAAGCCTAAAGTTATTATATTTTAGGGTTAAAGCTTGTTTCCAAACATCTTCATTCTCTACACTTTAGTAGCTGAAGAGAAAAGAGAAAATGTGAGTTTTAGGTTAATTTGAGATTTTAGGTAAGACAGTAATTTTAAGAGACACCTTGTGATCTCCTACTTTCTCATTATGAATTTTCCTAATCGTCTTGTCCATGAAGTAGGCCTAAGTTGTCGAACCACATAAATTTCTTGTGTACTCTTATGTGATTGATTGTGCTTGTTATTTTATATCTTTCCATTCGCTAATTGGTTTGAAATTCTAGGGTTGTTTCCACAATAAATTAGTATCATAATTTGTCTTGTTATCAGTTGGCTTTTGCAATGGCAATAAAAGTAACATTGACGATGAAGTTTGATGTAGAGAAATTTAATGGTATGAATGACTTCAATCTGTGGCGTATTAGGTTGCACAACTTATTAGTTCAACAAGGTTTATTTAAGGTATTGAAAGGTATAGATTGTTTGCCTAAGAGAATGGATGATAAGGATAAAAAAAAATATCATGGAACAAGCACTTAGTGCAATTCAGTTGTGTTTGTCTAATGAGGTTATGAGAAAGGTTATTGAGGAGACTACAATTATTGGATTGTGGATAAAGTTAGAAACTCTTTATATGAATAAATCCTTGATGAACTGATTGTATTTGAAACATCAACTGTATACTTTCAAGATGAAAGAAGGTATGCTCATTAAAGATCATTTTGGTAAATTCAATAGAGTAATTTTAGATTTGTGAAATATTGATGTTAAGGTTGAAGATTATCATCAAGCTTTGATTTTATTGTGTTCGTTAACTCCATCTTATGATCATTTTATTGATGTTTTGTTGTAAGGAAATAATAGTATTAGTTCAGAAGATGTCAAAACTTGTTTAAATAAGGAGTTGAAAAAACCAGTGTCATGGAGTCATAATGATGATCATGCAAAGGGCTTGATTGTGAGGGGTAACAATAGTAATAATTCAGGTAGTGAAGGCATATCTACATCAAAATCAAAGTCTAGAAAAATTAAATGCTTTAAATGTCATAAAATAAAGCATTTTAAGAAGAATTGTATTAAGTAAAAAGATAAAGGAAAGAATGAAAAAACATTTGATGTTGCAAATATTGCTAGTGAAGGAGGTTTTTTATGATGCTGAAAGTGTTCTAGTTATGTCTATTGGTAACTCAGGTGATGGGTGGGTTTTTGTTTCAGCTTGCACATTTCATAATTTTCCTAATAAAAGTTGTTTTGACACTTATAAAGTTGGTAATGCTATTATTTTATTAGGAGACAACATAAAGGACTTTTTGTTATTGGTGTAGGTATAATTAAAATTAGAATATATGATGATATTGTTAGGACACTAGACGTTCGATATGTTCTAGAGATGAAAAAAATTAATTTCTTTAAGTTTTATTGATTTTCAAATTTATGTTTTTTCTACTAGAGGTGGAGTTCTAGAGGTTTTGTAACGGTGCTCTGGTCATGATAAAAAAAAAAAAGTTGGGTAATGATTTTTACCATCTTCAAGGTTATTTAGCTAGTGTATCATTTGTGGTTGATTTAGATAATGTTTTTATTTGGTTATGACGACTAGGACATATAAGTGAGAGGAGAATGATAGAGTTAAGCAAATAAGATTTGTTATGTGGATATAAAATAGATAAATTCAAGTTATGTGAGCATTGTGTTTATGATAAACAGTGTAGAGTGAGATTAGTACGACTATTTATCATATCAAGGGTATTGTTAGTTATGTTCATTTTGACCTTTGGGGTTTTTCTCCTGTTATATCAAAAGATGGAGCACAATATTTGTTTATATTTATTGATAAATACTCTATGAAGATTTGAGAGTATTTTCTAAATAGAAAGAGTGAAATGTTTGTTACGTTCAAGCAATAAAAAAACCTTGATTAAGAAGTAGATTGGTCAAGCTTTTAAGAATTGATAATGGTTTGGAATTTTACTCAGGTGAGTTTGATGAGTTTTGCAAGAATAAAGAAATTACTAGACATCACACTCTTAGAAACACACCACAACAAAATAATATTATAGAATATATGAATAAAATACTCTTGAAAATAGCATGTTGTATGCTTTCACAAGCTAGATTGTCAATGGGCTTTTAGGTTGAAGTAGTTGGCATAGCTTATTATATGGTGAATAAATCTCCATCAGTAATTTTAGAGTTGAAAACTCTATATGAGGTATGACCTAGTTCTCCTGTTAATTACTATATACTGTAAATATTTGGTTATCCTACTTATGCTTATGTTAAGGAAGATAAACTTGGGTTAAGAGCATGAAAATTCATATTCCTAGGCTATGCATTTGGGGTAAAGGGATATATGTTGTGGTGTATTGATCCCAAGTCATCTAAGTTTATTACTAGTAGGGATGTGACCTTTGATGGGTCTGCTATGTTTCACAAGGAAAATGAATCAGCTAGTATTGATATTGAGATAAACCAAGGTGAATGTAAACAGGTGGAGCTTAAGGTTAGAGCTTCAGAGACAATGCAAGAAAATGCTTCAATTAAGGAAGTGGTACAGGATATTGTTGTTAAAAATGCACCTAAAAAATTATCTTACAGTATTGCTACAGAAAGACAAAAAAGACAGATAAAAACACCGATTAAGTACGGTTATGCTAATTTAGTTGATTTTTCCTTGAATGTTATAAAGAATCTTGATGATCATAAGTTTTGTTCTTATAAAGAGGTAGTTTCTTGGAAAGAATCTTCTTAGTGGATATTTGCTATAAATGAGAAGATTGAATCTCTTTATGTTAACCAGAATATTATTAAGTGTAAATTGGTTTACAAAAGGAAAGATAGAATCCTAAGGGTTGAGGATGAAAGGTTTAAAACATGTTTAGTTGCTAAAGGTTTTACACAAAGAGTTAGTGTTGACTTTAACAAAGTGTTCTCTCTAATTATGAAGGATAGTTCCATCCAAGTATTGCTTATTATGATTGTCTTGTTTGACTTAAAGCTTGAATAGTTGGATGTCAAAATAATTTTTCTATATGATGAGTTAGAGAAGAGTATTTATATACATCAATTAAAGGGCTTTATTACTCAAGTTAAATAAGACGATGTATGCTTATTAAAAAAAGTCATTGTATGGCTTGAAGCAATCACCAATGTAGTGGAATAAAAGCTTTGATAATTTCATGCTTGGACATGGTTACTTTAGGAGTGATTATGATAATTGAGTGTATTTCAAGAAGCTCTTAAATGGTTCATTTGTGTACTTATTATTATATGTTGATGACATATTGATTTCCTTCAAGAATATGTCTGAGATCAATATTTGAAGAATCAGTTGAGTGGTGAGTTTGAAATGAAAGATCTAGGTACAACTAAGAATATTTTAGGTAAAAAGATACACAAAGATAAAAGCATTGACAAGTTGTACTTATCACAAATCAAGTATTTTGAAAAGGTACTTAAGCATTTTAATATGCAAGATTGCAAGCCAGAGAGTACTCCACTGGCATCCCCTTTCAATTTATCTTTAGGTTTATAACTAGAAACCGATGAGGAGAAGGAGCACATATCAGGTGCAATTGGAAGCATTATGTATGTTATGATGGTCTGCACTCGCCTAGACATTTCACATGTTGTTAGCAAGTTTATGGGAAATCCTGGTAAAGTTCATTAACAAACTATGAAATGAATACTCTATTATCTTAGAGGTACTATAGATATTAGCTTGGTATATGATAGAGGTAGAAACACAAGAATAATTGTTTTGAGGCTGGGTTGTCGCAAATCATAAGTTATCCAAGTGTTCGGCCTCTAACGGTAATCTACTTAAACCACCAATGAGAAATCTCATAAACCCTTTTAGAAGAGAGAGATTGCTATGTTTTTTAGTGTTAGTTCTATTTTTTATGTTTTTCATGTGTTTTGTAATTTACATAGTTTTTCTCTTTGCTTAAGAGTACAGAAAATAATAGGCCTAATATTATATTTATAGGAACACCTAAATATCTTATAAATGATAAAATATCAATTTGCCCCCTGAATAATATCACATATATTATTTCAGTATAATTTTAGAAATTTATTCAATCAAGTCCTTACTTGTTTTTTCTAGGTCTAAAATTGTAATCCCTTGTATTAATTACACTCTAGTCTTGAATTTTTAAAACTAATTTATAATCAAGTCAAATTTGATTAATCATCCCATTTTAATTTCTGACTAATGATTTTTATGTGTATGACCTATCAGGTACCTTAATTATAATTCTAAATAAAATAGGATTAAATAAATTAAACAAATTAACTTATTATCAATTTAACAATTAATTGATTTATATTTGAAGATCAATTATAATGTCTAGCAACCTGTCATGATCTTCTAAATAGTAGAAAAGTGATAAGTGGTTTGACTTAACCTTTCAATGATCAGTTTCTCAGTGTAATTATTATGATTTTATCAACAATATTTTGATTTAAACATTATAGCATGGATTGTGTTTACTATGTCAAATCATGTTTATTCTTAACATCATAGTCATTAATTCTTTGAATAAGATTTGAAACTCTCTTTTTTAAATTTCATTTCACCTTGCGCAAAGATTTACAATCAATACTATTTAAGAATAGATGAAATGTTTTTTCTAATTCACCTAGGGTGATGAATTCTTTCTTGATTACTTAAATACATTTATATAGTTCATGTTATACTCAATATCTTCATGATTGTTACCCTTAATTAGGACAACGTGTAGCATGATCAAAACATAACACTTTTTATATAAGATAATTTAGTGATCTCAAGTTTAAGGATCACTTACACAACCGTCACATGAGCCTTTCCATAGAAACAAGTGATTTCTCCATATAGAATTCTCATGTGGATCTGTTCAGTGTGCATGTCATTTGATAAGCACCTACATATTAGTTCTAGGTACCCTTCACACCTCAACTTATAAGAACAATTGTTTCCTTTCATAAAAAAAAGAACATAATATGTATCAGTTTTAACAACTCTAATTAATATTCAGTCTTAATAAAGCATTAACAATGAGCATTTTAGGAATAATGTTTTGATATAATAGGAATCTCAAAATTATAACAACTTTATAATTTCCTTTGCAAAGTATTTTTGTTCCAATGACTTTATATTTACCCTAGATTTATTAATCAAATATTTCATGAATATTAAAGATAAATAAGTCTTTATTAAAAAATTAAATATATTTACATGAATAAAGTCAATATCATGTGTAACCAACTGATTGGCTACTAGGCATATACACTAATACATGTTATACCACAGGTTAGCCTAAATTTTTTTCAACGTAAAAAAATGATGCTAAAGTGACGCAAGCATTCCTAAAAAAACAGGTCATTGACTCAATTATATTTAATAAGTTTGATTAATTCAAATCATATGAATAAAAAAAATCCAACATCAATAAATAAACTGGAAAAAAAATGAAGAACGTAAGAAAGGCAAGAAAGCGTGACTCAAGCCCATCTGAATTAGCATGCCAAATATGTAACATGGTCATAATACTAAGATAACCCTGTTAAAAGCAAACTAAATAAAACTATCAAAACTCAAATATCAAAAAACCAAATGTTGAAGGGCAGAACTGAAAAAAAAAATTAAAAAAACAATGAAAAAAAACATATGAGTCAACCCAGGTTAACCCATTAACCCCGTGATCATGACACAAGATTGTAATAACCCCCCATAGAAAGGAAATTGAAAAAAAAACAAGAAAACAAATTTCCAATAAATCAAATGTTGAATGATAAAATTTAAAATTTTTTTAAAAAAAGGACCTAAAAAACATACCAAAATTAGACCAAAATTAGTTTGTGTTAACCTTTAAAACTCATGACCCTGGTCATGAGCCCGAAACTAACCCCATTAAAAACAAACCATAAAAAATAACAAAGCAAAATTTCAAATCATAAAAATTCTAAAGGATGAAATTAAAAAAATATAAAAAAAAGATCTAAAACAAAATAAATGACAACTAAAAGAATAGGGACTAATTTTGATATAAATAATTTGAAATCAAATATTGAGGGATGAAATTGAAAACAAAATTCAATTAGAAAAATGATTAAAAATAAACAAACAACAATTGAAAGAATAAGGATCAATTTTGATATAAAAAATAAAATGAAAAAAAATGATGAGGGGTGAAATTGAAGAAAAAATAGAAAAAAAACAAAACAAAAAATAGCAATTAAAATAATAAGAACCAAAGTAGAAACAAAAAAAAATAAATGACACCTTTATATTTTAGAAGAGAAAGAGAGAAAAAAAGGGGAGGAGAATAGAAAAGTTCATCGGAGCCCAATTATTGTGTCGTTGTGCATATGCACTGCACCAATGGAAAGATAATAGCGAGGTGCTTTTAATGTCATCCTTGAAGGTAGCATTTGGAGGTGGAGCTACACGCACGCGCAAAGAAGTTTTTTAATAATATTTATACTATTAAAAAGACCAAAACACCTCTTTATTAAATTGTTTATTAAAAAAACAATATGAAAAGACAAAAAAACTCATTGATGTAAGTTCAATAGTTTTTGCATGTAAGGCTAATATAGTTTTTACATTGTGTTTTTAAAACATAAAAGATCAAATTGCCCTCGTGCAACCTTTTAAAATATTTTGTTTTTTAAGGCAAATAAACATTGTGCATTTAAAAGGTGAAAAAAAACCAAATTATCTAGACTAAGTCTCATAATGATTAATGGGTCAAAAGACAATTTACCATCAACACAAATATCATTGTTTTTTTTTAAGAGAGAAATGATACTTATACTAATAATAATAATATAGGTTAGATGCAAAATAAATTCTTCATGCATTTTTTAAATGCGGACTCCATAGAAAATCTATCTCTCTCTCTCTCTCTCTAAAGTGTGGTTGGACTATACTTTTCTAAATTTTTGAATTTTTATTTTAAAATGCTTCAAATTAATCCAAAACATTTATGTGCTCGTAATTAACATGCTTCACAAGAATATCTTCGTCTGAAATTTAATCCTTCATTTTGTATACTATACAAATGAAAATGATTGGTCAAGGTTACAAAATTACCGTTACCCCCACAATCATAAACAATCATAATAGGAATTCTTTGTAATGATTGAATTGGGCGTTTGGGGCAGCATGCCTTACATAATGTGAGGCCATTTTTGTTTTTGTTGCTGAATATTGTTTGTGTAAAAAAATATTTTTTTTATTTTAAATTATTTTTTTATTTTTAAATTATTTTAATATACTGATGTAAAAATATTTTTAAAAAATAAATATTATTTCAATATATTTTTAAAATAAAAAATATTTTAGATCTCCAAAATACCCTATCAAATCCCATTTGTTCTTCTGTAAATTAAAAACCAGAACAGTAGGTACCACTCTCTTGCGACAAACAGTCAACATTTGTAGACTCAGGAAATAGACAATACGGCTAAGATGTACAGAGATGACCCCTCTAGAATCCAAGGGGCATGAGGCGGATATCCACCTCCGAGTCCGCCAGCATTTTCCCCATGTGACATGTCCCTCCCTTCTTCTGGAGATGGATCTTTCAAGCTGAAGTTATGTGATAACAAGGAAGGTAAAACACCAAGTAATATCCAGATCTCCTGTGCAAGTGGGTGGACAAGATCTCACCATGTAAATTTGCGGCACCACAAGAAATGTTTTGGCATCTCAGGGCTTGGATTATCTTGACGGCTACACATGACAGGGTTGCGGAGGAGGCAATGTTTATGGGAGGGAGGACCCCATGAATGGTGCTGCGAGTAATAATGAAAAAGAAAGCTACACCTTAGTTACTATATGTAAATAATGTGGGGCCACAGCCATTAGCTTCATGTTAAATTAAATTATTTAGCAGATGAGAGTCGCAAGCACATATAATGCGACTGATCCACTGAAGACTGACATGATTCATCATCTTCCCCATGTGCCCCCCTGAATCAGCTCTCTGTAGGGCCCTAATTTCTTTCCACCTTGCTATTTCTCCAGGAATCCCATTCCTGCTTCTGTTTCTATCCAATCTCTGGTTTTTCTACTTTTAGCCCGCATCTTCCTGGCAAAGTGGAGAGATGTGCGTTCAAGAATTGTAAGAGGAGGGCCCTGGACCTCCCCCTTTGTGACAGAGCAAGTACACCCATGGTAGAATCCTTTTAGGCGAACATAATAATAACCAATCTGATACGAAAAGAAGCTTTCTTGGCTTCAAGATCTAAGAACTCGGGAAAATCCAATTATATATGGAAAAGGGGCACTACACTTGCATAGAAGTGCACTCAAAAAATTGCACATAGCTGGGCCCGTAATGCGCACCTCCTGCATCATGATCCACACTTTTGAAACACATGCGTATACTTTACAACTAACGAGATTTTCACCCGCTTCTTTCTTTACAATAATAATTCATATCATTTGCCTGGAATGAATATGTCTCCCTTCTGCTAATATGTGATAAACTAGTTTTTTGCTGCTGTTTAACTGCCCAATGATTCATGTGGGCCTTCAACTCACAGGAGGGATAAAAAAAATAGTGTCTCTTACCCCAAATCGAAAAGAACACTAACAATCACATGCAATATGGGGAAAGCAACAGCTAGAAAAGGTTTCCAATGGGAGCTAGAAGCATGATTACTGGGGGTTGCTGTTTCACTGCTATAAAGCAACACTTGAGAGGAGGAAAAGCTAATCGGTTGGTGGCAATAACCAGATAGACAACATGGATATGCACCCTTAGATATTTATATTTAAACATATGCTACCCCATCTGGAGATGGGATAGTTTTCTTCAAGATGTAGTCTCCACATTACCATATCTACAACTGTCATCATCGTCCAAAAAAAAAAGAAGGAAAAATAGAAACACAAGGTTAATGGAACCCCAAACATAATTAACAATCAACAAGGCCATGCTGCTTCAATCAAAATGCTCTCTCATATGTGATGGTGCTGTAGCTGCAAAAGTCTAAAGTAAGCCCCGTCGGGCCGGCTAACCAGTTCGGAATGGCTGCCTTGCTCCACAATCCGCCCATCCTGCACAACTCCAATGCTATCCACCCCTCTAATGGTGGATAAACGATGAGCCACAAGCACTGTGGTTCGGCCCCTCATTAGCCTCTCGAGTGCTTCTTGTAGCACACATTCTGATTCGGCATCAAGTGCACTTGTAGCCTCATCCAGTAGTAGGATTGCTGGGTCCTTAAGAACAGCCCTAGCTATTGCGATTCTTTGTTTTTGACCCCCAGACAGCTGAACTCCTCTCTCACCAACTGGCGTTTTATATCCATCAGGCAATGCACTAACAAACCCGTGCACATTGGCAGCTCGAGCGGCTTCAATTACTTCAGCTTCAGTTGCACCGTCTTTTCCATAGGCAATGTTATCGAAAATGCTTGCTGCAAATAGCGCTGGCTCTTGTTGCACCAATCCAATTTTAAGCCTAAGAGACTTCAAATTCAATCGTCGAATATCCTTCCCATCAATCATAACCTTCCCCGCCATAGGATCATAGAATCGTTCAATCAACGAGATCACTGAACTTTTTCCACACCCACTAGCACCAACAAGGGCCTGGCTTTGGCCAGCTCGGATTCTAAGGTTCAAGTCCTTGAACACAGGCACATCAGGTCGAGAAGGGTATGCGAAATCAACATGTCTAAGTTCAATTTCCCCACGAAGTGATTCAACAGGCTCAGCCTCAGAATCATCAGGGTCAATCTTAGTAGAACGTTCCAAAATTGAAAAAACAGAACCAACAGCTTCGCCACCCCTAATAATCTCAGGGGCAAGACTAACAGTTTCTGCAACTGAATTAGCTGTGATGACCAGTACCACGAAAACCTTAATGACCTTTGAGAATGTGGAAACCCCTTTGCTAACAAGGTGAGCACCGTACCACAGAATAAGAGCTTCAGAACCATAAAGAGCAAGCTGAGAGAGGCCAAAGAGGAGGCCAGAAGTTTGACTTCGACGTAGGCTATGAAGCTGCGGAACACGAAGCTCATGGCAGAACAGAGAGAGGACCTTGCCTTGGGCATTGAAGGCTGCAACAGTTCGGATATTGCTCACCCCCTCACCAGCAATCATGCTAGTCTTTGCATGGGCCTTGGCTGTGTCTCCAGCAAATCCTTTGAGAGAGAGTTGCTGTGTGATCAAGACAATAACAAAATTAAGTATTATCAAAATCACATTTATGAATTCTTGTCTGTAATCTTAAACAAACATTCGAACTATTGAAGATAGATGTCTTCAGAAAAAAAATACAATCAAAGAGGAAATGAACTCAGTTCAGTTTGCTAAACTAAAAAAAGAAAAAAAAAACCAACTTATATGTGGTACATCCTTTCAAGAACGAGTTCCTATGAGGTTGTCCCAGATGATTTGAGCAAAGTTACTTATTATATGAATAAATAAAGCAATCATGAACAAAATGAGATGGTCTGAACATTTTTTTAGTTCTTCTCTTCCCTTTCATTGGTCAGTTAAAAATCTTCCCAAGTAACACCCAGCATCAATTAGTATTTTAATCTACAAAAGACATTTTTGGTTATTAATCAGCAACTACACAGTAGTTGTTTCCAGGTTTATTTTTACTTTTGGGGTTGACGGAGTCAATGTGTGTACTCAAATGAAATAGCAGGTGGATACTTCAACAGGATTTTACACTCAATAGTGAATGGAACCCACTTGAAGTAGAGCCAAAGCAGGTTAACAGTCTCCTCCTGTATTACCAGGACATTTACAAGACTTTCTTTTGTCCACTATACTGCATATTTCAGGTATTTCCGCAAGCAATCAAACTTGTGTAACTGCATATAGCATGCGCGAGCTTAGAGCACCACTGTCACTGTCTGTACTGAGCAGTTGTGCCAAGTCCAGTCCAGTCTAGTCCACTGTTTGAAAACTAGCCCAGAACATGGAAAACCCTCCAGAAATTCAAAACGACAAAGCCCACAACCTAGAGACAATAATGCAGGACCGGGATAGGGTGGTGTCCCTGCCATGTTACTATTGACTGTCACAGCCTGACACTCTCCAGGAAGGGAAAACAAGAAAATGAAAGACACAAAATAGCCCAACAGGAAAAACAAAGGAAGAAAACATATCTGGCAGAAAATGTGTCATAAATAATGCGATTCACGGGCCAAGAATCCCTTGAAACGCTCGCTCGGGGGTGACTAGTCTACTAGGAAAATACAGTAGTAAACAAAAGATAATAGCAGGACTTCAAAGAAAATGGCCCGCGTACCTAGACTGACTTCTACACACTGCATGGAGCGGTGTCGGTGCATGGTAAAAATCCAAGATAGGATAGCGTAAAAATAAATATGAACAGATAAGAAAAAAACATTGATAGAAACAAGACATGTTGAGATTTGACTGGGATAAGAATGATCAAAGGAAAAAGGCGTGTGATAAGGTCACAGCCTCGAGATTTTAGTTAGAGAATAACACTTTTCAGTGGCATTGAAGTTGATGGAATCTTGGCTATTTTTAACGTTCACTGTTATTTATGTATGACCTTCAAAGTTCAAAATATTTTATGTGTTGGGATTTTTTAGGAGTTAATGCACAGGATTTGCAGAAGAGAGCACGTGCTTGGCAGAGGGGTCTGATGCGTGGTGTTGTCTTAGCTTTTGTCGTCTAGTGGTGAGAGCAAGTTAAATTAGATTCCAATGTCAGCGATGAGATTTCTCTTGGTTTACTCTTTTGCCCTTATTGAGCCCTCTCGAGTGAAGCGTGGCTTTGTGGATAGGTAAATGTGTTTGACCAAGACTCGCAGAGAATGCTTGAGAAAACAAGTAAAAAGGTGATGCTTGCATTATTGTTTTGTAAAACTGAACGACTGAAACTTACCTGGGCAAAGTTGGCGAGGACGAGAAGAGGGAAGGTGGCTAAAATGAGAAGGGAGACCCTCCATTCTACTATGAAAGCAACTATGAATGAAGTGAGGAGAGAAGTCATGTTTTGTAGTATGACGGATATCCTCTCAGCTATTGCAGATTTTACGTCTGCAGCATCGGTAGCTAATCGAGCTGCAACTAGGCTTGAGTTATGCTCTTCTTCATCGAACCATCCAACTTCATTCCTCAAAATTGCTGATCAAGAGAACAAAATTAGATTAAGATCCAAGAGCAAGAGATTTTCTTCATGGAACCAAGCATTAGCGTTTATAATTGTGAATCGGTGCTAAATAAAAAATAGCATAATAGCAGTTTCTTACCCGCAAGCATCATCCTCCTCACTCTTGTAGTGAGGTTCTCTCCCATAATGCTGAAGAAGTAATGCTGAATCAAGTATGCAACGACAGCATAAAGACCAGCACCAATGTATATAAAAACATATTCTTTTGTCTTCCTTTCCATGGAGGCCGGGTTTCTATAGTAGAAAACTTCAATCATATTGCTCATCACAATAGCAAAGGTTGGACCTATAAACCCAGAAAGCACGGATCCTACAGCACCCATTATCGAATAAGGCCATTCAGGAGCATTCAGCTTTAGCAACCTGCAGAAATAGCCATCAGGTGCGGGGTTTTTACGGTCAGTTTCAGCATTTGAGATCATCTCAATACGGCCATCAGCACCAGTGCTGTATGAATAGCTCAAGTTTCGTAAACTGCCAGACCGCAAGCTTAGAGACTTTGTTGAAAGTGAATGGCTTAGTCGTGATGAGCGTGACCGGCGAGTGGATGGGTTAGCAAAGTCTCTATTTCTCACCATTTCTTGGAAACGGATTAGAGAAGCATATGCTCCTGCTTTGGCAATGAGTTCTTCATGGGTTCCTGTCTCAACAACTAGCCCTTGCTGAATAACTGCAATCGTATCAACATTTCTAATGGTGGAGAGTCGATGCGCAACAACTACAGTTGTTCTTCCAATCATGAGGCGGTCTAATGCTTCTTGAACAATGCTCTCAGAACTTGCATCAAGAGCACTGGTTGCTTCATCAAGAAGCAGGATCTTCGGGTTCTTCAACATAGCTCTAGCAATTGCAATCCTCTGTTTCTGGCCACCTGAGAGTTGGACTCCTCGCTCTCCCACCTGATTCAGGATCGAAGTGTAACGTCATACTGGAGCCTTATGTCCTATTGAGACAACTAGTGATAGTGAAATTATATTTGCTCTATTTATGTTGCCTGATATATACCAACCTGAGTGTTGTATCCATTAGGAAGCAAAGTAATGAAGCTATGAGCATTTGCAGCAGAAGTGGCAGCTTCCACTTCGTCCATTGTTGCATCAGGCTTTCCATATCGTATGTTCTCGAGTATAGTAGTTGCAAACAGTGCAGGTTCTTGGTTCACCAACCCAATCTGATCACGTAGCCATCTTAATTGCAAGGTTTTTATGTCCACGTTATCCAGCAAAACTTGCCCTGCTCATCCATTGAAAAAAAAATAAGGACAACCAATGTAATTACTCTAGGCCACTTAGAAAAAGAAAATCTTAATTACCCTGATTAGGATCATAAAATCTCTCTATTAGAGAGACAACAGTGCTTTTTCCTGATCCACTGCCACCAACAACAGCAACGGTCTTTCCAGCAGGAAAGAAGATTGAGAAATCACGGAATATAATAACATCTGGCCTGGATGGGTAACTGAATGTTACACTCTTGAATTCTATATTTCCGTTAACCTCAGCCAGGCATTTCCCATCTACGGCATCTTGAGTTATGGAAGGCCTTTGCTTGATAATCTCCATCAATTTGTATCCAGCTGCTTTACCTTTGCTAAATGCACCAAGATTAGAAAACGACTGGCCCAGACTCCTGAAACAATCATTAATTTTCTAGTTATTACCAACTTTCGATTCTTTAAATACCTATAATAAGAAACATCATGTTTCAGTTAGATATTTACATGCCACCAACAATTGCAGAGAAAATGGCCGTGAATGCTTTCCCTCCATCGGTCTGTCCATTCCTGATAAAAACACCAGCATACCAGAATACAAGGGCCCATGACATGCATGCTATTCCATAGGTACATCCCAGCCCCAAACCTTTGGCCATTCCAGCCTTGTATCCAAGCTTCAACGTGTTTTGTATTGCATCTGTATAAGAACTCAGGGCTTTGCTCTCACCAACAAAAGAGTAAACTGTCCGAACTTGCGCAATAGCCTACACCAGATGGCAGATATATTCAGATTGACAAAACGAATACAACTAATGTAATAGTTATGCAATAAAATTTATGCAGCACATGAAGTTCAACATCTTCCATTACTAGGGTCTTTGAGTGCAATTTGGAAAAAATTTGGGCCTAAATGACAAAATAGAATTCAAGATCGATTCAAAAATAGTAAATTAGAGAAAAAGCCAATGTCCCTTTAGGAAGTTGCACATGCTAAAACATCATTTGAAACACAAAGGGTCATTTAAGTAATCCAAAGCTTACAGCTTTCCCATGCCCAACAAATTACACAAACTAACATGATATCAACACAACTGTACTCTCTTTGTCATTAATTCGAAATCTGGATCAAGACAAATTATGCAGCATATGGTGTTCACAAGGAAAGACATAGCACCAACTAGACAAGTTATTCACATTGAATTAGCTTTATTTACTTTACTAAACTTTAAGGCTAATAAAACCTCACCTGCTCAGCAATTATACCGGCCTGCGCATAAGATTCACGGCTCTTGGACGTGAGTCCAGTGAGAGTATAAGCATACAAACCCCCAGCAAAAGCTATTCCTGGTATCACTGCTACACTTAGCAATGCCAGCCTCCACGCGGACACAAAACCAACCACTAGCCCGGCTAAAAATGTAGATAAATAATGTATAAAATTCCCCACCTGAGATTTTCCAATAGTTAAAAAAAAATTAGAAAAGTACTTGAAATGTTTTAGCCTTGAATAAGCATTAAACTAGTCCCCAGTAGTTTTGGTTCTGCTAAGAAACCCAATCACAAAAGTCCAACAGAGATGTAGGCGCACGTTAAGTCAAAATTGCTAACATGCTCCGTCAAACTCCATAAGATGATAATGGGTCCCGTGTTATTGGAGAACCAACTAGTCTGAGAATGATCATTTTGCAATTTAACTCTAACCCCAACACTATACTGTGCCCCCATACCCGTACTGTACAAAAAAAAAAGAAAATTCCAATTTTTCAAGGGGAAAAAAATTACTTTTAACATAAAAAGGGTGGGGAGAAAGAGGGAAGGTTAGTAAATAAGGGAAAAGAGCATCTTTGAAGTTGAGGGAGTTAAATTAACCTTCTCACTAATGGCATCTTGGACAAGAAGGGTGTCAGTTGAGACACTAAAGACAATATCCCCAGTTCTAGCATCTGTGTCAAAGAATCCAACATCTTGTTTCAAAACTGCTTCTAAATACTTCTTTCTCAATGTACTCACTTGCCTTTCTCCAGTGTACATCCAGCATGCAATCTCTGGTAAAACAAAAAAACCCCATTCTTATGTTACTTTGACAGCTCAATATTTTACAATGAAATTGAGGGGGGGGAAACTTCACAAAATGGGACAAAGAATTAATGTTATTAGAAGAGTTAGAATTAATGTTAGGAGAAGAGTACATGAACATGAATAAGAGAGATACATGGTGATGGAGATGTGTGAATAAGGGTGTTGAAATAGACTAGTCCATGGTCCACGTGGGCTTAGCCACGCACCCACTGGTCTGAAGTGAACTGGCTACACGAGCCGCATATGTAACCATTGGCCACCCCCCAAGTGGGATTCAGTATAAAAATAACAAGAAGAAGATAAACAAGAAAGTTCATGAATGTTAATTACCATACCTGCATAGGATGATAGGCACACAACAATACCAAGATACACAAAATAGAGAGCGTACTGCATTCACAAGGAAAACAAAAACAATAGATCTCAGAGATCTAACAGTAACATGAAAAAAGAGAACAAAGATAGAAGCTTTGAGTAGGTAGATAATCATCCATGAAATTAAAAGGAACAAACCTTGGAGACTTCATGAGTCATTTTATACAAATCAGATTGGTTCTTGCCAAACCCATTAACCATTTCACCAAACAAGAGGAAAAAAACAGGCATTGAAGAGCCATGAATAATGGCTCCTATGCTACCAGAGATCATAAGTAACCAATCATATTTGTCAGCAAATGAGAAAAGCTGATAGAATGGCAAGCTTTGCTCTTTCTTCTTCTCTGCTTCTGGCAATGATGGTCTATTAGCTTCTGTGGTTTCTGCCATTATGGCCCCAGAACCAAGCTCTCCTCAGAAAAACAAAATATGGAAAAAGTTTTGTAAGCCAATGAGTTGACTCTCAAGAGTAGTAAAAAGAAAAGGATTCTTATAAAGTTAATATAGAGAGATAGTAACCACTGGGCTTATTGCCATTGAAGGTGATGAGAGATCTCTGAAGAACTATAAGAAAAGGTGCATGTGTAGAAGGGAAAGGAGAGCAGAGTAAACATAGAGAGGGAGAGACAGGGAGAGTGTGTTTTGAGTAAAGTGAGAGTATGTTGGACTAGTGGTCACAGGGCTGGGGGGGACAGGAGAGTGTGAGGAGTTTTTGAAGGAATATATACACATTATTAACGAGTGAGAGAGGAGTTTTATAGTGGAGGGCTCAACTCTCTAGTTGTTTTAGGTGAACAAGGGTTAAATGCCGCGCCAAGACAGGGGGTCATTTTAAAAACTTATTTTTATTTAATTATGATATATTAAAATTAATATTTACACGAATTTTAATGATTCAAATTTTATAAAAAAAAATATTTTTTTTCTTATTCATAGTATAATTTTACAGTAACATGTTTTTTTTATTAATAGCATGGTCTTTTTAATAAAAAAATCAATTTAATTAAAATAAATATCCGTAAAAATTAAATCAAGGTGAAAAAAAGTGTGTTTTTGAGTCCGAACTCTTTTTTTCTTTTTTTTTTTTTATTTTAATAAAATCATGTTTTTTTATTAGAAGCATAGTTGTTTAAATAAGAAATAATCATAATATGAAAAACTAACTTTAACTAAAAACTAAAAAATCATGTATTGATATTTTTTATGTAACTATATGGTAAATTAAAAGAATAATTAATTTAATTAAAATATTCAAGAAAATCACAACAAAATATATATTTTATTCTCATTTAATATTCAAGTGTAATTTCTTTTAAAAACATTATATTAGATTCATATATAATTATTCATAATATAACTGCTAATATTACCCTAAAAAGGCTAAATCTTATTTAAAAAATATAGCACAATCATATGATTTTTTTAAATATCATCGTAATTATTTATTTAAAAGTAATTTTATTTTGAAATATTAAAAAAAAGGGAAAAAAACAAGATTAGCAACCTTTGGTAGTTAGAAAATTGAAGTACGAGTTCTTGTACCTCTAAAACAAGATTAATGCAATGTAAGAATAATTCATGTTAGAGAACATATGCGAGATCAAGCAAAAGGAAACACGTCACAACATATAAAATTATGACAGCGTAATTTCTGAGGATAAAAAACATTAAACAACTAAAGCGCAAATCATTAAAAACTTGAAGGATCGAAATAGAAAAAAAAACCAAAGATAAAGATTTAATTTCTATTTTAGTTTTTTAATTTTTAATTTTTTATACAGGTTAAGTGGAATCTGGGTCAATGTGTGGTGTCCTATATGCGTTGTCTTGGTTCCTTTGCCCGCACCCACCCACACACACACACACACACACACACACACACACTGTTCTTCAAACGGAGTGAAGCTTTTTTTATCATGTAAATCGACCCTTGAGGGTTCCTGCAACATATTTCAGTAGTATATATTATTATATTTGGCAAGGCATGTGACAAGCTTTGTATTTAATCTGTGAAATTGAGAGAAAAGAAGTTGGATCGTGTTAATTAGTATTTTTTTATGAACACTAGTAGCTAGCTAAGCTAGCTAGGGCTAGGTTAGCAGGCAAAGCGAAAGAGAAAGAGAAAGAAAGAAGGATGAAAGCTAGTATATTCGGAGCACTGTATGAACAGGAATTAAAGAAAGATAAATGTACAGGTCTGGTTATTTACATGCAACTGAGATTAATTACTTGTTGGTGGGATATAATGCAATGTCATTGATTATGATGTTGATTGTGTTGCTTAACAGAGTGCAGTGGATTTGTCTTTAAAGGGCTTTTTGTTAAAAGGTTGTTGGTAGCAGTGAAGAAATTTTACTTTTGTGATTTCTTTTCCGGGTTTGAATTATTTAAAAAAATTGATTTTTTAATGTTTTTGCGTCATTTTATACTAAAAAATAATTTTAAAAAAATAAAAATATTTTATTTTGATACATTTTCAAACAAAAAACACTTTGAAAAGCAATTATTATTTTGATGTATTTTCAGGCAAAAAACACTTTAAAAAGAAACCATTACCATACTCCCGTGTCAAAGAACCATCTCAACCTAATAGTTTAAACTTTTAGGTTAGGTTTCAAGATATGGTTTATATTGGCTTGAAATTTGTATATGTCCACATTACTTTGTGTTTTAATTTTTATCAAATAAATGAGGATGGTGAGATTCAAACTCATAACCGCTTGGTCATCAAAGCTCTGATATTATGTCAAAAAACTATCTTAACCCAATAGTTTAAACTTTTAGATAAAATCCCAAGATATAATTTATATTATTCTCTAATATCCCGAACACCTATTTCTTGTCTTCCCATTGTTTGAAGGGATGATCACTAATGTTACACACCTAGCAAGGATTCATTGGTTCTCATGGATTATGAAGATCAAACAATGGAGGAAAAAGGATTTTCCCCACCTTTTCTTTTGTAATGCTTAGGATATATGGAGCAGCAGAGAAGAGGTGTTGCTTTTGTGATTTTTGCGTTCTTATCTCTATAATGTTCGCCTCCGCAAAAGCATATCGCATTCGCTGACATCGCATGTGTCATTGCAGCCTCTTTTTCA
>Ga0307517_10003491_pt1 | contig 24424 bp, 18 predicted proteins | sample 23_EM_MG_FD_194515 | JGI IMG/M metagenome (GOLD analysis project Ga0307517, IMG submission 194515) | Populus trichocarpa ectomycorrhiza microbial communities from riparian zone in the Pacific Northwest, United States - 23_EM | ecosystem: Host-associated > Plants > Roots > Unclassified | place... | reverse complement strand
GGGAGAAATACTGTAGTAATATATAATGTTTTTTTTTTTAATAAAAAAAACTACAAAGCTAAATTCTCAATCAGCTTAATATGAAAAAAAAAATGACAATTTTGAAAAAAACAAATCATAAAAAGAAAGAAAGAAAATTATATAGGGAAATATTGTAGCAATTCACAATGTTTTTTTTAAATAACAAAGCTAAATTCTCAATTAATTTAATATTAGAAAAAAATCAGTAAAAATAATTTTAAAAAAAACATACAATTTTTTATTTTAAAAGAAGTCAATTATGAGAAAAAAAAACAAGTAAAAAAAAACAAAAAAACAAAAAAAAATATTAGTATAATGAAAACAAAAAGCGTGGGGAAAGCTATATAATACCCCACTCCTTTTTAGAGTATTGTTAATTAATATATATATATATATATATATATATATATATATATTCTTATCTGTTATTTTTTTTTATTATTATCAAAACCCGAACCGATGCGCACCCCTTTCGCTGGATGGAGCTCCAAAATATCTCTTGTCAAGGCCAAAACCGTAACTCTCGTCCCAGAAGGAAGAAAAAGAAAGGAAACTTTTAAACCTAAACTGTAACCGCAGAGCCATCAGAAGATTCAGAACAATATGGACCACATGAAATTGCCAAATGCATGGCCCAGAAGCAGCCAACTGTCTTTGTGTTTAATTATTTAACATTATCAGATATTGAAACGTGTTTTGATATAAAAATAAATTTTAAAAATTAAAAAATATTATTTTATTATATTTCTAAAAAAAAAACACTTTTAAACACCAACTTAATTCTTCACCGTATTTAAAATATAAAAAAGGAAACAAGTTCGAGGAGGAGCCTCTGTAAGCTATAAGTCAGAACCTCCATTCCCACCTTATGTTTCCGCCTATATAAAAAAAGAAACCTGCTCCTCCCTCCATCTCCAGGATTGTTATTTTAAAACGCTTCCGTTTCGATCCCCTCTCTCCTTAAATTATAAATCCCGTCATTCTTGAAATCTTGCTAACTCATTTCCACTCGGACGCACTACTCAACGAAGCCAGCCAGCCCGCCCGGTAATAAAACTTTCATCGTTCAATGTTATCAGATTTTTGCTACAATGTCTTTTAATAGTATTTATTTATTTGTTTTATGTTAGAGATCACATGCCCTTTTGATATTTGTAATTATGGTGTTTGTTTTCTTGCATCCTTCTTTCTTTCTCAATTTTGTTGAGCTGTTGCAGTTATTCATTGTTACTAATACTTTTTTATTTATTTAATTTCACTGGATACATAGATAGATAGATAATCCATGGAGCATCATTTTGTTGTTGATGATATCTTTTCTTTTGATCGTTACAAGGCATCAACCCAGACAAAATAATGAATGTTGTTTTTTGTTTGTTTTCAGGACCCAGAAAGATTTGGTAGAATCAGGGGCTATAGTTGAAAGATGATTCCATATATAGTTGCTATCCTGGTTCCCCTTATAATTACTCTTCTCTATCAAAAATCAAAGAATGCAAAGAAACGTGGGGTGCCTGTTGATGTCGGTGGGGAACCGGGATATGCGATTCGGAACGCTCAATTTCCAACCCTCTTGGAAACTGCATGGGAAGGTGTCTCCACTCTTGCTCAACTTTTTGAGATGGCGTGCAAGAAACATGGACATAAATGCTTGCTTGGAACGAGGACATTAATCTCAAAGGACACTGAAGTTTCTGCCAATGGAAGGTCTTTTGAGAAGCTTCATTTGGGAGAGTATGAGTGGCTGACCTATGGGCAAGTGTTTGAAAAAGTGTGCAATTTTGCTTCTGGCTTAGCTCACCTTGGGCTTAGAAGTGAGGAACGTGTTGCGATATTTGCTGATACAAGAGCAGAGTGGTTTATTTCCTTGCAGGTGCTCATTCTTTTGTGAATATCATGTTTATATATTCACACATTGCAATTTCTTTTTCAAGGAGCATGTTATATGGAAAGTGATGCAAGGGAGCTTGAGTTTTTATCAAGTATATTTCTCTACAGAACTCTTTGGAATTCACATTCCTTTATCTAGTTGATGAACGGAATGTGTAGGTGTATTACTTTCAGCAGGCCAAAATCCAGCCTATGCCTCACATAATAACCTGAGTTGCTGATGGGTTTATCTCGTATCAGGGTTGCTTTAGGCGCAATGTCTCTGTGGTTACCATCTACGCATCTTTGGGCGAGGAAGCACTTTGCTATTCATTAAATGAGGTTCTCTCTCTCACTCTCTCTAGTCAATGCTCCAATTCGCTAGATAGGATTTACCCCAAACACTTCCACATTGCTGTAACCCTATTTGCTGGACACTGAATGATTTACTGCAGGTAGCATGCTGGTATAAATTTTTACTCGTCTGATTGCAGCATATTTCTGAATTTTAATTTTGAGTTTGCTTCTCTCCAGACAGAAGTTACAGCTGTGATTTGTGGGGCCAAAGAACTGAAAAAGCTTGCAGAAGTAAGCGGACAGCTTGAAACAGTAAAATACATCATATGTATGGATGATGAAACTCCATCAAGTGCATCATCTATGGCGCAGAGTGGTCGCTGGAGAGTTGTGTCAGTAGCTGATGTGGAGAAACTTGGACGAGAAAATCCAGTTGATGCTGCTTTACCTCTATCAGAAGATGTTGCAGTTATAATGTACACAAGTGGGAGTACTGGGCTGCCTAAGGTTAGGAGAATCTATTGCATGATGTGCATCTTCCACTTCATCTTTAGCTTGTTCAACTTCACCATTTTGCATCTTAGTTGGTTTCTCATTGGTTAGTTGTTGACTGAGGAGTAACTTGGATCTGTATGCGGTGTTTGAATTGATTATGTGAGGAATCTATATTTACCAAGGTTCTAAGCATCCTCCTAACCTCCTCTCCAAACTAGTTTACTCCTTGGCTGTTTACATTGATGAGAAGTTGGCTCTGACTTAAAGCTCAAAGGCTCCATGAAAGGTCACATTCCATATGTTTGACTTGTACATAGCATAGCAGACTAACAATGATCCATCTATTTTATGCCTCAATTGAGGATATTTGCTCGCATCCTAGGTATTGCTAAGCCCGTGCTGGTGCTTATGGTTCTTGACATTCAGGATTGACATGCTATGAGAATTTATGTTAAAGACTTCATTTAGAAGCACTACCATAGAATATATTGATTTACCTTCTTATAGTGTTTAGAGTTTTAAGTAAGAATTACCGATCCCCATCTATGTTTTTGGCATTTTCAATAATTATACAACCCCATATCAGAGCTTACTGATTAGTTATTTATCTATTATGTCCACTCTGTACAGGGTGTAATGATGACACATGGTAATGTCCTAGCTGTAGTTTCTTCTGTCAGGACAATTGTTACTGGCCTTGAAGACAAGGATGTTTATCTGGCTTACCTACCATTGGCTCATATCCTTGAAATAGCGGCTGAGGTATGGAGCATTTATCCAGTTTACATAACCACAGTAGCTATATGCCTTCTCATATCCCCTAGTACATTCATACACACAAGTATATACATGCTTCACCTCACTGTTTATGTTACAGAATGTAGTTGCAGGTGCTGGAAGTGCTATAGGATATGGAACCCCAATGACACTCACTGATACATCAAACAAGATCAAAAGGGGAACAAAGGGGGATGCTACTGTCTTAAGGCCAACTGTAATGGCAGCTGTTCCAGCAATTCTTGATCGTGTTCGAGATGGTGTGCAGAAGAAGGTTAGGGATTTTTGTCAATTTCTCATTTCTGCCCGCTTCTCTCTCTCTCTCTCTCTCTCACACACACACACACACACACGCGCGCGCGCGCGCGCGCGGTTCTGAATGACTTCTCCCTGAAAACGTTGGTTATTAAAATATATTTGACATTTCAGGTTGATGCAAAGGGTGGCCTTACCAAGAAATTGTTTGATTTTGCATATGCTCGTCGAATATCTGCAATTAATGGTAGTTGGTTTGGCGCTAGGGGCATAGAATTGCTTCTGTGGAACTTCCTGGTGTTTAGAAAGGTTCGGGCAGTTTTGGGAGGTCGCATCCGCTTTTTGCTTTCTGGTGGTGCTCCTCTTTCCGGTGATACTCAAAGATTTATCAACATTTGCCTTGGGTTAGTATGGCCTTAGCAGATTTTTGTGTATCTTTATGTATAAATGATCTATTATTAACCATGTAACTGAGATATTTAATCATGCTAATGTTTTGAAAAATTATATTTCCGTCCCTGAACATTGTTTATTTCAGTAACATTGAAAAAGGGCTACAAAATTACCAAGCGAAGCATCAGAAGATAATTACAGCATGGCATCATGGTTATAACCCCTCCTGCAGTTGCAATTTTCATTTCTAAATTCATGCAACGTGGCAGATGAGATTTTGAGCCCTAAGTCACTTCTTTATTTCAATTCTATTTTACGACTTAAATATAAAAGATGGGCTTCCACTTAGAAAAGAGAACTTGTGTATTTACTTGAAGACTCAAGTTTAATGGTTGTTTTTTAGATCCTAACATGCAAAAATGTTTAGCTGTTTAGATGCATGATTAGATGAATCTAACCTCATCTTTCACTATGATTACTATCACAAACATCAATGACTGCCCACATTATCAGGGCTTATCATTTTTTACCAGGCCTTTCTCCACTCTTTACGTTTTGGTTTATTGTTTTTCTTTTTTCTGCCCCTGACCAACATCAATGGATTCATACAGGGCTCCAATATGCCAAGGTTATGGTCTCACAGAGACTTGTGCTGGTGGGACATTTTCTGAGTTTGATGATCCATCTGTTGGTCGAGTTGGTAATCCAGTCCCTTGCTCATATATTAAGGTAAGCTATGATTAAAAATTTAAATATCAATTTTGAAATAGCTCATGCTGATCTGTTCAGAAATTCCCAAGTCATGAACAACGATCTGCTTAAGTTGGAAATATATGTCATGAGTCTCCATACATGACATTGGGGTGCTTTTAAGCAGTGATTTTGTGGGTATCCACATGTATTGCCATATCCTCTGAGATTTTGGCCTTCTGGGGCTAGCTCAGGAAAGAAGTGGAGTTTGAGTTTTGATCTTAGGTTTTTGTTGTTGGCTGATGTTCTATGTTGATTTCCAATGGTTATTCTAGAATCCTGGTTTTCACATAATTGCAATATATTTTTACGCTAGGAGTTCCTGTCAATTAATGGATAAACATGCCTTCTTGTTTAAACATTATCATTTAGTGTTGTTTATATGATGCTTTGCCATTAATTCAATGTTGGATCATCTTGTCTCACTGTTATATGTCAGTGAATGAACTCTTAAATTTTAATAATGTAACGTGTTCCTTTTCAGTTAATAGATTGGCCTGAAGGTGGGTATTTAATTAGCAATTCACCAATGCCTCGTGGGGAAATAGTTATTGGTGGTCCAAATGTTACGTTGGGATACTTTAAAAATGAAGCAAAAACAAAAGAGGTGTACAAGGTAACATATCAAAGATTCATGCCAGTGTTTATCTTATAGAACCATGTGCTGAAGGAAAAATGTCGACATAAGTTTGACTATGCTTTTTTTTTTTTTTTTTGTGAAAAGGTTGATGAGAGAGGAATGAGGTGGTTTTATACAGGTGATATAGGACAATTTCACGCTGATGGTTGCCTTGAGATAATTGACCGTAAAAAGGATATAGTCAAGCTTCAACATGGGGAATATATCTCCTTAGGAAAGGTATCGGTATATATCATAAAATGCTATTTTCCATCACATTTTTGTTGGGACTAACATTTTCCTTACAGGTTGAGGCTGCACTTGTCGTGAGCCCCTATGTTGAGAATATAATGCTGGATGCGGATCCATTTCATAGTTACTGTGTAGCCCTTGTAGTGGCGGCGCAACCTGCTCTAGAAGAATGGGCTTCAAAGAAGGGAATTGCATTTACTGATTTTGCGGAGTTGTGTGAGAAAGAAGAAACAATAAAAGAACTGCAGGCATCACTTTTGAAGGTATGCCTTTCTGATCATGTTTTAGCTTCTAGAATTGAAAAGGGTGCCAGTGGATGTTTAGCTTATATTTTTTACCCATTTCAATGTTTATGGCACAAAGTACTAGAAAAACTTGAAAAGCAACATTTGTGCAACACTCTTGAAGTCTCCTGTTCAAATAATAAAGCAACTGGATACCAAAATATGCTCATGAAATACGACTGGCAAGATTTTAAGAGATGAGACTTTTGTAGAGCCTTTATTTGAATTTATCAGGTATAAAATGGTTATGAATAAAATTTCTGACCAACTTGTAAAGAAATGTGGTGGTTTTAGTTTCATCCATTCTGAGTGTTGCCAAAATTGGGGTCCAACATTTGCCTTGCTCATAAAGCACTTCTGACCATGCATTTGTTTTGTAAGAACTTTTGCACATCAGATAGAAAACCATAGTATTTCAGATAAGCTAGTCTTAGATGGTTGTATTATCTAGATTGTGATGCACAATCAATGTTCCCCGATGTGGGAGTTTCAAAGACTGCATTGAAAGTATTCTTAGGAATTGTCTTAATGCCTGGCGGAGCACTTGCCGTTGCCTGCTAGCTCAAGATTTTACCACCGTAACTCCCTTCTACGAGCAGCAAAAGAGGAGCAGTCTTTTTCAGCTATGCAACTTTTCCGCCTTCTTCACAATAATGCTCCAGATATTGTAGAATGTGTGCCTGATTTTTTTTTTTATCATTATCTTTTCAATGTTTTAAGTTTTCCTGTTTTATTAATTTGCAGGCAGCAAAGGCAGCACGATTGGAGAAGCTTGAGATCCCAACAAAGATCAAATTGCTTTCTGATCCATGGACTCCTGAAACTGGCCTTGTCACTGCAGCTCTCAAGCTTAAGAGAGAGGCCGTTAGGAAGGCTTTCTTTGAAGAACTCTCGAAGTTATATGAATCTTGAGTTAGAAACTCTCGAAGTTCTTACACACGTATCCTGCAATAAATTTTCTTATATATTTACTGGTATTACTTTTTGGTAAAGATCAGAAACGGTGAGCTTTAAGAGCCCTTCAATTTGATGCCCTCTCCCAAGCATTTTACTGATATTACAAACTTGAAAAAGCACAGGCCTTGGGCCCTGAAGTAGAGCGCACCACAAGAGAGTGAAGAGACCTCATCAAGTAGGCAATAATTCGTGGCTAAAAAATATCAACAACTATTACTACAATTTGTAGGTACTTCACTGTAATCACGTCCGTCCATGGTAGGCCCACCGATACCGTGTATGTATGGATGAGAGATGGTTTAAGTTTTTTTTTTTTTTTTTTTTAAATAAAAAGCATATTTTTTTAGTTTTTAAAGGTATGATTTATATTTAAAAAGGATTGTATTTTTGAAAAAAAACCACCATAACGACTCCAATGCTCCAACTTTTAATTGATGATACAAGTAAATTACAAATCCTTCCCTAAAATCAACTATTCACATAAAAAAAAGTGTTTAGAGTTTCCACAAAAAAAAAAATACTAATTATCCTTACTAATTATCCTCAATAATTGGTAAGCATAATTAATAAAAGCAAGCAATTAAGGTTCTGGGCAACAATGAACAATTTAAATTACAATTGGGGATTCTTTTAATGTTTTCAAATAAACAATAATAAAAGGTTTTTCACTATCAAAATCATATTTTTTATGTCGGTTATAATCGATTAAAGAAAAATCATTCAATTTTTTAGGGTTTTCTAGCTCTTCAAGATTAATGTTGCATAATAACAAATTTGATTTTTTTAAAGTTATAGAGTTAAACAACCTATAAACAATTGAATAATCAATTTTTTTTTACCACATCACAACATATTATCATTAAATTTCAAAGTCATGATTTGAAAAAATATAAATTAAAAACTAACTTGCTATATATTGATTTGAGGATGAAACTTATGAGAGATCCCACCACCCAGAAAAGACAACAACGTTGAAACACAAATTCGTGCAATAAATAAGTTTCAATAGTAATTCTATGTTGTTTGATTTGAGAGAAATCACAAGTTCTACAAGAGAGAGGAAGGGAGAAAAAACCTCTTGTTTGGTGTCTCTTATTGTTATAATATACATGGGGAACTTCGGTCATTTCATTCAATTTGAAATATTTCTTTGATCATGATTGCATGCAAAATTTTTCAAGACTTAGGAAGTAAGTGTAATTTTAACTTGACCATAAAAGGTAAATTCATTTTTTTATTTTTTTATATTTGATTACTTCCATACGATTTATTTATTGTTATAAATAGACCCAGATGAGATGAGTCTAGCTTGTTTTTATGTTCAATATTATTGGATTCAATTAAGCATGAGCCCAAACAAATATGAGTTTGAAAAACTACCAGATCTAATATCCTTTAATTTAGCTAAATGCTAAGTCTAAACACACAAGAGTTTAGTAAACTGCTAGACCCAATATTCTTGAGTTCAGCTATGCGTCGAGTAAGAATTTATACTTTAATTCTCAAAGTATTTATTATATAAAAACAAGAACAAACATTCTTGTTTTTATAATTTAAAAGTTATTTTTTTATTTATTACCATCTCTAACTAAAAATAATTGATTTATTCCTAAACCCTACCATAAAAAATTGGTTGAAAGTAATATCCTACTCTCGAGCTAAGCCTCAGAAATCAAAAGAAATAAGGTAAAATAATCATTACTTTACTATAACCCAAGATATATTTTACAGTGGATTGAATTAAAGTAAATGACGTACAGTTTGAGGTGTATTTGTTAATCTGACAACTAGAGAAAACGAAAAGAAAGAAAGCAAGAAGAAAAGCTATAGAGTGGACAAGTTCCTGTAAACCAGTAGAATCATAGCACCTTACCTCCACTCCAGCGCCATACCTGTACTGCCATTTAAATGGGAGTTGCAAATCTTGACTTCCCCGTTATTCCATAGACCCATTCCACCATCCAATGTCTTCTCGGTGAACAGAACCTTGTCTTTCTGAGTAAGATTGCTAGCCACCATAGTCAATTGCACATTTTCTTCAGTGGAAAGATCGAAAAAGCTAAGGCCCCTACCTACATTATTGATTAATTACTAATTAATTACCTCAGCACTAGACGTTTTCTTTCGGGAAATATCCCCTCCCTCCCCTTTTTTTTTTTTTTAGTTTTGCAGAACTTGCTTTGGATAAAAAGTTAGAAAAAAGTGAAAAGATGCAAGACAAGCAGAGCGAGTTCCATGAAAGTTCCAAGAAAACCCCCTTCTTAAGCAATTCTTGGTTTCTCTCAGAAGGGAAATGGATTTTGGGAGTGGTTTGGACAGTGTTTGTAATTGTTTTTTAAAATGTTTTTTATTTAGAAATATATTAAAATGATGTGTTTCTATTTTTTTAAAATTATTTTTGAGATCAGTACATTAAAACGATCCGAAAACATAAAAATATTAATTTTTAGCGCATAATATTTTTTTAAATTTTTTAAAAATATAAGTTAAACCATGTTTCCAAACACTATCACTTACATCACCAAACCATGGAAAAACAAAAATTTATCCAGTGTAAAATTAATTTTTAATATATAATATTTTTTTTGAATTTTTTAAAAACACGGTTTTAATCGCGTTTCCACTTACCTCACCAAACCATGAAAAAAAAAAAAAAATTTACCCAGTGTACAAGAATGTCTCTGAAATACCCACAGGCCACTGCCCATCTCTTATATGCTTCAAACTTGACTGATTCTAATATTTATTAGGGTGCCATCTTCAGTAGTATAATCTTACTTGTCAATGAATTCTTTACTAGAATGTAATTAATCCCTCAATCAATTAATTTAAATTTCACTCCACCATACATATGTAGTTTATACAAGCAAACGAACACACATTCTAACTTCAATTTCTCTCTCCCCAATAACTCCACAGTATTTTGCTCTTCTGCTCTCTCTTCCACTAAATCCTCTTCATCACCATACCATGAATGCCTATAGATCAGAAGACAATTCATACTGTTATTTCCATCCCAAAGAGGTTGTTGTTGGGGTTTGTCCACTATGCTTGAGTGAGAGGCTCCTCATATTGGCTGCAAAGCAAGGCAACCTTTCTTCTGCTAGAGCAGCTCATAGAAATGGAGGCACAACACACAAAAAGCCACCCATCAACCTTCCAAAGATTTTCGCTCTTGGTTCTTTTCTAAATCGGCTTGAGTTTCGGTACTGGAAGTCCAATAACTCTGATCACGATGCTGAACCCACCAGTCAAGAAGGTATAATTTTTGCTGCAAATGTTTTCTGCTGTTGTTTGGCACTTTGATTGTCAGTGCTATTATTATTACAAGAGTCCCAGTTCTTTGCTGTTCTTGAACTCCTTCCAGCACGAGGGTAGTCTGTCTATGCAAAATTATTGTTTGTGTAGTGACAAAAGTATAGGCAGTCAGAGTACATATACATACCATCCTGATCAGTCTTTAGAAACTTTTTAATTATTAATATCATTGTGTTTCATTATTTCTAATTGTTTTGCTACTGTAAATCAAGCACGTAAAAAAATAAAAGGAAAAAACTTGTAATTCACGAACCTACATAGCCCACATTACTGAGGAAAAAACTAGCCCACAACATTATTGTAGGAAAAGAGTTAATGAAAAGATGAATAATGACAGATAGCGCTAATCATATGGATATATAATTTCATCAGTGTAATATTCAACAGATCATGCTAATATTCAACACACAGTTAGGTCATGCAAACAAAACCTAACGACGGACCCCTTAGGATGTCTTTTCTTGCAGATCATGTTTTATATGGTTAATACTCTGCATGAGTCTCCGCTTATTTGTATTTAAAAATTACTGATGCAATTAAAACGCAACATGCATCTGTGCTTCCAAGTAGATAGTATACAAAATATGTTACTTTTTTCATATCTTTTGATCCCTTTTCTCTTTGTAACTCGTTATCTCAATTTAATTTAATAAGCTTTTGCAGACTCCTTTATATCAATCAAGTTTGAAGACAATGGTGCTGCCTCATGGGAAAAGGGCACAGTTTCTAAGGTCTTCATCGATCCTTGTAGCCAGCCATGGAATCAAAATCTCAACATGGAAGCCAAAGAAGGCAAAGACATTAAGGAGACCGTCAGTATGATAGAGCAGGTAAAACCGCGTTCCTCACTGAGGTGGCGAAGGGGGATTGGTCATATGTTCCATCTAATCAGATGGAAGAGGTCCACCATGGTGGAGGGAGTCAAGGTGAGGAAGAGCTGGATAAGGACTCTGACAAAGAGGAGAACCATATAAGAAAGAGAATTCTATAGAAAGGAACACCTGCCTTTTCCACCGCACCATTCCTCTTTGTGGCTTGAGCTTCATTCTGGACTGTAAAGCTCTATATTATTGAGATGGTAGAGTCAAAATAGCTTTATCATCACTCTTAAAAACTGCTTGGCTTTGAGATTCGTGGGGTTATTTATTTTTTATTTTTACTTTTTTTTTTCATATTTATAAACAGTATTGATGATGTCCAAAAATAAAAAATATGTAAATAATAAGTTATTTAGTGTTTGAGACAGTGATTAATCAATATGTTTTGATACTTTGATTCCTTCTCTTTAGACTAAGAAATTCCCAGGTTATGGTAAAAGTTTGAGTACCTGCAAAAATAGTCTTAATCGAGAGGATTTAAAGATTATTCGATAAAAAAGTCGGTGTATTAATGAGAAAAATAATAAATGACTTACAAAAGCTTTAAATTTAAGGAAAAAAAATGTTTGTTCTTAAGTTTTAAGTTAATTAATGCTCTGAAATCTATGAGTTTATCTTAAGAGATAAAAAGTTTTGAACATTTACTTAGATGGTTCAGAGGGTATTTATACCCCTTGAACCATATCGTTTTCAGAGAATGGAAAGACTGGAAATCCCTTTACTTTCGGTGATATTAATGAGAGATAAATATCCCTTACATATCATTAATGAGATAGTAAGTATGGTAGGTCTCTTAAGAGACCTTGTATATACATACGAGTATAAGGATATCATTACATCAATATGAATGATTTTTCCAGATAAAGAGGCATAACGATTTGTCATGCTTTCAATACTTTTATTTTAGAAGATCGTCTAGGATCAAACATATAGCCTTAAAACTTGGTAATAGTTGAATCCAAATGCTTCGGGCCTGTCATACTTCCCAGATCCACGTTATTTTGGGCTTGACTGACTACCATGCCTAAGTGTTTTGGGTTTGACATGTTTTCTATACCCTCGCTACCTTGGGCTTGGCTGACTACCAAGTCTAAGTTCTTTGGATTTGGTATGCTTGCCAGACCCACACTATCTTGGACTTGGCTGACTGTCAAGTTCAAGTTCTTTGGGTTTGACATGTTTGCCAGACCCACACTATCTACCAAGTCTAAGTTCTCTGGGTCTTGTGTGTCTGCCAGACCCATTTTGTTTTTAAGAAAATTTTTATTTTTAAAAATCTATAATAAAAAATGTTGACTCATTAGTTTCCCCCAATCTTTTAATGTGTAATCTTGTATTAAAGGTTAGTACACGTCTTATTTTTATTTGGGAAAAAGGTGTTTAGACATTGGTGATCTAAACAGATTTTTTTGGGAAAAAGAAGCAAAGTTTTTTTGGGAAGACCACCCGATAGTTCGTAATAAATACTTTTGACATTTCTAAGGTTACAACGAGGTGACATTTGTCTCTCATTTTTATCTTTCCCCTCTTTCTTTTACTTTTGCTAAACCTTTTTTTTTTTTTTTCAATATTCCCTAACTTAGGAATTTCCAATTTTTCATAAGAAGAGAACTATTTAACAACAGGGAGGATTTCTTTGGCTAGGTAAACTAGATCTTCTTTCCTTGTGCTTTCGTAAAAACTCTTTCAGCCTTTTCTTCCCTCTAAGATTATGACTTGTAGAAAGGGGAAGCAAAATATATCTCTTGAAGGTGATTTCAGTTTCAGACCCGAAACTGAAATCATTTGTCGAAGATCTTCGGCCATAAGGATTAACCCTAGATCTGAAACGGATGACGCTTAACCATTTTCTGCTAGAAGAAAGGATGAGGTCATTCCTTAGGAAGTTTCAAATATGAGGGGACAACTGAGTTTTCCCAGGACTTTGATGGATGACACATGGAGTTCAGTGACTTGAGATCAAGTAACCCTAATTAATGCTAATCAGCTAAGAAAGTATATAATGGTAGTCCCTAAAGCTGGTGACCGTATTTCTCTGGTCACCAACAAATATGATGGGGGTAATATTATCATTACTACCCCCCATATGTCTAATTCTATCCTCATTTCAAAAGTTATTAAGGATTTTGAATGAGGAGCCTATGGTCAGGGTATTTAAGCAGTATTATACCTTGATAAGTAGCACTAAAAATGGACTTTAAATCCTTTGGTTTTTTTTACTTTCATCAATAAATGAAATAGGTCAATAAAGAACACTATAAGGGGGAAGTCCTTTCACTATAAAAAATAGAGGGAGCAATGGGTGATAGTAAGGTACGATGGCCTAGCCAGATCTCAGGATGGGTATAGTCCAATCTAGGGCTGTACCCACTATTGGAGAACACCCTCAATAAGTGTGAATGATAAGCCCTTCTTGGGCCTAGAGGAGGAGAGGGTGTGCACCAGGTTGAATAATCTCCATATTGAATATGGCATCGGTTGTATGGCTAAAAAGAATATGGTGTTTTGGGTAATCTCGTTTTCATATGTTTTTTTTATTTTAATACCTTTCATTTCCTGATTGATTCCTTATACAAGGTCTTTACCTGGGACTGTTGGATTCGAATTCAATGGGTTTACCCCTTCTATGCCCTCTTCTAGTGAAGGCTCATCTTCTGAAGATAGTTAATCATTGATGCGAAGATGAAGAGTTAGGTTTTCTATTCAAATGAACATTGAAGAGATTGCCACAGTCTAAGCCGATGATGTTTCTGAAGACATCCTTGTAACTGGCCTTCTTATTAATGAGATGTGTCAAGAGGCAACAAAGGGGTCTCGCTCTGCCCTACCAAGGGGCCCTGAGGTGCCAACACTAACCTCGGTCATTCTAGAGGTTGCCTTCCAATGAAAAAGAATGAGAGTTTCCATCTTTTCAGATTATGATATGGAGATTGTCCCTCCTCTATATAGCATTCATGCTCCATCGAGCCTAGTTTACTTGTTTCCTGGATCCTTCAGCCAAGCCCCTACATCTTCCCAAGATGAGGATATCTTCTCTAATCTCAAGTTAAACCACACCTCTATTTGTTTACCCACTCTAAGTGAGGAACGGAGGGGGATAATGGAGACCATTCTTCAAGGGAGGTCCATATTAAGACTTGATGGGTTGGATGTGATAAAGATATTGGATAAAATCCTTACATTTCCTTCTGATGTGGAATGATTGATTGACCCAAGCTTCTAGCGCTACTTGACCATTATTGGACATATAGCTTTTCAGGTAAGATAACAAGCTAAATATTTTTCTTTATCTATTTTATTATGCTATTTTTAAACATAACTTATCTTATCTCTTTGGTTGTTTAGACCTTTATGATGTGTTTCTACTTCAAAAGTAGGTGGGTTAAGGAGAGAAGGGCTGATGAGGAGGCCATTAAGCATTACTGTGCCGACAAGTCTGAAGTACGCAGACTTGAAAAAGAAAACTTTGCTCAAGATATTGAGATGAACTCTTTTAGGACTACTTACTCTAGGCTGCAGGGGCAGATGAGAGCTCAGACCTATGTCTTGAAGTCAACTAAGCAAAGGATGGCAGAGACTTACAATCATATTGACTTCCTGGAGAGAGGGATGACTGATTTGAAAAAAAATGTGGCTAAGCTAAAAAGGGTGAGGGAGACTTTGAGAGATGAGCTAGGGATAACTAGGAAGGAGGTTCAGAACTCTTGTACACATATGGAAAACTTGAAGAACTCCTCCCAAGTTTTTTGGACTGAATATGAGAAGTTCGTCTCTAATGAAGACATTAGGAGACAAACTTTTCATGGTTATGTCAAACTTGTATTTATTTAACCTTTCTAGAGGGATATAAGTTGACTTTAATGAGATTTTCCTAGACGACCAAGTCCTCGACTTTGTTGATGTCTTCCTAGTTAGAGCTACATCAACAAGGGATGAAGTTTACCTAGCTTAGGAACCTGGCATGAAGATGTAGTTTCCTTTAGGGTTTTTGTTATTTCCTTTAAGTGTTATATAATGTATTGAATGCTTGGGCTTTTAAAAGCCTTGAATTTGGCTATAAGGCCTATATTTTATATTTTAGTTTTTTGAAATTTTATGTTACATCCCTTGCATCATTATTATGTTTAAGCATGCTAACATGTCGTGTTAAGTAATCATAACAGTCCAATGCCCAGATTTAGGAAACATACATCTTTTATACTTAGAAAATTCTTTGGAAAATTTTTATTGACCAACAACCAACAAACCAACGTGGGTCAACACAGGTCCAACGCCAATGGTTGGAAAACATTTATTCCTGGGTCCAACACATAGAAAATTTTTAAGAAAAATTCTAAAACCAACAGGGAAAGTTTAAAAGACCAACATCCAACAATGACTATATATCCATATTGCCCATTGCTTGGGGTGGAGATGGGTTCTCTACGTCAGGTAGTTTACATGCTGTTGAGACCCAAGATGTTAGATAACATGGTGATCATTGTAGTTGGGACTATTGTCTTTAGGAGACCATTTATCAATCACTTAGAGATTGCTATTAGGGAGAACACATACCATCCCCAATGCCCTGAGCCTATAAGCTTCATTCCTAACTGCAGCTATTAGACGTGACTTTTCTAGGAAGTCAAGATTGGTCTTAAGATCTTGTTCATTGCTTTCTGAGGTGTAATATACTTCCTGGTGGCTTGTACATTGATTTTAGCTATTTATGACATTTTGTAAGTTTTCCCATAAACAACGCCACTAATGATGTTTCAAAATCCAAGATACATAAATAATAGGTTGTTTAGTATTTGAGATAGTGGTTAATCAATATGTTCTGATACTTCCCTTTAGACTAAGGAATTCTAGGCTTATGATAAAAGCTTGAGTACATGAAAAAATAGTCCCAATCGAGGAGATTTAAAGACCCTCCAATGATAAAGTGAGTATATTTATGAGAAAGACAAAAAATGACTTACAAAAGCTTTAAATTCAAAGAACAAAAATGTTTGTTATTGAGCTTTAAGTTAGTTAATGCTCTGAAATCTATGAGTTTATCTTAAGAGATAAAAATTTCTGAACCCTTACCTGGATGGTTCAATGGGTATTTATACCCCTTGAACCTTGTCTTTTTCATAGAATGGATTAACTGGAAAGCCCTATGCTTTCGGTGATATTAATGGGAGACAAATATCCATTACATATCATTAAAGAGATAGTAAGTATGGTAGATCCTTTAAGAGACCTTGTATGCACCTATGAGTATAGAAAAATCATTATATTAATATGAATGATTATTCTAAATGGAGAGGCATGGTGGTTTGTCATGCCTTCAATACTTTTATTTTAAATGATCGTCTAGGATCAAACATATAGCCTCAAAACTTGGTAATGATTGAATCCAAATACTTCGGGTTTGGCATGCTTGCCAGATAACCGCTACCTTAGGCTTGGCTGACTGCTAAGCTCAAGTGTTTTGAGTCTAGCATAGTTGCCAGACCCACACAATTTTAGATCTGGCTGATTACCAAGTTCAAGTTCTTTGGGTTTGACATGCTTGTTAGACTCTCACCACTTTGGACTTGGCTGACTTCTTAGTCGAAGTTCTTTAGACTTGACATGTTTGTCAGACCCATGCTACTTTGGGTTTGGCTGACTGCCAAGACAAAATGCTTTGGGTCTGGCATGTTTGCCAGACCCACAACATTTTAAACTTAGATGATTGTCAAGTTCAAATTCTCTAGACCTGACGTGTTTGTTAGACCCACGTTACCTTAGACTTAGCTAACTACTAAGTCCAAGTTCTTGGTATTTGGTGTACTTGCCAAACCGACATCATCTTGAACTTGGCTAACTTCTAAGTCCAAGTTTTTTAGGTTTGGCGTGTTCGCTAGACCCACGTTATTTTGGACTTGACTAACTACAAAACCCAAGTTTTTTTGGTATGATGTGCTTGTTAAACCAATGCTATCTCGGGCTTGGCTAACTTCTAAAACCAAGTTTTTTGATTTGAAGTGTTTACTAGACCCATTTTATTTTTAATATAATTTTTATTTATAAAAATCTATAAAAAAAAATGTTGACTCATCACGTATGGACTGTAAAAGATTTGGTGCAATGTGCTTTTGCTTCACAATTTGCATTGATGATATTGAACATACCCTGCAGAGAGAAGTATTTGTAAGTATTTCCTTGCCCATTCTAATTAAAGCTGCTTGACCTTCTGATAGTGCACATATAGAGTTGAAACATTGGGTCATTCAAGGGCCCTGACGTAGCTTTTATCACTGTCTTGTAGTTGTCTAGATTGGAACATAAATGTTTGGTTCCTTGGACGTTATATATCTTGTGTTCCTAATTCTTAAAGAGCACATAATTTATGATACTGTAATGAGCTGTATCAAATCCTCGTGTTTAATTGTTCTGTGTTTCATGAATTAAGAAGAAATTAAGTTCATCATCAACCTCTCCCTTCCCCTCGTGTGAGTCATTTTGCATGTGCAAAGAAGGCCATGAGGTTTGATTTGTTCATTAGGACCCATCACTAGGGCATGTTATGTCCCAGTTTCAACCTAATTACTAGGACCATTCCTTCACAGGACCATGAGAAAAGCCTCAGAAGGAGTGGGCGAAAATGACAAGGCATCAATCTTCACCCAACTCCAGCGACAACAATACAAGAAGAAGATGGCAAGTGGATCCACCAGTTGCGTAGGAAAATATTGACTGTATCTATATTCCTTTATGCCCACAGCACTGTATGATGGCAACTTCAACTATTTGCTTTCCAATCGAGTTACATGACTTCACCAAAGTTTATGCTAACATATACACAATCTTTTTATACATAATATGTTAAAATATACAAGAGGATAAGCATAGCAAAAGAGTATTGGAGCTGCCAGAAGGACTCCATAATTCTTCCACTCCACCATGATCCAAGAACGCGCGTGGTCAGAAACATTAAAGGGTAACAGTTTTAGTTTCTTTACTTGTATGATGATGAAGGGCTTTCTGTGCAATCTTAAGCAAACAACTTTTCCACTGGGGGCACACTTTCACATTGTTTTGTCACACCTCATAGAGAGTGAACTCCTGTCCACATATCCAAAGTATTTTTGAAATAATAACATTAGAGACTTTAAATACCTAATTGGTAGGCCTCTGCCCATAACTATCTCCTCCTCCTCCTCCTCCTCCTCCTTCTTCTTTACCAATTTTTCCTGCTTCCCCTGGCATTTTAGATTTCACAGGGGAATCTCATATATTCCGATATTCTCCCTTAACCGTAGTTATCTCTCTAGGCTTGATTCTCGTGTCAGTTTTATTTTCATTCGCTTGGTTGGATCGATGCGAAGTCAGGAATATGCTTTTGCTAGCATTTAATTGTTTGCTTGTGGGAGGCTATTAAGAGCTCCTACTTCGTACATGGTGACTGGTGAGTCCATGATGTGATGAAACAAGTCCTCATCATGCATTATTTACTGGTCTCTTGACACATGAACTTCACCCTAACTTTTTAGCAGAGAGTAGAGACAGAATTAAAAGCACTGAAACGTTGAAACCACATCCTTGTGACCACCATAGAAGAGACAGTGACTGGGACAAAGATAAGAACTTGCCTGACTACGTTTGGACTGAATTGAAACACATCCCATCTACTGTGCTAGCATATGATGGCCCTTAATATATATTTTTGGAAAAGAAAAAACTTCCCTATTTGTTTATTCGTTTTCTCTCTTACGATCACTTCCCCCTTCTCCGATGCTGTGGATGCTAGCTTGATGAAATGGATGTTGGGAAATAGCGCCTGCTAATCCAAAAACATTGAAAAACGTTGTGCTACACGAGCCATGGAATTTCTTAGTAATCCATACCTAGCTAGCTAGGCCATCATTCTTGATCAGGAAAATAGTGTTTCTAAAATAGACAGCACACAGCATATGCACCAAAACAATCATCAAGACAAAAATGTTAGATATTGTCTCAATGAAAATGCATCCAGAAAACATGGACCCCAGGAGCTTTTACAACGAATGATCATGTGTGTGTGTGTGTGTGTATATATATATATATATATATAACCACACTGGCGGGCCGATGGTCATCTCAAATTGGAAAAACAATGCTAGTTATAATGTAAACTTGTATTTCAATTAACAAGTAAAGAAAACAAGAGTGGCCATGATTTGCAATCAGGCAAATAATATGTGGAGGTAACCGTGGATCTAGTAATGTGGACCCAAAATGATCTTAACTTTTTATCTTCTAGTTGGATTTTGTGCGCAACAACAACAACTTGTATTGCAAGTTGTTTTTGTCACGCATTAAAGAAGTATTAAAGAAGTCGAAGAGTGCAAAACTATTTTTATTTAGTTAAAATAACTTTAGTAAGCATTTTCATTTGAAAGTGAGTTATTAGAGACTTGAAAGAGTTAATATACATACGGTGGGAGGTCGGTAACCTTTTTATATCTAAATATAATTAATATAGTGGATTATAATTTTAGACCAAGAAAAAATTAAGTAGGAACTTGATTGAATAAATTTTTAAAATTATCTTAAAATAATATATGTAATATTATTGAAGAGAAAATTTTATATTTTTACCATTTATAGGGTTTTTAGGTTTTCTTATAAATAGAATGGTATGTCTTTTATTTTTATTACAGTATAAAAATACTTAAACACAAAAGAAAAGAGCTAGAACTCAAATGTATAAAATCTCTCTTCTAAAAATTTTTCACTAGTGATTTTTGTGAATTATTGTTAAAGGCTGAATACTTGAATAACTTGTAACTTCTAACAACTTAACCTTAAAGTAATTATTCAAAGCAAAAAAATATATGATCTTCATTATAATTATCATATAAACCCTAAATAACTATAGATAGATTTGTCCAGTAAGATTTTTGGGACCCTTAAAAAATATTTAATTTTCAATTTTTATTATATATATTTTAGGAAACCAACACCAGCTTCACTCATCAGGAAGAGGATTTTAAACTTTGTTAATTGAAAGTGACTTTCAACTTTAATAATTAAGTTACCAATAGATTTAATTTCATTTTAAAAAGCATTACTTTTGAAAATTTAAAACATTTTTTTTTGGATTACCCATTTAGATTCAAAATTTCATTAACCAAAGAAATGAGTGAATTAATTTTTTCTTAACCAAATATATTATTTAACTTAATTTGCTATTGTTAAGAGAGTAATGTTGCTCCAAGGAAACATATTATAAATCCGGTTGTACAGAGTACCACATGTGATTACTAATTGAAAGTGTGCTCAGATTGTCACCTCTAAAATATAGAGAAGAAAGGTTAATTTAGCCACTCCTCAAGATCGGAGGGACCATGCTATGAATACAATCCTCTTGGATTGAAATGACTCGCACAGAACAACTTCACAGAAATACCCACAGCAACATGGAACACCGGATGTTAAGGTGTTATTTATTTTTATCTTTGCTTCCGTTAATATTATTTTTAGTATTTTTAAATTATTTTAATTAGCAAAAATAATTTTTAAAATATATATAAAAAATATTATTTTAATATATTTTTAAATAAAAAATATTTTTAAAAATTCCAAACATTATTATTCCAAACATCCTGTCCCTTAATACACTATCAAGCCAATCAAGAAAGATTAGATGACGCACTGAGGGTCTTGGCCTGGTGGTGGGAGGGGCTTGTCTCCTTCCGCTGCTCCTCGGTTCGAGTCCTCATGTGCACACCTGTCATCCCCGCGGTACCTTACATGCCCACTGGGTTTGCAGGGTGTTCAGTGGGCCGTGAGATTAGTCGTGGTGCGCGCAAGCTGGCCCGGATACCCACGTAAATAAATAAATAAAAGATTAGATGACAACCATCTAGGTGGTGGCCCAATGATAATAACTTGGGACCAAGAGGTTTGCTCCCTTTGTGGTCTCAAGTTCGAGTCTTGTGGTTGCTCATATGATGGCCATTGGAGACTTATATAGTCATTAACTTCAGAGCCCATGGGATTAGTCGAGGTGCGCGCAAGCTAGTCCGGACACTCACGTTAAACTAAAAAAAAGAAGAAGATGGGTGCCTGATGTAAACACTTAATGAAGAGAAATTATTAAATTTGTCGGGAGTTGTATTCCATCCTCTTCAGAGAACACAAATGTACCATGAAAATAATTCGTAAATCTCGTATTTTTATGAGAGAATAGTACAATTCATAGCATATTGAATAATTCATCCTTTATTGAGATTTATCACCTAGACTATATGATAATGAGCTATTGATTTATACCTATATATTGACCCACAGTCCTGTGACATGCCATCTTCAAAGGAATAGGAGGATCAGAAAAGGCTCCTGTAGATATTTGCTCAAAAATAAATTTGTTGGCGGCCTCGGTGTAATGAATTCCATCCCAAACGACTCGCACTGAGGGATCATCACATGAGCCCACGGTTATCTGGGTGCCATTTACTGTAATTGTTGCTCCACATCCAGCACTGTTACTGTAGTTATACATGCCTCCATAGCCACAACATGCTACAAGTGGAAGCTCAAATCCTATAACATGAAACCAAACCACATTAAATATGAACAATTTTTTAAAATAAATACGAGTAAAATATAGGGTTTTACATACCATGTTTTTTGGGTTCACTGAATAAAGAATACTTCACAGAATAGACATCTACGTATGTAAATGCTGCTGAAGGAAAAACCTTCCTGAGTTGAAGAATGGTCTCTTTCAACTCATAATTAAAGTATTGAGCTACTTCATTATAAGACTTGGCGCAACCAACACTGTCTTTTTCAGCAGAAGGAAAATTGGCTAAAACATAACCAAGACAACCAATCGGTCCTGTATTGTGAATCCAGAATGATCTCGCTCCCATATTGTATATGCTCTGCATCAAAGTAACTATGATGTTTTAGATGTATATAATATTTCTACGCGATAAAATGATTGCAAAAGTGGTATAATCCAGATATTAGTGAAAATTTTGTATTGGCTATGTCAAACAATAAAAAACAAGCTCTGATATTATTTGTTAGGAGAAAAACAGGTGTGGTAGGTGTTTATGAACAACAAAACAATAAGCAAAACTAAATAACCAAAAGAAGATTTGAGAGGAAAAACAATTAATCTTATTAAGTGTTTTCTCTTGTGTATTTCTCTCTACAGTTATTGAATTATGCTTTTAATTACAAGTCTATTTATAGACTTCAAGTTCCAAACAAACAAGAAAAAGAAAATCATAATCTAAAGAGTAGACGTATTCTGCCGACTTAACCGGTCGACCATTTCTGAACCAGTCGACCGACTCATTTAATCCAACCGGTCGAGCGATACTCAACCGATAAACTGGTTCTTTTATTTTCTAGATAACCAAAATCTAGTTTTTTTTTCCAACTAAAATAACTGGAAACGGGGTATACATTATTAGCATACACTATAAATTACGATTAAGAAAAGTAAACTTTGAAATTGAATTCTACGTGCAAAAGCTCAGAATAACAGATGTTGGGGAGGAAAAGGGAATAGAAACATGTTACCTTAACATTTGTCAAGAAGGTATTGACAATGTTAGGAACAGATGCATTCACTTCCTCAACAGACATATTTCCAAAAAATCCAGCTCCGAGATCATTTTGACCGATGTCGAATGTGTACAAAGCTTTATGAAAATATTCCTCCTTGGGCATCAATTGTGCAAATACTCCTCCTTCAAATAGATCATGGCTTAACGAGAAATTCAATTTATTGCCAATTATATCTTAATTAATTGAACATCAAAATTCCAGATAAGAAGATTAATTAATTAATTAATTAATGCTTACCTTGTTTCCTAATCAACTGTGATCTGGCCTTTAACTGCACGAACTGATTATATTGCACTAGAAAGAAGAATGGACTGAATCCATTATTGGCCGGTATAATCCTAGCTGGCAATGTAATGGTGGATGCTGCTGTGGCAAAATTTGCTCCGACAGTGAAGTTGGTCCCCAGAGAGTCGAGGTAAGCACTAAGAAATGAGAGATTCAAACTCTTTGCTGATACATCACAATATATATATATATATAGTCTATTGTCAGTAAAACATTATTTTTCTAAATTATATTTTGGAGTTTCACTTTTAGATTAAAATAACTTTTTAATATAATATCATAATATTAATGAGAAATAATTATAAGTTAAAATCTTATCATTTTTATTTTATTTGATAAAATTAAATATAAGATAGTAGTGACTTCTGCAAAGTTTCAGACAAAAAAAAATTGAACTGAAGTAATATAAATCATATATTGAAAAATTATTTAATAACTTAAAATTTTAAATTAAAATGATTTTTTACATTTCTATTAACAACTCCAAAAAAAAAGAAGACGATGAAAATAAATGAATATTACTCTTCCAAGTCTTAAATTATAGTATATTGTAAATGGCAGTTGGGACTACCCACGAAAAATAAGTGTTCAGGGATCCTTATGGCCTGACCAATAATTAGCACTATATCAGAAAGAAAAATAATTTATAAGCAATTTTTTGGTATTAAATTTCATGTAAATTAATGTGAAACGTGTAAGTGGTACAGAGAATTCTCATAAATTTAAATAATTAAATTCTCAAAATAATAATAATAATAATAATTACCAGTCAACTAAACTCCACCAAAGTCTTCAATACATATCAACAAACAACACATGTTATACCGGTGTTGCTAAGTTATCAGATTATTTGGAACTGTGATAGTAATTCTAATATAAAATATTTTTTATTTTAAAAAAATAATTTTTAATAATAAAATATATAAAAATAATAATTTTTAATAATAATAAAAAATTCAAAATTTAAAAGAAAAAAAAAAAGAGGCTCGTCACACCTCCTTGTCCTCTATAGACGTAAAGGGTTTCTTAGAAGAGAGGCTGATCGCTTGCTATGTCTTATTCAGAGACCTATCTATTTGTCAGAGTCGGTTCTATCATCTCGCAAGATTTGTCAATGTCTATTCATATGGCCACTAATAAATTAGGCAATGATACTAATTTATTCTAAGCTGGAACTAAAGGTTCGAAACTTACCGACGAAATCTATAATCAGCCTTCCATCGGAGAACCTCCCCGCCGGCATTTGAAAGTAAGTTTCTCCATAGGGAGAATTAAGAGGAGGGAAGGAAGCAACGAATCCTCCTGTATCCGAATTTGAGTCACCAAAGTTAAAGATAGCTGGGAACTCACAACTTTTCAAAGCACATATCGGGTTCAAGATGGTAAGTAAAGTG
>Ga0307517_10003490_pt1 | contig 24428 bp, 8 predicted proteins | sample 23_EM_MG_FD_194515 | JGI IMG/M metagenome (GOLD analysis project Ga0307517, IMG submission 194515) | Populus trichocarpa ectomycorrhiza microbial communities from riparian zone in the Pacific Northwest, United States - 23_EM | ecosystem: Host-associated > Plants > Roots > Unclassified | place... | reverse complement strand
CAAGTAATTAACCGGGTCAGGACAAGGGTTTTTTTTTTTTTTTTCCCTTTTCCTTTTCAAAACAATAACTAAGCCAACCTTTATTGATCAATTAAAAAGATAATTATTAAGAATTCTTTTAAAATTTTTCAGTGAGATAAACGATATTTTATTTTTTTATGTAGTCAACATATAATTAGAGCCGACTATTATATTCATACACAGTATAAACTAGCCATGAACCTGGGCTACGCTGTGAGGTCGGTTTGTTTCCCATAAAATTGATGTTCAATGCCGCAAGCACGTTTTAAAATAGGAAGAAAAATTCGGTTATAAACGTGATTGCGTTAAATAAGTTGGTTCTATTTTAATTAAATGATATAAAAAATAAGCTATTATAAGAGATGAATCAAATTAAAAAGAAAAAAAATGATCACAATAATCTAAAAAAATAATTTTTTTTTCAAATAGAGAAAAATAATGTAGCTGAATTGTCATTCCATGAAATACAGAAGGATGAGATTGAGTAAAAAAAGACAAAAAAAATTGGTCCGATTCAACTCGAGTTAACATGACAAACTTGTAATCCAAGTAATAAGGGTCGAGCCAACCCGAGTTAACCCGTCAAATCCGCAACCTAGGTTATGAGATCGGGATAACGCGATAGAAAAGAAAATAAAGAAAATCTTAAAGTCTATTTTTTTATATATATATATATATAAAACCTTTGTCGAACGATGAAAGCTGAAAAGAACATACATAAAAAAAAATATCAACCCAAGTTAACTTTTTAAACCCATGACCCGAATCATTATACTAGAAGCACCCTATCTAGAAAAATAAAAAAAGTTCAATTCTCAACCAATCAAATGTTGAATGATAAAATTAAAAAAAAAAATCAATTATACAAAAAATAGCAATTAAAAGAATGGTGATCAAAATGAAAATAAAAATAATTATGATTTTTGATGGAATGGTGAAATTGTAAAGAAAAATCAAATTAATAAAACGACCCAAAAGAAAAAAAACAATAAAAATAATGAGGATCAAAATTGAAATAGAAAATAAAAATAAAATTTTAATTGAAGGGTGAGATTGAAAAGAAAAATCAATTTAACAAAAGAACCCAAAAAAATCAAAAGAATAAGGACTACATTGAAAAAAATAATATATCACAAATTGAGATTGAAGGATGTCATTGAAAACAAATCAAAATTTTACAAAAAGGTCAAAAACAAAAACTAGAATTCAAAAGAATAAGGACCGAAATTGAAATCTTAAAACATGGGACAACTTTGAAATTTTGCATGGGAAACATGATTTTCAAGGGGAGGAGAGAGAAAAGTGTGGAAAAAAAAAGCCATTGGTGACAAACCGTACCACCTAGACCACACAAGATATCCTTTAAGGAAGAGGACATGGCAATGAATCATAGTGGATGATGGTTTTTGGCCGGTAGGAGGTGTTGTACGTGTTGTTTAGTGCCTTACACATGACAACCACTTTTTGTTTTTTGTAATTATTATTTTTTATTTATTAAAATATCAAATTGTCTCTTAACCTATTTTATTATAGAAAAAAAACCAGTGTGAAAAGATTGAAGTGCCCTAGGATATCAATTTTATTTTTTTAAGAGTTTTTTTGTCGTTTCACTATGCTTTGAAAATTAGAAAAATACTTTCTTATCTCTAAACTATCTAATAATGACTAATGTCTCATGCGCAAAGATTGAATTACTCCCAATTGCTAGTTTAAAGAGTTGTGGTGGGAAATGCATAACCATCATTATATTGTTCTAGTGAATGATGCTTTTGAGTCGAGTGAATAAAGTTTTTCCAAAGGGTTTTAGCTTTTGTTAATGGTTTTGAATTTAGAAAAAAGAAAAATCAAGAAGAAATGCCCCTCCCTCCTCTTATAAATATGTACCGAAAAAGAAATAATAACAATGATAAAAGGGTATAAATAACCTTGATGTAGTCTTTTTCTTTAGAGGTTGACAACTCGTTAAATAAATCCAAAAACCAACCTAAACAAACTAGAAAACTTTAAAATAAAGAAAAAAACAATAAAAATCCTAAACAAACTAGAAAAAAAAAAAAAACTACCAACCTTAATATTTGATTTCCTAAACTAAATAGTAAAAAACAAATACCATAAAGAAAAATATTTTCATAATCTAAATAGGAAATAATAATAATAATAACAAAGAAAAATATTTTTTCCCTAGAAATCCTCATATATCAGTCTCTCCGAGTTAGAGAGAACTTGTCATGAGTTCTGGCCATCCATTCACCTATGTTTCTATTGTTTTCAATCAATAAAAACGATGCTAGCACCCTTGCGCTCTACTGAGAATTGGACTTTGTAAGTTTTTCAATTTGCTTTATATGAGATTATCCTGATTTTAATAATTTAGTTTTTTTTTATTGCAACTCTCAATATTGGATCTGGTGGAATTGGGTCTCATATTTTTTTTTAATGGAGTTATCTTGGTCTTATGATCCAAGTCGCAGGTTTAATAGGTTAACTCGAGTTGACTCATGTCATTTTCTTGCCCTCTTTTTAATTGATTTGTTTTTCAATTTCATCCTCCAATATTGGGTTGGTTGAGAATTAGACTTTGTATTTTTTTTTAAATTTGCTTTTTATGGGATTATCTTAGTCTCATAACGTACGTCGTAGGTTTAATAGGTTGACTCCGATCATTTTTTTTTAATTTTTTTCAATTTCATCCTTTAACATTAAGTTGATTCGGAAGTTTTATAATTTATCTTGATTTACTTTTTAAAAGATTATCACAATTTCATGACCTGAGTGATGAATTTGACAGATCAACTCACTGGGTTGGTTCAATATGTTGTCGTCTCAATATTGTTTTTTGTTTTAAAGTATGTCTAATATGTCACTGTTTCAATATTTAAAAAAGATATCATCAAATATGCATTAGATTTTGAGTTTATGAATAATATTTTTTCTAAAAAACACCTAGACAATTATTTTAAATTTTAAAAATATATTTGATTTGATCCACAACCTAACACATATCTAATTTCTATTAAACTATTTGTGAACTACTCCCTTCATTAAAGGAATTCTTAAAAAAACCATAGGGAGACAAAGAAAACCTTGCAATGTATTTTTTTAATAATTATAATGGACTGTTATTGTCCTTCAAGTTTTTGTAAACTAAACCAATGAACATTCATTTTAATCAAACACAATGTAGCAAATGCATGCTAACTTCTGCATAGAAATGCAAAAAAATTAGTTCATAAACATAAGGATAAAAGGGTTTGACTGAACAAATTCAGTAGATCTTGATGTCATTAACGGAACCAATAGGATATATGTAATGTAATTAATTTATTTGATGTTTGTGACTCATATGCTCTGTTGGCTTCATAATGATAAAAAAAACATATTTTATTAGAGAAATAAAGAAAATTATAAAATAAATCTATTCTTAAAATAATTTTATAATAAATTCAAAATATAAAAATATAAAAACATTTATTTTTTGTCGTGTTCTATCATAAAATTAATTAAGTATAAAGTTAAAAGGTATGAAGAAAATTAATTAATATTTCCTCACATCCAATAACATGGTCGTTACAATAGTAATTAATAATGTTGTTTTTTTTTGTGTGCATTTTGACCACTTTTTCTTTCTTTGGTTATTGATTTTTTTTTTAATTTAGTCCTTATAATGTGTTTATGAGTATTTAAAATTAATAATTTATTTTAATTTTTTTTTATATGGTTATCGCGATATCAAAAAATATCCCAAGATCGTGGCATGGTCTATTTTTTAAAAGATTTAGTTAAATAAAAACGATTTTGAAAAAAATTAGGTTATTAAACTTTAATGAGTCAATGATCCAGCTTGTGAGTTTGACAAGGTAACCCTGGTTGCTCGGTTTATGGATTTAGTGGGGTAATTTTTTTTTTCTAATTATTATTATTATTAACTATAAACTAAAAGAGGAGGAGGTTTTATTGTACCCCTCCTCACAAAATGCTATTTATTTGAATAGTGCTTCTCTTTTCTTTTTTTCTTTTTCTTTTCTTTTTTGATTTTTTTTTCAATTAATATTTTTTCATTTCATCATTTATTATTATATATTTTTTTTATTGAGTTATCATACTTTTATGACATAAATCATGAGTTTGGCGAGTTAATCAAGTTGACTCATTTTTTTTCTTTTTCTTAATTAACTTTTATTTATTGGATTGATTGAGAATTAGACTTCATGATTTGTTCTGTTTACTTTCTATTATGTTATTTCAGCCTCATAACCTAGAAATAGTGCTTAATGGGTTAACCTGAGCTGACTCGAGTTGTCTTTTGTGTCATTTTTTTCATTGTATTTTTTTTTCAATTTCATCATTCAATATCTGGTCGGTTAGGAATTGAGCTTCATAATCTTTTTTTGATTTGCTTTCTATAGGGATATCTTGGTCTCACAACCAAGGTCACGAGTTTTGGCGTTTTAACCCTAGTTAAATCATGTTATGTTTTAGTTTTTTTTCTAAGAGATTATCTCAGTCTCATTATCCGGGTCACGGGTCCATCAACATTGTATTTGCTTTTTATTAGGCTGTCCCCATCTCATGACTCGAGTCACAGGTTTGGCTGATTAACTCAATTGACTCAATTATTTTTTTTTCTTAATTGACTTTTTTCTTCTTCTTAATTTCATCATTTAATATTGTATTTAACTGAGAATTAAGCTTCATGATATATTTTGACTTGCTCTTTATTAGGTTATTCCAACCTCATGACTCAGTAATAGTGGTTAACAAGTTAACCCAAGTTGATTTAGTTCACTTTTTGTATCATTTTTTAATTAGAATTTTTATAAATTTCATCGTTTAATATTGGGTTCAACAAAAGAGATTGGAAACTCAGATTCATAATTTGTTTTTATTTGCTCTCTATGAGGTTATCTCGGTCTCGTAACCATAGTTGTTGATTTGATAGGTTAGCCCAGGTTAAATCAAGTTATTTTTTTAATTTTTTTTATAAAAGGTTATCTCGATCTGATGATCTAGGTCATGGGTTTGGCGGATTGACTTGGGTCATTTTTTTATGTTTTTTTAATTGATTTTTTTAATCTCATCTTTCTACATTTGATTGATTGAGAATTGAAATTCATAATTTGATTAATTTGCTTTCTATGAGATTATCTCGATCTTATGACCCTGGTCGCTGGTTTGACAGGTTAACTAAAGTCACTTTTTAAGTCCTTTTTTTAATTGATTTTTTTTTATTTTCATCATTCAACATTGATTTGATTGAGAATTAGACTTCATAATTTATTTTAATTTGCTTTTTATGTCTCGTAACCTTAGTTGCGGATTTGACATGTTATCCCGAGTTGACCCAAGTTAATCTAATATGTTGTTATCATAATATTAAAAAAAAAATATCATCTTGAAATCTTTTATAGTGAAACTATATTTTTACGGGTTTTATGAGTTTTTTTTGGACCCATAACAATAGGGTTATATCGGGTCAACCCTCACATGATTTATTTTTTTTATTAGAAAAAAAACATTAGAAACATCTGAATATTCCTTTTATGTTTAAGAAAAAACTAAACCAACCTCTATCATAACGCGAGTAAATAATCTAGTAATATATAAATGCTATCAAAGTGTTGAACAGTGAAGCATTAAGCTCATTTTCAGATGTATGGGTGTGGCAAGTCCTGGGTTAGCTTTGTGGCAGCCCATGAATTCCTGCATTAAAAAAAAAAAAAATCAAAGGCAAACGTTTTCATACGCACCAAGTGTAAAGTGGTATTTTGAAGTGTGATTGTGGTTGTTTTATAAAATATTTTTCACTTGGAAATATATTAAAATAATATTTTTTTATTTTTAAAAAATTATTGTTGACATCAATATATCAAAATAATCTAAAAACATCAAAAAAATATTAATTTGAAGCAAAAAAAATTTTTTTTAAATTTTTTTTTAAATTTTTTTAAAATGCAAAAACAAACAGGCCTTAAATATATTTAATTGGTAGGACGAGAATGGTAGATAATTTAATTGGCTAATTTTTTTTTTTTGTGAAAATGAGTTATTTTTCAAAAACATCACTCTTATTTTAAGTTCTTCACCTTCTGGTTAAGTCATTTAAAAAAAAAAAAATAACATACCTGGTTTTGGAAAAATAAAAAAAAATATCAGAAAAAAGAAAATTATTTTTTTAAAAAAGGCACCGTAAACCCAATGGCATTATAAAAGTACCTTTAAAAAGATTTCGGTGGTACACAACGGTGTTCAACGACAATCATGATAATTAGTATTTCCTTCTGTTTTTTTCAATGGCCAAGCCATTCATTCATGGCTCATGATCCGATTAATATAAATATGAAAGAAATCACTTACAAGTGTAAGAAAATTCATTAATCATCCATGCCCAACAACTACTAAAAGGTGGAAAAATAGATTATATTTGACTTTGCTATAACTAGCACGCATAAATAGACTATCAATTCAAAGATTATTAGCAAATGGGACAAATTGTTTTTATATATTTTGTAAGAACATATATAGCAGATTGACTGTCTGCGAGGACAAGTTCCAACAATTAAAATTTGAGAATTTTACCAGAACGGGTCCAGCTCTAAAGAACTAATAATAGAGATTTAAGAACTAAAGGTATATATGTAGCCCAAGACCAGGCAGTTTCTGGGAAAAAAGAAGCAGAATAATACAGCTTTCCAATAATGCATAATATTTATACTTTCACTCCAACTTAATCCTCTCATCTCATGTTGAAACTCACCTAACATCTTAAATTATTATATTAAAATAATTCTTTGATATGATATCAGAACCTTGATGACCAAGCGGTCAAGAGTTTAAATCTCACTATCTCTATTTATTTGATAAAAATTAAGCATAAGGTAATGTAAATCTGTGCAAGTTTCAAGTACAAAAAGCTTTTACTTGAAGGGATGTGTTAGCTAATAATATAAATCATATCCTGAAACCTCACCTAGGTATTGGATTGAGATGGTTCTTTGATACAAATAACGATGATTATGTTTTTCTTTTTTAGGAACTGAAAGGCTTCCTTCCACATGCTATGTAATGCATTAATCACTTACATGGGGTGCCCCCGCGCGCAGGCTTCATTATGGTGCTTTGAGGTCTTTTATCTGGCGTGAGATAGGAACTACAAGGAAGAACTTATGTCCCAATTGTCTATTGACGATCCCTAAAGAAACCAGAAAAGATGGTGTTTATTAGAGAATGAGGCATGAGGATCAATGCTGGACTTTCTTCAGTTGGATGCTGCTTCAATCAATAGAATAGAGAATATATAGTAATGTTGCACAACAGCACGAATTGAAGTCTGAATTCGTTGAGAGAATGAATTGTTAGTGGCACACATCATCTATTTCATTTATTAGATTATCTCTTGCCTGGCGTTGGAAAGTCAAGCTGTGTTGATTTAGTAATGATCAGACATGAATCAGAAGCGCCTTTATGCAATGTCCATTACCACAACATAGGCTTTATAAACCAGTGGGGAATACCTGCTTCATTCCAATCGTCGAGCATTTTCATGGTGTTTCTCAAATCATTTTGTACTCTCTTTTTGGTATAAAACATGGTTGACTTAGTTGTCCTCAATAGAATCCAATGCCTTCGCCTGTCCTAAGAAATGCAGTAGTTTTGATGCTTTCTTTGCCGAAAAAAAAACCCTAAAAGTGACCAAAATTTATGAGCTAGAAAAAGCCACGATTTCCAGTCTCAGCATCCCATGATTCCGATTCGCTTGCTTCTTAGTTTGGCACCAAAAGAGAACAAAAAAAAGTCTGGACTATCAATTATCAAGCATGTAATAAAGAAAGCCATGTCTCCATCCACACATGGATACAAGGTTTCAAGGACACTGATAATTTCTTAGTATTCTAGAGTGAGATTTTATTACTCATCATCGGGCAGTGTGCATACGATGGCCTATCATCAGTATCCCTTTTTTTCGACATTAGATTACTGCTCTTTACTTTCATTATTGGAAGAATCTAACATAAAATATCCAAGAAATGCTTCACTGTTGACGATGACACGAAAAAATCAAGTAGAATTGTTGAGTGTTCTTTGGTTTTTAGCACAATAAAATAATAAAAAAATAATAACAAAGCATAGTCCAAAAACAATTAGAAAAATAGCACACTTCAACGAGCTACAAGTCACATTTGCAAGTTGCGCATTATATATGATACCTGCGAGTTGTATACGTGTAGATAATTTTGAGCATCTAAATGATGCTTGTGTAAATATTTGATTTTATTAAAGTACATGATCAGTTGCAATATTTATTTAAATTATTTTTTAAAAATAAAATAATTAATACTCTTATTTTTTTTTTAATTTGATCTATAATAACTTGATTTATTTATGAAATCAAGTCAAGACTTGTGCATTACAAAAACATGAATTCAGATATATATTATATTATGAAGTGAGATTTTGATAATTTGAAAAATATATTTGATTTGTAAAGTGTTGTTGAAAAACTAAACAACGTAGCAATAAAGACCACAGGAGAAGTAACAACTGGGATACCATCTGGCATAAAACGTGTGACTGAGGCAGTTGAAGAAGTTGGAAGAAGGCTTTTTGTAGTAAACTCATCTAACCCTTTTGTTTCTCTTTGAAAGCCCCACATAAATGACCCTTCAGACATTTCAACAGGATCTCTACCTACTGCAGGACTAGGACAGTTTGGCTTCCTAATTAATAGTGAACTGTGAATTTGCAATATATATATATATTTTTTTAGTTTAACGTGGATGTCCGGGCCAGTTTGCGCGCACCTCGACTAATCCCACGAGCCCTGAAGTTAACGACCATGTAAGCCTCCAGTGGTCATCATATGAGCAACCACATGGCTCGAATCTGAGATCACAGAGGGAGCAAACCTCTCGATCCCAAGCTTTTACCACTGGACCACCACCTAGATGGTTAAATTTGCAATATGTTTTGTTTTATAAGAAGGTTCCATGTCAACATCCAGATTCGCCATGGCATAATACCGAAATTTATAAAATGGAAGCCTAATTAACCATGCATTTTCCCTCGTACCAAAAATGGAAGCCTGGTGGGTTGTATTGGGATGGAAAGAATATAAGGTTACTTTCATATGTTCAGTTTAACCTCCAATCCCCACTCTGAAGCAAAACAGCTCATGCAAGAGAGCAGATCCTCTGGATAGGTTTATTTATTTATTTTTTATTTTTTTATAGAAAATTATTATGCAGACAACAAAATCATGGGAGCAATCGTCTTTCTACGATCGTGCTGAGAAAACAATTGGTGCCAAAACTTTTGATTCCAGTTGTCAATAGATGAGGTGTTTCTTCCAGCTCTAATATTCAAAACCTGATCAAGTTCTTCAAACTACGACCATTCTTTTTAAAGAAAATGCCTATAGTCACAATAAACCAGCTTCGAAGAGATTAATTCATGCGTCTTAAAGTCTCATCTATAAGCTTCAAAACTATTTGTTATCATTCATTAACATAAAATGAGCATGCAAGAAAAACAAGCATTTATCATAAAAAATCAATACTAAATTTCTGTTACCTCACCATAGTACATTGTCAATTTTAAACACCCTTTAAAATGCAATGAAAACAAATCATTCATTTTTCAAAAAACAGGGAATTGTGTAATTTAAAGATATTTTTTAAATGCATAGCAAAATCACTTAATTTTTCAAAATCGAAAAAGGTTAAAATTATGACAGCTGTATAAGATTTATCCCCAAGAATTATCAAGATAAATGAAGGCTTTTGAAAAGTATCATGTACTTAAGTCACCGACATAAACACATTTGAAAGGAGATAACTATTTTAAAGCATGAAATTGTTTCCTCAAAACTATAAGGTCAAAAACTCTCAAAAATCACTAAAGATATTGTGAGAATCGTGAAAAGACCTACATGCTGGCTCAAGTAGCTTAGAAGCCAAACAATCAGAACAATTGAAAAAGTTTTTCAAAACATAAACATGTAAACATGTAAAATACATAAATAAACATCATAAGCATATTTTTAGAAATTTTCAAAGAAGGTTCCTCGAAAGCAACCAAAAAGGTTCAACAAATTTGAACCATCAAGAATTTGGTCCAGAGATGATTAAAAGTGCACGGGCAAAAGATGAATCATTTCAGAAGAAATGAGGCAAAAAATCCTCATAAGAAGATCCAAGACAGACCATTCTTGAGAAATCCTATATTTTTTTCACACCATAGACAGGTTACTCAATCACAAACCACAGGCGAGTCATCTGATCAGAGACCACAAGCAGGTTACTCAAACACAAACCACAAGTAGATCACCCAATCAGAGACCACAGGCAGGTCACCCGATCAAAGACCACGAGTATGTTACTCGAATGCAAACTACAAGCAGGTCACCTGATCAGAGACAACAAGCAAGTTACCCGAACACAAACCATGGATACGTCACCTGATCAGAGACCACATATAGGTTACCTAAACACAAACCATAGGCAAATTACTCGAACACAAACCACGGACAAGTCACTCGATTATGACCATAAAGAAGTTACTCGAACACAAACCACGGACAAGTTATCCAATCAGAGACCACAGGCAGGTCATCTGATCAGAGACCATGATTTGGTCACCCGAAAAAAACTATTTATGAAAAATCTTAGATATTTTTTCACACACGAGCAGGACACCTGAACACAGACTATTCGTAAAAAATCCTAAATATTTTTCATGGGGCGGGTAAGTGCTCAAACACCTAACACCATTTTGATTTGTTATAAGCTCCCAGGTGGTTTTTTTTTTCAAACCTGAAAATGTTTTCTTTTCTTTGCAAACTTATTTTCTAAAGTCCTTTAAAAGACTTTAATTTGTAAGTATTGTAAAGAGAAAGACAACTGTCATAATCCAATTTTGGACCTCTACATTTTTTAATAATATATATATATATATATATATATATATATTTTCATTTAAAAATAAAATCCCAAAAAAAATAGAAATATAAAATTCAAAAATATTTTCGGGACATGAGGAGATAGACCTTCAAGCTGCAACAAATCAAAAGGCCAGAAAAATAGCCAAATCGGGATATTTTGACAAGATGGGATGAAGAAAGAAAGAACATTGATGTTGAAATCCAAAATTTTTAAAAATTAAAAGAATTAATTAAGTTTTGAGGACTAATTCAGATTAACTCACAAAGATTGAAAGATTAGAGACACAATTGAAACTTTGGAAGGCCATATTGGTAAAATCAGGGGTTCAATTGTAAGAAATTTGAAAATTTAAGGTTACAAGAGGTGAATTGAAAAAAATTCAAGATTAAGGACCTTTTTGCAAAAGGTGCATAATATTAGGGGCTGCACTGAACTTTTCTAGGGACTAAATTGAAGAAAACCAAAGTTTAAGGCTTAATTAGGAACTAAATAAAAAAAACAAAAAAACAAGGGCTATTTTGTGAAAAGAGCCAGACTTGGGAGATCTCAATTAATTTTTGTTAGGAGCCTAATTGCATAAAATTAGTCAGGTTCATCTTAATTAAGGATATTGGAGCTTAAATTGAAACAACATGAATCAATTTGAAATTTATCAAAATCCCAATTAGAAAGCCCTAATTTTTAAGGTTTAAGTAGACAATATGTCACTCAATTTTAATAAAAAGATTGAGTGACATGTCATCTATCCTTGTTTTATTGTCTTCCTGAGTCGAGAAGGCTAATCGAGTCGCCACATTTAGGCGAATGAAGGTGGCATCTTCGACCTCTTCAGGGACTCCAACCACCACCTATCAATAAAAGGAGTTTTCCTTTTACATGGTTGTGCCACCCTTGTTTAATGTTTTTACCCCACTTGCCACGTGGAAGCCCTCAATTTCGAGTCCCAAGACAGCTTTGCTCGATTCAATTAAATTTGATAGTGTTACACCTAACTTTGGATCGATGATGGGAAAGCTATAGGCCACCAAATCAATCATGGTTTGATCCCACTTGAAGAATTACACCCCCTCTACAGGATATATGGCTTGTTTGGCTTCAATAACCTTCTATTTGCCACGATTAATTCATGGAAAATGCACCCCTAGTTGGCCATTTTTGGCTGAGCTTCAGTTATGAAGTTCCCAATATTTTCTAGAAGCTCCAAGAGTTTGTTATACATCTAGAAAGCATGAAAAAAAGAAGAATCATCTCCTAACAACAAAAAAAAGAGAGGAAAAAATCTCTTATAATCAGGTTTTGAAATCCCACCTTCAAACCCATTAATGTTTTTACAACTACCTTCCTTTTTAGGCTATAAAAGAAAAAGAAATCATAGAGAGGATGAGGGAGAGATAATAAAAAAAAGGGAGAAAAACTTAGAGTATTTGATCACCAAAAGTCTCTTGATAAAAATGGTTATGAAAGATTGATAAGAAATGGAAAGAAAGAGGTAAAAGGCAAAGCTTTTGAGTTTAAAAGTAAGAGCAGAAGTACCAAAGGACTACAAGCTTAAGAATGGAGCATGAAATTCCAAGCAAAGAAGGCAACATTGTTAATGTATTCCTCAACTTTAATTAGAGGTTGGAGCTCAATGAGCACACCCTTCCCCTTTCATTCTACTTATTAGATGTTTGAATTATGTTTATTATGCTTTTCTTTTTTAGCTATTTGTTAGTTTCAATGCATTTGGTGACTTATTTATTTTTGTTTCAAATGATTAGTTGTGACATGATTTATTATGTGTATGTTTTGTTTGAAACTTGTTCGGATGATTAGAATTGTTCATTAAAGTGTTAAATTTTGGTATAAAATGATGTTTTACTGGCTTTGATGTTAGGTTATTTTTTTTTGAAGTTATGGTAATAGGTTTTAGGTGCTGAAGTTGTTGTGGTTTAGGTTGTTTTAAGTTAGTCTGTTGGGTTTGCTGAAGTTATAGGCATATTGTTTAAGCTTCAAGACAATGATTTTATTCAAAGAACAATGTTTTTTTCTTAAGAAATTTGGTCTTTCAAAGTTTTAATTGTGTCTCTAATCTTTTAATATTTGCAAATTAATTCAAATTAGGCCTCCAAAGTTGATTTTTCTTCAATTAAGTCCTTAATTGAATCCACACAACCTTAATTGAATACAAATTTTATGAATTGATCCAAATTAGAAGTTTTTTTAAGTCCTTAAACTTAATTAATTCTTCTAATTTTGGTCAAGTTTGGATTTCAACCTCAATTTTCTTTCTTTCTTCATCTCATCTTGTCAAAAATATCTAAATCTGGCATTTTAGTCTATTACAGCTTGAAGGTCTATCTCCTTGTGTCTCAAAAATATTTTAGGATTTTATATTTTTTTGGATTTTTTTTCGAAATGAAAATACGTATATATTATTATTAAAAATTTTTGGGAGTTCAAAATTAGGTTATGATAATTGCCCCCCTCTTTTGAATACTTACAGATTAAAGTCTTTTCAAGAACTTTAGAAAGTAAGTTTGTGAAGAAAAGGAGATCTTTTTGGATTTAGAAAGAAAACCATCAGGTAGCTTATAATAAATCAAAACAGTGTTAGGTGTTTGAGTGCTTGCCTACCGCGTAAAATATTTCTAAGATTTTTCACGAATGGTCTATGTTCGGGTGTCTTGCCCATGTGTGAAAAACTATCTAAGATTTTTCACAAATGGTCTCTATTGGGTGACTAGCCCATGATTTATGATCGTGTATCCTGCTTGTGGTTTGTTTAGGTAATCTGCCCATGGTCTCTAATCGGGTGACTTACCTGTGATTTATGTTCATGTAATATGCCCGTGGTTTGTGATCGGGTAACCTACCCATGGTTTTTTTCAGGTAACCTGCTCGTGGTCTTTAATGGGATGACCTACCCATGGTTTGTGTTCGGATAACCTGCTTGTGGTGTGAAAAATATCTAGGATTTCTCACTAATTGTCTGTCTTTGATCTTCTTATAAGAGTCTTGGCCTCCTTTTTTACAAGATGATTCATCTTTTTTCTATGCACTTTTAATCATCCCTGGACTGAATTCTTGATGGCTCATATTTGTTAAACCTTTTTGGTTGTTTTTGGGGAACCTTCCTTGAAAATTACTAAAAATATGCTTATGATGTTTATGTATGCATTTTACCTGTTTTGAAATATAGGTCCTTTTTTTTTTATCAACTTCTTGAATTCTTTTGATTGTTTGACATCTAAGCTACTTGAGCCAACGTGTAGGTCTTTGCACGATTCTCTCAATGCCTTTAATGACTTTTGAGAGTTTTGACCTTATGGATTTGAGAAACAATTACATGCTTCAAAATAGTTGTTTGGAAGAGTTTGAAACAAAGTTGCCCTTTGCCTTCTTGATTGTCGTGAGAAGAACTTTACTTCTTTTTAGACTGTATGTTGTTTTATCCTTTCAAACGTGCTTATGTCGGTGACTTAAGTAAATGATACTTTTCAAAAGCCCTCTTTTTTCTTGTTGATTTTTGGGGATAAATCTTATTTGTAATGGTTGTCAGACTTTTGACCTTTTCTGATTTTGAAAACTTAAGTGATTTTGATACGTGCTTAAAAAAAAATCTTTCAATTATGAAAATCCCTGTTTTTTTGGAAAGGAATGATTTGTTTTCATTGCATTTTAAAAGGTGTTTAAAATTGGCAAAAGTATATGGTGAGGTAACCAGAAATTTAGTATAGGTTCTTTATAAGAAAACCTTGTTTTTCTTGCATGCTTATTTTATTTTTATGAGTAATAACAAATGGTTTTGCCCACCATGCCAAAATTATGGTGAAATCCTTACCATGTTAAGGATACCATTCATCAATCCAAATTACTTGTTCAATTGATCAGAAAGGACTTATAAAGGTATATAATGTAGTTGTGACTCTTGGTTATGAAATAAAAGGATTCATAGGATTAAAGAGATTTAAGGGTTCTGTAGACTTAGAATCACTGTTTTTTTTTTTTCCAACTCATTGTGCCTTTTTTTTTCATCGTGCTTCTTCGACCCACCCCTTTGGATTGCTTTGGTGGGGTATCTTCATTTTGTTTTGACTTTGACTCGATCGTTTTCTGTTTTTTCCATTTGGGTATGCCCCCCTCGCATTTGGACTTCTTGGGCTTTTTTTCTTTTTCAAGACCTCTATTTGGTCTTTAATCTTTAAATTTCTGCTTGCCTTTGGTGTGGGGTATGATTTTAGTTAGGATCAATTCTTGATCTTTGGAATTTTCATTTTCCCATAGTGTGGGGTGTGATTCTTGTCAGGGTTTTTATGAAAGAAAAACTAATCTAGGCTCAAATGGGGATCACAAGAGATATATTTCAGAATGTGAATGGATAACAAAGATGACCTTTTTTCTTTTCAAGCACATTAAAATTGTTAAATCTTTATCCTCATCCAATGTAATGGCTTGGGATTTTTTTTGCGTAAGATTTCAGATTGATGACGAGTGAATCTTATTATATATGATTATGCATATAATTAAAATATAACTCAAGGTAAAGGGTGTAAGTGATTTTACTGTCACCTCAAGGTGAGAATTGCTTGATGAACAAATGCCAAAATATTATTTGAAGTAAACATCACATCACTTTTCTTTGAAAATCATAATCAATTAAAAGTCCAAAAAGTCATTTAAGATAAACGATTTTTTCAAAAGCATTATGAGTCGGTGAGATCATGCAAGGTTGTAAGGGATGTTTATTTAAAAGAAATGTATACACAAAAAGAATTGTTGGCCAAACTTTATTTTATTGATGAGAACAAATTACACAGAGTATTTCTTTATATAATTTGAATTCACAGGCCTAATTACATCTTCTCCATCCATGCTAGTTAAGATTAGTGCCCCTCTAGAGAACACCTTTTTTTACCATATAAAAGTTTTCATAATTTGATTCCCACTTGCTATATCTTTGTTAGGCAATGACAAAATATTTCTTAATACAAGATCGCCTTCTCTAAATTCTCTTAGTTGAACTTTCCTTTCATGTGTCTTAGCCATTCTTTTTTGGTACAGCTGGCGATGACAAATTATTGCTAGCCTATTTTCACTGATCATGTTTAGTTGCTCATATCTTATCTTTCCCCAATCAACTTCTTATAAATCAAACTCCATCAATACTCTCAATGATGAGATTTCTAATTTGATGGGTATAACCGTCTCCATTCTATATTCCAACGAGTAGGGTATAACACTAGTCGATGTTCTCACTACTATTTTATATGCGTGGAGACCATGGGGGAGCAATTCATGCCAATTTTTACAAGTGATTACCATCTTCTAGATGATCTTCTTTATGTTTTTGTTGGCGGTTTCTATAACTCCATTCATCTTTGGCTTGTACAAGGATGAAATCAAATGCTTGATCTTCCACTTGGCGCACAATTCAATGATTTTTTTTCCATTAAAGTTCTGGGTATTGTCCATGACTATTCTTTCATGTAGCCGATATGAACAAATTAGCTCTCTCGATAAGTTTTTTGACAACCTTTTGAGTCACATATGCATACGAACAAGCTTTGATCCACTTAGTAAAGTAATCATTACTACTAAAATGAATTTGTATCCATTGTTAGATTGTGGATGAATGGACCTAATAACATCTATCCTCCACATTATGAATAGCCAAGGTGACACCGTGTAGAATAAAAGAATTGGTGGGGCCTTGATTTTATCTCCATATACCTGACACTTATGACATTTCCTTATGTAATCTATGTAATCCCTCTCCACGGTCATCTAGAAGTACCCAACCCTCTAGATCTTTCTGGCATCATGTGTCCATTTATGTGTGGAGCACAGATTCCCTCATATATTTCGTGTATTGTTTTCCTTGTTTCTTCTCTACTCAGACATCTCAAAAGAGTCCCGTCAAATAACCTTTCATATAAAACTTCTCCATCCAAGTAGTAATCCATAACTATTATTTACAATGGCGTTAGCCAAATGATTAACAAAGATGCTTCATTTTACAACTTTTCTAATCATGTAGATTATGTTATACTTGGATAACAAAACTTGTCATCTTATAATTTGACTTGATAGATACAGGTTCTCAAATATGTACTTTAGAGGATCTATTTTGGAGATGAGTTATGTGGTGTAAGACAACATATACTGGCATAATCTCTTAATGCTCCATACTAATCCACAATATAACTTCTCCATCATATTATAATGTGCTTTGTAATTAGTTAACTTCTTATTGATGTAATAAATGGCTTGCTTGTTTCTTCCCGTATCTTGATCTTATCAAAAGCCTATTGATAATCTTCATTCTAAATTCCAGGGTTATTCTTCCTCAACAACCTTAAGATTGGTTTGTATGTAGTTGTCAATTGAGGTATAAAACGAGCTATATAGTCCAGTCTCCCTAAAAAGCCTCTTACTTCTTTCTTAGTTTTGGGTGCTGCCATTTCTTGGATGGCTTTGACTTTATCTAGGTCTACCTCAATTCCTCTATTACTTACCACAATCCCAATAACTTCCTAGATTTAACCCTGAATGTGCATTTTGCTGAATTCAACTTTAATTGATACTTCGTTAATCTATCAAAGAACTTTTTTAAAGTTTGCATGTGATCCTCTTCCATCTGGGTTTTGGTTATCATATCATTGACATATACTTAAATCTCTTTATGCATCATATCATGAAAGAGTGTTACCATCGCTCGCTAATATGTGGCTCCAACATTATTCAAACCAAATAGCATTACCTTATAACAAAAAGTTCTCCATGGGGTAATAACGAAGATAATCTTTTCCTTGTCTTATTCGGCCATCTTGATCTAGTTATAACCTAAGAACCCATCCATGAAAGAGTAAGTGGATATTTTTGTAGCATTGTTTACAAGCATGTCAATGTGAGATAGTAGAAAGTCATTTTTCAGGCTAGCTCTATTCAGGTTTTTAAAATCCACACATATTCAGATTTTTTTTAATCTTTATTGGGCATTACCACTATCTATGTTTCATACCTATTGAGGGTATTTAACCACTTCTACAAAATCTACATTGTAAAACCTTGTTAAAAAAAGAATTGAACCGGTTAATACCGAGAGGAAATATGAGGGAATCGGTCAAAGAATAACCTAAAAGATACTAGGATAAGAGTATTCAACATCCAAACACAACCTACCCTCATTTAAAAGGGGGTATAAATACATTGAGAGGAAAAAAAATGTGACTTTTCCTCTCTCCATAACCTGACAGGACAACCCTAGCAGCAGCCCCTCCCTTGCAAAATTTCATCCAAACCACCCTTACATATCACCTTCCTTGAATACTTGAGTGAGAGGAGAGTTGAATAGTGAAAAGAAACTAAAAACATTGAGGGAGGAGGGGGATAAAGGGCTGGCTGGAACAACATGGAAAAAGAGGGAGAAAATCGAGAGGAAGAAGAAGAAAACCACCAAAACATCCCCCAAATCCTATTTAAAATCATGTGGTAAGGGTAACCCTGCTCTCATATTTGTTGTTTTGTGTTTTATAAGGCAAAATGAGAAGGAAACCCCAAATGAGGTGACCTAGGGTTCTTGCACCCCTTGATTGCGAAAAACTAAATGAAGAGATTAGGAAATTAGGATGAGAAAAGTATAATTTTAGATTCTATTACAAAAGAGATTGATGCATGTTGAAGAAAAAACCTTAGCTAAGACCGACCTATTGAAGAGATGAAAGGATGATGGAATAAGATGATATAATGTGTTAATTGTGACCTTGACAAGCATTTAGGATAACATGCTTGGCTGAAACATAATTTTAACCAATACTAATACTCTTGTTTTATATCATGAGTTATAAAACTTGCTTGATTATGAGCTTAGAGGATTGATGTAAGATTAATGCATGATAACATAAACATGTTTGTAATGGAAGTGATAATTTACATGAGTAAACTAGAAGGAAGGAAGATATTGTGTTTTGATCACGAGGAAAAACAATGAAGAAAGTTCTCTGTATGATAAACATCCTTAGAGAAACAAATGAAATGGTAGAAATTGAACTCATGTATAATGTGAAAATTGTTAGTAGTTTATGTTTTATGATTTGGAATGATATGATTGAGAATGATAAAATGAACACTTAATGTTAATGCCCCATGTTTTGGCCCCCGTGAAAGCTTAGGTAGGAAAATCCTTGAAAATGTGCATGATTGAACTTAATTATATACTACTTGACAACATTGTGATGAACTTGATGAGATTATAGAAATGAATATGATTTTTGAGCATGTTTAGTAGAACTTTGTAAATTGAAATGCGTAGAACACCTTATGTCATGCTATAAGAAAATGAAAGTTTGATGATATTACATGAAGAACACAAAGTATGTTTGAAAGGGAAGTGATATAGGCTTTGGCCATCTTAGAAGAAAATATAAAAAAAAGACCTTCATGAAGATAATAGTAATTAATAGATCCTCCTTAATAATGTTTGATGATTGAGTGAGATTATAATGGAATAGAGACATTACATGTTTTCCTTGCTTCATAAACTCTTGGAGGTGAATTATGTTGTGGTCTATGTTTATAACAAGGATGAGATATAATCTGTAGGAAGAAAACTTGGTATTGACTCTATACATGAACTTGGGAAAAGAAATGTCATCGTTGATGAGTTTTAGTGTTAGAATGACTCAGTTTTCATTGATGATTTTCAGTGTCAAAGTGACTCAGTTTTTGTTGGTGATTTTCAATGTCAAAATGACTTAGTTTTCGTTGATGATTTTCAGTGTCAAAGCAACTCAGTGTTCGTTGATGATTTTCAGTGTTAGAGTGACTCAGTGTTCGTTGATGATTTTCAGTGTTAGAGTGACTCATTTTTCGTTGATAATTTTCAGTGTCAAAGTGACTTAATTTTTGTTAATGATTTTCAGTGTCATAATGAATTAATTTCCATAGATGACCTTCATTAAAGTTGGGAACAAATGTCTTATTATAACATTATTGCCATGCAAATGCATGAACATATGAGATGTTTATATGAATGTGTGTGTGTGTGTGTACACGTATGTGTGTGAAAATGATCTTTGACAATGCCTAGATAAAAATATACTAAGTAATGGTTATTGTGTGTTAGGAGGTGTAACCAAAATTGGATCTTTAACTGGATAAGGACATACTACGGGGGGAGTAGGTAAGTGATTTTCACCTTCATCTAGTTTTATTAAATTTTCAAAGTATTCTTGCATAATGTTTCTAACCGAATTCAATTGTTTAAATTATTCATAAATGATGAGATTAGCTTTGGGTATGGTATCCATGTTGGATAACTATGAATGGATTTTGTGACTAGCTTTGGCTAATGGTATACATGTTGGATAACTGGGAATAGATGATGAGATTAACATTGGCTAATAGTATTCACATTTGATAGTACTTATTGATATGCTAAAGTAAAGAATACTAATGTGTCAATTACAATTGGAATTAATATTTAAATAAGCATATACAAATGGTCATAGTTAAGAAAGAATAGTTATACATGGAAGGATGTCAAACCCACAAGGATTCCTAGACCATAATATATGTTATCGATTGATGTTGAATATAGTTCAAATAAAATAACGCGGCATAAGGTCATTCAAAGATGTGAAGTAAAGTATTAAGGATAGATTCAGTAGCAAGTTATTAATGAGAATCTACCTATTTAAATGTTAATACAATTTCAATTATATGTCTACTGTCCAATTGTATTATAAGAAATGTTTATACACTTACATTGAGTTTGGTTTGTAGCAGGGACGTCTCATGACCATGGCGTTTAACAATTTCTTAATATGTATCTTGTAATAAATTATGTAGTAGTACAAATAGACGACTTGCATTTTGTAAAAACTTTATGATGTCAACATTTGAAGTTGTGGTTGTAAATTATGATGTGTATGAATACTTCATGTTATGTATGCGATGAACATATATCCTTTCTTTTGTAGTACTATCATATATTATATGTGTGTGTTACGTGCTTAAACACTTAATGGTGTTTGATTATTGAAATGTTAGATGGTATTATATAATGCATCGATGGAATATGATAAAAAAAAAAAATCACCCCTATCTCCTGCTTATTAGAAATAAGCAATAAATCATAAATCTATTGAATTTTATAGGTTATCACATGTATCCCACTACTTCCTCACCTCTTCTTTCATCTTAATTAAGATGTTTAACCTCATTCTTCTGAGTTTTCACTTTATGGATTTGCACCCTTCTATCAGAGGCAACTTATGTACCACATTATTGGTATATAATCCAAGCATATCAACGTATATCCAAGCAAACACATCTAAGAAACGCTTTGAACAAAGTTACTAAACCATCCATTTCTTTGGCATCAATCTGCATTCCAATCTTTAATTCCTTTTTCTTATGCTTAGTGCCTACATCCATCATTCTATTCTTTCTTCAATGGGTTACAAGACCTTCTTAGACTGCTAGATTATCTTATTGAATTCTTTTATGTCTTCATCTTCAAATTTTTCCTCATCCATAGCAATTATGTTTTTATCAAGATTTGACCAATTATTCTAAATGCGATGGGTTTACATGTTTATTAAGGTTTTGCTTTCAATCTGATTGAAAGCATACATTATTTTTATATGAGCAAATGAAATTAAGCATGTGAAAGCAAGAGATGAAAGAAAAATGTATGATCTCATTAAAACTAAAAGGGTGGCTTAAACTCATATAAGGTATTCAAACCGATATCTTGAGCCATGATTATTAGTTAGGTGAACATGTTAAAAAAAAAGACTCATTAAAAGCATACATAAACTAAGCAAGTCAGATATAAACATTCTTGGATGAATGAGGATAAACATTCTTTTAGGTTTCATGAATCCAATTATTCCAGAAAGCTTTTCATTTCTCTAAATCACGTAGTTTTGACTGAATGAGGATTCGACCCCACTTGTTTTTTCCTTCTTCACTGTTAAAGGCCTTTCCCAATCTTGTTTTAATAAACCGGTGAATTTTGCTATTCCCAAAGTTCTTGAAACATACTGCATTCCACCTAGTTGTTTTGTTATAAATGTAGGTGCATAACTGATGTATCCAATTATACCAATTAAAGGAACTTAAATCTTGCTACCAAATCTCATTATATAAACTGTGTTGTTCATCTATGGTGCTTTTCATTGGAAGTCACTTTGCGGTATATTTCTTTACTCATGCTTTCTCGTCCAAATTCTTCCAAGTCTCATCTATAATAATTTTTAATGGTTGATGACCAAACCACCAAAAGTTATTGAAAATAGTTCTTAGCATTTCGATGTGACTGATAATCCATAGACGCAATATTGGAACACAATATCTCTTGGCTCTTTTCCCATGCATCCTACAATGGTTGAGTGATAGCATGGTTTTGACCAAGATTGCAGCAAAAAGTTTGATTTGATGATGTTCAAACTTCATGAACGCATTTGCATCTTATAAATTGATGACTCCGTTTTCAGATGGGAACAAATTTAACCCAGATATAGTAAAGGCCACTAGCTTGTACCATTCATCTCCTAATTTTCCATTCTCAACATTCTTCTTTATTATAGCTTCGATAGTTTTTCGCTTGAATCCTCCATTAGTTACCTTATACTGGTTGATTTTTTCCAAGCATAATAATTTAACTACCTCGTAAACTGTATCTTTAATTCTTCATTTGAGATAGATCTTATGGCTGTTATTTAGAAAATCAAAGATCCTCTTATATTCCTTTAATGTAGGTGTCATGTTGATGTTCCTGAAAGTAAAACATCTATAATTAGGATCTCAAGAATTCAGTAGGGCTTTTACAGCTATTGCTTGTACTGGAAGTCTCATTAACTGTGAAACCCTCCCATATTCCCTCTAAAAAAGAACCTCATCAACATATCCCATAATGGGTAACATTATCTCTAGACCATTTACCATATGATTTATCTTTATAATGCATGAGAATCTACTAAAATCGATTGTTAGACAATTTCCTTTAGCTAATTGTTTCAGCTTCGATTCTTTCCTGAATTCTAGAAAAGATGGATATTTTATGGAAGTCATGATTTCAGTTTTAGAATCTTGTAATACAGGATAAGCATGGTTAGGCTTGTTTTGATGCAATTTACAAGTGGCACATACATCTTACGAATAAGTTCTATTTATTAAATGAGCATAGGTAGGTTTTCTACTTGATCTTAAAGGGTTTTAGATCTATCCAATTATGGTCTTTATTAAGATAGTGTGAAGGCGTTGTGAGGAATAGTTAAGGCACATATGTCTATCACTACCAAACAGGCATTCAGATATGAGTTAGATATTTCACGCATCTGAACTTTGACTAATAATCATAGGGTAGATCATTAATTCCCCACCTAAACTAAAAGCTTTGTGTGTGCTTTCAAAAAATAAGACATGTGATGCATGAGGAAACTTTATACATGTATGAGCAATATGTATAGAAATTAAAGCATGTTAGCAAAATTAAAGAAAATGCATGTTAAAAATAAATACATAGACCAAATAATTGAAACACAATAATCAGAGGAAAAAAAAACAAAGCTTAGTCCGTGTGAAGTTCCTAGTGAAATTGTCATTTTGTCACATGTGTGCGTCATCATGACGATCATCCTCCCGGATCAGAATTTTCATGGTTTGGGTGGAAAGAATAAGGACTTCTTGTCTTTTATCAGTAAAAAAAGAAGAAGATGGAGACGCCACCTGATATTCTGGATCAGAGGATTGGTTTTGTACAAGGAAGATGCATCACCTTTAACGTATCTTAGCTAAGATAAACTGCATTGTTTATTTGTCTGATTCATGTTTCTATTCGTTGATCTGTCTAAAGTTTAAGAGAAGTCCTCCTTAGTAAAAAGGAGTTTATCTTATAAGGCTAAAATCTAACCATTTTAAAGCCTAAAAAATAAAGGTGTATTCTTGTCAATTTATTTAGTTTAATATCGGGAATATGCATTACTTTGTAAAATTCATAACCCAAATATTAATTAAGCAAATTGATTTTTATAGTGTTTTTGAAATTTTGGTCAAATCCTAATGAATAATCACAAACTTTTTATGATATATATATATATATATATATATATATATATATATATATATATATATTGTTTCCAAGTATGATAAAAATAAAATAAAAAAATTATGAAGTATGCATGCAAAATTTCAGCATTTGGTCGTATGCACATAAAAAAAAATTTAGTTTCTTATTTTATTTTTTCAAATAAGAAATTTTTTTATTTTTTTTATTTTTTTCTGAAATTTTGAAGAAAAATCAGGTATATTTAATACTGAGTTAATATCTTATTGTATAAGTCTACAACCCAAATATTAAATAAAATGGTTAAAAAACATGCGAGGAATCCACAAATAAATTTAAAATGTTCCTTAATTTTTTTTCAATTTTTTTTGGAAATTATTTGGGGTCTATTTAGCAAAAACATAAAAAAAATAAGA
>Ga0307517_10003489_pt1 | contig 24430 bp, 32 predicted proteins | sample 23_EM_MG_FD_194515 | JGI IMG/M metagenome (GOLD analysis project Ga0307517, IMG submission 194515) | Populus trichocarpa ectomycorrhiza microbial communities from riparian zone in the Pacific Northwest, United States - 23_EM | ecosystem: Host-associated > Plants > Roots > Unclassified | place... | reverse complement strand
AAGGAGTGCGCGTAGTCTCACCGTAACAGTTTTCGCCAACCCCTGTACCAACCCTACCAAAAGACATGGAACCCATCCGTACTTGCGTCTTGGGGACTGGTTTGGCCGGTCTCACCTTCCATGTACCTTTCATCCTCGCTCTCCCGGAACTATTCTCCTTGAACGCCGTCTTGGAAAGGAGCCCGAAGACCGAAGGGGGCAAACTGCAGGAGAGGTTCGGTGTCGCCGCTACAGTCTACACGACTCTGGACGATATCCTGAACGACAAGGACATCGAATTGATCGTCATCGCTACTCCCAACGAGACCCATTACGAGTTCGCAAAGAGGTCGCTGGAGGCGGGGAAACATGGTAAGCGTAGATCTAGGATCCATAGCCTTATCTGCGCTTCTCAGTATCTAATCTCCACCCAGTCCTTGTCGATAAGCCAGTAACGGCCACCGTAGATCAAGCCAAAGAACTCGGAGAGTTAGCCAAATCCAAGAACTTGATCCTCTATGCCTTCCAGAACAGACGCTGGGATTCTGACTTTTTGGCTCTCCATAAGCTTCTTACATTGGCCCCGTCTTCTCCGCAGTACTTGGGTCACGTCTGGGAATTCGAATCGAGGTACATTTGTTCTTTCCCCCCCATAGTAAACGTGTTCACATTTGATGCCCTTAGGTTTGATCGTTACCGTCCTGTTTTGAAGGGCACTTGGAAGGACAAACCTTTGCCTGCTGCTGGTCAGGTTTACGACTTGGGCACCCACCTCATTGACCAGACCCTCGTTCTGTTCGGTCATCCAGGGTCGTTGACCGCATTCAAGGAGAACACTCGAGGCATTGGACATCCCGATGTCGATGATTCAGTAAGTCGGGAGAGGCTGGTTCCGGGCCGAAATTGCTGACTCTCCGACTTCAGTTCTCCATCTTCTTGCACTATCCAGCTAACCCCAACCGTCCCCACCCGTTGACCGTAATCCTGCGTGCGGCGATCCTGTCCGTTCACACTCGACCGGTGAGATACGTCGTAAGAGGGACCAAGGGCACTTTCCACAAGTATGGGGTTGATGTTCAGGAAGACCAACTGAGGGTGATTGCGGACCCTACGTCCATTCATGAGTCTGGATTCGGTAGGGAACCAGGTGATATACATGGCACGCTCGAAAATCTCCAAGAAGGCGGTCAGATCGTCAACAACCGGCAAGTGTTTCCAATCCTCTTAGCGCTGTCAGGAGTTAGTTGACTGGTGCTTGCAGCTGGCCGTCCCACGAAAACGGTTCTTATGTCAAGTTGTACGAGAACCTCGCCGCGAGCATCCGAGAGGGCGCAGAGTTGGCTGTAAAATGGGAAGAGGCCACATCTATCATTCAGCTTGTTGAATTGGTCCACCAGAGTGCGAAAGAGGGCAAGACTCTTCCGGTCAACCCTCTATAGTTTCGAGAGATTTTTGTCTTTGTAGCACATGTAACTCCACCTAAACTCATACGTGGCCAAAACCTGAATTTCAAGTCCGACATCACTTGGATCCGCCGCACGCCGCCGATCCTCACCTCACTCCCCGTGTCCCTCTTCCCACCTACTAATCCGCCTAGACTCATTCGCTTGAGTTCCCATCTTCAATGTCTAATATCTCTCTCAAAGTCGAGTTGCCGGCCCACGCTCATTCCTTTCAAGTGCAAGTCCCCGAGTCGTCCTCGATTGCGAACATCAAGTCCGAGATATCCAAGTCTTGTCCTGGAAGACCCACAGTAGAGGGCCAGAGGCTCATCTACGCAGGAAGACTGTTGCGTGATGACGAGCAGATTCAGGACATTTGGCCGGTGAGTTCCCCCCCGCACAAGTCGTGCCACCACCGGGTGGACTGCGGGTTACTAATCTGTGCCACGCATCGTCTAGAGTCCTCAACACTCGCGAACCCTTCATTTGGCCGTGCATCCCTCGGCTTGGACGACTGGCCCGCCAAAAAGACGTCCTACACCCCTCGACTCTGTCCCGTCGCCAACCGTGACCACATCCTCGTCCTTGCCGTCCACATCCTACCAGACATCGATTTATCCGCAATACGCTCACCGACAACCATACATTCTTGCCATCCACGAGTGGGCACTCGCGGTTCTCTCTGCTACCAGTCCAGCGGAGGTTCCGTTATTCCATCTCAATGACCTCGACGCCCATAAACAAGCCGCCAGGCTCGAGTTACAGTACCGTGGCTGGGCTTGGCCTGGGGTTTTCGATGAATCAATTCCTCCTTTTACCCCTGGCATCACATACGAGGGGACGATGAGAAAGTAAGTGGCTGGTGTTCTAAGTGGAGCGCTGAACACTGAATTTTAATATCATAGTGGTCAAGCCTTCCTCTCCTTGTCGAGTCCAAACACGGTTCCATCGGCTCTCCAGACCCATGCTCTGAACATTTTGAGTTACACGTATACGATACTTTCCGCTCCGCCACCCACACCCGCCGTGTGGCTCCAATACCCTCCAATGCCAACCCCGACGATTCTCTACCCACCCGCACCCGTGCACCCCAACGTCCCCTTACCAAACGTCGCTCAACCTCAAGTCGAAGGAGAAGTTCTCTTCGAGATTGCGATCAACTTGCGCCAATTCCCTATGCGGGCGCTCCTGACTCCGCTATTCATGCTGGCGATGAGGGCCACCCTGATAATGTATTTCTTTTCCCCCGGTCAAACGCCATTCTTCGGGATCATTATGGGGCTGTGGGTGCTCTACGAAGCATGGAGCGCCATCAGGGCTGCTGTAGCTGCCACCAGAGACCCGGCCGAACCCAGACGGAACGAGGATGGTCAGGTTCGGGGTGACGGTGGTGTTCCCGGACTCAACGGACAGGACGGTCAAGATGTAGTTCGACCCTCAGATCCCACACGAGACCAACTGAACGTAGTTTTGAACGTCGTGGCCAATGTCAACCTCCGTGAGGAGAACGAGATGCTAGAGGCGTCAGGGGATCTCCCTCCACCGACTTTTGTCCACAAGGTCAAGACGTTCGCATCGTTGATGATGATAACCCTCATTCCGGCGCTGTGGGACCGCAGGCGGGCAGAGCTGATGAGGCGAGAGGGCGGGCTGAGGACGGAGATGAACGTGATTAGTGCTGCTATGGCCGCTCCATCCTTTAGTGGATCTGCCGCTCAGGCCCACAACCCTCAAACAGGAGGCGAGAATGAGAACGAGGTCTCTGCGCAAGAACAAGAAGAGTTGAAAAGGGCTAGGGAGATAAAGTTGGCGGTCATCGAGAAACATGCTCGGAGACCTGACTGGGTTCGCGAGTATGTCGAGAGGGCCGGTAGGATGGAATATTATGATGATTGATCTTGTAACCTTTCCCTTATATAAACCGAACTCTTGTCGTGGCCGGGGCACATTCTCATTGGCACTAATTCTTAGGTATAACGTAGGTAATTTATTACATTAGACTTGAGGCAAAGTGAGCGAGTGACCGTCAAGGATGCCCCTGTCCTGAAGGTCCTCGTCCACGAGGGACTGCGAGGACGAGGAGGCAGAACAAGCACCAGTTGCACCTGGTGTAAGATATCGGCATTGCCCCCCGACCGTCCCTGTCACCCACACTCGATACCCCCTCAGGGTACCTTCATTTCTCCTCAGGCTCCAAGCTTCAAGCTTCAGGGTTGAGGACTAGTGTGATTAGTCGAGCTTGCGAGACTATGGGGGATCGAAGAAAAGGAAAGACGGTGTCCTGAACGCGTGAGGCTAGGTTGTGGGCCGTGTCTCTCGCCGGCGCTACTGATTGTATGGTAATACGCGTTGCTTATCTAATTCCTGCGAGTCGGCTCGCGCGCTGGGTAGCTGCGAGAGAAAGGTTATGAGATGAAGGCTCTGCGGGGGGACCTGAACCGGTCGATGATCTGTGTTGGACGAACAACTTCTTTCCCATCCGTTTAAGGCGAGGAGAAATGCGAGAGCAGATATACTTGCATGCTGGAGGTGCTTTTCATCGTTATATCCATAGAATCCGCTATCGTTCGGAATTTGGGCTGGAGTGGTTGTCTGAGCTCGCAAGGGGTATGTAATGCGGCTGACCTCCCACACCGATTGTACCGAACAAACCCGCTGTGAGATTTCCATCAGCGTTTCTACACCATACTTTCCGACAACTTCAGGGGGTTTTGCACCGTCACTACACTGAGTAATCATTGAAGCTGCCGACGTCGGTGCAAATAGCCCAGAACAAGATCAACCGAACGGGGTCGGCTACGTCTGGTTCCTCAACTTGCATACCGTGGACCTTCATCGGACACGACAGCCCCTGAGTCTTTCTTCCTCTGACCGTCAGCCCACGCGACAGCATCCCTCCTCCCCTTGGTAACATCCACACCGAACCAGATGACAATACTGGCAGCGGCGCAAATGGCGAAGAGGAAGGGGAACCCTTTCCAATTGTTTCCGGTGCGATCGATGATGGCCTGAACGACGTTCGGGCCTATCATGCTGGAAGCCCTGTTCGATAGGCCGAACAAACCGAAAAACTACAAGCGTGGGTTAGGACCACCTTATCGGCGTCAATGCCACACACTAACCATGTTTTCGAAACCAGGGGGACTCAGTTCAGCCATCATCGTCTGGGAGAAGGCGTAGTAGGGGGCTTGGAACAGTCCAAATGCGACGTTATATGCCCTGTACAACCCCACGCGTCGGAATGCGTATCTTATCACAAAACACTGACCAACGTACCAGAACTCCCAAGTATTGTGGAAACCAAACTTCTCGGTCCATATGCCAATCATTCCCCACAGGGGGATCAGGATGGTAACGACATTCGTGACCACAAACTGGAATTCCCTGTGAGGACGGAGGATCCGTGCAGCCGTAGGTGTGGCTTACCATGTTCTTCGTGGGGATTTTCCAGTACCTTTGGATGTACCAGAAGCCGAGTGTGCTGTTCAACTTCGTCACCCCTTGTGATCGAGGCTCAACGGACGAGCTTACCTGACGGTGGACGTAATCGCCTGCGAGAGGGAAAGATAGGTATTCTGGAGCAACGAGGATTGAAAGTGGTCGTTCTGGCAGATGAACACCAGTAATGATGTGGTATTGAGGCCCTGGAAATGGATGGGGGAAATTTTTTAATACCACGAGCGGTGGACTGAACCTGTTGGTCTTACATCTGCGAGAAGAAAATAGGCGAAGAGGTAAATGAAGGTATACGGCAGACGTTTATGTTGCTTCAGGGTTGCCCAAATCTGGTGTGTTTTGAGTCAGTCCCATGAGTATCATCCGGATGGGACAACCCACCTGCTTCCAACCAATAGTCAAGTACGAAGAGCCCTTTGGAATCGGCGGACCAGGTCGAGGTTGTTGGAAGATAACTAAACGGCAGGTTAGCCTTTTTTCTTTCTCAATCAGCGATGTCAAGCTCACACCACCAGACCCCGAGTAAAACCCAGTATGAGTTGACTCTACGCAAAGACGAGGTCAGCGACGAGGGAAAATCTTCTGAATGGTTCTCTCTCACAGTACCAAAACGTAATTGTTGACATTGGGATGCCCATCTAAAGGAAGTAGCAGAGTCAAGCCCAGACAGAGCGTGACAATGAATCCGATATTGCTGTGCGCCTTCAAAAAAATAAACCGGGTTACAGGGAAATAGATAGGCTGAGTCAGGAACGCACGGTGCTGATGTTACTGATACGGTTCTTCTCTAGACTCTCCTCGACCTCATACTCCTCAGCGGATATCACCCCCGCTTCGTACTTATCCCGAAGTTCACGGGAGTGAGGGGTGTTACGAGCCAGCCGGGGAAACGCGGCTGCGTAGAACACGAGTGTTGCGCCGTAGGTGATAAAACCAATCATGTAAAGTCCCATGGCGGCACCCCACCGTGAGGGTTCTTACGGGTCGTCAGAGGGTGGTAAGAACAAGTCATCGAGCAAACGATCCCTTACCAGTCAAGCTGACACTCGCATACTGTGCGCCCCAACAAATCACGGTTAGAGTTAGAAGCAGCCACCGTCCAAACCTCCCATAGTCTGCGGCGGAACCGATCGTCGTAAAAATCAAGGTCATGACCTGCATAGGGGCTGGTCAGTTCCTAGGCTGTAAGGAACGCTCAACGTGGGTGACCATACCGCGAAACTAGTGCCGGCGGCAACCAGAATTACGGAGCTGACGTTCTTAGTACCGCCTGCCCAGGGCACGACGCACTGCCTGGAAGAGTCCGGGGCATAGCAGTCTGATCCTGGTCCTGCGACGGGGTCATATCCGGCGGTGAAGGCTAGGGATTGGAAAAGTGTCAATGAATAACCCTATTGATAAGGACGATGGATTGTTATTAGTCCGCCTACGGTGGGGAATGCCGAGACAAGAGGGTGACCCACCAGAGGCCCCACGCCGTTATCGCCATTGTAGTACACTAGAGACCCGTTTAACCCTTCCACACGAATTGAAGGAGTCGCGGAGGAACATACAATAGTAAGACCAGAGTTCCTTCCGCGTAACTATCGGCTCCGACTCTTTGTCCACAACAGAAATGGGAACAACAGCTCGGACCGACGCGCCATTCGACGTTTTGTCGTCCGCACTCGGTGATGTGGCCTCGTTCTCGTACCCGACTGTAGGCACATTGTCCGAGGTTTGCGTTCGAGGCATGACCAGAAATCAAGTCCAGAAGACTGGGTGGTAGCAACGGGAGAATATGAGGCCTAAGGCTACGGGGTTCCGTGTGCCGACTATTAAGGCCTGAGGGGATTGGACCCGTAAATAGTCATTTGGCAACAGCCTCGACGGTTTCCGGGAGAAAATGAGCCTGAAGTGAATAGAGTCGCAGCACATGGCCGAGCCGCAAATTCTCGAGAAGCAATGCATCCACACGAAAGATATTTTTACGCTTAGAGTGCTGTACGCGTCGCCCGCCCGGCCAGTGGCAACTTGATCCACCTGGTGTTCGCCGACACGGTTAAGCCGGGAAGAGATGAGTCTGGGATCAGATCAATCATCCGTCGGAAGACCGCTCGCACGTGGCCTGCGTGATGATAGCCAATGGGGGACGCAGGTCGTGCGGAAACAAGGAATGTATATACAAGGCTTCCTACTCTACAGCTTATTAGGTTTACGCCGTTGTTTTTAGTCCTCCAATATCCCAACAAAATACCAAGAATGGTAAATGATATGATGAGTAACGAGCCAATCCGTTCCACAGCAAATCCACCATCCCTCCTCATTCCGGTTTCAATTCTTCATCCAATCATCTTGTCCACTAACTGAGCAACCCACATGAGTATGTTCCCTCGGTCTCCAGAGGGCTGAGTGAACGAGGTGTACGCCAACCCAGACATCCTCATTTCTCCCAGCTCTCCGATCGTCCGTCCCTCGTCCCGTGCTCAACGTAGGCGACGGCCCCCGCATGTGAATGTTTCGTGCGCTTTCCTGATCCAGGGCGATCTTGAACAGGTTGGAAACCGAGTTCATCATTCGGGATCCGTGCAGTTTGCGAATATATATTTGATCTCTTATGTAGGTTCTCGTAGCTATTGACACCACGGTTAGCCTTCGCGACTTTGCCAAAGGAGGAGTGCACTTACGCTAGGGCGACGGCATCAGGATACTTATCACCAATGCCCGAAAAACTGCGGCAGAAAATCTCCGCTCGACATCATCAATTTGCGTGGTAGTGAGAACATAACTGATGAACGCATTTGAGAGGAGGGCCGTAGTGGGATCGCAAATTCCCAACAATGTGAGGGGTATCTGGGGGAGGTGTCTCCCCTCGGCGAGTGTAGGTTCCCTGGACGGTTCCGGATTCGTATCTGCGTCCTCCAGGAGTTTCTTGAAACTTTCCAGTGTGGTAGAGAGTGGGATCAAAGTGAGGAAATAGCCCGGGGAATCGTAGTAATAGACCGTATCGTTCGGCGGCATCTCCCCGTCACCACCTTTGCGCCGGGTTGAGATCCTTAATGACGAACGAAGGGCTCCACCTGCCGCTTCCTTCAGGCTCCGGTGTCGCATTCCCTCGGACAGGATGGCAGCCAGGGAGAAGGAGAAACTTGAGTCGAACGAGAGGGAAAGCATGTGATCGAGTTGGACAGAAACTTCCTGGGCCATCGGCGTGTGCTCTTGCAACAGCGTAGATGATACCCCCCGCTCGAGCGTCCCCTGTACCATCATGTTTCCCAACGCGACCCTCAACAACTCCGCAACCTCGATGAACAAGGTCATGATTCCGATCTCCAAAAGTGCGACACCAGCCTGAGCCAAAATAATTGAGGGAAGAAGCGGCTTCCGGCATTTGGGCTAGGAACGAGTTTGAGGAAGCACCTTAGCATGCTCAGAATCACGCCTATATTGGTATCCAACTGGATAGCACCTTCCTGAACGCGACGATCATTCTGTAGAAGAGATCGTCGTCGGCGTCCGATATGGCCAATGTCACAAGGGTGATGAGGGCACGAGCTTTTGCGGCGGGAGAATATTGGAAGGCAGTTGACGACACAAGGCCCCTCCAGCGTGCACGCCACACATCCAACAAACCTAATGTTTCATTCGCTCAGCATCGTACAAATGAATTCACGACCACGACCCACCCTAACTGGGGGGTGTCAACATATCCACAAAAGCGTGCCTCCCTGTCCTTTTTTTCAAAAGGTTTAATTATTCGCCGCACTCAGGCTCGTAGGTACGGAGTGCCTTGTGACACCACCAACAGACACCATCTGTGTGACAATGTTCAATGAACGAACTCGGTGGATTTGAGTTGACTGACATGACCGGCTTCATCCAGATTGGGTTGATCTGCATCAAAACTGACCGTGGTGATCCTTGTGAGTCGGTATTTCACTCAATGCTAACGCAACCGAAGATGGGCGCAAGCAAACCCCAAGAAAGGACAATCGAGCGTTACGGCTAAAGACGTGTACGGATCGAGGGTTTAGATTTGTTTTCTCGTGGCTGTACCGCACAGTAGGCTGGGACCAAATTCTCGCTTTTTGGTGGGGGGCTGTTCACCGTAGGTCAACGATCCCTTTCTTTATGTCGATAGATAGGGCCGGAGGCATGAAGATATCGAGCGGGGGAGAGGATTTGGGTTTAAAATCGTGCCCGCCACTTTGTACTTGGTTCTATGATCAGTGAGTTGAACCGACCCAGATCGGTTTGAACTTCCAGGATTGAGCAAGCCTAACCCCCCCCAGTCCGCCTCCATCCATCCCTCGGCCTCGGTCACCGTCCCGGGTTTCAAATTTCATCGATGGCATCCCAGGGACTCAATCGTAAAACAACCGTTGAGCAGTCGTGAGGTGATCAGACATAAGAAGAGTGAAATCCCGGGGGTCCTCTTATTTGGTGCACTGGTTGCACCGGGAGGACGCGAGCGACTCGCAGCGCCGAATGAGCGCTAGCCGACAACGCTTTTTTCTCTCTCCCCATTTGATATTCAGACTCGTATTGCGATGTCTGCTACAATCATTACCCCCCCATAATCACATCTACCTACTTGGGATGAGTTTGGGGACTTGGATACCCTAACCGAGGAAAGGATCGAAGAGCACGACACGAGAACAGAGACCAACTTGCTTCCCCTAGGTCAGTATTCTTCGCGCGGTCGGTGAGTTGAACCGGCCCGGATAATTTTGAACTTCTAGAATTAGTACGTCTTCTATATCATTGCGACGGTAGACGGAAGAGACTCGCGGGCGGAAAAAGCTTCGAGGCCATTGTTGACATCGTCTGTTTCTGCCTGTTCTTGCTCCTCCCTTGATACCTATGTAACGCCGCTACTGCATCCGAGAGTCGCAGCAGCCAGCGCTCCTCCAGAACCACCGTGGCGCTTATGGTTCGGAAATGACCCTCCCCGCCCACCTGGTACCCTAGACGCCTTCATCTCGGTCCTCGCCCCCACCTCACCACTGCTTCCGTACACGTCAATTCAGCCACGACCTGGCGAAAATGAGGGAGCAGCACGGTTTAATCCTTCTTGTCATAACTCTCTTCATTAGCCGCGAGTTCCTTCGTTCGTGACACGCCGAAAACATTCGTCAATACCGAAATAGACAAGTGTTGTCCCCCTCCCACTCGTCCCAAGATATGGTCACGGCTGATCCTCGTCCCCCTCTTGCTGGCGGAGGGCGACCGAGATGCGTTCCGGAGACAGCAGGCCGCGAACGAGAGAGAAGGGGAGATCATGGAGGGTTTCAAGGGCTGGGAGGTGAGTCTGCGCAGAGGGCGCGAATTAACGGCTTTTTGCGGGTCGGCGGATCAGTCAGTAAGGAAAAAAAACGACCCCCCATATGCACCCCGTTATGTAGAAAATATTAATATCAATCATCACTCACTTGGCGAGATGATGAGGTCCCACGACAGGATTTACGGTCCGACATAACGTCGAGGATCTGGATGATCATATGTTTAGCTGGCTGTACTGTATTTAAAAAGATGCAGGCGGGACTACCTGCCCCCCACCCCTTCCTAATATTCCGAGGCGAAGACGATGGACACCATTGAGAATCCTTCTCAAACGATCTTCCATCTCTTTCCACAACCAGCCGACCCGTCCGTAATCGGCCTCTCGTCTTCCTCAACAGCCGTCCTATGCAACAGCCTCCATGTTGCAGATATCCCTGTGACCGAGTCCATCTCGAGCATTCGGTCCTTCATACATTCATCGTCCCAGATCGATGCGGCAAGGAAGCTTCGGGGTGAAGATGCTCAACGGCTCATCGACATCATTGACCAGGTAAACTGTGCACAATCACAGCATGGGTATGCTAGAGGGTCTGACCGTGGATGTAGGCCCTTACATCGCCAGAACTGAACGGAAATCTTCGGAAACAATGTTTGCATTTGCTCTACAAGATCTGCAGAGCCTGCGAATTATTACCAGCCTCGTATGTTTTGCGAAAGGAACTTGTATGCGCAGGAGACATCCGTTCCTATGGCGGTTTCGCCGACGTCAGCGAAGGACAGTACCTTGGACGCCGCGTGGCCATCAAAAACCTCAGGTTCGGGACAAGGGATGCGCACAAGATCTTCAAGGTACCTCGGTTGTGCCCCCCCAATGGCTTAGCGTTGCTCAATCTGCACATAGCGGTTTTTCCGGGAAGTTATAGGTTGGAAGCGTCTCTCTCACCCAAACATCTTGTCACTGTTGGGAGTCTCTGTCTCCACGAATCCCCGATGTTTCCGTATTGTCTCTGACTGGATGCGAAATGGGAACGTGATGGAATATACTAGGTCCAATCCAGAAGCAAATCGTTTGCAGTTGGTGCGCCTGCTCGCTGTTTCCTCCTGACTTCCGTTTTTACAATCCCTTACGACCTTCAGCTCTCTGAGGTCATGTCTGGTGCAGCCTACCTCCACGAATTCGGGGTCGTTCATGGGGATCTCAAAGGGGTACAGTCGAACACCCGTAACCCATTTTTGGTCTCGCTGACCGGCCAAGTAGGCGAACATTCTCATCGACGACAGCGGCACCGCTCGCCTCGCGGATTTTGGCCTGATGATGCTCTCGATCGACCTCAGCACCATCCCCCTATCTGAGACTACTGTTACCTCTGCGGGAACAGTTCGTTGGATGAGCCCTGAACTCTTGTTCGGTCAAAACAGCCCACCCACACGCGAGTCGGACTGTTATGCGCTTGGGATGGTCATCTACGAGGCGAGCTGATTGCACTCGTTCCCATGACCCTTCGTTTACCCAACACCAGGTTCTGACCGGCCTCCGACCATTTCATGAGCTCGGTCACCCCGCGGTGATAGTCGCTGTACAGAAAGGGAAGCGTCCGAGGAAGCCAATCAATGCAAATGGTTTGGGGTTCTCTAACGCATTGTGGCGGTTGGTACGAATGTGTTGGAGCAAATCGCCCTCGGATCGACCAACTGTCCAACAACTGCTTCGCTGTCTCGAAGACGCCTCTCATACCTGGGTACCTCCTCTGGAGTATCCGATCCCCGGCGGTCGTGGCGGGAGAGGGGGACTTGACTTTACCTTTTACGAGAGGGGTGTGCTGGTGGGTGCTCTGACGAGAAGTTTGAAGTTGTTCGCCCTCGCGGCAAGCATGTTGTATGTTCTATCGCTCTCACGGATTTGAGTAAGTGGCGTCACTGTCATATTCTACTTGCGTGGCCAACTACCGTAAGGGAGGGGCCTTGTTTTAATTATATATGGGCTTGAGCTAGTAGGGACACTTTATTCCAGTGCTCTTTTTAATATCCCCCCTACGGTTCTTTTTAATCGAACTTGCGAGACTCTTAGAGGAAGGAGAGGCCCAAAAGTCGTAGCTTAGTCAGCCAACATATTTCTTTTTTTTGGTAACACGCGTTGCTTATCTAATTTCCGTGAGTTGGCTCATGGCGGGTTGTCGTACTTGGAACACTGACTGTAGGCTGAAATCCAGCCTCAAATTCACGAGAAAGTTCGGAATAGGCAATTTCGACATCGCCATAATGGATACCCTCACAAATAACATTTTGAATACATACAATGTCGAGAACGTAGAGGTTGGGTTAGGACGCGGTGAGGGTGAATGAGCCGCTCGGGGTGGGCTCCATCGATGTGCGGAGACTCTGATCTCCACTCAAACAAGCCCCACAGACATGACCGACACGCTCAAAAGATCTCGAAGCGTCCACGATCAATGCCGGGGACACGGTTCGCCTGGTTCAAGGCTCGGGCCTGAACGTTCGGATACCACCACCAACATTCATCACGATCATTAGCCGACGAAAGTCGTACATAGCACCCCCTCCTCCCGACGTCCGGATCTTCCCACAGCTTAGCAGCCTCCACACTCCAGAATTCGGCGGGCGTTCCTTTTCAGCCATAGTTGCCATCCTCCGTACGCCAAAAGACGGCAAGACCACGTCGGAGGTTGTCTTGTTCGAGGATCTTGGTTTATGTATGACGTGGGAGCTGGCGCGATCTTTCAAATAGTACGCTGAGATTGTTCGGGATGAGGAAGGTGGGTGTCTTTGACAACGTCGCGGTATAACACCGCCCATCTCTATTGGGATCAGGGTCTTCCCTCACGCTGCCCTGCGCGCTGCATCGTGCCACGGACGGGATGGTGCTCTCTCCCCGTTGGATGGAGCAATCCTGGCCGTCGACCTCGCGAAGGGAGACTCGAGGACCACTCAAGCCAAGGTAGCCTTCGGCTCCGTTGGGGCTCTTCTCGCTATTATTAAGGTACCCCCCCCCCCGACCCCGTCGATCAACCACTGGCTAATGCAGTATACAGGACACGGTGATCAATGAGGTGGACTGCGTCAGCCTCGGGTTGGCTTTATGCCGACGCCTGCATAGCCCTCGACCGGGGAATGAACGAGAGAGAAACAAATGAGTTCAGTCGGCCCGTCCTCGAGGCGGTCGAACAATTGACAGTGTGAGTGAACCGACGGAGATGGTCCGTGTGCACGACTTACTTACTATGCCTTGGCTCACAGGACTGCAGCGGAGATCCAGGGGAAGACTGTCAAGTGGGGTAAATGGAATATGATGTCTCGACTCCTGCACACAAAGAACGATGAAAAGGCGATCGCCACTTGGAGGTCGGACGGAAGCGGATCGTAGGGCCCGGGGCTCCCGAGGTCTGGTTTACTTCCCTCGCAGCCTCCCGCCTGTTCGGCTGATCCTCGAGTCTTATCACTGCAGATCATAGAACGAATCCGTCATAGTACAACAATCATTCCGGAACCACCAACCCCCCATAGAGCAGCAGCCGTTACTTCATATGCAGACGCTCTGAAGGCGGTGTTCATCTGCCAAGCCACATTCAATGTCCTGGCGTTAGTGTGTTGCGTCCTTATCTAGGAGAATTCGTTGGCGGGCATTAAAGACGAATCGATTTCTTTGGATCATTGACGCTCGTCCTTACTGTGGGATCCTTGTTGCCCGGGTTATCCCTGAAATCGACGGAGGAACTCCCCTGGTCACACCCTCTGATATGGGGCCTCATATCTGCCAGCGGTGTATGGGGAGTCGTTTTAGTTGTTGTCGAAATCAGAGTCGCCGCGTATCCCGTGATGCCTATTCGGCTTATCAAACAACAGACGCCCCTTCCGGTCTCGCTTGCGAATTTATTCGTGTCCGCCACTGCCTATTCGACGTTGTGCAATGTCCCATTGGCGCGCACCAAAGATCGGTTCATGTTCTGACCATTGATTCAACCCTTCATGTTCATAGTACTTTTCTGCTGCTCGACTGAATTCATCCACTGATGCAGGATTCCGTCCATTGCCACACTTGGTACTGCGATTTAACTCCCACGACAACATGAGGCTTACATTTCCATCAGATTGCTCTCTCTTGTGGGAGTCTATTCGCTGGATGGTGAGTTTACTTCTGACGGGATTCGATGCCTTGTATCCAACACCTATCTTCACAGGGTGACGCGTAGGACCGGTAAACTGTATTCCTTGATCTCGGCATCCGTGTCGCTCGGAATCATCGCTTGTGTATCGGTTTCCTTGTGGAACTCCGATACGCCAGAGTTCCACTTCTGGGAGGATTTGATCCCCCAAGTGTTTGGAATCGCAAGTATGATCACCATAACGTTGATCGTAAGCCTTCATGTTTCCTGAATTCAAATTTCTTACCAAAGATGTGATCGCAGACATTGATTGCGAACGTGGCCAAGGAGGATATAGCCATCCCCACGGGTATTAGCTACCTTTTCCGGACCACCGGCCAGGTACTTGGGGTTAGCTTAAGCGGGGCACTCCTTTAGGCAATAAGGTCTTTAACGTACGTCCTGTTCACTTTTGTATGGTCATTGCTGTGACTTCCCGCTTCCAGACCGAACTCGCGACGAACGCACACGTAGTCGCTCCTGACGTCGCGAACACCCACACCTTTGCTTCCAGTGCTTATCGTGATATTTCGGGCACTGAAACCGTCCTCGACGTCCTTCATGATGTCTCAAACGCCCGTGCGGTCGTTTCCGAAGTTCGGAATGACGTTGTGAACACCCACATCATTGTTTCCAACATTCGTCCCGACGCGCCGAAAACTCGTGTGGATGAGGATAATCAGAGCCAGACGGTAAGTACCACTCGCGCTTTACCCGTCGTCGAGTAATCACTTATTATTGCATAGACTCATGCCAGGTCAGCGATCTAGACGGTTGATGAATTTATCGTCTAACATCTGCCTTCAGTGCACCCTCATCATTGAATACATATGGAACCTCCTCCGACGCTCGCCATGACATTAAAGCTCGTGCCATTGTTTCTGAAGTTCATCGCGAAGTTGTGGACTCCCGCGCTATGGTTTCGGACCTCCATCGTAGTGGGATCACAAATTCCCAACAATGTGAGGGGTATCTAGGGGAGGTCTCTCCCCTCGGTGGGTGTAGGTTCCCTGGGTGGTCCCGGATTCGTATCTGCATCCTCCAGGAGTTTCTTGAACCTTTTGGGTGTGGTAGAGAGTGGGATCAAAGCCAGGAAATAACCCAGGGAATCGTAATCGTTTGGCGGCATCTCCCCTTCACCACCTTTGCACCGGGTTGAAATCCTCAATAACGAACGAAGAGCTCCGCCTGTCGCTTCCTTCAGGCTCTGGTGTCGCATTCCCTTGAACGGGATGGCAGCCAGGGAGAAGGAGAAACTCGAGTCGAGCAAGAGGGAAAGCGTGTGATCGAGTTAGGCAGGAACTTCCTCCATCGGCGTGCGCTCTTGCAACAGCGTAGATGATACGCCCCGCTCATCGAATGTCCCTGTACCATCATGTTCTCCAATGCGACCTTCAGCAACTCCACAGCCTCGACGAATAGGGCCATGATTCCGGTCTCCAAAAGTGCGATGCCAAGCCAAAATAATTGAAGGAAGAAGCGGCTTCCGGTATTTGGGCTAGGAACGAGCTTGGAGAAGCATCTTAGCATGCTCAGGATCATCCCCATATCGGTATCCGATTGTCTAGTCTCGGATGACGCCTTCCTGAGTGTGATGATAATTTGGTAGAACATATCGTCGTCGACGTCCGATACAGCCAATGTCCCAAGGGTGATGAAAGCACGGGTTTGTACGGCGGGTGAATGCTGGAAGGCGGTTGATGTCACAAGGCTCATCCAGCGCGCACGCCAGACGTTCAACAAACCTAATGTTTCATTTGCTCAGCACCGTACAAAGGATTCATGACCATGGCTCACCCTTGGACCCGGCTATACCCTCAAGTATACAAGCCAGCAGCTGAGTCAAATTCTCTTGATAGCTGATGAAAACCCTTTCGTTCGAAGGGTCCGTATTCCCCTGTGGTAGTGGACTGCACAAGCCCAAACAAACGAAGGGTCTCTGGGCTAACGCACTCATCCAACAGGATCCGAATCTCGGGCGACGGGATATCCCCACTCCTTCCAACTGTTAACGTTTGGAGCATATTCATTACTATTCCGTGGACAGAAAGCCTGACACCAACGCTTCCAGTAGAGGAAATCAAGGTCACGAGGTGGACGATCTCGGGCACGAAAAGCTGCACCTGGACAGCTTGTTTGCATTGACTTGTCGACACGAGGGCCAATCTTGTCAGGGCAGCGATCTTGTTCCAATGTGGATTCTCCACAAGTGTCAGGGTTGGTTTGAGGGTTGTCTTGCTGATCACCTAGACGGACTTAGTGGCAGAAGAATGTGGAACCAACGTGGTAGCTTACCTTCCGGAGCCCCGAGAGGATCCGCCCACGGAAGTTGAACGTTGATGGATGACAGTGTTCCGACAGTATCCGTTACGACCTCAGACCTTCTGGAGCCGAACGGTCTATCCACAGCAGTGCGCATCAGCTCGTCAGGGATGATGTTGACAACTAGGAAGGGACGGGGGGCAGGTAGTCCTGCCCGCATTTTCTTATATAGCCGTACTGGATGTTGGAACCACTGGAGGGTGGGACAACACATGTTCATTTTCGGTATTGACGAATATGTTTTTAGCGCGATACGAAGCAATTTGGCGGGCGGTGGAGACCAAACCGGGCCGGGGCGAAATTGATGGTGGACGGAGGCAGATGCGGAGCCGGCCGGCCGGGTCAAGGGTGGCAGGAAAAGGGGAACGAGAACCGAGAGGCCGGCGAGGGGGAGCACCAGGCGGGCGAGAGAGTAAAAAAATAATTGGTTGTGACGAAACATCGGTCAGCGGTTTTCTCGCCTCGGACGCAACGGCATCACTGCAATCTTGTACTGAGTATCACTGCCTCGAACCTCCCTTGACGCTCTCTTCCGCTACGGATGGGAAGCTCATGACAGCTGTGACCGTGATGTGACCAGACAACAAAAAAGGAAATATTAATTCCTGTCCTTGAGGGCTGCAGATTTGTTTCAGATTGGGCCGACGGGTTACATAATATTGTGACGGCGTGACCACCAGGATTTGCACATTTCGTATAATTTGATTTGGATTATACATATATTTTTATTTCTTGGTAAAGAAGACGACGAATATAATATGATATAAACCCTCGATCGGTTTGTGCATCCATCCTTCTCTCGTCCGTCAAGGCAGATCTCGTTCGTCAATACCGAAAATTGACATGCCACTCTCCAGTGGTTCCGACATCTAGTGCGGCTATATAAGAAGATGCGGACAAGACTACCTACCCCCATCCCTTCCTGGCGTTCCGGGGCGAGGACGATGGACACCATTGAGAATCCTTCTCAAACGACCTTCCATCTCTTTCCACAACCAGCCAACCCGTCCGTAATCAACTTCTCGTCTTCCTCAACGGCCGCCCTATGCAACAGTCTCCATGTTGCAGATATCCCTGTGACCGAGTCCATCTCGAGCATTCGGTCCTTCATACATTCATCATCCCAGATCGATGCAGCAAGGAAGCTTCGGGGTGAAGAGGCTCAGCGGCTCATTGACGTCATCGACCAGGTACACTGTGCACAGTCACAGCATGATTATGCTAGAGAGGCTGACCATGGATGCAGGCCCTTACATCTCCAGAACTGAACGGAAATCTTCGGAAACAATGTCTGCATTTGCTCTATAAGATCTGCAGAGCTTGCGAATTATTACCAGCCTCGTATGTTTTGCGGAAGGAACTTATATGCGTCGGAGATATCCATTCCTATGGCGGTTTCGCCGACGTCAGCGAAGGACAGTACCTTGGACGCCGCGTGGCCATCAAAAACCTCAGGTTCGGGACCAGGGACGCGCTCGACAATATCTTCAAGGTACCTCAGTTATACCTCCGATGTCCCGTCGTTGCTCAGTTTGCACACAGCGGTTTTGCCGGGAGGTTATAGGTTGGAAGCGTCTCTCTCACCCAAACATCTTGTCACTGTTGGGAGTCTCCGTCTCCACGAATCCCCGATGTTTCCGTATCGTCTCTGAATGGATGCGAAATGGGAACGTGATGGAATATACTAGGTCCAATCCAGAAGTGAATCGTTTGCATTTGGTGCGCCTACTTTCTGTTTCCTCGCGACCTCCATTCTTATAATCCCTTACGACGTTCAGCTCTCCGAGGTCATGTCCGGTGCAACCTACCTTCACGAATTCGGGGTTGTTCATGGGGATCTCAAAGGGGTACAGTCGAACACCCGTAACCCATTCTTGGTTTAGCTGACCGGCCAAGTAGGCGAACATTCTTATCGACGACAGCGGCACCGCTCGCCTCGCGGATTTTGGCCTGATGATGCTCTTGATTGACCTCAGCACCACCCCCCTATCTGAGACTACTTTTGCCTCTGCGGGAACAGTTCGTTGGATGAGCCCTGAACTCTTGTTCGGTCAAAACAGCCCATCCACACGCGAGTCGGACTGTTATGCGCTTGGGATGGTCATCTACGAGGTGGGCTAGCTGCACTCGTCCCAATGATCCTCCGTTTACCCAACACCAGGTTCTGACCGGCCTCCGGCCATTTCATGAGCTCGGTCACCCCGCGGTGATAGTCGCTGTACAGAAAGGGAAGCGTCCGAGGAAGCCGATTAATGCAAAGGGTTTGGGGTTCTCTAACGCACTGTGGCGGTTGATACGAATGTGTTGGAGCAAATCGCCCTCAGATCGACCAACTGCCCAACAATTGCTTCGCTGTCTCGAAGACGCCTCTCATACCTGGGTACCTCCTCTGGAGTATCCGATCCCCGGCGGTCATGGCGGGAGAGGGGGGCTCGACTTTTCCTTCGGGGACGAGAGGGGTGTGCTGGTGGGTGCTCTGACGAGAAGTTTGAAGTTGTTCGCCCTCGCGGCAAGTATGCTGTCTGTTTTGTCGCTCTCACGGACTTGAGTAAGTGGCGTCACTGTCATATTCTACTTTGATAGCCAGTCCCCACGACCGTACGGGAGGTCTTGTTTCAATTCTGGGCTTGAGTTAGTAGGCACACCTTATTTCGGCGTCCTTTCAATATTTTTCCACCACGGTTCTTTTACGATTAAATGTTACATGATGAATGCATACAATGTCGAGAACGTAGAGGTTGGGTTAGACGCGGAGGGTGAAGGAGCTGCTCGGGATGGGCTTCATCGATGTGCGGAGACCTTCACTCAAACAAGCCCCACAGACATAACCGACACGCTCAAAGATCCCGGACCTTCCCGCGGCTTAGCAGCCTCCACACTCCGGAATTCGGCGGTCGTTCCTTTTCAGACGTAGTTGCCACCACGCACCAGAAGGCGGTAAGACCACGCTTGTTCGAGGGTCTTGGTTTATGTGTGACGTGGGAGCTGGTGCGATCTGTCGAACGGCACGCTGAGATTGTTCGGGATGAGGAAGGTTGGTGTCCATGATCGTGCCGTAGCATAACAAAATGGCCGCCCATCTCTATTGGGATCAGGGTTTTTCCTCACGCCGCCCTGCGCGCCGCATCGCGCCGCTTTCTTTCCCGTGGTTACCTTGGGTTTCAACCATGACAACCAAGTCCCAACGGCCAAAAGGGCGGGATGGTGCTCTATCTTCGTTGGACGGAGCAATCCAGGCCGTCGATCTCGCGAAGGAAGACTCGAGGACCACTCAAGCCAAGGTAGCCTTCGGCTCCGTCGGAGCTCTTCTCGCTATTATTAAGGTGGGTTTACTTCTCGACTCCACACAAAGGGCGATGAAAAGCGATCGCCACCTGGAGGTCGGATCCCACAAGGATTCCCAAGGTCTTCGACGTACGTCTTGTTCACTTTTGTATGGTCGTTGCTGTGACTTCCCGCTTCTAGACCGAACTCGCGACGAACGCACACGTAGTCGCTCCTGACGTCGCGAACACCCACACCTTTGCTTCCAATGCTTATCGTGATACTTCAAGCACTGAAATCATACCCGACGTCCTCCACGATGTCTCAAACACCCGTGCGATCGTTTTTGAAGTTCGGAATGACGTTGTGAACACCCACATCATTGTTTCCGACGTCCGTCCCGACGCGCCGAAAACCCGTGGGGATGAGGACAGTCAGAGCCAGACGGTAGATACCACTCGTGCTTTAAGCTTTGCCCGTAGTCGAGTAACCACTTATTATTGCATAGACTCATGCCAGGTCAGCGATCTGGACGGTCGATTAATTTGTTGTCTAACGTTTGCTCCCAGTGCACCTAGCGAACCACCACCCTCGTCATTAAATACATATAGAACCTCCTCCGATGCTCGCCATGATACTAAAGCTCGTGCCATTGTTTCTGAAGTTCATCACGAAGTTGTGGACACCCGCGCCATAGTTTCGGACCTCCATCGTAGTGGGATCGCAAATTCCCAACAATGTGAGGGGTATCTGGGGGAGGTCTCTCCCCTCGGTGGGTGTGGGTTCCCTTTCTGGCTCCGGATTCGTGTCTGCGTCCTCCAGGAGTTTCTTGAAACTTTCCGGTGTGGTAGGGAGTGGGATCAAAGCCAGGAAATAACCCAGGGAATCGTAATAGATCGTATCGTTTGGTGGCATCTCCCCTTCACCACCTTTGCACCGGGTTGAAGTCCTCAATAATGAACGGGGGGCTTCGCCTGCCGCTTCCTTCAGGCTCTGGTGTCGCATTCCCTTGAACAGGGTGGCAGCCAGGGAGAAGGAGAAACCTGAGTCGAGAGAGAGGGAAGGCATGTGATCGAGTTGGACGGAAACTTCATCCATCGGTGTGCGCTCTTGCAACAGCGTAGATAATACCCCCCGTTCGTCGAACGTCCCCTGTACCATCTCCGCAGCATCGATGAATAAGGCTATGATTTCGGTCTCCAAAAGTACGACACCAAGCCAAAATGGTTGAGGGAAGAAGCGGCTTCCGGCATTTAGGCTGGGAACGAGCTTGGAGAAGCATCTTAGTATGCTCAGAATCATGCCCATATCGGTACCCGATTGTTCAGTCTCGGATAATACCTTTCTGAGTGCGACGATCATTTGGTAGAACAGATCATCGCCGACGTCCCATACGGTCAATGTCCCAATGGCGATGAAAGCACGGGCTTGTACGGCAGGAGAATATTGGAAGGCAGTTGACGACATAAGGCTCATTCAGCGCGCACGCCAGACGTTCAACAAACCTAATGTTTCATTCGCTCAGCACCGTACAAAAGAATTCATGACCACGACTCGCCCTTGGACCCGGCTATACCATCAAGTATACGAGCCAGGAGCTAAGTCAAACTCTCTTGATAGCTGATGAAAACCCTCTCGTTCGAAGGGTCAAAGTTGGCGTATACCCCTGTGGTACCAAACAAACGAAGAGTCTCTGGACTAGCGCACTTATCCAACAGGATCCGAATCTCGGGCGACGGGATACCCCCACTCCTTCTGACTGTTATCGTTTGGAGCGTATTCATCACTATCTCGTGGACGGATAGTCTCCTCAAGCAGACCACGTAATATCACTGACGATCGCTGATGAGGGATGTAGTTTCATAGTGGTGGACGGAAGGCCTGACACCAATGCTTCCAGTAGAGGAGATTAAGGTCACGAGGTGGACGATCTCGGGCACGAAGAGCTGCGCCTGGACAGCTTGTATGTATTGACTTGTCGACACGAGGGCCAATTTTGTTAAGGCAGTGATCTATTTCCAATGTGGATTCTCCACAGGTGTCAGGGTTGGTTTGAGGGTTGTCTTGCCGATCGCCTAAGTGGACTTATAGCGGCACAAGAATGCAGAACCAATGTGACGGCTTACATAAGACCCCCTCCCTCTCGGCCGTGGGGATAACATCTTCTGGAGGGTGAGATATCGGCATTGCTCCCTGGGAGACCCCCCCCCCCCACCACCCGGCACACCCGATACCCCAGCGGGGTGTCTGTTGGAATTAGATAAAATTCTTCTTCAGTCGATCTCCGAAACTACGACCAGGTCGCCTCTATGTGACAATCTACATTTCTACAATACCTTCATTTCCCCTCCCGATCGGTTTTCTTCCTTGAAGAACCCACCCGAGACCTCAGGACAGCCCGAGAAGCTTGAAGGTCTGTGTACTACTCCGTTGCAAGAGTTCACGAAGGACATTCCCGGGGCCCTGAGGTTGAATCCCACCACTTTGGACTTGGTTCTGCGTCTGGTCACCTCACGGCCGCTCAACGGTTGCTCTACGACTGGGTCCATGGGGGAGAAAAACAGAGAATGCATTTTCGAGCTCCCCAAGGTACCGGAGAGGCTTCTGTGTGTCATCGATCATCGATGAAATTTGAAACCCGAGACGGTGACTGAGGGAGGGATGGAGGGGGACTGAGGTGGGGGGTTTAGGCGTACTCAATTCTAAAAGCTCAAAACGATCTGGATAGGTTCAACTCACTGACCGGGGTGGTTCTCTTATTTGGTGCACTGGTTGTACCGAGAGGACGCAGGCGACTCGCAGCGCCGAACTCGACAACGCTTCCACATTCTCTCCCCCTATGGTTGATGTTCAAACTCGCGTTGCGATGTCTGCTACAGTCGTCACCCTCCTATCACTACGTTTACCTATTTGGGATGAGTTTGAGGGCTTGGATACCCTAACCGAGGAAGGGATCGAAGAGCACGACATGAGAACAGAGACCGATGCTTCCCAGGTCAGTATTCTTCGCGTGGTCGGTGAGTTGAACCGGCCCGGATCATTTTGAACTTTTAGAGTTAGTACGTCTTCTATATATTGCGACGGGAGACGGAAGAGACGCGGGCGGAAAACGCTCCGAGGCCGTTATTGACACCGCCTGTTTCTGCCGAGCGACAGGATTTCCCTGTTCTGGCTCGTCCCTTGGTACCAGGCACACTGATACTGCATCCGAGCGACAACTAGCACTCATCATCTCAAAGATCGCCTGGGGCCCGCCCCCCAAGAAGTTCTTGTCCCACTCCCTCCGTACACATCAATTTCGCCCCAGCCCGGTTTAGTCTTAGTCCCTCTTCTTCTTCATTCATAGCCGTAAAATCCGTTATTTGCAGGTTGGCAACAGTAAGTATACAATGACTGCGCCCCTCGAGAAAATAATTGTCTGTGGAAAATATAAATATAAGCGAAAGCACCGGCAAGCGGCAAGGCCCATGACCGCCTACGTTACGTTCATCTCTTTCTCCTATCGTCTCCGTTGCCGTCACCATCTCCCCTTTTTCTCTTTCCCGTAGTTTGTTTACTTTGCATGGCTCGAAGCAGTCGCCTCGCTTCGAGTTTCTCCTCATCTGTACCATATTTTATGATCGTCTGTAGTCTTGCCATTTCTGAGCGTGCAAACTCTTTTCGTAGGTCTTCAGACTGCCGTCTCGTTATCTTGGCAAAGTCAAAATCACGAAGAATTATCAAACCGTCTATTGATTTACTTCTGGAAACCATTACATATGGCTGCTCTGTACCCGAACAACTCGCAAGATCGATCACCACTCATGAATGAGTAGAAAGTAGTTGAGATTGTATGATAGTCAATGAGGAAAGAATCGCCTGTATATGTTTGCGTGATTGTTCTGGGACGGTCTACAGTGGGCATGCTGAGCGACGGATACCCACGAGCTTAACCGGAAAAGGGCCGAACCACAAGACCCCCTCCCTTACGGTCGTGGGGATTAACAATGATAATCACTTGGCGAGATGATGAGATCCCACGACAGGAGTTACAGCACCGGCATACAGTGCCTTCAACATGTATGTGTGAGCGGACGGACCACCGTAACTTCGAGGATCTAGATGATCACACGTTTAGCTCCAACCTCATCACGAGATGGCTCTCCGCCATATAAGGACTGGGAGTGGCAGGTGGGACGCGAATGAACAGCTTTTTGCAGGCTGGCAAATCAGTAGGGGCGCTCACGGTTGCAGCGACTGCAGCATTTGCAGCTACGGACTAAGCGACCAAATTTCCTTGCCTGTCTACCTGTCGATAGCGGTACGGCACTTCGGCAGGGTCTGATTTTCGTACTTGGGTTCAAAGTCCGCCAATGCATTTTTTGTAGCGGTTTTAGTCCCACTACATTCGGTAACAAATTACCGCAAGTTGCATTTCGATAGACCGTTTCGAATAGAATAGGGCCCCAACTCTTTGTTTATGTTTTGATGGTATTGGGGCTCGGGACTCCCGGCAGACGCACCACATATGAAATTGAGATTGAAATCGGTGGCGGGCTCTCGTCC
>Ga0307517_10003488_pt1 | contig 24431 bp, 19 predicted proteins | sample 23_EM_MG_FD_194515 | JGI IMG/M metagenome (GOLD analysis project Ga0307517, IMG submission 194515) | Populus trichocarpa ectomycorrhiza microbial communities from riparian zone in the Pacific Northwest, United States - 23_EM | ecosystem: Host-associated > Plants > Roots > Unclassified | place... | reverse complement strand
AAAGTTAGTAGTTCAACTCAAATTTATATTTTTTAAATTCATGAAACATTCACGTTTATTTTATATTTAAAAAAACAAAAAAACAACTTTGTTTTGGTAAAATAAATATTACTCAATGTCAAAATAAACCCTAGCTAGACTTTCGGTCTATGACTCAGAAAAATATATTTTATATTGAAGTTGAACTTGTTTTTTATTTTTTTATTTTTTTTTATTTCAAATTAATTTTTTAGTGTTTTAAAATTGTTTTAATGTGCTGATATGAAAAGTAAAATTAAAAAATTAAAAAAAATATTATTTTAATATTTTTTCATATAAAAATTATTTTTTTTAAGAAAAACTTTTATTATATTCTTAAATATCATATTGATCTTTTAAATTATGCTTGTTGGTAGCATCACCAAATTAATATGTCAAACTATATTTAATTTTAAGAGTGTTTAAAAATGTGGTAATGGTTATTTTTTAAAGTGTTTTTTATTCAAAAATATATTAAAATAATTTATTATTATTTTTTAAAAGTTATTTTTAATATTCGTATATTAAAATAATTTAAAAATATTAATTTTAAAAAAATATATATATTAAGTTTCTTCCAAACCGGACATGCCAAGTTACTGCCGGGTTGGTCCCAATAGTCTCCAGTCTCCACCTTAGCTTTATCTCTTACAATTTCGCTGTTCCTCTAGGGTTTGTGTTCTTGCAGTTTGTTTCTTCACAAAAGAAAAAAATGGAATCATACAGTAATTCTCAGGCTGCTTAAATATTCATATAGTAATTTAGTAAACGAAGAAACCCTTAAATGGAAAGCTCAGAATCAGAAGAGCCAGAGAAGAAGAGAACTCACTTGAATTCCCCTCTTTCGCCTACTATGGCTCGTAACTCTTCTACTTCTCCTCCCGATAACAAATCTGTAAAAATCTCTCTCCCTTTCTACATTTCTGTTTCTATTCATGATTGCTTGCTAATTTCAGTTTGTTCAATAAATTTCTTGTAATTGTGATAAGTTTTGCTGCTTGTGTGTTTAGAATTTTTGAAGTAATTGGGATTGGTCATGTCAGGGCATGATTATGAATGAAACCCATGATTTTTAGATGATTTAGAGCTTATGAATGAAACCCATTATTTGAAATAATCGCTGTGAATGGTGCAAAAGGATGCTTATAGCTGAACCCTACTGGGGTTGAGCTTTGTTGTTGTTGTTGTGATGGTGATTGATCATCACGTGATAGATTATTGAGGAAATTCGGAGCTTACTCTAAGCTGAGCTGTTGAAGTAATATCGGGATTGGTTTTTTTAGGGCAGATTTTATGAAACTATTGATGAAATCCCTTTAGCTTGTCAAGCACTTATGGTGGAAAAAGGAGTCTTGAAGTGGTTTGTATGGAAAGATAGAAAATGGAAGGACATTACATGTGTTAGTAATTGGAAAGGATTTTGGATTATGGGTTTTGAAATGGAAGTCTTTTTTGTCAGTTGGCACCGTTGTTTGTGCTCTCTCATTTTTATGATATGTCAAAGGCTGTCAGAAAATTTAATTTAAAAGCTTTGGTTTTTTTTTTTTTGCTTCCATCCAGGTTGATGTTACAGTTCTTCAATGCCAGAATCAAAAGCTTGTTCAGCAATTAGATGTTCAGAAACATGAATTCCATGGTCTTGAAGCCAAAATTAAAGAACTAAAAGACAAACAAGCTTCATATGATGGCATGTTGATCACAGTGAACAAACTATGGAATCAGGTTCGAAGAGCAATTTTACACCTGTACATTTGCTAATGGTTCACTCCATTTTGTTACTGTTGTATTTAATTTGCCTGGTTCTGTTGTATAGTTGGTTGATGATTTAGTACTACTTGGCATACGAGCTGGAGGTGGCCAAGATTTTTTGCAAATCTTGGATCATGCAGATCATTCAGGAGGTACTAATCAGCATTTTTGGTTCTCTTTATGAGACTATTTATGGTCTTTGTCACATCTATACAATTACTAGACTTGAATATGGGTTTTTAGTTATTTATTTTGCATGTTATCATATGTTATATTAACTCGAGACAATCTCTAGGTTCAATTCCACCATGCCCTGCTGAGCAGATATTTCTCTGCAGACTGCTAAAGACTGATTCTATTCAAAGCAATGGAAATGACGGAATTGTTAGATCTGTAGAAGAAGCCCTTGCCTCACGACACTCTTCTACTATGGAGCTGATGAAATTTCTTGAAGATACTATTGATGCTCAGAGGGCAAAAACTGAGAGCATAGTAGAGAATTTGAATGGAAAGCTATATACAGAAGGTCAGAAGAAATCTTGATGTGGAGTCCAATTGTTACTTGATCATTCTTCATATTTATTTCATTTATTAGGTTAGTCTTTTTCTTCATTGATTTTTTAGTTCTTTCTTCAGGAGTTTTTAATTTTTACTTTGTTGCATCTTTGCGATTTTCAGATGCCATCATCCAGTTGTCCAAGATTGATGATATGATGAAAGATGAGGCTAAGAATCTGCGTGAGGTGATTGATGTTCTCCACTCAAAGCATAAGGAATATTCTGATGAGATTCAGACTTGTATAAGCAACCATTCTACAGATCAATCTGAGATTAAACGAGTTGCAGGTCTCTGAGATAGGTTTTCAAATCAATTTGTATATATTTTAAGAATTTTATCAAATGCATGCAGTTAAACACAAATACAACTCTAGGATGTAAACTAACTTATTGTTGGTCAGTAACCCATTTCTCCATCTTCTATATTATGGCACATGATGAGTATCTGTTGAATGTGCATATGTTTTTCTTATGCTTAAAGGTGATTTGGAAGAGATCATGGCTGAACTTGAAGAAAGTAGAAGAAAACTAGTCAATTTGAAAATGCAAAAGGATGCAGCGGTTGGGATTCATATGCCGGCCCCAAGTGCAGTAAATGGAAACTTGTCACCTGAAAAGACTGCAGATAGGTCGAAGCGTTTAAGGGAATTGAGGGATTCCCTTGACGAGACGAAGGTACTAGTTGAACCATCTGTCCATTCATCTCTCTCTCTCTCTCTCTCTCTCTCTCTCTCTCTCACACACACACACACACACACACAACACACCAACACTAACTAACTAACTGATCGGATATGCTTTTGAGGAAATGCTGCAGATTCTGGCAGCTGACCGTCTTTCCGAGCTTGAAGATGCACGAGATGAAAATCAGACCTTATCAAAAGAATTGGAAGATCTTGAAGTCTGTAAATATGATTTGATAGGATAAATGATGTACTTGTTTTGCAAAGTAGCTGTTGTTTTGGTGGACCTAACTCATGATATTATTTTTGCACAGAATGAACTCAAGGATGACAAACATATATATTCATCTCGTCTCTACAGTTTAGTAGATGATCAGCTCCAGCATTGGAATGATGAAGTGGAACGATACAAAACACTGACAGATTCTTTGCAGGTTATTTACCTTGTTTTTCCTTTGTCTTCCATATGATTTCGTCACATGTACTTCTCTTTTAAAAGTATGATTTCAGGCCGACAGGTCTTTTGTTGTGAGAAGGGAGAAAGAAGTGAAAGCAAAAGTAGAGTCAGCAGATGCTGCAAGAAATACCATGGATACTGCAGTGCCTAGGATTGAAGAGCTCGAGCTTAAGCTGCGCAAGTGTATTATTGAAAAAAATGATCTTGAAATTAAAATGGAAGAAGCTGTTCAGGATTCAGGTGATTTTAATATCTACATTTGTTCCCATGGAAGATGTAATTTATGGGACATCTGGTTTATTAAGATGTTACCTGCTGCAGGGAGAAAGGATATTAAAGAAGAGTTTCGTGTTATGGCCTCAGCTTTGTCTAAGGAAATGGGCATGATGGAAGCACAGTTGAACCGATGGAAACAGACTGCACACGAAGCAGTTTCCTTGCGTGAAGAATCTAAATCACTAAAAGCATTGTTAAATGAAAAGGTTCCCTGCTATTTTTTGTATTGGCCATATCCTTTTCAATTATTACAAAACAAAAATTGAGAGAAATGACTTGATTTAAATTTCTTCTATTTGCCCTTCGTTTTCTGTACTTCATTCTAAAGGTGGCTTTATAGTTTTAAATATAGGGCTCTTAGTTTGAAGACGGTGGAACATTCACATGAGCTCTTGAAAATGTCTCATGATGAATGCCATTTGCTTGGTCAGCCATTTCCTTCAATTGTTTTTTGATTACTTAGTGAATCTATCTTCATTTATTTGTTCAGTTCAGTGGTTGAGCATTCTACATGTGAGCTTTCTTTAAGAGAAGATGTGAATGGGTTTTTGTGTTTCCAGGCAATTTCCTTGTTAGTTGATCTGATGAGCTTGATGAGGAGACTGCCAAGTCACAAGGAGTTTCTATATAAGTGTGTTGTAAATGATTATAGAAAAAGAAGGAACTGCCTGCATATTTTTAGTGGAAAATAATCTATTAAAAGTGAGCTGTTTTCCCATGGATGAGTCAATACTTAATCCACAGTCTACTAAATATTTATAAAATAAAGCCTGTCTTGTTCTCCTTCACTGTTTTTAGCTAAAACTATTGCTTGTCTGTTACCTTCTACTATCAGTCTCGATTTAATGGGCGTCTTTGAAATTTATGATTTTCATTTCTTTGTTGATGCAGACAAATGAACAAAAATGCTTAGCAGGCAAATGTGCTGAACAGGTGGCAGACATAAAATCTCTTAAGACTTTGGTAAGTACATTATTTTGAACATGATTCCTCTTCATTTCTAGTTTACAAAGGTTTATGTTTCTCTCATGAACCTGAACAAATACCTTTTCTTTTCATATCCTTTGTATGAATCAACCAATTTGGGGAATCATATAATTGAGTGCGCATGCAAGGAATTTGTGTACTTCTAGATCATTAAGATATAGTTAAGATGAATGCAATATTCAAAGCTTAGGGCAATAATGTTAAAAACATTCATGTGTTATGATACTCATGACTGAATTGACAACAGTTACTGAAGGGTATTAATGTTGCAGATTGAGAAGTTGCAGAAGGAGAAACAGGAACTGCAAATAGTCTTGGACATGTATGGACAGGAGGGCTATGACAACAGGTACATTCTTTTGAGAGTGTGATATCATGCAACCTATTCAACAAGCTAATGGCCTTTGGGTTCTGTATAGTTTAAGCTGAAAATTAGCAAGACATTATTTTCGGTTCTAGCCAATGAAGGCTAAAACAGTTAAATTTGACAGACATGTATGCTACATTTTTTTAGTGTCATCATTTAAAAAGGATATTAAAACCCTTTGAAACAACGGATAATTGTTGCTAAACAGTTTGCTCCCTTCCCAATTTACCTTAGTGACATTATTAATTTGCAGTATAGTCCATTAAAGAAACAGAGCATAACTTTCTATTTTTTCACAATTATGTTTACCTGGCAATTCATCTGAATTGGTGAATTAAAAGAGTACCTCTTTACGTGTTTGCTTGTTTGGATTTTTAATTTTTGCAAAATTTAATGGATAAAACCAATTGATTAACTGCATAAATAAGAAGTTCAGAAATATGATGGTAGCTCAAATATTAATTTGGTTAGTTTAGGATTTTTTTTTTCTGTTTCTTTTGACACATGCCTGATCTTGTTTGTGCTTCACTGAGTCCTTTAAATCTCATGATTTTAATTTTTGAATTTTGTTGTTTGTAGAAATCTTAATGAAATAAAAGAATCAGAACGTAGAGCTCGTACCCAAGCTGAAGTTCTGAAAAGCGCATTGGATGAACACAGTCTAGAGTTGAGAGTCAAAGCTGCTAATGAAGCTGAGGCTGCTTGCCAACAAAGGCTTTCTGCTACTGAAGCTGAAATAGCTGAATTAAGAGCCAAATTGGATGCTTCTGAGCGGTTGGTTGCTATTGCATCATAAATCTTTTGATTGGCAGGAAGATCTATTTTTTCATTTAGTTATGGTCAAATTTCGCATTAAGTTTACAAATAAATTATCAGCCCCTCATTTTTTGTTCCTGGAGTATTTTCTCATACATCTACATTTCTTTTTTAAAATAAAATTTCACCCACTTCTTTTTATAGAGATCCACTAGGAATTGCCTTGCCTGTACCTGACAATGTTCTGCAAACTATTACATGCAGAGATGTTTCAGAGCTTAAAGAAGCCATCAAAAGTAAAGACAAGGAGGCTGAGGCATACATTTCTGAAATCGAGGTATGTTGCTAATGTCTTGTTTGTTTCCCATGAAGCCATAAGTTCTTGTTACTTCCAGCAATTTTGGTTCCTTAGTACTTGCCACTATCATTTCCCCTTCTAATCTCCATACTCACCTATCTCACCACCCTGATTCTTAATTCTTTACTCATCCAGAACATTGGCCAAGCTTATGAAGATATGCAGACACAAAACCAACACTTATTGCAGCAAGTCGGTGAGAGGGACGACTACAATATCAAGGTTTGTCTTATAGTTATCTGTCTTTATTGTTGATTATCAAAACATTGCTTATAACTTTGTTAATTGGTTGGGGAAAAAATAGACGACCTTCTAGGCTAAGTGGTAGTGAAATTTGCAGTATGTCATGTTCAGCCTTTCTTTGTCACGTGCCAGAGGTGGCCAAGCTAGCCCTTCAGTTTGCTGTAGTGGTCGGTTTGGTCCCTTCCGTGGCAATATAAGCCTGTCACACCCCTATGCATGCCCTGCCAACTACTTTGAACCGCTAATGCTAACTGCTAGCTTTGGTGAAAAAACAAAGTAGTTTAGTTGAAATATTGACTTCTGATCTCTAATTAGACTGAGGTTTAAAAATGCAGCTGGTATCTGAGAGTGTGAAGACAAAGCAAACTCAAAACTTTCTACTCTCCGAGAAGCAGGCACTGGCAAAGCACCTTCAACAAGTTAATGTGTCAGTGGAATCATTAAAATTGAGGATTGCTCAAAGTGAAGAGCAGGTAATTTTTGTTTGAAAACATCCTGCAGGATTTGTCTTTTTGTTAATTTCTCTTATCAATTAGATGTTGAATCTTGCAGATGAAGCATTGTTTGATAGAGGCAGTTAGATCCACTGAAGAAGACAGACATCTTGCAATCAATCTTGAAAGTGCACGGTGGGAATTGATGGATGCCGAGAAGGAGTTGAAGTGGCTTAAGTATGCTGTTTCTTCTTCTGAAAAGGAGTATGAGCAGGTCCAGAAGAAGATAAATGAAATCCAAACGGAACTAGACAGTGAAAGGTGAGGTGTCTTTCTTTTTGACAGTTAGATATGAAACTTCTGTGCATTGCAGAGTAGCATGGTGTTTTATACGTTGGATAGAAGACAAGGGCTGTATAGTTTTTGCTCTAGAATGCGACTTTTTGTTTTGGAACAACTTTGCCTTGTGCTCATGTAGGTAATTATAATTTGCATTGCATATGGATTATAGTTTTGGTTAAGCTGAATTTTGTGGTCTAGTTGATGCTGTATTGGGCTTTTTAAGTAATTGTTGTGCACTTCTTACACTTCACAAGAGTGTGTTATAGTTTATGATTGAAGTTTAATGGTCGGTGAAGGTGTGGTAGGTTCTGTTAATTGTGTGAGGAGAAAAAATGCACATTAAGCATTTGGTACTGTAACATATTAACTGTATTTGTATTTTTACTTGGCTTTTCTGTGCCTTCTTGCTTTTCTTTGTCTTCTCTTCCCTTTATATTTTTTAGAAAAAGAACTTTCTGCAAACCTAATATCTACCTGACAAGGGAATTTTGCTATGCCAGGAGTGAAAGGAGAAGGCTTGAGGAAGAGCTCATGGAGGTGAACAATAAAGTTGCTGAGTTGACTTCTGAAACTGGTGCGGCTGCAATACAGAGACTTCAAGATGAGATAAAAGATTGTAAAAGTATTCTCAAGTGTAGTGTCTGTTCCGACCGGCCTAAGGAGGTGAGTGAACTTTCTGGCTGTTTTTTATCACCTGATGACCTTGTCATTGTTCTTATAGATGATTTGAAAGGCTGACTATTTTGGACTCGCTTTATATGCGGCAGGTTGTGATTGTGAAATGCTATCATCTGTTCTGCAATCCATGTATCCAAAGGAATTTAGAGATTCGCCATCGGAAATGCCCTGGATGTGGAACTGCATTCGGTCAGAATGATGTTCGGTTTGTTAAGATATGAACAAGCCTCTTATTTTGTTGTTGAAGTTAGGTTTAGCATTTATTGCTTGTCATAGAAGCTTGATGTCAAGAGTTAATTATCTGATGTGAGAACTAATGGTCTCATGTAACAAGATTGAAGATGAATTTATGTTCCGATGTAATTATTTGACCGATCGTGTGTCTGTAAATATATAACACGAAAAAGAAAAGCCCCAGGTGCTATTCTTCAATAGTTGATTTGTAAATGCTAGATGCCGGGCCTCACCGTCTCGGTTTGTTTTGTTCTCATGGCTTTGTAGAGGTATTCCTTGTATACGACAAGTGGATTTGACTCAATAGGCAACGGTAGACATTTTGGGAAATGTAGAATTGGAGCCATAGATGGTCTAACCATGAGATCAGCTCTTTTATCTCCCACTGTCTAGTCATCAGGGAGTTATGCATGAAATTGTTCAATCTATTACCCTTTCGAACATTAGTGAAAAGAAATGCATTTATAAATTTGTCGAAGTCCGGAGGGAGGGGGAATGCCCAATTTATCTATTTCAATGAAGAAGAAACCAAGATTGGCGGTCACACGATCTTCTTTAAGCTGACGTGACATGATTTCCTCACGTGTTCTCCTAGGACATCCTGTAAGGTACGCAAAATTACAGTGGATCATTCTCTGGCTTTCTTCCCTCTCCTAGATTAGCTCCTTGCCGTTGAGACGCAGTTGACACAGAAGTAGGTGAAAATGGATCATAAACATGCTGACCTCCGTGGAATGAAGCTGGTCTAGCAGATGCCAAGGAGATGAAAGGCTGCTGATTCGGAGCAAATGATTGTCCTCGAGGAGCTATTGGAACTGGATAATTCTGCTGAAGTTGCAAGGGGTTTCCCGGTCTGGGAGGTAAAGGACCTGTTAAATAGGGTATGTGGGGAGTTGAACTTAAGTTCCTCGACACCATCTGCATGACTGGTTGTCCAAATGAATTTGCATTTGAAAATGCTGGAAGGCTGGGGGGAAGCGAGGGACCAGTAGGATTTCCAACAAAGGGGACTTGACCCATTTGGTTGCTGACCTGTGGTCTAGGAAACATCTGCCTGCCAGGTAGAGGAGTTGAATTAGGGACCTCGAAGTGGAAAGGTGGTCCTTGAGGTGCTGGCGATTGCATCATGGGTCTAGGAAGTGGACCGTTTTGAGTAGCATGATGACTGCTAAGCCTGGGAGCTATTTGGGGAGCTGGATTCTGCAGATGATGTGGTTGAAAAGTAAAATCACCAGGACCAGAGTGCTGTATTTTTGCATCTGTTATTGTGGGTGATCTCATGGAAGCAAAATTTGAGGTAGTTCCAGAAAAAGCTCCTACAACTCCTGAAATTGGCGTGGAACCAAGTACCGGGTTTATGGATGAAATTGGCAAAGGAGCAACCAGTGAAGATTGGATTAGGGTAGGATGATTCATAGAAACATTGTGTGATTGCAGAGAGGATGGTCCCGGTGGGAAGGTTACAGGAGAAACCATATTAGCTGCATTTGGAGGTGGTGCATTGGATGGAAAACCTAGCTGTGGAACAGTAGGCCATGGACCAGGTGAGGGAACTATAGGAGTTGTTGTTTGTCCCATGTTGACAAAACCTAATGATGCCGGAACACTTGCAGGAGATCCAGACCACCCAGAAGGGACTAAAAGCCCATCATGTGAACCACTTGACGAGGGTTGAAGTAATGGTGGCCTTGCAACAGAGTACAGCCCTGTTGGGTGGGGCTGGCTACCAGTAAAAGATTGAGGCTGTGGAGTAGGCATGGGAAAATTTCTAGGCTGATATGGATTTGAAAAGGCCTGTGCCAGTCTAGGCCCGAATAATGAAGGCATGGTTGAAGAATTGAAAGATGCTGACTGTAAAGGTATAGGATTGTTTAAAACTGGTGCTGAAGAAGTCTGAGGGGAAATTAAGCCCGGAGGTGGATGTAGAGGTGTGGCAGCAGGGAGCCATGAATTTTGATATTGGAACTGGCCTTGTTGAGGAGTAAAAGATAGCACCACTCCTTGGTTTACAGCAGTAGAGACCATAAAAGCAGTAGAGGCCGCCTGATTCTGACTAACATTTGCATTATCCCCAGCCGCTAAATTTCCCTACACAAATGGTGATGATAGTTAGTATAAGACCAAATCGCCTGCAGAAGTTAAAAGAAAAATCGCATATACAATCCAGCTGTAAGATGCAAATGGACAACAATAAACAAACAAACAAGTAGTTTTCCGTGATCTTCAGTTCAGTGAAACTCACTGATACTGAGGTGATTAGCAATTCAATCAGGACAACAGCTGCGTCAACTTTCTCAAATGTGTCGGCTGTTACATGAACACTCAACTCCTCATAAGCAACCTTAGTCTCATTGCCATCAGATGGAGAAATCTCAACCTGGAAAAAAAGTTAAGAATTATGGATACAAATGCCGAACACATTACACTTTAAGGAAGATATTTAGATACAGATGTTTCAGCAGTTAGACAAGAGTAAAAATCTTATTCACAAAAAGGAGACTAAAATGAACAGAACAATTAGAGGGGGAGCAAGAAGAGCAAGTTTATGACCAATCATCCTAGGACGATAACTTCATACTAAGAGGATGTGTTACCTTCTCTCCTGTATGCACGTTGGAACCATGTACTTGTATTTTGGCTCCAGTTTCCTATTCACAAAATCAGCAATTGAACATGGATAACTGAAACGCACAACTAATATCAAAGAAGCCACCCCACCCTCAAAAGAATAGGAAAAAAACACAATCCCATGTTTTCTCAGAAGCAGACAGGGGCATCAACCAAAGGATATACCTTTTCTAATCGCTTCTGAGTCTCGCTTCCAAGCCCAAATATTAGACCAATAAAATTATATCCAGGATACTCCTTGACCTGCAGAGGCAATATACTATAACCTTACACTTGTCATGATGTAGCAATATTACTCTCAAAATAAGTGACTGTGGCAACAACTTGGTTATGAAATAAAAGAACTTATAGCAGATGGGCGGCTGGCTTTAAACAATAACAGCACACAGATTGACCAAAATAAAGAACAAACATAATGGTGGCTCAATCCAGCTACTGGCGTCCAGCATATCTAGTGCATGCTTAATTTCTAATGACTGTATAGGGAATTTTGCAGACCTCGAATTAAATCCCAATCTGGCTTCAGAAGTACCCATTCAAAATTTGAAGTAATTTACTCTTAATATCCGTAGGTTTATAACTTAAAGTCTTACACCCTAGCGAGCACCTACATTATGTCCAAAAAATAGGTAGCAACAAGTAACTAGCTATAAATAGGAAAGCAAGCAAACATGACAGGTAATAATAAACAAAAATAACAAAAAAAATACCTACTGCTAAACCATTGCCAATAAATTCCTGCTAATCCAAACTCCTTACCTTATCTTCATTCTATGATAAAATATATAGGATAAAGCAAATGTTCATGGTTATTCTCAGGAAAGTTTACAAATTTGTCATAAAACTACTCTTACGAAAGCAAAAGGCATCTTTTCATGTGGAGTATGGAAAAGGAGAGACAGGAAACCAAACCATCTAAACATGACTTACAGGGATGGGAACTGTGGTCTCTTTTAGCAAAGGCTTATAATTGGGTGGAGCCTTGTAGCTTGGATTCAATATAAGTATCTCACCTGGAAAATCAAGAAAGATAGAATCAAGCCAGACATAACAAAATGGAAAAAGTAACATGATTTGATGAGAAACATCAAACATGCCTATAGCTTCCTGTTTTTCAAGTTCCAAGATCTCAGAGTTCTACACACAATAAGTCCAACAATAAGTTCTTGATGTCAAACAAAGAGTAATTAAAGTACTAATAAAGTCAATAGAAGATGAGCATCAATGCAAAATCAATAGCAACTTTACCTTAGTATGGATTTGTGGAATCGAAGATTTGGGATCTTCAAGCTCATTGGAGTCATGTGAGTCTCCATCCCTCCCAGGTTCTGGAATTCCCAATTCCAGTTGTTGCACAATTTGATCCACTCTAATCTGCCCAAAATTTTTATATCACTTAGTGGCACCTGGAATGGGAAGCTTCCATGTCAGCCATTCACACAGGGAAGACTGACATTTTAGCACCCAATGGGAAAAAGGGAAATCTTCAATTGCCTCCAACTGAGCAATATATTCTCCCACAAACTGAGGCGATAAATGCTTCGAAGCCATTTTAAATTTAAGAGATTAAATATTTCAAAAAATGAAAATCCAGGCAACAAAAAATTGGAAATTAAAAGCTCAAATGAGGGGGTTATAATCTTCAAAAGAATAGGATAAAAATGAACATATTACATGCGATGAATTCCAAATTTTACCTGGTATGCCAAGGCTCTTCCCCTTTTAACAGAAGCATCTTGTGTTAAATCAGGACCCCATTTGGTTTTCCTCTGAACCTGTTCCTGATTGGTACTTTCTCCATTCACTGCATTTTTACTACCCGGCTTTTTACCTCCTTTGACGATGGAAACTAATGAACCCAAAAGTTTATTTTTAGGGATAACAAACCCTGACTTAGCTGCAAATAAAGACACCTTTGGACCACTAGTTGTCGATGCACCGGATGAAGAACTTGTTGCAGTCATCTTAATACTTTGAAGCTCAACTGCAGATGTCTGGTCTACCTTCTTCACACTCATTCCATTCTCTGGATACCTTTGCACTGCGAACTAGACATGGCTGCCACAAATATACAAACTGATTATAATCAAACGACAATATACTCCGGGACATAAGCAAGACATTGTCTATCAATTCTAAATTAAAACACTAAAAAGGATAAAACATCAAATTCACAAGCAAGTCAATTCATTTCTTAAGACACTATAACCACTTAAAGATTCTAAACTAAATCCTTACCCTATATCCACAAAGTTAATAGCTATACAGACTATACTCTCAACTCAAAATTCTTAGATATGTGTAAGTTACACTTGTTTCAATCAATGGAACTACAAAAAAATAAAAAATAAAAAGATTATCTTGAAAGAAAAAAAATCCTTCATGATTCTACAATACAGCATCAAGAAAATATCCAGGTTTCCAAAAAAATTCAAAATTTTCACAATCTGGGTTTTCTTTCTTGATGTAAAAGGAGAGATTTAAAAGAGCAAGTAGGAAAATACCAAAAATAAATAAGCATCTCATAATATATATTTAATTAAATTTCTTTTTTCTTAATAGAAAAGAAAAAAGCAGAAATTTTGTTAAACTATTTAGCTAACAACAATATTACACCGTTTCTTTGCAAAATTTAGAGCCAAAAACCTTCTTACTTCACTGCTTAATTACTATTTGATTTTCTCAAGGAAGAAAAAAAAACTTGTTTTCCATAGCCCTGAGAAAATATCTACACAGAGTCAAAGGGTACCTTCAAATGGAAGAGATGATTCCAAAAAGGCGGATTACTTGAGAGAGACTATACAGTCTGAGCCCCACTGATAAAGCTCGATGCAGAGCTAAACAGACGCGTAAGGTTTTTATAGGTGCAAACTCAAGCTACATCTTCATTTCGTTGGAGACTTTGGGCTTGGACTATGTGAATCATTCTTGATTGGGACAAACTATGGGCCTACAATAATCTTCTTTCCTTAAAAACTTTTGGCCCTGTTAGATGAGAGGTGCAACAATGTTTCATGCATTTCCGGCCCGGCCCAGGTTCTGGTCCAAAAATAGTTATTGGATCACCATCTCAGCCACTATTAATTATTTCTTTATCAGAACGATTTTGTTTCGTTCTTTTTTTTAGAAAAAAAAATTAGAAATTGACCTAATTAAGTTTTTTTTTCTGGATTTAACTAGATATCAAGTATCAACTCGACAGGTGAATTGAATCTAACCAAATCAATATTTTTTTTGATTAAATCATAACCCGACCTGAGTAAAACTTACTTCAGGTAACAAATTTTCCGAGTTAACTCAGTTCGGATTTAATAATTATGGTTTCCTGTAAAATGTATGAATCCAGGACAAATCACTGTTAGTTTAACTGGTCAAAGCACTTACATGCTATGCTATCTCCTCCATTATATGGTTCAAGACCTAATAAACTGATCTCATCAAGGACACTTGCAAGTTAAATCACATTGCTGCTGTGAACCAAAAGGAAAATATTTTACCACATGAACTCGATTTTCATGGACACTGGCAATTTTTAGCAAATTTTTAAGGGGAGAAAATGAACACTGATTTACAAATTCTCAGTTCATCAACTAAATCTGAACCCATGAAACTTCTGATCAATACTGTTCTATCAGCAACTCTCTTCGAATCACACTAGCACTGGCAAAAGTTGCTCTCACCCACAAAAAATGTAAAAAATCCCATGCCAGAGCTCTATTCAAAACTGCCCGTGATTCATGCATCTCACAGCATGGTTTTACAAGAAAAGCAGAAAAAGAACCGTGGGGAGTTTTGCAACTGCCATTTTCGAGAACCTGATCGATGGTTTATAGGCACTTCCATTCCACTGTGGTTTTGCACCCAGAGAATCAATTAATGGGCAAGTAGAATGGAAAAAATTCTCGAGTCAGAGAAGCTTTCATCTTGCTAAACAGGAACACTCCATTCAAGCTTTAAGTGAAAGGGTAGAGGTTTGAAAAGAGCAAACTGCCAAGAAGGACGTACGCTGTTGAATAAGCCCAGATCATGTATCCCGGCCATGTCTTACTCATACCAGGAGATATCATTAAATGTGATGCAAACCAGTAGAGAGGAGGACTGGCTGACAAAAAACGAGTGGAAACCTGTTAACTATCAAGCAACAGGAATAAAAAGATGCACAGTTACATTAGAAAACTTGATCCATTTGTCAGGGGCCACAAATTATGCAAAACATGGTGAGTTTGGGCCAGTCTAGCCTGTTCATGCATGACAAAAAGTGCTGTGGCTACCATGAACACCAAGCGCAGAGTACATGGGAGGATGAAGGCAGACAAGCTTAGCTTATTTAATGGATCGTATTCATTCAGGACAGGAGTACATCATCATCATCCCCTTTGATCTTTCACAATATTGTTAATTCATGGTCGATGGACAAAAAATTCAACAGAGTTGACATTATGATACTCAATGCTTTATTCAACAGAGAAACACTGTTATTAGAACCCGTGGTACCAAGCTTTGAGATTTGAAAATCGTTGTCTATGATTCTATCATTTGCCAACAATGGTAAACCAACTGTGCGTATGGATGCAATGATCACATCTAATGTAATGGGACAACATTAAATTTCTAATAAGGAGATAATATAATCAGTGAATTCAAACCGTCATGATTCTTTCACCATACATACAGTATAGCAAAGTGCAGACAAATGGCATCATCATGCTTTGGAAATTCTTGGCTGCGTTGTTGAGTTTAATTTAATTGCTGTACATTGTGCACTGCTTGCCATCAAGTCTTCGATGATAAAGTTGATGTGAGGCTGCATTGAAAAGGGGCTCCCATATTTCCTTGAAATCTCGAGTTCGCATGGCTGCATTCCCCATGCTTCATCAAGGGGGAATGGGTCCCCCACGTCAGCTTTTGGCCCCATATACGTGTCCATGTAGCAATCACCGGTTTGGATGTTCTTATTATGGCTGTCTGTGTCCCGTGGCTTTTAATATTTTAATATTATTTTAGGAGCTACCAGTTTTAAATTTTTAAGAACTTATAATCACAGCAGTCGTAGCTTTTATATTTTTTTTTTATCAAAATAATATTAAAAAAAAATAAAAACTGAATCTAGATAGATCATGGCTCAACCTAGTTGGTCATCCAGGTTAATGTTTTTTTATTTAAATTAAAACATGATATAAATCAAACTTCAAATCATGAGTTTAATTAATAATTTTTAACACAACTGGCTTTGCTTTAATCAAATCAATGTCGATTAGCTGGAGTCTAGCCATTCCCAGTTCACACCAGTGTTCTCAAGCAAAGGCTTAATTATAACAATAAACAACAGTATGATATGATTGAGATTGCATGCTGAGTCTTGCTCTCTGGGTTCAAATTCAGATTAACAAGAAAATATTAAAAACAAATTTATGATAAAACACACCATCCGATCTTTCGAAAACTTGACCAAGGAAGGATTTAATACACGAAAACTGGTGGGGAGATAAATTAAATTAAAGTTGATAAGATTATTGTTATTACAATTAACAGTTGAGCCAATCTTTGTTGGCAAAGACATCATTTTATGAACTATAAATTAACGTTAATCACGCAAAACTTTAGAAAAAGTTGTGAGGCTAATATAATAGTTTTTTTTTCTCATTATCGAACTCCTAAAGCTTCCCACTACGTACAAAATCCAAAATAGACACCGTATGAACAATTCTCTCGATGAACAATATGTTGATAAGATATGTTGATAAGATGATTGATATTACAATCATCCAAAATTAAATCAAAACTTGCGGTGGAGATAAGAAGATACTTATAAAACTCGTTCCAAACCAATACCTTACTCAAGACCCCTAGTCACGGATTAAAAAGATTAATTAGAGTAAATTTAAAATGATATTATTTTAATAAAAAAATCAAATCAAATCAAATCAATTCAATTCTCACTTGATTCAATATAAAATTTAGCTTAGATTTTACGAGTTATAAAATTAACTTGTCAAATCAAACCGAATTTAATAACACTAATAAGAAAATAAGGATAGCACGAAACTCTAAAATTTGAGGGAAATTCAATGGCACAATATATCATTATTTTTGACGTGATAACCATTATATCTATCAATTTTTAAAGGAAACTTGTTATTTGACCCGCGCTTTGTTGTAGGTTGGATTTAAAAAAAAAATTAAACATGCAAGCTTTTCCAATGTGTTTTTTATATTAAAATAAATTGAGAACTCTGTATGTTAATAAATAAATAAAAATACATTTACAATAAAAAAAAAATTAAGAGTCAGTCATAAACAAAGATATTTGGCCTCGTATCTCGAATATTTGACACAATTTTGTTTGACAACTTTGTTCACAAAAATTAGTTTTTTTATTTTTTATTTCAATGATTATAAAAATAGACACACATAAAAATGATTAAAAAAAAGGCAAAAACATATTATGCAAAGCTACACATATCTGAAAATAAATATTTTTTATTTTTTAAAATAAATTTTATTTTTTATAAAACATAAAAAAATTATAGATGAATTAGAACAATCTCTCATAAAATTAAATGTACACAAGATAACTAAAAAATAATTGTTATTTAAAAGAGGTTAGATAAACAAAATAAAAGAGAGAAGATGTATTATTTTAAATATAAATTTAAAAATTATTTTGAAAATATAATTTAAAAAAAAACAATGAAAAAAAAGGTTAGGCGTTGCTGGGCCTAGCAAGCCAGACAGCGTGCTTGCCCCATCTAGTAAGGGCCCACGCACGGCCCTACAAGAGTAGGACAACATGCTTGGCCCTTAATTTTTCTTATTTTTGTTTTCGTTCGCCTAAATTTTTCAACATATGTTTGATAAAAAAAACACCTAAAAAACATCTCAGACAATTTGATAAACTTATTCATGGCCTCAAAAAACCCAAAAGAAGTCTCAGAACTTGAATTCAACCTGAAAAAAATCTTATCGGGCTCATATATAAACTTCTAGGAAATTTTAAAGTAAAAAAAAAAACATTTAATGTAGACTCTCCTTATCAAATGAAACAATTTGCTACCAATATTGATTTTTTTATTGTTGAAATCGATGCCAACATAAATTTTCTCTCTTTAATACTGGATTTTGATAATTTTCTCTCATTTTTCTCAAACTAAGAACAAAAAAATATAAAGTTTGATATCAGAATTGATTTTTTTAAAAACAAATTAAAAATTAAAGTAACCAATATTTATAATTTAGAAGACATGGAGACTATAATAAATATATTTCTGGGACTTTATTAAAACCACAAATTTCCTTCTTGTTACTGTGACCCCATATTTCAATTAATGTAACTCTTCCCAAACAATTTGGCTAATAATTTGGCCAATAAGAGCCAAATAAAAAAAAAAAGGATAAGAAAAAGGCAATGTGAATAGTAAAGCATTTTGCATAGTGAATTCCCGTCTTTTAGATTTATAGTTAATATTTTGAATATGTGATGGATATCCATATTGCAACCTTTCCAAATTAAGCACCAATATAATTAATGGTGGCTGCAGATATAATTGAAATAGCTTACGGTGATTAATTAATCTCTAATTAGTTTCAATTAAGATCACATGCATACATAATTATCACCATAAATTAATTACCTTTTTTAATCACAACAGCTTTTGCAAACAAGCAACATTGTTTAGGTGCAAGGTTTTAGAGAGGGGAAGCATTGAGCTTATGTATTTCTTATCTTAAAACGAAATCAACAGGCATTCATTAACGTGTTTGGTAATATCATCATGCCTCCTGCAATTCGGGAGACCTAAGGCAATACGAGCCATGGTAATAAAACTCATCCTCGCTCGGCCCAAAACTCAGATCGATTAAAATAATATTATTTTAATTTTTTAAAATTAAAACAATATCATTCTAAAAAATAAAAAATCAAACTATATTTTATGCATATCAGAGTTTAACTTGTCAGTGGACCATGTCAAAATAAATCAACTCATGGCTAACTTTTTCTTGAACACCAGATAAATCGGTCAAGTTTCGAGTCAACTTATTGAGTTGGCTAGATTTAATAACTGTGATATAAACCAAATGGACAAAGTTTTAACTAACAACAACCATAATCTATCACTAACTCTGTCTATAGCATGATGTTAACAACGACAACAAGACTTTTGATAACTTGGTTTATAGAGTAATTAGGTTAGGTTTGGTATCCATGTTATCATTATATTTGAATTGAAAATAATTATTGGAGGGTAAAGTTAGAAACAATAAGACTTTAAAGAAAGAAATAATGTTTTTCATAATTTTGGAAATAATAATTAAATCATTGCTATCCACATTATTAATTTGGGCTCGAAAGACCTGTCTAGCTAGATTAATAATTATCGGCATAACTTCCCCTGTAAAAGCTAAGTTAAGAAAAACAAAAGAAATTGGTTATTATCACATGGGAGGTGGTGGTAAACCTAATTATTTTAGACTTAATACCTTATGTACAGAAGGGAATTCTGTGTCCTATCACAAGGATTCTAGCAATGAAACAGATAAAGCATGCCATGCATTATTTCTTGTCTAACTTTGTCACACATGATCATGCAGGCAAAGAGACAAATTGTGAGCTTGAATAATTTGTTTTTAATCACAGACTCGATCCATGTTGTAATCACGGATTCATGTAAGAAGAGAGTCCAAGTTGCATCACGGGTTGCCCAAACAAAATAAAGGGCTATGCTCACACCCATCTCTCTTTTGAAAATTGAGCTCGATTCTAGAAAGAAACCATCATCTATAGAGGACAAATTCCCTATTGGATTGCCAATGTTGGATTCAGGAAAGTAGTCTCTCTTAATTCAATCCAACTATAAGATTCTAATAATTCTTTTCTTTTAGAGTGAAAGATGGCAATACTTCAACGCACTTTTTGACATAGATATCATAGATTTAATGGAAATTTCGGTAGTAGGGAGCCTTGTTTCGTGCTAGAGCAGCTGTTTTGAAGTTTTTTAAAAAATAAATCAGATTAAATCTTATTTAGATTTTAATCGAGTTCATCGAATCACGGGATAATATGCAGAATCGATAAGTCAACACCCAGTCTAATTCATCATGAAATGCAGCCCAAGTCAAGTATGAACGGGCACCTTTTGATCCATATTATAACAATGGACGGGATCCATTTGACAGCATACAATGCTTGTCAACATCATGACAAATACCATGTGAATTCTACTTATAAATTTCATGGTTACTGGCATTATTATTATTTCTTGTCACCACACCAGTGTACCAACTACCTTTCGCGTCCTTTATATTGAGAGAAGTGATCACAAGCTAAGCATGAAAAAGATTAGCTTTTGAGGTGTCTTTTCGTTTCTTTCAAGGCCAAACACTCCTCTCTCAGAAAATGGGCTCAGAAGGTCTTGTGACTGCTTCAGCAATTCCATGCATCTTGGTGCTGTTGATGCTGGTTGGCACTGCAAGATCAGACTTTCAGCAAGATAGAACAGAGTGTGCAGACCAACTAGTAGGTCTAGCCACATGTCTTCCATATGTTGGTGGTGATGCTAAGGCACCCACCATAGATTGCTGTAGTGGGCTTAAACAAGTGTTAGATAAGAGTGTGAAATGTCTGTGTGTCCTCATTAAAGATCGTGACAACCCTGATCTTGGTATCAAGTTCAATGTTAGTCTTGTTGCTAAACTTCCTAGCTTGTGCCATGCGCCAGTTAATGTCACAAACTGCATCGGTAAGTCCACAAGAACACATGGATACTGTCCATTGAAATAGAATCAGATATTTGAAGTGCCCTATTGAGTGTTTTTTTTCTCCCCTTTTCAGATATTCTGCACCTGCCTGCTGGCTCACCGGATGCGAAGGTCTTTGCAGGATTTGCCAACATCACCGGAAGTGTTGCTGCCCCAGTTGCCAGTGGTAAAAGCCTCTAGTCCTGGACTTAGACATGCATATTTATGGCTTGGTTACTAAGATTTAAGCTTGTTCTAGATTATATTTGGTGTTACTGTTTAGCCCTTTTGATTCCTTTTTTGTTTTCTTTAAAAGCGAACTCAACTGGCAGTAAATCAAGCACTGCTGCAGAAAAGAGTGGTGCTGAGAGGCCAGCAAACAGATGGCTTGTAGCAGCGGAGGTTCTGTGTGGATTATTACTATGGACTTTCACATCTTTTGGTGTCTGATGATACGTATTCTATGCGTGGCTATGATAAAATTTTCTCCCTAAATATGTTCATCAAATATATGTAACTCAATTTATGGACAGTTTTCTACTATCTCTGTTGTCTCTTCTGATCCTTCTGTTTTGGAAGAAATTAATTAATTAATTAATTCTCTCTATCTTCTACTATCCCATTATATTTCCAACTGCGATAGTTATTAAAGGGGAACATGGTTTAAATGGAAATGTTATAAGGAGCAGATCATTTCAGTAAAGTTTGTGCCCTTTCCATTCTTTCAAGAAACTTGGTTTGAACCATCAGTTCTCGCATTTAGTGCTCTGGATCTACTAACTGTTCGCTCTGTAAAGATAAGGGTCATTTAAAGTTTTCCAGACCAGCTGCAGGTGTTGAGTGCTGATTGGATTATTCTTTTGTTCTCCGATCAACTATCGAGTTTAGCATTGCAATAACTATGATTGTGGTTAGAAAAGTTAAAGTTAAAAAAAAAAAGTTATAAATTGTAATTGTTTCAATTAAAGTTTCAATTGAATTTAAACTTGTGGTGTGTGTGTGTGTGTGTAAGCCTCCCATCAAAATTGGAAGATAATATCAAGCAGGAAACATTAGATCGAGACTAAATTATTTTCCATTGGGATTTGAAAAGTTCATTCACACAATCAAAATACAGTTCCTGCTTATCCATTATTGGAATGTTTAGTACTATGGTGGCCTGCAAGCATGAAAGTTTTACATGTTCGCTGTGTTCATTGTATCTAAAGGCAATGTACGAAGCTATGCAACTTTTTCTAAATAGAAACATAGAACCAAAAATGGGTGATCTTGTAACAGGGAAAATGGTTCCATGTACCTGTCCTTGTACTGCTTCATGACAGATTCATGGGCATGGAGACAGGCAAAAGAAATATAAAAATGGATTATTATTATTATTACTACTGCCATTTAAAGCACAAGAGATTAGTGATAGTTTATGCATACACGTTTTCGAGACGAAGAAGAAAAAACAGAGGAAGTATATTTGCCTATCATTATGTTTTGAAAGACAAAAACCCAGTCCAAATCTGTCCAATATACATGTATATTACTCCAGCTAAACATGTTTTTGTTACTTCTGTCACGGGACATTAATAAAATGCAATCCAGGAATGGTGTTTTTCCAGCTTGATCCATGCATATAGGATGGAATGATTAGCTTGCTTGAGCTTTGATTAATGCTGCATATTATATAGTTCGATTCAATAAAACGAGGAAGATGATTATAATCAGCATTTAATCTAATACAACTATATTATATACATCCTTATAAGTTCTTTAGGGCATATTCAAGCACAGGATCCATGTATGTTTTGCTCCCTCTACTTTATTACAATGTTGTAGCTACAGTTCATCGCGTAGACAATTTTATCATATGATGTAAGCCTATCGCCCGAGTTCGTTTACCGAAGGCATTACTGTGCCACCCTTTTTCTGGATGTCAATACATGTCATGTCATGCTAGGCCATCTAATCCAATAATTGGACCTCTTGTCCCTCTCTGTTTATGGTCCAATTTTTCTTTTTTTCTTCTCTTTTTATCTTTTATATCATGGTGTTTAAAGGTTTCTTAATTCATTTTTTTTAAAATTATTTTTCAAATTTTTATATGTTTGTTTATTATTAGAAAAGTTGGTTAATATAAAATATTTTCCAGTCAAAGAAAAATTTAGCTTAGTTTTCAAGAAAGTGTTTTCCTAGAAAATTTAGGCGGAAAACACTTTTTGGAATTTATGAAAAATTTAAAAATATCATATTATTTGCTGATTATATCAAATTTGGTCCTCAAACTTTTAATTGCTATATATATTTTGCTTTGGATATTTATGAAATGTTAATTATTATTATTTTAATTTCTTCATCTTTTATTTTTTTATTTTTTAGATTTGATCTCTATTATTTTGACTATTGTTTATTTTATTTTAGATAATTTATAAAATTAATTTTTTTTTCAATTTCATTCTCATTCGACCTTTTAATTTGTCAGATTTGTTCCTCATTATTTTAATAAACTTGAGAAAAATAAAACATTAATAAGTTATTTTCCAGCTTATTTTCCATGACATAACTAAACACTGAAAATTATTTTTCAACTTATTTTTTATTACACTATCAAATATCAGAAAATAATTTACTTTCCTGAAATTTATTTTTTAAAAAAATATTACTTTCAAATAAACAAACAGGTGTTAAGCACAAAGATGGAGTCATGGGCCTACTCAATAAGGTATGAGGGCCCATCAACAACTACTGCTATAGGGCACAGGAAAAGGGCTCGGCCTAGACTAGCCTGGTTCTATGCATGTTACTCAAGCAACAGTGATGGTTGTTTCCTATTTGGTTACTAAACTTACAACCAGATCATTTGATTAATTATATATATATAAAAAATTAATAATAAAATCCAATATCTAACAAATCAAAAATAAAATAAAAAAACCATAAACAAAAAAAAATCATTGCAATAAATAGTGTTTTACGAGGTATTCACCTGTTTATTTTAAAATTTTGATCGGTTTAATAAGTTGATCTAAGATTTAGCTGGTTTGAAATTTAATTTTGATTGGGTTAAAATTTTATTTTTTATTTTTTAAAATTTATTTTTAACACTAATATATTTGTTGGATGATTTAAAATAATTAAAAAGTAAAATAAATTTATATTTTTAGCACCGCCGTAATTAGACAACGCTTTCAAACACCCCATTAAAACTATAGTGCAACAACAATTGAAACGGACAGGGAGACTAAAGAAAAGAAAATTAAAACAAAATGTGTGGTGGACCCTCATTGCCATGCCCCTGCAACCTGTAGAGTGTAGGGTAGAGTACAATCATTAATTGTACACATCCTCCCACCACCTATGACCTACCTCACCTTGACTCGTGAGAGTTTTGCAAGTTAAGGTCCACCTACGATATCGCTAGAAAAATATAATTTTCGAAGATGGATTAGAGTGTGATTATAAGATTTAGAAACAACTGTTTATGCATTTTTAACCTCTAATTCACCAATAATATTATCAAAATTTTGCCTTTTTTTTTTAAATTTAAGATATCTTTGATTGATTTATTTAAGAGAATATGTTTATACTAGCGTGTTTAGTAGTGTGGTTATAATTACTTTTTAAAGTATTTTTTACTAGAAAATATATTTAAATAATATTTTTTTATTTTTAAAAAATCATTTTTGATATCAGCACATCAAAATGATGTAAAAACAATAAAAAATATTAATTTAAAATAAAAAAAATTTAAAAAATTTAAAACTTTTTAAAAACACTTTTTAAACGCAAAAATAAACATGACTCATTATAAAATGCTCCTGATAATAAATTCGACATTAGTAAAGTAAAATTCTCTTCATTTTTCATGTGTTTGCTTCAATGTTAGGTGGATTGACTTGATCATTTGAACTTAGCTAATTTTATTGTAGAAATCAATTACTTC
>Ga0307517_10003487_pt1 | contig 24431 bp, 28 predicted proteins | sample 23_EM_MG_FD_194515 | JGI IMG/M metagenome (GOLD analysis project Ga0307517, IMG submission 194515) | Populus trichocarpa ectomycorrhiza microbial communities from riparian zone in the Pacific Northwest, United States - 23_EM | ecosystem: Host-associated > Plants > Roots > Unclassified | place... | reverse complement strand
ACAGGTACTTTGTTGTTTCGGTCCTATCTTTGGAGACGGCCGACTGAACAGGTGTGGGCAGATCGTTCATGCACAGATTCTTGTACGAAAAGTCCTGTCTATAACAGGCATTCAGTCAGCCCTGCCATGGGGCACCGGTGACTACCGTCAGCCACACCCACGGGGTTCCCCTGTCAGGAGAGGACGGAGCAGGGAAGCACTCCCCCTTCTAAGGCTGACCCCATACCACCACACCCATCTGTACAGGGTCAAGTGATTCAATGTGCCGTCAGACAGACACTGCACGGACTCCCTCACATCCATCCAAAAATGGGTAGTACACTAGAATCCTCGACGACGGGTTAGGGCAGCGGGTAAGCCCTCTGATGAGCCCCTTCGCGAGGGCGAAACCCAAAGTCCGGCCGACCTTGGGCGGATGGATCCGGCCTGTCCTCACTGTGGTGCCCTACACTAGCTCCCGGAAAGGTCGGCTCATCCGTTCTTCGCAATACGGTGCAATCGTGCGAACATCAAGTTACCATCCACGTCACCCCGCCCGAGCGACTTGCCTTCTCCTTCATGGCAGCAACACCACAAATCGATAAATTCCGTCAAAACATTCACCAATACAACAGGTCCCTCGCATTCACACCACTCAATAGCGTCAGCGAAGGCGGGGGAGGACATCCGACACTCTGAATCCACGGCGAGCTCTGTCCCGTATATGTAGCGGGATAAACCTTCACAGCTGTGAGGAACTGTCAGCAAGGAGATCGCAGTGGTTCAGGAAATGTCAGAAAGCTCCAATGGTCCACTCGAGCGCCGGAGACAACCACCAGACGTGGCACTTATAAAGAACACGTGTATTCAACTCTAAGAGGGCAGGACTCAAACTGCAACGTTACGCGTATATGCTTATTCGTCTGGTCCTCTCTGGGCTCTCCTAGCCAACTGCACAACACGGAGAAAAAACTCAATCAGACATCATCAGGCTCAAAATGGTTGACAGTTCACTCACAGCAGCGGCGAGATCCAACTGTCCACCCACCGCGGGCGGATTCTTCGCTCCAGGTTTGGGAGGTACAGGTCGCGAGGTAGCCGTTGGCCGTTGAGTAGTAGGTATTGGTGGCTTACCAGGGATCCTCGGCGGTCCACTGCCACCTCCGGACACACTCGGTTTTGAAGCAACCGGGGGAGGGCCCGGTTTCGGCTTCGCCGCCACTGGCGGAGGCCTATTAGCCAACGAGGAATTCGGCCGCGAGCTAGCTGGGGAGTTATTCGTCGAATCCTGTTGAGTGTGTGTTTTTTTCCACGGCATCGCCGAACCGTTCGAAGGCCCCATGCCTGGGAAGACTGAAACTGGTTTCGCGTTCGAGTCGGCAACAAGCGACTTGATTGGTGGTTTGACCGCCGGAGTGGAAGAAGTGGTGGTGGTTGTCGGTGGAGGAGCAGGAACCTTCCTCTGGGTCGGAGGTGGGGGAGGTGGGGGCGGAGCCGGAGTGGCTTTCGGCTTAGGAGGGACGAGAACAAGGTAATTGTTCGGTGCCCAGCCTTCAGCCCCATTCTTCTTCACCAGCCACCAGCCATTGTCGGTCTTCTCGACAAGTTCAACGATATCATCCTTCGTGAGGGACATCTCACCCTCCTGTCCCCCAAAATCAAACTTAGCTTTGTACAATTCGACATCCGGTTCTGCAGGTGGAGGTGGTGGCACTGGTGGTCGACTTGGTGGTGGCGGAGGTTGGCGACTGGTACTGCTATTCGTGGAGGGTTTGGTCGTCGACGTCGAGGTGACGCTGGGCTTGACTGGCGCAGATATGCCTGTCTTCCCTGGTAATGGCTGGGCAGCAGGCTTGGGTCTTGATGCGCTGGTTGGTTTCTAGTACAACCCGACAATCAGTCAGCCACTGCCGGAACCTAAGAAACCCAACGGATATTCACAGAAGGACCACCGGCCCTCAGTAGCTTCCCTTGCGTGATAGGTTTCACGACACCAGCCTTCTTCTTCGGTACAGGCCTCGAGACACTACTAGGCGGCTCCCCAGAGGGTACGTGAACGACGTGACTCTTGTACATATCGTTCCTCGGGATTGTCTCGTCCTTCTGGAACTTTATAGCGGTCTTCTTATCCCTCTTCTTATTGAACTCAATCCTGAAAGGTGATTTTCAAGTCCTGGAATGTCAGCGAGGGGGTGCAACCACTTACGAAGGGGTTATCTGAACGCTGATGCTTCCCCGCGTCAACTGTACCAAGCATGTTGTGAGCTCGGTCTTAAACACGGTGCTGAAGACAGGGTCTCCTTCTTCCGAGATGTTGCAGTGCAAGACCTAAAACCCATCGTCATCCAGGTTCGCAGTCACACGATGTAGGAAAAAAGGCTACCATCCAGTCATCCCTCAGATTGGACATCGACAAAGCTTTGATGGTCACGAGTGGGATCTTCCGCTCAAGGGACGTCACGGATCTGCCGTCCTTGACGGTCGTTATAAGAATGTACACCGCCGTTCCAGTCTGCAAAGATGAGATATTTATGGGAGAAGCGGATAGGAACGTCATACCAAGAGCAGGTACCGAGGACTCGGTTTACTCGATCGACCAAGTTTCGAAACCAAAAGTTGAATACGCCCACTGAACGAGACCTTCTCCGCTGGCCAGGGACGTCACTCGCGAAACTCAAGTGATCGCCAAAAGGGCAACTCACAAATCCCAGCAATGCTCTTCAACTCCTGGCCAAGGGGGTTCTTGGAATCCGCACCGAGGTAGTCACCCATAAATCTCCTGTAGCCGAGTAAACTGAACCTTCTCCTTTCCTTCCTTCCGCCCAACAACTGGTGGCCATAATCCCGGACCCTGGCGTACTCAATATTCTCCTTGTTGGCCCTCCAGAATCGTTGAATGCGCCGAGCGCACTCGTGTTTGTACCGCATATAGTTACGCCATGCACGTTGAATGCGAGCGGCCATGTTATGCCAATACCGATCTCGCATCGTCTCCAATGCAAAGAGCTAACGGCAAAGTATTCAGGACCACTCGAGGAAACTGTTAGGATAAAGGGTCACCGTCTCTGGGTTCTTGATAAATGCCTTCGTAACGCCCATCTGCCACTCATCCTTCGAAATTCCCGTGTCCGTCAAGATCTTCTCGCACCCCGATTTGGCGTCCCCCCGCCATGTATATTCTCCAGCATAACTCGTGTTCGGCGAAAGCAAGTAAAACCTCTCCACCAGCTTTTCGAACGTGTTCCGGTACGCGAAGCCTGCGCGTCGAACACGAATGTTCTCCTGCAAACCGAGGTATTTAATCTGGTGGAGGACGGCCTTGTCATCAAGTTCGGAAGAGGAGCGGTTCTGGTTAGGTTTGATCGTGCGGATGTACGAGGGTTGGGCGCGCATAAGGTTATCGACCAGAGCTCCAGCGGAAGCCTAAGAAAACACCTCATCAGATAATGTGCGAATCTCTACCTTGAGACATAAACCGACCTTAATCTTGTCTCCCTGTGTAGGGGGTCTCCTCTTGCTGTTCGGATCAGGTCTATCAGGGAAGAGCTCCTGCAAAAATGCGTTTCCACTGCTCCCAACGAGGTCAAGCAAATCCTTGATCAGGGTATCTTTGTTCTTGTCTGTCATCCCTGCGACGTTGTACATGACATCTCCAGCGTAGTGCCTAACCAAAAACTGGGATCCACGGGATTCAAAGTGTGGGTTGCCCGACAGCATTGCCGTTCTTTGGATGAAGCTGTTATCTGCGGCTGACGGGTCAGCGTGGGCTGTCGCGCAGGCGTCGTTGAGGGCGGCAAAAATGCCAGGCGGACGACGTTCTTCGATCAGGTCGCACACGATCTTGTTGTTGAAGTACTTGATTGGATTCCACTTGATTTGTTCCCGAACGTACTCCTCCTGTTCAGTCTTGAGAGTGAGTTCGATGAAGATCTGTTGTAACTTCTCGTTGACATAGTTGATGCAGAGTTGTTCGAATGAGTTGTCCTAAGGCCAAGATTCAGCAAGTGTCCGCTATGTGTGTAGTGATCTCAAACCTCGAAGATCTCGAAACCGAAGATATCCTACGGACCCAGTTATAGCTCAGTGTCACATATAGAGGGAGGGTGTCGCACCAGAATTCCAATGAGCTGGGTGGTGGCCCCTCGAGGCTTCATCGACACGTTCACCTTGGACACGATCCACTCGAACAGGTTGTTATAGATCGCCTTGGCTAACGCGTCTTTACCTGACCCAGCCTGAGCCGGGTTCAGCGGCACATCATAAACCGATCCCCTTCTCCCTCCCCTTTGAGTCTCCACGACCTTTGTTATCATGGTCTTCTGAACCACCGCTGGGTCAACCTCCATGAGATACGCGACGAAATCTGTCATATTTGTGTCCGATATCAGGGAGTTACCACTATCATCCTCGGTGAATTGGACGTTTCCAAGCCATAGGATAATCGCGAGCATTCGGAAGACTTCTGTTTGCTCATGCTGTGTGAGACCAACAACCTGCATAGCCCGCTGAAAGGTTGAGAGGGGTCAGGAAAAAGATTTGAAGTTCGACGAGCAGGAACTGACCAGTGTCTCTTCAAAGTCCTTGACATCATCGATGCCGGGGACGTCCAAACAGTTACTCAAACTGGTATAAACGTAGGCCTCTGGTCCTTGAACGCCGAATGTCTCTGAAGAAAGATATGAACGAGTTCTGGAATGACGTGTGGGCAGACTTACCCCGTTGTTCGTCACTGGCCGCCTTCGTAAACTGGTAGAATATGTGGAAATCTCGCTCATTCTCGACCTGCCCAACCACACGTCCCTTTTCGAGTAGGTAGTTTGTGATCCGGGCTCCGATAGGTTCTCCGTGGTCATTGAACATTATTTCGAGGTATTTACCCTTCCGATAAAAGCATGTCAGAAGACATGCGCTCCCAACAAAAAAAAGCCAAAACGCACATGTCGACTGGAGTTGTTATTCCTCAGTGTCTTTGCGCATCCAAAACTCTCCAATAATGGATTTGTCGCGAGTACCATGTCCTTGATCTCTTGAATGCTGCTATCCTTGCCTCCAGAAACCGCAGCAATGTACTGCATAATCCGCTTGGCAGCTTCGGTCTTTCCGGCACCCGATTCACCAGAGATGATGACACATTGATTCTCGTGGTAGGCGTTCATGTTGTAGTAGGCTGATTCGGCGATCCCAAACACGTGGGGAGGAACTTCTAGCCTGTTCTTGCCCTTATATTTGGAGAGGACGTCATCGGTATAGATACCAAGATCTAAGGAGGGAGGAGATGTTGGCAAGCGGTTGGTTTATTGAGAGAAGGGCGTTTTGGAGGTTGGACACAGCGCAAGCCGGGACGAAAGTATGGATCCAAGTCTGGAACGCACCTCGAAACGGGTTGACGGATATCAAGACACCACCGATATACGTATAGATCGCTCCATTCTTCCACCTTTTCGAGAGATTCTCGTTCACAGCTTCGTTCGTGATGGTCGTGAGCAACGTCATGTCGGATACGCCGACCTGTTTCTTCTTGAAACCTTCTTTCCAATCCGCCTGCATGCCTCATTCACTGAGCAGCAAACGAGCGCAAACCATGGCTGCAACATACCTTCGCGACTTTGTTATTTCCTCCTCCTGGTTTCTTCGCTGCGGGCGTGGCTTTTTTCCCCGCCTTCTTAGAGATAGCCTGAACGTAGATCGTGTCAACGGCAGGTGAACAAGTAGGAAGATCGTGACGAAGCCGACCATTCCAAATAATAAGATAAAGTCTAGAGGTCAGCCCTAGCTTGGAAATATGGGGAGTGGTATGGGTGCCGGGCGACCGCGGATGACGGTGATGTACCAAGTTGTGATGATGCCGTCCCCAGAAGCGATCGGCCCACGTATGGCAGCACGCAGTTTGGCCAGGTTGATCCCCAGGTTGGTCATAATTTAAGTCGTACACTGTTTACCCTACAAAGTTACAGCACCGTGGTCATACAATTTCTTCAACGCCTCCGCAGCAGGCTGTAGAATACTCATATTCTGCACCTCCGCACCCGGTTTCACAACTTTGACCAACCCCTCCGCCAACCCAGAACTCTTCACGTCTGGAATCAGCGACTTCAACGATTCCTCATCCAAAGATGTCACGAAGTTTCGTACGCAGACAACTCCACGATGTAAGAGCCCGGCGGCGGACGCAGGGTCCGGTGGGGTGTCGTCATCCTCGGACGTCGGATTAATGAGCTGAGTTAGGATGGGAAGGACGCGATGACGCTCCATCTGGAGAGAATGCAACGCCTTGCAAGCGTTTTGGGAAGAAGTTACGGTGGCAAGAGCACCAGAAGCCGCGAGTCTTGTGCGGGGATCCTCGACATCCGATAAGGCGACGAGAATTTGTAGTTTGGATTTTGAAGCTGCGGTCTCTTCCTGGCCACCGTACTTGTCAAAAACTTCTTCCGAACCGGCGATAAGGTTGCAGATGAGCTCCGTCGAGGCGCGTTGAACAAGCTGGTTGTCATCAAGAAGCATGAATTCTACCTTGTTCATTAGTCCCTCGGACTTGGATATCCGGGTGGATGCATCGGGACTAGTGGAAGACAAGTTGGTCAATGCCATCAATGCCTCGAACTGTTGGAGGAGGGAAGATAATGGGTGAAGGAGTAAGATGGAGAATGGTCGGATGGCATCGAAGGTGGAACCTTGGTCTGGTCCGAAGACGTGAAGGGGAGAAGCCGTAATGGCAAACTTCGCCAGAGCTTGTATAGGATCCAAAATCGATCCTTCCACCTCGTTCACCGGAGTCGTGGCCGCTGGTAAGAACGAGCGGATAATCGTGATCAAGGCACGGGAACAACCACTTTGAAGCAACTTCCCTCGACTCTCCTTGTCCTCCACTAGACCAAGAATGGCTTTTGCCGCATTGACGTACACTCCCTTCCCGTCCGTGACACGGACCATCCCAGAGAGCACATCCCCAACACCCGCGTTAATCATCCTTCTGCATCGTTCCTTGACACGGGAATCATCATCGAGGGGGTCTGTCACAGGTTTCGTCGATTTTAATCCGGAAGGAGAAGTATTATTTGCCATCTGCCTCAGCTTGGAAATCTGCTCCTGCTCCTGGGACAGACGCGGGCGATACGAGCAGATATTCGAGATGATGACTGCAATGCCGTAGACTTGAACAGTATTTGTAGCGGATAAGACGGAAAGCGCCTGGTTCCTTTTTGGACGGGGGATGAGGTTGAACAGGCGGCAGAGGAAGGCAGTGTCTTTGGAGAGCGTCTCTTTGATTTGGGGTTCGATAGACATGTAGGCTAAGCCTTCGACAGCGTTCGTGATCGCGGATGAATCATCTCCGGATACAACGAGGTTCTTCATGAGGGATGCTAGCTCCGTCTCATTTACTGATGGTGAAGCGGAAGGTTGTGAATCTGCAACGGCGAGACCTTTCGTGTCTTCTGCCGTCCCTCGGGAGAGTTTAATCAGGGCCACCGCCGAAGCTGACCGAAGGGAAGTGTCCGAAGTCTGTCGGCTCGACCTCTCCAACCATCCCTGTAGGTCCGAAGATACAGTCCTCTCCCGACACGGTTTATGCGCGCTGGCCTGAGCCAATAACCTCGCAATCTCTCCTGCCAGCTCCTTCGACGGAGTTAAATCAATAACATCCATCAATGATTCAAACACGCTATCCTCCAGAAATATAACAACAGCCGACTGCCAATCGACCTGGAAGAGCGCGATGAAGAAGGACATGGCCGTGATGAGTGCATCGTTGTTCGTCTCCGTGAACCTGTCGCGTATAGGCGGGGCAAATAGCTTCACCAACGCTTCGGTAGCAGGGTCTGATTCCTCCGATCCCTTGCCCTTGGGAGGCGTGACGGTCTCCCGGATATGTTGGCAAGCGGCTGACAACACGAGGTAGGCTTTGGACCGAGTACCGGCTGATTGGGCCGGCAGAAACGCCTGGGTCAGATGCGAAACTTCCTCTGGGCCGAGTTTAGCCCACGACTTCTGCTGAGACTGTTTGAGCAGGGCATCGAGCTTGTCGTCGAGAGACATGGAGGTGACAGATGGAGCGGTGATCCGGAGTGATCGATCTTCCGCTCTCTTTCATGGTCATGGAAAACTCTGCGTCCGAACCAACAGAGAGCTCTTCACAACCACCACCGATAAACACGCGGGGAATAATAACTCCTGGCCAGACGGTACTCTTCCGTCTTCCAAGAGGTGACATCAAGAGTGCGATACTAAAACAAAACTCGTACGAAGTGCTCCGGACGGGTTTTCACGCTATCGAGCTGATTGTTTCAGGACAGTTTCCCTCGGAAGAGCTGGGACCTTCCACGCGAACGAGCTTATCGGGGACCCCTACGGAGTGGCATACGAGATCGTGAACCAGAAATTGAACAAGTTACCTCCCAGAACGATACAAGAATTAGGTGCGTAGTATGCCCTGGATTCTAAGACCTGTGCTGACTTATTTGCTTCAGAACTGACGGAAGCGACAAATGAGCTGATAAATGACGACGAGGTCGTACAACCTCTTACCACGACAGAAATTGAAGCTCTGAAACAGTCCGGTGTTCATTCATCAGTTAGGACTCCCAAGTTCCACCTGTGCAACACAGTCGCTCATAGGATTACCCTACAGGAAATCATCCAGAAACAGATCGAACAACATGCAAACTTTACCCTCAAGACCGAATACAGCAAGGAGAAGTACAAGAAGCGGAAAGAAGCAAAGTACCTTTCATCTTTCCTCTTGAAATTTTCGCAGGATTGACGGGGCTGAAATGACATAGGTTTTCCAAAACATTTGTGACAATAGAACCGACACTGTTCAACGTCTGCGAATACTGGTACACCAAAGATCAAAATCGGTTACGAGACATACGTGCCGACGCGTTATCACAAATGCTCAACCTTGTGAGCGTGAGACCGGGTGGCCGGTATCTTGTCGTGGACGAAGCCTCTGGCGTTCTTGTTGCGGGGGTGCTGGACCGGCTAGGAGGTAACGAGTTTCTCACTTCCAGCGGTCTGATGGTTGATAAGTCTGCGCAGGATCAGGAAAGGTTGTGAATATTTGCGACATCGAGTCCGCGCCGACGTATCCGGTGGTTCAGAGCATGAACTTCGACCAAGATATGGTCAAGCGAACTCTCATATCGCTGAATTGGGCCATGGTGCAGGAGGATTACACACCAGGTACAGTCTCTTCCCAATCGCATGCCTTGACGGGAAGTCCGATTTGCCCCCGTAGTTCTACCCCCAACAGAAGTGCAGTCAGGAGAACTGCACTCGGACAAACAAATGTTTCGGCTAAGTAAGCGGAGAGCCGTCGTGGATCAGTTGGATGCGAACCGGCAAGACTTTTTCGGTGGTGAATTTGACGGGTTTGTCCCTCCCGTAATATGGCCCGTCCTTTAATACTGACAGCAGAGGGTCAAGGCTCCTCGTATCGAGTGAATACGACCCCTGGTCAATTCTAGAAATGACATACACATATCTCTCCGGATCAGCATCAATAGTTTTCCACTGTCCTCATCTTCAGGTAAAGCCCCAAACGCGCGTGTTGTTTTATTCGGGTTCATTTACGTGTTTCTCAGATTCTTGTCGATTTACAAGCAAGGATGAGGAGTGCAGGAGGGTACTTGGGAGCAAACATAACCGAGACTTGGAAACGGAAATACCAGGTAGAGACTCGTCCGTCTACGCGAGTTTCATCCAACTCACCTGCGCGGTTGGTAGGTGCTTCCTGGTAGGACGCACCCAATGATGAACATGTCCGGAACGGGAGGATATATCTTACACGCTTTCAAGATGTGTGCTATCCCCTCTGACTTGGTGCTTTTGTGCTTCCGTTCTGACGCCTCCCCCGTAGTTTCGATGATCCCGACGCACAAGCGATACTCATACACCGTCAAAAGAAGCGCAAGGTCGAGAAACCTGCTGAAGTTCAAGGGACGACAGAGCCGCCTGGCGAGGATGTAGTGATGTCCGAGTCAACCGAGGATAAGCAGGCAACATCATGTCAATAGGAATGGCTAGCGTTCCGATGGTGGGGTGGTATTATCGATTACATGGGGTTACAGGTTGCAGTAGTGTAAGTAGCCAAAAGTGGATTGTCAGAAGTTGTTCCCGTCGCACACCCAAATCCTCAACGCGCGAGCAAGGTAGTAAAAATGTGACATCGCTAACTCTGTTGGGTCTCGGGGAACAACGTTGCGAACACCTAAAGAATGCCTTCAGTGACCCAGCGGAAGAGTTGGCAAGAGCAGACGTTTACCTCGTCAATGATGGTATACACGATGTGTTGGTTCAATCTTCGGTTCTGCAAAACCGCGAAGATCCTGCGCGCACCTCTCCGCGCGTTCGACCTTCCGATCATGTTAGCGGCCAAATCTACAGTGGAAACAATCAGCCCGGATCCAAGAGGGGGCAAGCAGACCCATACCTGGCATGAGAGCCGACAGCTTCCTGTTTGCCTCATCCCTCGTCCTCTCCCTCTCATCAAGCATCCTCGGAACGCCGGGAGGTTTTAGTTTCCCATCCGGCCATAACCCGTTCTTGAAAGTGTCGATGAAAGTCATGACCCGACTCTCTTCCAAAAGCGCTTTGAAGGTATCCCGGATTTTCCTGGATCAACTAGTCAGAAAGACTCTTAGAGGTCACCCTGCAGTCCGTTACCGCTCGATCGTCCCTCCGAGGACTTGCTGTAGTATGATCACGATCGCCTGTCTCCTGAACCAATTGTTCTTCTTGTTCAGCTCGAAGATCGCCAGGACCAAATCGCAGATGGGCGCTGTGAAATCCGAGGTGCTCGTCTCCCCTTCGAGAGGTTTTAAATCACCAGACAGGTTCGCCAACGCATCTTCAGTCGCTTTGTTTCCCGAGGCCCTGAGAGCTTGCGCGACCAGGTCTTCATCGTGGACAGAGCTGCCAACTATTCCCGCAAATTCGGCAGCTTGGGTTGTGAGACGTTGAATGAGGACATCGAGCATCGATTGTCCAAAGAACATGTCATCGATACTCTCCGTCACGGATTTATACACAGTCCTGACCAGCGCTTTCCCTGGGAGTGGGAATTTCGATAATGATGCTTGTGGCTCGGAAGCTATGAATGGAGAATCCCTGGACAGGAAGGCACGAAGTTCCTCGCTTTCGCACACAGCTGGTATTGCAATGAGATTCTAAGGTAGCCCATCAGCACCGGGGGTGGTTCGTGACTGAATCTACTTACCTGCATATATTTCTCCAGTGCAGCTCGCCTGGTATCCACAAAGTGGCCAGATAATCCCGTAACGATCCTCTTTCCAGGGAAATCCAACCCACGAACCAGGGCATATTTGTCCCGGAGGCGGTTGTGCATCTGAAGGAATTCGTTGTACCTCCTTGCTACCACCCACCCCGTCGCAAAACTCCCATCAACGGCAAGTTGCTGAACCTCGACAATATACCTCACAACGCTCTTTCCTCCTTCCTCCCCAACCGTTGAGTTGACGATCGCCAACTTTGTCCTATCAGAAACCAACCGATTTGCGGATTCCTGTAGTTCATACTGGGTCTTTTGGAAACTGAGCTCCCTGATCTCGCGGTTCAGCGCCGACTTGGATTTCTCCAACAACCTCAGCTCTTGAGTGTCGCCGGTCAAATCTGCTTTGTTTATGAGCCGATCGAGCATCGTATCCTGAGTTCGGAGGTTGTTCAACTTCCCCCCCAGCCTCGCGATCTCGTACGCTAATTGTAGATCTCCAGGTCCAGCCAGAGGCAAAGCAGTCTGCGCGTTCGAATCGTTTTCGTCTTGTCGCTCCTCATCGACATCCTGTTCCTCATCATAGCTAGGTTGCCTCCGACCCTCAGATCTCCTGGTGGACAGGAGTCCCGACCCTCGTTGAGATGGGGGCTCTTCGGGCGTTTCTGCACGGGGATGGCTCGACTCTTCATTGTCAAAGGCGATTATATCCGTGAGAGCGGCTTGAATGGCCTCCATCCTTTGAGCCTGAGCATCGTCTACGGGACCAACTTGTGTGTCCTCCGATTCGTCAAACAGGGGAGCACGTGAGGAGCCGGCTGCGTTCTCGGTGGAAGACATAAGTAGGTCCAGGCTTGATTGAATAGGGCGAGAGGATGAGAGTGGTTCACGTTCGGTTGAGACCGTGGCCAGGGCTGGAAGTGATTCGGAACGGGCGGTCAAGGGAGGGTTGATCATGATTGGAGATCTGTTAGTTCGAGAGGCCTGAATACCGGGGTCTGGGGAATCACGTCCACGGATGGTGTTGAATGGCGATGCTCCACTATCCGAGATGACGGAAGAACTCATAACGGAAGCGGTCATGGTGTTGCCCAATTCCGTATCCCCAACAACACGGAACCACAGGGGTGAACGCTGGAAGTCTTCGAAATCCCCCTCCATATCACGTTCGACCTGCCGTTGGGCCAACATAACGTTCCTCTTAACTTTCCTCTCTGCGCTAGGACTCGGAGTGCTCTCGTCAAGGGCGAAGACGCGAATCGCATTGATGTGTTTGGCAGAGATCACAGAGAGTGCTGGATGAGGCGTGGGGGAGGAGAAGTACAAGTCGTTGACCATCGTGATATCCTCCTTGACGGTTTCAGAGTGCTGGATGAGTTCGTCGTCATCGTCCCCGGATGAATCAGAATCTACAGCCTCCAGTGGATTCTTGAAACTCTCCACAGTGAGCCAGAACTGGACGAGCAAAGAGCGGTTCCGCCGGTCCATGAACTCCATGAAGTATGACAGCGAAGTTGGGGTCGTGAGAACATCTCGTAGGCTGAGCCCGCCGGTCGTGGGCGTTTCCGATCGGATGGGTTTCTGCGAGGGATCTGTTAGACCAGAGCGTTTGAACGTTTTGAACACCCTCACGGAATCGTCCTCGCCACCCAAAACAACGATCCGCTGTTCAACCTTCTTCTTGGCGGTATACAAACGATCAAGGTACGAGACAACATCTTCTGTTTTCTCGCCGTCGATCCAATCGTCCTTCTCATGGTTCGCTGAGCAGAGAGGTCAGTCGAACCAACACAATAGGCACTGACAAAAACAAATGGTACCCAAAAGCATCCTGGTACGCCTAATCTCCCCCACAATATCGTTCTTGAGTCTCCGCGCGTCAAGGAGAGACGCACAACGGCCGATACTCCTAAGAAAGGATTCAAACTGTCTGGAGTCTGTGCGAATGGTGATTGCTTCTGTCGCGGGGGTCCTGGTCCCTGGCACTTGAGGGTTGGGAGTGGCCGGAATCTGGGCCTCTAAGACATTGCGAACCTTCGAGACTAACCGCCTATAAAGATACAGTCAAACCTCACGTCGACCCTGGGTTGGTTCCTTCTTACTGTTGATGAATAGCTGCGCCTGCCTGGTGGAAGTGAGAAATGACGTAAAACCTGACAGGTCAGATCGCATTCACCACTTCGTCAACGGTCCTGTTCCAGAAATCTGGATCCGAGAGCATCTCCACGACGGGGAATAAGACGGCACAGGCAAGGGTCTCGCGGACGGCAATCTTAACGGTCTTGCTTTTTGCTTCCCTCTCAGGGAGGACCAATGGAAGGATCCCGTGAACCAATTTCTTGAGATGTGCCTCTTCTGTTTGCCGTGTGAAGGTTGATGACAGGTTTTCGACTGCAGGGTGCAACTTCCCTGACCCCATGCTGGCGTACTTCCCAGCAAGTAGAATATCCAGTTCCTCCGACTGAGTGAGCCTTCGTTCAAGAGCCGCCCCGCGAAGGGCGATCTCAGATTGACGGAACTGCTCGATGTGGGTCGTAATCTTGGGCATGATCTTCTTGATGATGAGGTTGGTGAGATCAATGTTGCTGGCCCGCGAAAGGACTTGGTCGATGCTGCTGTGGATGGTCGAGGACATTGCGGTGGGGAAAGAGGGCGATGACGATATATCTTTGTACCATGTGAGGACAAAGTCGCGGACAATCATGATGAGGATATCGTTAAGCGAAGCGGATACAGATGGATAGTTGGGAATGAGTGGGGCCAGAGCCTTGGGGGACATGTGGGACCACTGCGATCTGGTAATGACGGCCTGCCAGGCTGCGGGCGTTGAAAAGGCAAACGGACGGGCTGCATTCTGAAGCTGACTCCTTTTTGGTGGGCGAGTGGTGTCCAGGACATACCCGACAAAAATGTTGAGACAGAGGAAACAGATTGCGACGAGAAGGATGATCAGCGGGGACAGCAATAAGAGCGTCCAAGGCGACGATATGACCCTGATGACTCCGGGGATGGCGACTGAGACGAGGGAGACGGCGACGGCCAGCCGGATGTTCGCGCTAGGTGGCTGCATCGGTCGTCGGGGTCGACGCAGTCGGGCGGCTGCCTAAGCGGAGAGGGACATGGACGTTGTTTCCGGTTAGAGTCGATCGAACTCCGAACTTCCGATGGCCACCACAAAGCCACCTCGGCCGCTGTCGACCCTGGAGAGTTTCTTAATCGGCGGCGCCGCTGCATGCTGCGCTGTGGGTGCTCATCGTGCCTGTACCGGAGAGAGATTGTTTAATTTCGAGACAGGTCACCGTCTCGAACCCGGCCGAGGTAGCAAAGACGCGTCTGCAATTACAGGGCGAGCTTGCCCAGGGTGGTGGCCCGAGAGTTTACAACAACGTCTTGGATGTCTTTGCGAAGACATGGAGGAATGAAGGTATACGTGGGATTCAACGAGGGCTTCCTCCAGCGGTGCGTCTGGAATGCGGCCGAACTCAAGCCAACGGCGCGGACTGATTGATCCAACAGTATGCGTATCAAGTGAGGTACCATACCTCCATTACGGAAACCCCTGCTAAACGTTGTCAAGATCTTGCTGAACGGTTCACGACTTGGTTAGTTGGCCTACCCGCCCCGTCTCGTTCCCGTGTTTACTCGGAGAATTCCTTCCAGCGTTCTATGAGCCGTTCCGCCGCTTCGTCAACAAGACTGTGGGGTATTCGTCGACGGACCAAGTTCCGTGGACGTCCCTGATCGCCGGTGCCTCCAGCGGCGCTGTTGGAGGTGCGGCCCCATTTTCCAGGACGAGAACAATTGCTGACTTGTACACCAGCGGCAATGGGGAATCCCATGTTCTTGATCAAGGCTCGGATGCAGGTACCTCTCTCGTCACTGCACCCTTGGGGAGATGCTCAAATCGCTTTAGGCATACTCTCCTGCTTTACCCGTTGGAACCCAGCACTACTACAAGAACTCGCGGGAAGCTCTTGCCAAGATATTCCGAACTGAAGGTTTCCGCGGCCTTTTTCGCGGCACGGGTGCAGCTATTCTAAGGACTTCGATGGGTTCCTCGGTCCAGCTTCCGAGTTACAACTGGACAAAAACCCAAATTGTGTCGCGTGGCATCCTGCCCGCTGACAGCACATTAACATTCTTAGCCAGCAGCACAATCTCAGGGATCTGTGTCGTATGTCCAGCCTTTCCCCGATCGGTTTATTGTTATTATTATTAAGCAATCCACTTCAGTGTATCGTCATGCAACCGGCTGATACGGTAAGAGACTGAATGTACCTTCCCTTTGCTCAGCACTAATAGATTCATAAGGCGCTCACTCGGGTGTACAACCAACCCACAACACGCTTGCCAAATGGAACCTACGCCGGCACACTCTACAAGAACCTCATAGACTGTTTATGGAAGACGTTGAAGACCGAAGGACCATTGGCCTGGTACAAAGGTGGGGACGTTCGCGCGTAAACCGATTGTAGCAGAACTCATTCCTCCACCAGGGTCGACCGCTAACTTCCTCAGAATTGCGCCCCATACGTACGTCCATCCACCTGCGTGTCCATGAACCTTTCCACTGAGCGTCCGTTCTCCAGAATCATTACTTTGACAGCAAATGATTTACTGCTTAATTTGTACAAGTTCGTCAATAGTCGATAATTACAGCCCGCATTCCCGTCCGAGGGGAATGGAATTGACAAAAAGTAGCCATGTTGTCAACTTTCGAGGGGGGCATCGTGTGATGCATGATGTGGGAGACGTAATGTTACTTGACTATCAGCGCTTCAGCCGGGAACCGGTGATTGTTCCAAATCATGCGGTTGTATCCGGTTGACACTTAACCACCACCATCCGTAAAGGTTGGCGGTAGCCACCATGCATGACAGTACCTCGCACTCGAAACAGTCGGAACCGACGAATTTGGCCCCCCTGTTAGACGTCGAACCCCTTGATGTCAACCTCTTCCGGTCCACGGATTCACGGATTCCTCGGGGAGGGAGAGGTGTGCAACTCGTGCATGGGCTGTGCCCCCTTACAGATTGGTGAAGGCAGTTTGGTAGGTATTTTTGGGGGTCAAGTCATCTCTCAGGCCATCGTGGCAGCCACCAAGACCGTCGATCGAGTGTCCCACCTTCATGTCAGTGGCACCCCCTTTATCTCCGAGCCCGTAGTTTCGACGCTGACCTTCATCAATAGTCTTTGCACGTACGCACCTTCCGCAGTCCTTCTCAGTCTGTCCTCATCCACATCCCGTAATAGTGCTATTTTGTGTTGAGTGGACTTCCAACCACGATCTACTACCACGTTGACCGCATTCGGAACGGTCGCTCATATTCCACACGCGCCGTACGGGCGGTTCAGAACGGAAAAGTCATCTTCATTATGCTATGCTCCTTCCAAAAGCCGGAGCCATGGCAACCTACCTATAGATCGCCAATGCCCAAGGTCCCCGCCCCAGAGGAGTGCGAGACATTACAGGTATACTACCGGAAGCACGCTGAGAAGCAAACCGATGACTGGGCGAAGCGCCATTATCTCGCGAGGGCTAAGGTTAGGGTCCTCTCCGCCCACCCCGAGTTCTTCAACTGAAGCGAGCCAATTCAAAGACGCGTGAAAGAAGCCCCATTGAGGTTTGCCTCGCAGCAGAGGACTTCCGAGACGGGTGTTATGTACAGTGTCACTGGATGCGAGCACTTTCTTTACCGGAATGTGACGCTGCGTACCAGAAGGTGGGAGCGTCAACATCATCTCGAGCTTTCCTTCCGCTAACCGTGAGTTCACTGGACAGGCGGTACTGGGGTTTATCTCAGATATAGTCTTGTGAGCAGTGTACGCTGCATGTCCTACACAGGAACCTTACCTGCCCGAACGAATAGTTTGGAAGCCGGGAGCAATGCCCTTGGCCTTCGCGAAGGCAGTGAAGAAGGAGCCGATGTTGTTGCATTATCCGTGCGTCCCACGGAGGTCGTTGGGACTCCAGGACTGACCTTGATCACGATAGACAACCCTTGACCATTCAATTTGGTATTATTCGTGAGTCCAAATTTCATCTGCATGCGTCGCGGGACCCATAACAGACCCCTGCAGTGACGAATTCGACTGCTCACAATGGCTCATGTTCGAGGTACGCCTTCGCCGTGGTTGCGTCGCTATCCTCGCGCTTATTTTGAAATATTGTAGTCACGGGCACCGCAAGCGGGGTCAGGCCGTGCTATCATTCATCGTCGGGTAGGTTCTTGGCGGCACTTGGAGCTCTTCCACTGACATGCAACCGCCCGCACAAAGGTTTTTGCTAGGGATGGAACACAAATCGCAAATTTCTCTCAGGAGGGTGTGATACGAGCGAGGGTCTACGGACCTGAGGAACCCGGGAAGGTGGGAAGCAAGTTATGACTGTACATATAGCAGACAATAGACGCAATACTGCGAACTTGCATTCCCATTTCCACCTCGCTCGCTCAGTACGACAACTCTCGATCCCATTCGCTGTGAACACCACCCTACTCCCAGTTGAAGTCTGGGAGAACGCGATCATTATGCCGTACCCTCCAAAGTCTGGACCGCGGTGCTGGCACGCGTGTGATCGCCAGTCTCTCTCCACACTCGAAACGGGTGGTCATGCTTTCGAGCTCTTCCCTCGCCACACTATCGTGCGATATCAACATTAGTCTTGAAGGTACCCCTGCTCCCATCAAGGTCATTCTTTGACGTCATCCTCTGCAGTGATCTATATCGGTTCCCACCTGCCGCTTGCGCAAAATCAGAGGTAATCTATAACCGTGTGAACCTCGCGAATGATTCGGACGATGTGATGGAGTCCAACGCGATGACCTGACGATGCTGCGAGGTCTCCTGATACATCAATCCCCTATCGATATTTTATCTCCACCATGGAACGATGCATCCTTCATTACCCCCTGTCACGCAGCGCGCGGTCACTGGAACCATGCCCCCTTGCGAAAGGCCTGCTTGGAAGGTGGTCAGTGGTTCTTGGTAGGTCACGCGGAGGCAGAGGACACTATAAAAAAACGGCCTCCGTCTCTGGTGGAACGATCCGCGCTCGCACAGAGGAGCGCAGGAGATGGACAACGGAAACACAAGGACCTACCAGAAACCATCAAACTAGTGATCACCAGGATGAAGGTCACAGTGACGGGTAATGTTGTGGCCGACCTGGATATCACAAACGGGGCGAGGGGCACCATCGTCGACGTTCGAAGTATCTACCACAGTGTCTTGGTCAAATTGAATCGCTCACGCTTGCCCGAGTTTTCACTGGGGTTAGACGATGAATAAACATTGAACTTCCCGTGTACTTGACCAATAGCAGTGGCTACTGGAGAACCTTGAGGTTGAGTTTATTTTTTTTCGAATTCCAAAAAAAAACTGAGGCGCATCCGACCGTCTCGTAACACCTCTAAACCACTCGAATGGGTTCAGCGGGTGCAACCTGCTAGGGTATAACATAGCGAGGCCCGAGACAGTTTGCCCATGTCGCACCGACACGCCACGGTTAGTCCTTTGGGTGGCATCGCCCCGCCCACAACTCGACACTAGCGAGAGTGAGAGGATCAATGGTTCTAAACCCCAGACTAAGGGTATACGGTCTGCAGTTCCCCGCAAGACCGTCATAACTCCCCAAAGATCCAGACGATGCCACCGTCCCTACGTAGTTCTACGCTATACTACGCTCGACCTCCCCCATCGCACCGCTTCAATCAGGGGCGTGCAGGGTAATCTCATCTACGACGGGCGAGGACGAGCCAAGTCCCATAAGGAGGGTGCCCTTGGCGAAAACCACTTCAATCAGGGTCACAAGGGGAGAGCCTCCCGCTAACCCGCTGGGGTCAGTAGTCGGGTTAACACTGGGGTGGTTGGCTGCCAGCCTGGAGCAGAGCATCCCACTGACCGGGAGAGGAAGAGAACTGGGGAAGAAAAGAGAGTGGGCGAGTGACCGGTCTTTTATACAGTTTTGGACGGGTTTCTCTGCGCATTGAGGGGTCGTCTGCGTCACCGGAACTGCGGACGGGCAAAGGGGTGTTACTAATGGATATTTTCCTCGGATGTCCATCGCAGAGGCCCTCCTAAGTTCTCGGGATCCAGTGCTTGCCGATGTCCTTCATGAGCATCAGAATAGCTACGCCGGGTGAAGGAAGACATAATGGAGTGATACTGGATACAGTTGAGCAGACGGCCTGGCGTGGTGACGGGGGCCCTCTGCTGTGGCAATCATCGTTGGTGAACGTTCGAACCATGGCGGATGAGCACCCGTGGGAATCGGCACATGGCTCCCGCATAACAGCGTCCGAATTCCAATTTTTCCTCTATGCAAATCGCCCTGGTGAAAAGGCAAAACCGTCACGCGCTTTCAATACCCCACCACGACCGCACACTCCTTCACTGACTATCGCTCTCAAAACCAGACCATTATGCATGTCGTTGATATCGCGTCTCCCAGGCCCTAGTCTGTACGCTGCTCTTTCGATCGAGGAGCTCTGGATAGGAGACAATAAACTTCAGTCGCTGCAAGCCTAATTTGACGATGACATATTTTCGGAGGCACACAAGCCGGAGTTGATACTGGAGGACGAGCGCCGAGCGGCCGGATGATTTGGGTAACACAACGAAACTCTGGTGGCAGATGACAATTGCCAAGTCAAATACTTGATCTGGGTACCTACGTGTACCTACATATACCTAGCAGGCACAGGCAAACACGAAGTGTAAACATTTGAACCGTCATCGTGTTGGCGACATAACCGAACTAAGTGAGCTATGCAAGCGAGGTTCTTGCCAACAGGTCGTGCGCTTATGGACGGCGGTTTGATAACCAGCCGGTTTCTGGACCCATGTGACTAGAACGTATTATCACCTACCAGACATTACTCGTTTCCTACCGAGACCAGAAAATCCAAAGAAATTGAGCATTTCTGCATGGCCCTTGGGCACTAATCCCGTCTCCACGAGGAGTATTTTAGGGTATTATTTCGTGTCCATTGGTCTTCGTTCAAGAGAGCCCCCGGCGATCCATTATGGTCGTCTACAAGACGGTCGGCCCCGTGATTATCCCCTGCGATGTTTCGGGTGTGGTGACCTGGGTCTCTGGGAGAGTATCAGCGGCGAACGGTGGGGTTGTCGCCTGTGATTCGTCGTAAGATGGTGTATTATGGATGTGAGTGTGGTGGAAGCAGTAGATGTGGGGTATTGTGATTATTTGAGAGGGGCTCGTATTGTAGTGGGGTAACATCGTGCGGTCGAACCGGACACGTCGTGTCGTGCTGCAGAGACGTCAGTCAGTCAGGGGTATAAGTCACCAAAGGCGTGGGGGTCATACCAATAGGTGAGGTTTTGTCTGATAATCTGTATCGTGTGGATTTAGATCCGTTCGAGCCTGATGGTGGCTTTGGCTTGACACCCCTTCAAGAACCGGCCGGGGTCAACGGAGTTGTGCTCTCTAAGCGTGCTTGGGGCCAGAGCGTTGAATACGAGTTCCAGTTTCTTATCGGTCGGGTCAAGCGCATTGGCCATCCTCAGGAAGATCGCGTCCAATCTGGACCAGCTCTGAACATTGATCCCAGAATCGATTTCTGTGGCCAGGATGGGGAAATCCGACTCGAATGTGATCTTCCGGACGCGATTGGAGGTGACTGTTTGGAGAATCGGTTCGACCCAGTGACTTGGCTGTCGGAGCTGGATGAGGCTGAGTCGCATCTCTTCGAGGCCTTTGCATGGGGATAGATCAATGAGTGGCGTCTGGGAAACGTCGTCTGAGAAGTATCAAACACGTAAGATTCCGGGGACATAGGATATTAGTGAGACGAACCACCGGGGCGAAACTCACCGAGGAAGATCTTGGATACTTTGATCTTCTTCATCGTCGCTTGGCATGCGACGAACAAATCCTTGAGCGGCTTCGGCGTCTCGAATCTGCAATCCACTATGCACACATCTTCAAACGCCATCGGAAGCGGAGGATCCAGGAAGGAAGAGATCATCGAGGTTCCATTCGATTTGATATTCGACAATGCCAGTTTGCCGCGAAATCGGGGAGTGGCGGTGGGTTTTCGGAATGGTATCGCGGCCTTTCCCGTCGTGAGGTAGTCGAGCTTGAGATCGTCCAATTTGGGGAACATACAGACGAAGAACAGGAGTGCGTCGGGGTGTACCGTCATACTCTTCACGCTCAATGAAACTAGGTGTTCCGAGAAGTGGCCGAAGAAGCGGATAAGTAAATCCTCATCGAAAAGGGTGAGATCCAGGCCGGTCAAGGTGAGGGATTCGACGTTGTGGAAGGAGGTAAAGTCGTTGAAGATCCCTGCGAGTGAATCCGGGATGATCCATTTGGATTCGTCGGTCTGGGCAAGATCTAAAGCGCGAATGTGGCTGCTGGACGGCCCCAGGCCAGTCTTGAACCATGATTGAAGGTCGGAGAGAGAGTGCAGCTTGACATCGGCAAACAGGTGTCGACGACTCCGATGGATCCAACTGGCCGAGACGAGGGAACATGAGAGAAGGCTCTTTTTGTCCCCGACGAGGTCGATTATTTCCTCGATGATCTCTAGTGGGAGATACGGTACGGTCATTTTGGAGGGAGATGGGGTTGAGAAGGACAGAGGCAAGGCTGAGGATGACACGAGATGGAGGCGTGGAGCAGATGCGGCTCTCGCCTGAGGGTGGGGAAGTGCGGCAATCATTCGGATACGCTTAATTTAAAGGAATACACATAAAACCGTCGACTACGATTCGCCGACCTGCCAGGAGTTCTCTTTGACCAGCTTCTCTCTTTCCAGCATGTACTTGCCTGATGATTGTCTGAGGGTCACGGCCGGTGTGGAGGTCTCGCTGATGCTCACCTTCCTTGTATTTCTGCGAGTGGTTTGATGCCTTGAGATAATACCATCCAATGCGGTCGTTGCACCCGAGACAGTGAACGTCCGCCACCGTGTGTACCCCAGTTCTGAGCGCACCGGGTCGAAAAAGTATCAGTCCAAAACTAACTGATCCAATTACAAGATCACACGCACAATAGAACCCTCTCTTCTTTGTTGGCTAATTTGATATTCGTCGCAGATTGCATGAGACTGCGTGCCGGAAGTCGAGTCCCGCAACGACAAAGAGCACGAGAATACTCACTACCCCCGCCCGTCTCGCCCGGAAAATGCCTTGCTGATCAACTCGTCTTGGAGTGCCTGTGCGAACACAACACAACGGTCACGGTCAGTTCAAGTGAAACATCGGCGATACAGAGAAACACTCCACGGACGATCACGGTCGCGCATTGTGCACAGACAAAGACTGGATGGCCCTGGTAGGCAACCACCACCTGGGCTCGCGTGTCACTGTTTGGAGACGGCATGTCCGCACAGTGCTGTTTGCCGGTGAGCTCAAACTTGTCTCGTCGTAAAGTTGATGGCGTAAGGGCAGAGCGAAACCGTCGAAACATTGTCCTGAAGCACCCGCACTCATCTCCCACGCCCGCTCCGCATAAAAGAGCAGCTGCGGAATCCCCATGAGCGCCGTAGGAGCACCAAACTCGGCACAGAACACCATTGTCTGTTGTGCCTTCCCGCTTGCTTTGAGCTCCCTCCAACGGGGCAGCACGGCCATTTGTCTCATCGAACAAAGATTCCCGATGTTGCCTCGCTGAAAGGATCATTCTTGGTGGATTACAAAAAACAAAAACTCTTTACAGGACCCTCCTCGGCTCGTTCTCGCTCTTTCAGTTTCACCATGGCCAGTGGCTATCTCAATTGCACCATGGCCGGGAAACTCCGGCGACAAGACTATAATTCGGTCACGTGTCGGGACGCGCTTCGCGTTCACGCAGACCACCATGAAACAGCATCCAGGTTCGGGGCTGACGGTACCTCAGTTGGTTTATGCGCTGGAGCTGAAGCTCCGTCAAACGGTTGCACAGGAAGGGTACGTTTCTGGTTTTTTTATATATCTAGATGGCCACACTGATGGAACCAGTGCAAGGCCAATACCTCTGATCCAGCTGGAGGATGTACGTCAAAGGCTTTTCGTGAGGCACACGAAACTCACTTTCCCCATAGGTCTTAGAACTAGAGTCGGCAGTCCACTCGATTCTCCTGGACGTCAGGTCGTGGGCGAACACGTTCAGTCCTGTGAACCGTCTCCCTCCCGAGGTTTTGTCCTTGATTCCGACATTTCTGCACCACAAACGTAGCCGACGCTCCTTAATCAAATGGTCGCAAGTCTGTCGTTATTGGAGGAACACCTTTACAAACACCCCTACTCTTTGGACCCATTTCGGTTGCAAGGACCTCGCTAGGACCCGTTCCTTCATCGAGCGCTCGAAATCGACGCCCATCCACGTTCGGCTCTCTCCCGAGTTCTGCTCCCGGTCATTTCACGCTTTGGTCCCCCACGTCAAGCGGTTCGAGTCTCTCAAGATGGAAATTCTGGTTTCGGAACTCCATCGCAAGTCGATCCCAAATCTCCAGAAACCCGCACCCCTCCTTGAACACCTCGTTGTAGCCGTAGAGGATACACTGAACACGGACGATGACCTAGAGGCCCCGTTTCCCCTTCTGTTCAATGGGGAATTTCCGCATTTAACACGTCTCACCCTTGAATATGTCTCTCCCCACCCCACTTGGTTTAACATTTCTAACCTCACAACCTTCCACCTCGTCCATACCGGTTCACACGGCAGTTCGTCGTCACAACTCCTTCACTTCCTCGAACGAAATTCCGGTTTAGAAGACGTGTCGATCACCTACCACGGACCATTCGTCGACAATGCCCCCTCCCATCACGTCGTAAACCTCCCACGTGTTCGAAGGCTGCGTCTGGGAGACTGCCCCAGTAAGCCTGGGATACTTCATCATCTCGTGCTCCCTGCTAGGGTCGAAGTTAGCCTCAAGCCTTATATACCCAGTCCTGCGATTGGAATCGCAGCTGATCTCTCACTCCGGATTCAAAATTCGCCCAACTTCCTGACCAGAATAGACCGGATCAGCTTCGCGGAAGGAAGTCAGACCAGCGTACACTTTACCGGACCTTATGGAACGTTATACATCCGCGCCCCTTGCATCGCAGATGAAGACCACTACGATCCACACGACCTTGCGACTCGATGCATCTATACCTTCGAACCATTGGACGTCTCGGGAGTGACGGAATTCTTGATAGAGAATTACTCCCCCATGCGCAGGAATAGCCTCGAATCGGTTCAAGACTCCGCTCTTCACCACTGCCTACGGTC
>Ga0307517_10003486_pt1 | contig 24433 bp, 13 predicted proteins | sample 23_EM_MG_FD_194515 | JGI IMG/M metagenome (GOLD analysis project Ga0307517, IMG submission 194515) | Populus trichocarpa ectomycorrhiza microbial communities from riparian zone in the Pacific Northwest, United States - 23_EM | ecosystem: Host-associated > Plants > Roots > Unclassified | place... | reverse complement strand
GTCTGTCTAACCAGCAAAATAGACCTTAGAGATCCTCTGAGTGGGAAGGAAAGGGAGACGACGAAGCCCGATGAAGGGAGAGGGAGAAAAGTACCAGGATCTAATTCTCAGGTATTTGTTGGATTTGTCAAAGCTTTCTTTTTATCACGCGTGTAATTATCTCCAACTCCGATATAGGAAAGAGATGGAAGATAGTTTAACATAACCAGCACAAAATGGGAGAAGATGAGCTGTCTAAGACTCCTCAAAGCAAGGAATTCTGAACTAGGACTACTAGCAGCGTTCTAGGTGAATGGAGTAGCCAGAAGAGAAGACAACAATCATGCAAGCAAGAAAGAAGACAGGACAGACAGACTTGATCGATCAAGTAAGAAAACTGAATGCATGAGTTCTACCCTTTTCTGATGGAATCCGGGATCAAAGGAGATGAGGGCAAGGAGGGAACTCTACACGGGGTTACTCCTTCTTGGAGCTTTGACTAGCAGTCATGGTAGACGAGAAGAGCGGAACTGACCTACTTCAACAGCAAAATGAAACGACAGAACAAGTCTCATTAACAGTCAAGCTTAACCCTTGGGGTTAGTGTTTTGTGATTTATATACCTATGAATGTTGCGCTAGTACTGATCCTTTGAACGGCCATGGTTTAATTTGTTCCCCCTCACATTTCAACTACATGAGACTTGGGAGTTCCCACAGCTACAGCAAACTTGTCAGTTGTAGCAACTTCAATTGCAAGAAAGTATGAGCCGAAACTCTTCTATGGTATTTCATCCTGATCTACAGTACGTCACTCGATAGACTAATTAATTCCATTGACTAAAAATATATGATTCACGTGAAATACTTTAATTATGCTTTGCCTCAGGAAGCCACTCATCCATTTCTCGAACTATCGCAAGTCAACATCTAAGCGAGTCTATCCATTTATAACTGATAAGATTAGGTATCTTTTGCTTCAAAGCAATCCCCAGTACCAAACTAATCCTATCCAGTCCACCTTAACCTAGATAATTGGTTATTAGAAAAACTGTGGCAAATATCCAAGTTCCCCCCCCCCCCCCTAAAATAGCAAAGCCAAAGAGCGAGGAAAATCAATTTAATCATTATATAAAAAAAAACGAAAAATAAGAAACAAAAGAAGGTCGATTTGGTAACCATACCTTACTGATTCAAGGATTTTTATCCATGACGGTTTGAAGCCCATATCCTGTGATCTCGAAACAGTTTAAAAGAGGCAAAGTTCTCAGTTTTCCATTCGCCTTCGAAGTGATTTGCACCAGAATCTCATCATACAATCTCGAGTTCAAAGGCTTTTCAATGATGATATCCCGCCATGATAATACATCTTTGTTCACGGCATCTCTGAGCAGCATGCAAGCTTCACTCGTGAAGCTCAGGTACATCGAGGTACGCAAAGACAAGAAATAGAACCTCATGGGGTGCCCCCCATGGTTCCAGTTTTTGGTTTTATATCTATTTTTGGAACTAAGACCAGAAACAAAAGCAGAAAGAATTTGCTGAGTCTGCACAAAGTATTCTGTGCTTTCATGCATTTCTCTCTCTACAGAAAGTAAAAATCCCCATGTTCCCAATCAAGCTAAAATATTAGTAACTGAGATTGAATTTTAATTTTGTTGATATAAATAGGAGAAAGTTCAAGAAAAGAGGTGTGAAAGGATTGCACAGCAAGACAAGACAAAATAATTGAGTAACCGAGGTTTTACATGTTGAGCAACGTGGACCGTACACCTGTGAATGGAACTTCCAAGTCATTTGACAAAGACTGCCTACAGCTTTTCATTTCTTGCTTGCTGAGCAAATGAACGCAAGACTCCAAATTATCGCAGGTCCACCTTTGCAAGATAACAAAGGCAACACTTGCAGTTGCAGGGATCCTTGGCATTATCATTTATCAAAACCTGAGCTTGTGATATTGTGCCAGTGAAATTGCTAGTGAGAGGATCAAGTGACCAAAAAAAAAAAGCTATTTGTGTCACCGAGTTGCAGATAACATAGTGAGGTTAATTGTACTAATTCATAGTAAATGTCTAAAGCGTGAAAAGCGAAAATCCTTGACAAATAAACCAAAGATATTAAGCTTCCTGCCTGGTTTAATTAATTTGAAATGTAAAGAAAATAATGCAGCAACAAAATGGTAAAAGAGTAGCGATCTCTTATGCTCTTAGGATGAGGAGAGAGTGTTGTACAGCTGAAAAGTAAAAAAATAAAAATAAAAATTTATAGGATTACAGTCTAATTATACATAAAAACGGGCCAATGAAACGTATGATAGCTGTCGAGTTGCGACAGCATGGCATAACCACATAGAAAAGCAACGAACTCAAAATTTATAAACTGTCAGCGTTCTAAAGGTTCGACAGCAGTCCTAAAGAGAAGGATGTAAACCTTGTCGATCGAAAAATACAAGAAGCCTCCTGTGGAATGAGTAACATATGAACCAAAGCTAGTACCAACAATGCAGTGCCAGGCTGGACCATATGCAGCATCAAATTCCTGCCAAACCATTAAAAACTGGGAACTGTTAGATTGTTAATGTTAAATGGCACTTCCAACAACAAATTCCATAAATTCCTGCTTAGATGATCATCATAATCTCCTAGGCAACAGGAGGATAGAGGACAAGCAGAAATTTGTCCATCTCTGTTTTTAGTATTCAAACATCTATACAATTACTGCTTCAATAGGTCTTCTTTAAAACATGCAACAAAATAATAATAGATGGTTACAGAACAACCCCAAAGGTATGGGGCCAATTTGCTCTACCAATTTGAAGTTTGACAAGTGTCATTTCCCACTCCCAGCTTCCATGGTATCTCTACAAAACTCGATGCAGAGTAACATATGCTCGCACATGCTGCTGTTATGTTCCACTAGCAATAATTAGTCAAGAAAATTGGTTTTGGCTTACAATATTCAAGTCAATTAACTGCTTGACTAGATGCAAGATAGAGATAGCGTTTCCATGTGTAAAGGACTATCATGAATCACAGAAACTGGGTATTCATCAACCCGGAAACAATACCATATTTCAAAGATGACGGAAACAGCCCATTTCTCTTTTGTTGTGTTCCCACATTCCAGGTTGTGTAACTTTTTCTCTCTCCCCATTTTCCCGCTTCTAGTTTTCATTTTATTTATCAAACAAAGGTTCTCTTCTTAAAACAATCTAACAGTAGGTAATTTCAATGTTTGATGAAGATAATGGTTGCATACATGAGAAAGTTCTGACGGGGAAAAAAGGAAAATGCAAGAGACTGGGAAAGGAGTAAATCCAGAGAAATCCACCGCTGGATGCTTTTTCCATAAAGTTTCTTTTAACACACAGAAACCTGGAAACGAACGAACAGGTATAGACAACTGTATCCCCAAGAAACGCAACTGACAAAGTTCTCATTTGAACCATAGAACATCTGGCTAGCAAGGGCTGCCTAATGCCAACATCAGCTGAAAGAGCAGTAAGCTAATTGTTTACTTGATGGTACACTATGGAGTGTTGTAATGTGCTTAGGCCAGACGAGTCCATATTCTTGACATTTCAACATTTACAGGTTTTATTTTGCTGCCTATGGAAGTGCATTCATATCTTTTGCTCCTATTTTCTCATGCAGTGAGACAGTAATAACCATAGCTCCGCCACAAATGAAGCAATTTAACAAATATAGGTTACCTCTACTACAAGCTGTAGAATTTGCGGAATTTCCAAGATCACTTTTATTTTTTGTGCTTAAGGCTTAGCATGCAATCACGGAAGAAAGAACACCCAATTTCCACAATTCAAGTGCCATTCACAATGTAGAGAGCCTTTACAAAGAGATAGAAGGTGTGTTTTTTTTCTGTTAGTTTTTCCTATTCAAAAACTAGAAAGATTCTACACTAGTCGCAGCTTTACAACTCAGCATTGCTGAGTTGCAAAACCCGACCAATTGAATGGTTACACGCAAGAGTACAAAAACTACATTGGAAGAGTGGTTACAATAGATTTAAGTTAAAATGCCATTTTCTTTAATTCTAACAAATAAACCCATGTTCTCTTACAGATACATAATTGTTTTTCGGTGCTGCAACATGACTGGTTGGCTTTCTAACTCAATCATGCTGAGTTGGTAAGCCGCGACCAGTGTAGAACTCAAGAAACTAACCTGTATGTAAAACTGCTTCAAGATAGTTTTTAAGGGAGTTGAAACTCCATTCTTAAGTGGAAATGGACTTGGGATTATCCATCATGGGTTTCCATTCCTAATTTAAACCCAACAATTCTGGTGCATTGGAGCTGTGAGAATGCTAGCTTTGCTGTTACAATATGAACAAATTCTAAGAACTCATTAGCAGTTTAAAGGATTTAGATACCCAATATATAGAATGTCTAAACACCAAGCAATCCAGTTGGTCATTTTGTCAAGTTTTCTGGGGTCATAAGGGTAATAAGTCCTGCGCTTGTTAACAGGTTGGATACCGTTTACCATTCTAAACACGACCTAAATGAAAACCTTCCCAGATACTTCTAATTTTCTCATACATTTAGTTACATGCGTCTAGAAAATAGTTTCCCTATAATTCCAAAGTCTCAACTCTACACTCAATAAAAAGGGAAACAAAGAAGTTAAATTTGCCCTCCAACTGAAATAAATCATTGCAGGGAAGTCGATGGAAAACACATTCAGATACATGTAATGCTCTTCCCTCTGCACATATGCAAATGCACTTAGCAATTCCGAGAAGCCATTCAGAGTGGCAATCAACCAAAAGAGAATCTAAAACAAGACCATAATTCAACCATCAATAATAAATAAATTGCTGATTCTGATTAGTTACGAGACATGTTACATTTATGTCTCAATTAGACTAATTACAAACCTAAGTAGTATAAATATCAACTCAATACCTACTATTGCAGGATTTCACTTTCTTTATCTAAGACATTGATTCTTACAATAGAAAGCAAGCAGAGCACGCGGAAGAACCAATTGGTCCAGACCGAGCTGGCAATCAAGAATAAAAATAAAGCCAATGAATTTCACTTTAGAAGTTAACAGCACAAATGATCAATAGGACCACCTGTACTTGCAGTTTCTGTACACACACTACTGACAAGATTCAAAATCGGTTTGGCTGTTTCATAATGGAAGCAGAAAAAATCTAACGCAACGGCAAGATTGGACCACATCAAAAACACTTTCGTCTTCACAAAAAAGGATTTCAACTTTAATCATCAGGATAAACCATGAATAAGTAGACCCCAAAAGAAGGATTAGAGCCCAGCAGCATAAAAAGGACATCGCCATGCTCACTTACAGTAATGACACATTCGAACAGGACCACCTGTCCTCAAAATTCCCATTAATTTAAACTAAACACCCCATTAAAAATCCCAACAAACCGATTTAGCCTCGTGCTTAAGCACGTTTGAAGTTCAAGTTAAATACTCAAAAGTCAACAGGATTGCCTCCATGCATAATTTAACCCATTACTATAAATACTCCAACAAAGAAGAATGAAAGACAATTAACAGATTCTGAGCTTGAAGAGTAAACAAAGATCGAAACCCATAAAAGAAGGGAACTTGCTTAGTTTCTAACCTTTTTAAGGGCAAGAGCAAGGCGTTTGCTGTCAAGCTTTCCAGGCATGGAGTCAAGCTGGTCACGAGCACACCTAAAAGCGCGGTCTTGCAAAACAATGGGCATATCAGCAGCTCTAACACGAACACTGAGTTTGCTGGGCTGCTCTTGATGTTCTTTGGCCTTCCTTTTCTCTATCAAACCACTCAAGAACTTGCTCCTTCTCTCTAGTTCCAGCTCTGCTCCTTCCATCCACTTCGCTTGATTCTTGATTTCTTGTTTATTCACTCATCACTTAATTAAAAACGAGGATAAAACTGCTTGTATCAGCAGTTACTGTAAGAGCGTACTAAGTGTTTGAAGAAAAGACTGTCAGGGTGGGGTAAAAAATAAAGTTTCGCAAAAGAGAAGATGTTAGAAGAATAAATGGAGGGAGGGAGAGAGAGGGAAAGAGAGCAAGGTTGTTAGTTCGAGGGGTTTCTTTTTCTTTCTTTTCGTTTTTGGAGCTTTCTTGGTGCGTTTTTGAGTATCGACAAGGTAAGGCTATTGTTGGGGTAGGCGTAGAGGGGACAAAACCAGTATATTGTAATCGTCTTGGGATATATTTTTACTCTAGATTTAGCGGAAAGTTTGCAGCTCACCTCCACACAAAATTGTGCTCTCTTGTATGGAGTGGCATAAGACCAGACCTGATTGATATGTGATACTATAGAGATGGGAGATGGTGGCCTGTGAAAAAAATGTAGGCTCAACTTTTGAGGTTAATAGGATTTAAATAGTGTTGATCTTATTCTTCCCAGATCATTTCTTGTATTGAGTAAAAGTAGCTTTGCTCTTAGGATTTATACCGCCAAACCGTTTACAACATTTGACCAGTTGTGTTATAGGCTTATAGCTATCAATACTCGGATTAGCTCAATTGCTTCATCTATTTCTAATAATAATATGAACGGCTTCCTATACCAGAATTGATCAGCCTTTTGCTCTCTGTGAGATTCTCCTGTCATGTCTTCGACTAAAATGCATTTTGCATGGATTATCCGTCCTAAAAACTAAGAGCAAAATTTATCTTGGTTTACACTGGGGCAAAAAAAAAAATATAAAACTCGATGCAGGCATTGTAGAATTTGCCTCCTGGTAAATCAACATGAGGGCAATGGGGAATTAGGCATTGCAGAAGGTTTTCCTTTTTTTCATTTTTATAATGACGTGCAGAGGAAGTTGACTCTTGACTAACCACACCAATCCCAGTCTTAATTAGTTTTGTAGCTGGATAGGTCCAGTACCACAGAAGCTTTACCTTCCCTTGAAGCTCGGTGCCAGGCAGCTTCTGCAACATAAGGAAGAGAGATGGAACCTCTAAAGCAAAAGTCCCCTAACATTCCTTCCTAAAGATGGGACCTCCGAACTGTGCTTACACTTGATAGACAAACAAACGGCAATTGCGGGATTTAAAAAGGAAACACGTGGGTCCTAGTAAACTCCGATACTTTCAAAGTTGACGGGTCTGATCTAAGCTGGACTTGTTGGTTTCTGCGTGGCGGAAGCGGGGTCGCCAGGCCTAACGACCAGTCAAGAAGTTCTTTTCTTACAAATGGGCAGCCCGGAACCTCATGGTTGTGGGCGAACAGGATACCAGTTCTCCTTGGGTCCAGATTTTCTAGCTCATAAGTTGCAACTTCACGTGATTCCGTAAAAATATTTTATTTTTTTCTCTAGAACAAGCCAGGGGCGTGCACGGGGTCGGGTTAGATCGGGTTGGACCAGAATACAATAATGTCTCGGATCACTTTGGTGACTCTAATCTTGGGTAGATTAATATCTTTTGAACTGGTTGAATATATTTAGTTGTTCATACTTCATATGGGCTCGTTTAATATGGAAAACCTTTGTGTTTGCTTCATTTGTACATGCTTGTTTTCGGTCGATGGAATCAACTCTCCGACCTTTCTGTCTCATGGGCTTCACTTTAATTTACTCTGGGTCTTCCCATCAATGATTCAATAACACGAGTGACTTGGTATCCCTACAAACAGGGATGAATTTATGATCCTGGTTTTGAAATGGCCCAGGAGCCATGGAGAATTTTCGGTACAGTCGTTGTATCGGTATATTATCCATTTAATTCTCGACCATTTGTGGATTTTATACTACTTGTGGGAGATCCATCGTTTCGATAAATATCAAGACCTGAAAGGAAAACGGATTTCCTGAAGTTTTTTGGCAAGGAAGAGGTGTTCTTGACAGGGAAAGGAAGCACATATGCCATGAAAGCTGGATTAACAGGTGCATGTGGGCGTTGCTATTTTTTTTTTTGATAACCGTGGATGTTTTCAATGTGGATAGGGCGAGGACCTAAAAATACCCCAAGTCACCATATTATAAAAGAAAAAAGCCCACATAGTTTCATGAAACGGACAAGACCAGGGTAAAATACAGACAAGTAAATTAAATTCGTCGATGCATCAACTGAAGATCACAAATATGCCACCTGGCACTGGACAGCTTACTGGGTTTTATTCCATATACCTGGGAGTATCATTTTTATACTACACCAAGCCTCCAACACTGTCAAGTAGTTTATTAAACAGCTACAGGGGATCTTACGATGTGAACTGATGATAACGCATCGCATTGTTTTGCACAACCAGATCTGGGGCACCCTTATCGGCTCATGCCCCCTTCAACCACTGGCGGCACTGAAGCCATCTCTGAGCTGCGATTCTTTTTCTCCACATTGCCATGCCATCCTAAGCAATTTCAAAACAAAAAATCCGCAATATAATTAAGAACCCAGATTAAACCCATAAAGCATATGCGTATATATAGTTAAGCGCAAGATTATATATATTTACCCATAGCCAAATCATATCCACGGCTTTTAAGCTCGCGATACTCTTGACACAGAGAACAACACTCGCAGAAGCAATGAACCAGACAGTCCCCGCAAGGGGTTTCCCTCAACAAGTACTGCTGCCTCATTTTTGCACGGTAGAAGCATGAGTAGCAACATGGAAAACAAGTAACACATGAAATCAGTGCGTAAAGTGCTCCATTTACACCACAAGCTGCATGTAACGCATACATCATACTAGTCAATAAATAGTGGTCTTAATTAAGATAAAATATTCTAAAAACATAGAGTTAAGTATTTTTTTTATTTATATGAATTCGATTAAGTTATTCGCTTGTTTAAACTTCTTAATTAATAATGAAACTATAAATCATAAAATTAATAACAGCACAAAAATTGGAAATATTTAGTTACACGAAGATCCCTTGTCGACGATTTCAGCAATTTGGCCAAATGTGACGCAGGGGCACCAAAACGTTATGCAGCCTGTAAAACCACAAAAATAAAGAGGGAGAGGGAGAGGGAGAGAAAAAAACAGCCATTAACTCAGACAATGACATACCAACTATCCCAACCCCACGCTCACAAATAAATCGCGTGTGAAAAACGCGCCACTAAGAGAAGCAGCTTTTTTAACTCACAGTTTCGCCAATCATCATGGCAGTCGCACAACCCAGTTGACCAAGGGCCTTTGTTCTTGGATCGGAGTTCAATAGAAGATCTAGAATCATCAGTACTGTAGAACTGGCTTGTTGAGGTGACTGGGATCCCAGTTGTTGTTGTATCTTGACTGAACGCTGGTGGCTGCGAAGTGGAGAATTTTTCATAAGAAGATGGGTTTTGTGAGTACATGATGAGCAATTGAGTAATGGGTTTTATATACCCAGATCAAGATGAGAAGAAAGCAGTTTGGAGCATGTGGTTTCCAACTCCAATGGCGGGTTAACTTGATAATAAAACCCGTGTGGCCGAATGTTTCATGGAATTATTTTTTAATTTTTAATGTATTTGTTTATTACGAGAGAAGTTGATTAATAAAAAAAATATTTTTTTAGTTAAAAAATTAATTTTTATAATTTAAACGGAAATTTTTTAAAAAAAATTTAAAAAATAAAAAATATATGGATACTAAGCATATTAAATTTAGTTCTTAATTTTTTTTATTATTATATACTTTAATACTTGTTTTTTTATTTATTTTTTTATTAAAATTTTTTATTTCTCAGATTTGGTTTTTATTTTTTTTATTACTTATTTTATCTGAAATAATTTGTGAAATTATTTTTTTTATTTTTTATCTATCATATTTATTTATTTATTTTAAATAATTTATGAAATTTGATTATTATTTTAATTTCATCTTTCTCAACTTTTTATCTATCACATTTGGATCATATTTTTTTAATAAACTTGAAAATAAATTAAAATATTAAAAAAATTATTTTTTAATTTATTTTCAATAACACTACTAAATAAAAAATAATAATAATTCAATTTTCAAACATTTATTTTTTTATAAAAACTATTTTTTAAAAAATAAACTATTTTCTATAACTGGGCCTAAAATAAAACAGTACCAATTAAAAAGAGAGTGAGGTTTTCTTTGACAAGTCAATGTAGACTTGCTTATCAATGATCAATTCTTTTATTTCCTTGTTTTTTTTTTTAATTGACTTGTTTATTTTTGTGTTTAAAAAGTATTTTAAAAAAATTGAATTTTTTTATTTTTTTGTTCACTTCAAATTAATTTTTTTGTGTTTTCAATCATTTTGATGTCCTGATGTCAAAAATAATTTTAAAAAAATAAAAAAGAAATTATTTTGATGCATTTCCGAGCAAAAAAAACTTTGAAAAGCAACCTGCAAAAGTCCTCTTTTATAAGCGTGGGAACTCTCTGATGGTAACGTCAGTAATTTTATTGAGAGAAAAGGTGCAACGATATTTTAGAGAGATAGACTCTGAAAATATATATGCTAAAAATATTGAAAATGAAGAGATTGTGAACCTTTAACTTGAGGATTCACGGTGTATTTATAGCTCATGAATCCTATCATTTTGTGGAGAGAAGGGGCTGGAGGTAATTTCACATCTGTGATATTTTAAGTTGTATTATACTCAAAATAATATGTACTGGATCGGTATAAAATATGAAGGGACACATGTAGCGTCCTGGAAAAATCCTTGGAGATAGTGGGGCTCGAGCCCATTAGAGATGAGAAATGGACCTACGTGCACTGCACGAACCCAAGCATATTGGGCTCGAGAAGCGCTCCCGAGCCCGAGACCATGAGGGTGCTCGGGTGCACGCCAAGCCTGCTAGGCATGTCATGCCCAACATGGACGTGCACCCACTTGGGCGTCGGCCCCTGCATGGGGCTTGGGCTTCTTGGCCGAGACCATGCCCTTTAGGGAGTTAGGCTCAGGCTACCACGCCCGAGTCCAGTTTTTTTGGCCCCCTATTAATGCGCCTAGTATGCGAATGGGTCTTTAAATCTAGGTACACACACTTGAGATTGATTTTATTTTTTATATATATTTTTTAAAGGGGTGAACGATGGGAAAAAAAAATATGTAGACAATGTATTGTCTGTGAACTCTTATTCTGACCATCCAGTGGTGGCTAGAAAATCAAAATAGTGTTTTTTTCCTTAAAAAAAAACCTAAGTTTTAAGTTATTTCAACCCCAAAATACCTCACCAACATCGTTGCAACACCCATAAATCAATTCATCAACTAAAAATACCAAAAAAGGGTAAAAAAAACATGAAATTAAATTGGGTTAGATTTGTCGTCCTAAGCTTAGATATATTTTTTCAAGCAACATTGAGGTTCTATTCAACCACAATCAAGCCCTTCATATCTCATGGAACCCATGGACAAAAAAAATCTATTTTGGTGTCGGAAATGGCTTGAACGATGACCTTCTCTCTCATTGCGGAATATAACGATCTCTCTCTCTTTCTCTTCTCTCTAATTAGGGACTGAAAAATACTATAAATAAACTTTTGTACCAAAATTAATTTTCGTGGAATCTAAAGGGATCTAAATTGTATAATTTGTGTTATTTTTTAAGTTTAAGGATTTAAGTGTATTTTTAAAAAAACATGGCACGTCTCCCATATTTAACGTCCTTTTAATTTTGGTCCATCTCCCTTCAATTCCACCCCTGTCTAAAATATCAAAAGCAATTGGTCTTTAATTAAGATTAAATCGCCTAAAATAAAACATTGAGGACTAAAAAGAATTCTTGAAATATACACTGTATATCCACTATACGGGTGAGTGGATAATGTTTGTTCAACAATATTTAGCCGACTTGTTTTAATTTTCTAGTTAATATCATTTTAAGGCACCTTAGCTGTCAACAGAAAGCAAGCTATCCAGAATATTAAAATGCTAGACAGCTAGGCTCAACGCGTTGGCGGCCATGTATATCTTCCAACAGGGAGGACGAGAAGGAGATGCGGGGAGAGAAGATGTCGAGGACGGATTCTTCAGTTTCGATAACAGATAGAAGAACAAACAAATATGCCGCCCAACAGGAACACCATCACTAGCGCCACAGTTCGTAATGGCAAGGTTTCCATCCTCCTGGTGGACGCATGTCAACTATTGATTGGATGGATTTTTGTTCAAATTTAATCAATGATCGATCAAGAATTAAACAAATGATTAAAAAATGATAGATATCTTACATTCGATTGAAGCAGACTATTATCGTACAAGATTGAGGAACATTGCTTTTGTGATCTCAATCAATAAAATATAAACAAATACAAGAAAAGAGAAATATAGCAGCACAAAACATACAAGGATGCCAACGGCACAATCTTGATCACATCTTTTATTCTTCTTCTTTCTCTTCTACCGTACATATAACACACAAACATTCAGAGCATGCATGGCTCATTCAGCGTTTCATGCCTTGTTCAACGGTCGGTGCTGATGCGATCATGGTCACTCCACCATTTTGTCTCTTCACATTCTCTTGCCAACCTACGAAAGAAAAAACCAACTGATATAGATCCACAGAGCACAGCCCAGAAGGGATATAGCATCACTTATGCAATTAATCATTGAAGAGGCAAGGGAATGAGCACCCGAGGAGCTTACCCATTGTCATATCAAATCCACGATGTTTGAGCTCTCTGTACTCCTGACACAGAGCACAAGCATCACAGCAGAAATGAACCAAGCAATCATTACAAGGTCTGTCCTCGAACATCAGCTGCTTCCTCATTTTATTTCGATATAGACACGAGTATATGCAAGGACACCCAGTGAACCATAAAAGTACGCCATAAATTGCTCCACTTACAGCACAGGCTGCAACAAAAATCAAATCACAACCGCACATCTAATAAATATTAACTTTCCAACACCATCATAAATGTGGCTTGCGCTAAAAAATTTGCACATAATAAATGGTCATCTCCAGAACAAACAAACGAACTAGTAGTACTGTACTCACATGTTGTTCCTTTGTCTACAATCTCAGCGATCCGTCCAAAAGTGATGCAAGGGCACCAACATGTGATGCAACCTGCAACCAATTGATAGCAGCAAATGTTAAGCAGCTAATTAGTAAGGTTTCGGTTGCCATGATTTTTAGAAATTGTTTTTTTCAATCATAAATAAATTTAGTGTAATTGCATCTTTCACTTCAATTATGTTTAACATTCGTTGATTTTTATAAAAACAGGTTAAAAGATATATTCGCTTCTACTCAAAGAAAAAAAAGATTTGATTCTAATGTAAATAGAAATCCAGCATTTGCTACAAAATGAATGTTACTGATAATTGAAATCCAAATCATCTGAAAGAACTTACAATTAGGGATGTCAGAGAAGCAGTCACAAAGACCGGAGGACCAACGACCGGGCTGCTGCTGTTGATGCTGAATGGGGTGAGAATGAATCTCATTGTGATGCTGGTTTGTGAAGTGTCCTACTGGATGGCCGGTCACCGGTACTGGTGGCAAGGGAGGTGATGGCTTTTGGTTCATCTCATGAGCGGTGTCTTGCTTTGATGGATACATGCTGATGACAGATAGTACGTAGACCGTGGAAAGAATGTATTGAAGCAGCAACAATGTCGTCGACTAGCTAAGAAAGTGATGAAAGGAGTAGAATCGAAGTGTTTTTGCTGAATTTGTGCACTATCAGTTAGCAGAGGAATGCGCATATATATATGAACCATAATACGAGTGAAGATAAGAGGAGGTTTAGACACTTGTATTTTTCAAGTAGTGATCAGCCGCCATGACCACGTGAATTCGTCGCCATTTTTTTACGTGTATTTGAACGCAGAGAGAGCCGGTGAAGCGGGGTCAGAATGAAGGCAACTTGACATTGAGAATTTGAGAGTAGAGGTCCTAGAGGATGATATTAAACACTTGAGATAGTAACACGCGTGAACTTTTCACCGGTAACTCAAAACGAGGTCTAAACTGGTGCCCTGTCTGATCTGCAATAATTAAACACGAGTTGAAATGTCAGCTTCCATGGAGTTTCCTGGCTAGTGTCCTTCGAGTTTCATAAACAATAAACTAATGTGTTTGCAATGCCGGTGACGTTGTAAGAAGATAAACTTAATAAAATAACACGTGCACCTTCTAAATAATTGATTAGAGTCATTAGACATGAAAAGAGTTACCACATGTCACTGAAGGACAACTTTGATAATAAACTATAATTCATGAGTTTTTATGTAATTAACCCTAAAAACTATTATCTGATCCGTTTTTCCAGATTTCTCATAAGATTTTTAAGAAATTATACCGCGAACCATCATAAAAAAACCAAAATATATAGAAGTGTTCAAAGTTGTAGACGTTCCACAATTAAATGGTTTTGAAAGAACATTTTTTCTTTAGTTTATGAAACTATATATTATGATAATCTGTTACAGAAGTGAATAAAATTAAAAAATTTCACCAGAAAACCGAGGGTGTGGTCAAAATTGCCTCCAAAATTAACACGCATGGCCCCTACTTGCACACCAGGCATCTATGGTTGACGTAAGGCTTCACCTATTTATTGACGGAGAGAACATATTTTTTTGGGGAATGCCAAAGGGAAGTCGCTCTTGGCAGCTGCCCTTACACTGACTTTGTGGATAAGCACTGCATATGTAAAGTGAAAGTGAGATAAACTTGAAACTTGTTATTGTCGGCAATCATTTTTATTTTGTTGGGGCAGATGAAATTGATTACGTGCATGACACATATTGATTCCGTTCACTTGGACAAACAAACGAACATTTTGGTGGCCAATATTAAAATAAGTACCAAGGCTAATGTTTGCTACGAGTTTTGAAATTTAGATTTTGAATCACTAGAGATTTATATAATTATTAATTTTAAGATTCATAAAATTAGTCTAAATATATATAAAATAGCATAAAAATTCATGTTTTATATATATATATATATATATATATATATATATATGTTATTGATGGAACCTCTCCATGTTTATAATTGGATCAAACCAAGAGGAACCAATCTAAACCTCACTGCTGATAAAATGAGACCACAGCAGTACTCAGAAATTCATCTCCATTCCATCATGGTTTATAAACTTAATGGCATGAAAATGCTTGGAAATTGCAAATATGATGGTTAATTTTAAGATCCGTGAAATTAGTCTAAATGCACGCAAACTAACCTAAAAATTCATGTTATATATATATATGTTATTCATGGAACCTCTTCATGTTTATAATTGGATCAAACCAAGAGGAACCAATCTAAACCTCACTGCTGATAAAGAGAGACCACAGTAGTACTCAGAAATTCATCTTCATTCCATCATGGTTTATAAACTTTATGGCATGAAAATGCTTGGAAATTGCAACCTATGTGCAATCCTCTTTTCCCCCGGATAAATACAGATGTAGAGCCGAGCACAAAAGGAAACACACCAGGCAACTAGCAAGCTAGATTTGCTACAGGGCAACTATTGATGGCTCCTGGCTTACATAAACCAGTAGTTCTGATCATTCACGTGATGATATGACATTATTAAATGAAAATATAATCTAGTAAATAGTTTAGGAGATGTTTTCATAGATGAGTGGAATAATTCAATATACAAGAAAAGATATAAAACGATTGGGACTGATTAGCTCATTAAAATTGTGATAACATGAGATCTGATTATTGAATTATATTTAGATTTTATATGTGATTTTACCAGCAATTTTTCCTAAGAAAACCACGACGTTGTTAAGGAAACCATTGCATGTTGAATGGATCATCGAATCTTTTAAAATCATGTTTTGCGCGTTGATAGAGCTCATAAGATAATAATTTTTATTATTTTTTCTATGTTGTTTTGGATTTTATATTTTAATTTAGAATTTATACTTCTTTTCTTTAGGTTTCCAGATTTTTAGTTGTATTCTAGTAGAGAGGTAGAGTTTTTTGGTTTATTTAAAAACAAACTATTATAATATTTAATTTTAAAAATAAAATTGTGAATTTAGTTTCATCTGGAACCACTATAAATTTTAATTTTAAGAATGAAATTAGGAATTTAGGTTCTGATATGCAATCTGCAACCTTTTTCCATCATTAAATATTTAAAGTTTTTTTTTTTTGGGATTTTATGTTGTTACTGTCCCACATAACTTCCGTCTGCATCAACTGTCCTAGCAGATCTGGAATTAGAGACACCAAGACCATACCCAACAAGAAAACAAGAAGGAAAAAGGAATTTGCTGGCTCCAAAATTGAAATTTGCATTGAATGGGAAACACATCTCAACCAACCTCTGCCAACAAAGAGTGAGAGAATGCTTTGCTATCTGCACATTGAGCATTCACAACCAGCTGGTTTGTTTATTAGTTAACGCTCTTCCGGGCAACAATTAGAAAGAAGGAGGACAATCTAATAGCATAATTATATGCCAATATTACCATCGCAAGATAAAACAAGATCTGATAGTTATTAGATGCAATCCAGGTCACGGTTGGCTGTGTCAATTTCAAAACAATATTGCCCAAAACGATATTACTTCAGTGATTCTCTTTCAATAAAACAACAACGCTGAAATAACATCTTTTGAACAAAAATTAAAAAAAAAAAACATCTGTGGTTAATTGAGTTACTACCCGACTTGCCCAGATCCAGATCAGGCAACGAATCTTGATACCCACACAGACTCCACCCTAATCACCATTCTTTACCACAACAACACTAGTGGACTCTAATTAGTGCGGTTCACTTCTGTTTCTTACCCAGATTCATCATCACCAACCTGAGGAGCAGATGGATGACAAGTCAGTGCTTAAATATATATTGAAAATGGAAAGGAGTCAAAGGCCAAGGAAAAAAAAAGAAGAAGAAAACCGAGCACCTAGTGCCCCTGCATTTCCATGAGCTTTGACATAAATAATAGGCCCTAACCAACTCCACCTCTGGTCTCAACAGACCAGAAAAACTTGGTTCAGAAAATGGAAGAATGTTAGCAAAATTTACAGTCCCAACAACATTTGGTCTTAAGATGGCCAGAGTTTTCACGAATCAATGTTATTGCTACGACTTTTCTCTTTTCCGGCTATTACGATCAAAGGTAGTCTATTGTTATTGTTTTCCGGCTATTGTTCCTAAAATTTATATTAAATATATATAAAAGAGTAAATTATGACTGAATATTATTTTTAGATTTTAATCAAACTTAATTAAAAACCACCCTTTAAAAATTTCAAATATTGTGAACAAATTGAAACTTCTACCTTTCTAAGTTCATTTTTAAAAAAAAAAAAAAAAATTGAAATCCAGACTAACTTTTCATCGTTTCAGGGTGTACCTTTGTCATCCCAATTGTTGGAGTTAACAGTTTTGAATAATTTATTAGTATATTATAATTTTTCAATTATGGTAATTTGTCTGGCATCTAGATGGCTTCGCCATTGAACATAGCATCTGAGATGTTCAATTATTACCAAGGACAGAAACAAAGAAGAAAATGAAAGCGCCATCGTTTCGCAGACATCAACATTCTTTCTTCATTAGCTAGGGACAATTAGAATCTTTGACAATAATTGGTAGGGTGACCATTTTGCACACCACTGAATTAATGATCCTTTCCATTCCGGAAATCAAGGGTGGGCTGAAAAGTATGCAAGTAGGCCTACTAAGGGAGCATTGATGTAAGTCGTGGGCTCTGACTCTTGAAAGAATGGCCTGGAATCTGGAAAAGCATCTGTGATGTTAGGCCCACCAACAACCGCACCCACATGCACATTGGGGTTTGGATTTGGACTTAAGAAATAGCGCGACCCCTCTTTACACCTAATGCGAGCGGGGTGCGCCTGCACTGATGGCAGCGAGCTGCCCCTGTGGTGGATCCTCAGTGGATAACGTGGACCATATCCAACCATGTATGACATCCCCAGTGGATTATCTCCAAGAATGTAGTCTACCTGCCACAACCCACAAGCAAAGAATTATTCGTACAAGGTTTTTTCCTTGCTATTTTGCATCTCTTCTATGATTAAAGCCAGTTTGATAGACGGCCCGACTGTCCCATGAATTATCCTAAAGCAGACTGATGTAATCATGATGCCGATTGGAGAACGGGTCCTTTGTTTTTACTCTCTGGTTAACGGAGAACAAGATAAAATAGAAGTTACCTGACGTTTGGCCAATTGCTTGAGAAGGGCAGGGGAAGCTGTCGTCTCACCACATGGCACGACCTTATTGGCATGGCTTAGATAACTAGAATAAGCCAAAAGCAGGAAAGACAAAGACGTTACATGCTGCATGTTACTCCCTCCAGCCTTGAATATCAGCCCGCCTTTTTCAATCATGACAGATACATTTTGACAAGCAAACTATTAGCCGCGCATAATAAAGTTGAAAAAATATTCCAAACCCAAAACAGAGTTATTGCACAAAAACTTTGCTGAAAAAGCACAATAATTCTCTGACTGCTGCATATAAATGACAAACTTATTCACATGCTTCTCCTACATAACGGTATTTTTCACAGTAAAGACGATACTAAAATGTATTGCGATTTAGCTGTCAAAATGATCAGGGAAAAATTGTGATTATATAATATTTGCATACATTTATAAACATATTAAGGTAAAATACCTGGAGAATATTGAACTTGAGGATGAGAAATCCCAGGCAATATAGAACAAATAAAGTCATCTGCATTCTGCTTGAAAGACTCAAAATATTCTGCTCTTCCCATTAACACTTCCTGTTATAAATAAATTTAACAGAAAAAAAATTAATGCTGTAACTGTGTATGGTGTTGTCTGGTATATCAGGTTCAATGAATACTTGCTGCCTTACTTATCATGTTACGAGACCCCACAATTTTATTCATGAGCATAGATGATTTTTTCTTCTTTTTTTCTAAGTTTCTTCCTGACTCCCGGTTACTTAATATTCAAAGTTCAGCTATCAGAATTACTAAAACTTGGGAGACCGAAACTAGGAATCGCTCATCAAGGAATTGCCACGATCACTTTCAAGAAAGGTGGGGGTCGAAGATAGCGGGCTCATGAGAGCATGGGAAGGACGACAGACCCAGCCTTTTGGCACATGCATCCACAAAGGAACTTGCTATCTTAGTGATTCTGGGACCCCCGAAAAGCTCAGATCTTGAAAAACGAACACATAGACTTTCAGGGCATTTCACGTTGGCACCTTTGGACTGTGGTGACTTGGCTCTAATTTAAGGACACAACGACTCTCAACTCTCACCGACTTTAAAGACAGTTATACCCTTCTAATTAAAGCTCCTAATTCTATGGCTTTCTTTTTATTGTAGCTTTATGCTTTGAGGAATGCACGGATTATACTGAGGAAAAATCGGTGCCAGCGCACATGAAAACCAGAACCAAATTCTAATCTAATCATGTGCAATCATCAAAATTAATAAGTTTTATCATTTTTATTCATATTATTTTATATTCACTTCCCATATTTTCATATGCTCACCACGATCAAAAAATTAGCTAGCAGGGTCAGAATTATATTGATGACCCCACAATAATAATATGATTCGAGTTTTTAGATTTCATTTCCCTTCGATCTAGGCTTTTATTTAAGCCAGTGTAGATATCTAGCATATCATTTTACACTGTTTTTAGTTTATCTGGACTTATGGGTCCAACGATGTGCGGAATCCACACTACCAAAGATGTTCTTTGCTTATGCTTCATCACGTGATACCCGTACAATTTTTATTTTATAACTCTGTTCAGGATGAAAGAACGATCCCCGCGTAGCAAACAAAAACGCAAGACAAAAAAGACTCTGTTCAAAAAAAATGAAGAACAATAAAACCTAGACAAGACAGAGGGGTTTGATAAGCAAGCGGGCATTTTAAAAGCATCGATAGTCTCGTTAAATAAGATGATACTATATATTAGCAGCAACTACTGGTTAATATTAAGAGCTAGAAAAGTTAAATTTTTCGTAAGGGTTTTTTCTTACCTTGGAAATGAGGACGTTAATGCCAGCATGCTTGTTATCCCACCCGAACTCATTGATGGTATCTCCAGCATGTAATATTACCTCGTTTTTCACTACATACTCTCTGTATCTGCGCCGGCGCGAGGCCTTATGCAACCACACTGCTCCCCAGAGCAACTCGTCCTGCAATATTATATTCGAAATCTCACCATTATTATTAATCCTGGGCCGATATTTTATCTAGACATGCTGATCTAACGGATGGTTTTCAGTACGTGGTACGGCTGTTGCTTACCTGGTAACCATTCACATCACAGTAAAAAGGGCACACTGCAGAACGCAAGCTACCACTGTATGCACCACGATGTCTGTCAGCAAAGTCGAAGACCTACGAAGTGACCGTTTCACACATACACCCACAAAACGGTCAGTTTCTCGCTCTATTTCCAAAATGTGCATTCGTTTAAAATGACAACTGCTACCACACGTCTACACCAACCCGTGATTGGATAATTCCAAAACAAGTTTAGGGACGAATGTTTAAAATAACTGATCTAGTGCATTTTTCTCGAATAATAATATCAAAAGAATAACCTTTTGTTTTTTAATCAGCATAAAAGAATAAATCTCACTGTCCTCCAATGCAGTCAAACTCGATGTGAACAGTTGGGCATATATATATATATATATACAAGGAAAAAATAATTGATCTGACATGCGGTGGCACAAATCTAAGCTCACTCCACCTTTGTCCTTTTACAAGCATCATTTTTTTTATTTGGTACAACTTCAAAGTTCATGCTTCATGCCACTAATCATTGAAACATATTCACACAAGGTACATATACTATCAACAAACAGCCCAGTTCAAGATAATTCTTAGTCGCATTAATATGCCTTTATTAATCTTTATGGTCCACCCCACTCAAATTTCCAAGGAAACCCAGTGTGTTCCAAAAGAAAGACACTACTCTTGCTGCTAGAAAATAACACACTATCTCTTATAGTAAAATGCTAACAATCATGCATGGTGTATTTAAAAAAAAAAAAAAAACTAGCTGTAAAAACCAGGAGATAATTTTCAAAAATATAAACGTAAAACAGCAGGCTATAGCCAGTAAACAAGGTGAAAGATCTAGAATCGATAACTAATTGAGAAGAAAGTGAAATATCAAGAAGACAGTTGACAAACACTAAAAAAATAAAGAGGAGCCAGAGCTAGCTTAGCCCAGTTTGAAAATGACGTACCCTAACAGCCCGATTGAGAAGCAACCTAGAATAGGCAGGGTCACGTGAACGAAATACAATGGACGCGGCCGCCAATGCAGCGGCTGTTTCACCTGCCACGTCAGATCCCGGGTGGGATCCATCGATCTTATACGCCGACCTCAGCGTGTCCATATCCTCCGGCCTCTCCCAGCAGTTATGATCCGAATACGCGTCACCTACCTGGACATAAACGACGTCAGGTACCGCGGTTACTTTTAGTAAGTAATCAGTTGCCCATTTGACTGCTTTAACGGCGTTCTTCAACTCCGGCCCCATGTTCCTTCCGAAATCAACAATGCTCCATGACAATAATGTCGTCGTAAACGCCATCGGGAATCCAAACTTTATGTTATCCCCGGCATCGTAATACCCTCCCGTCAAATCCCTCTGCAAAATAGAATGTCGCAAGAAATGAAGTAAAATAAGCAGCTGATTAAAGCAATGCAGCAATGTACATTAAAGAAAAACGCTGGAGTTCAGAGTAATTACGCCAACAGTAGAGCCGTCATGCAAGGCGGAGTCGCGGCGCCACTTGACTCTTTGATCTGGGGGGAGCTTGCCGGAGCGCTGGCCTTCGAAGAAGAGAATGCTCTTGCGGAGGGCGTCATGGTAATCATGGCCGCTGCCGATAACTGCATGGAGAGAGAGGAGCACGAGGAAAGGAACGGCAGTGACGCGAAGATTTCTCAGGGAAGTTGTTAGGGATTTTCGCGCCATTTTCTTGAGGGTGGAGCAAAGTAGAAAGGCGGAGTGTCGTGGATTTTATAACCAGAAGAGAAAAAAAAGAAATAAAAAAAAGGGAAGTGTTGTCATTGGATTCCAGATTATGGACCATTGGATCGTCACCACGTGGATGGACATTACTGGATGGAGTTAGGATCCCGATGCAAAACATGCTTGACCGGGTCAATTCGGGTTACTGGGCAAGCGGTTACCCGAACAAGAAAACCCACGAAGAGGGTCGGTGGGGTTACTGCCATGGAAGGATTGATGAAATGTATCGTCCACCGAACCATTAATGGTCGACACGTGGATAAGAACTAGAATGAATAGTTGAGTGTATAGGGCGGTAATCCTTTCTCTGTTTGCTAAGATAATTATAGGGGGAAGATGTCGACAAATTTCGGTGTGGTTCAAAAAAGAAGCACCAAATTTATTAGGGGACTATTAAATTAAATTTTCTTGTATTTTGATTTTTCAGATTAGTGGTAGATTCGCATGATTCCAGCCTAAGACGTGGTTACTTTTTGATTTAGAATAGGCATGGTTACTTTTAATAATTGCTGTTGAAGAACAGATTTCCTCCATCGAGTTTTGAAACCAATCGAGGATGATGGCTCGATCATAGGGCTTGCTTTGTAGTGCTTTTCTCTTTCCTTGATTAATGCCATGAATGAAACACTTGAGAAAGCTGAACCAGGCATGTGCGGATCAAATATGGCCAGAGGGTTCTGTGCGTTGATGATGCAGAAGATAGGGAATGATCATTCCTGGGCATCAGAGAGGTTTGACTAGGGGAAGGGAGACATGTGAGTTTTCTGTTGAGTATGGCTGGAAAGTTATTCTATCAATCCAGATTTATCATTTTTCTTGTGAAAAATAAGTGAGCGGTGCGTTTAGATTATGTGGTCCTATGGCTTGCAGCCATGGTTCTGGTTATCACTGAGTCTCCTAGGTTGTAAATTAATGTTATGCATCTAATCCTAAATACTTGCATCAATCATTGTATTCAATACAGCTCGATGGAGAGCTTTCTGGGTACACTTGGCACTCATCGGAGTGCTAGAACTAATATAATTTTAAAATAAATCATGATCGGAATCACATAAAATCAAATGCTAGAAACAAAATAATCACCATTAGCACCATTTAAACTCTTAAATTTGGGTGGCGGGCCGTGTTAAATTTTTATTAAAATTTGCAATAAAGACTTGTTAAATTTTATTCAATAATTATATAATATGATATCACTTACCTTAATATTTTTATGCTTTCAACGTTCACCAGCTTGTTTGATAGCCTTATCACCTCACCATTAGCACCATTTAAGCCATGGCCTCCAACACCATTCTACTATCACCATCATTATTTTAACTATCATTGCTTTATTATTAACATAATCATTGCCATTTTATCTTGATTATATTTCAACATCATCATTTATCAAATCTAAAAAAATTAATGCAAAGGTGTTTTATGTGATTGATATTTTTATTTGTAAAATATTTTATTAAAACAAACACTTTTTGATGGAATTTTTTTCCCACAAAAATCAAACGTAAATTGAATCGTGAAACATTCTCAATGAACTTTTAAATTGTTTATTTAATAATTGAAAAGATTACGATCATGGACTTTTGCACAAACCAAACCACGATGATAAGAAACAAATTGAGGATATACGGGAAAATAAAAGGATCGAATTAGACTTGTAAGTTCAATCACGCAACGGCATTACGATCTTCAGGGGAGAAATAAGGCAAAATACGGGAGGCAGTCTGGTGAGAAAGCTCGTTCTAAACCCTTCGTTTCCCTGTCCTTTACTCTCCCCAGCCCTCTCTGATAGGCAATCTCATCTTATTCAAATTAATAACGGTCGTGCAATTATTGTTTTAGTAGTTGAATTCTTGGAATGTAGCCGGGTAATGGAAAATCCTTTGATAATGCCATTAAAATCAACCTGGCGAGTCACTGTCTAAACCTCTTACCCGATTATTTGCACAGACCAAGCATCAAATTAATCTTGGAGGAGGTATCATGAATTTACTCAATCAATTTGACAGGCAAAAAATAATTTGGATAATTTATAAAAATATAATATATATTTTTTAAAAAATAAATATGATATATTTAATTGTTTTAATTTTGATACAGAGATATAACTAACTCCCAGCAAATTCGGGTTTAAGTAAAAAATCACAATTTAAATTATGAACACAATGCACTAACAGGGTTGATTAACATTTTTTTTTCTCTGCCCTTATTTCCTCACAGGTTGGCTTTTAATTGGGCCTGGGTCAATGGAATTCAGGATTAAATTAAAGATTTTTTTTTTAAATAAACAGAGATTAAATTGAAAGAAAAGAATTACACACCAAAGTAAAAGAATGACAATGAAATAACTAGCGCCAGCATGTGGGAGGGCGTGCCGTCTTGTGACGGCAAGTGTGTCTTCCTCTCGTCTACAAAAATGGTCTTCTTTAGTGACTACTCATGTCAAATGTAGAGCCACAGTACTTGAAACAGTACATTTGCCTTCTGAATATATATATATATATATGTTAATGATGAT
>Ga0307517_10003485_pt1 | contig 24435 bp, 18 predicted proteins | sample 23_EM_MG_FD_194515 | JGI IMG/M metagenome (GOLD analysis project Ga0307517, IMG submission 194515) | Populus trichocarpa ectomycorrhiza microbial communities from riparian zone in the Pacific Northwest, United States - 23_EM | ecosystem: Host-associated > Plants > Roots > Unclassified | place... | reverse complement strand
GGCTCTCCGACAACCCTTCCCTGCTTGCGGGTTTCACCGGAGTGCTGAACGGTCCGGGCCGGCATCGGTGACCAGTAGCACAGTGAGCCGGAGTCCTTTTTCTGCCTCCGTGTAATTTCCCTTTGCTGACATCTTCCGACCGTGGCAGATGTGATTCCCGGTAATTCGGCGGCCAGGACCAGCCTCCGAATTGCCGGGACGATTTCGATCCCGGCCACCGGTCCCGGCAACCGACCCGGGCAACGAGTGAACCGGGTCCCGGAGCGGCTCGTAGACCGCAATGCGAGGAGCCCTCCGAGGAGTCCGGCGAAGGGATCCTCCGAGGGCGGTCCGCCCCCGCACGCCTTGCCAAGGCTCCGTGATCGGTTCGTTTCCGCACCCACGAGTGAACCTCCTTGGCACGTACGCCGTTTGTCGTTTAGCGAGTACAACGCCCCCGCACCTGGCAGCTGTTGTCGGAGCGACTCGAAGCGCGCTTCTGGGGCCCGATGAATGGATGGACTTGAACAAGCAGACCAAGAGATCTCCCGGCCGGCGAGGCCTGCTACGAGGCGCCACGGTGGCGTGTTGCGCGATGGCACTGTCCGCCGCGGGAGCGACGGCGGCGAGCGCCTCGACGCCCACCGCGCGCACCACGCACACCGTGAACTACGTTGCGCTGGGCGACTCCTACGCCTCCGGACCCGGCATACCGACCCAGGTCGACGCCACCTGCGCGCGATCCGACCAGAATTACCCGTCCCTCCTCGCGGCGGCGAGGAACTGGCAGGTGACCGACGTCAGTTGCTCCGGCGCCACGACGACGGCCCTGGCCGGACCGCAGGGCACGCAACCGCCGCAGCTCGACGCACTCGGCACGGACACGGACGTGGTCACCCTCACCATCGGAGGCAACGACCTCGGCTTCTCCAACAACCTGGCCACCTGCGCCGGACTGACGTCCAAGGACCCGACGGGCAGTCCCTGCCAGACCTTCTTCACGAGCGACGGCACCGACCGGCTGGCACAGCGCGTCGACGACATCGCCCCCAGGATCGCCGCCGCACTGGACGCCGTCCGGGAACGGGCCCCGCACGCCAAGGTCCTGATGGTCGGCTATCCCGACCTGTTCCCGGACGACGGCGTCGGCTGCACCAGCTCCGCCGTACCGCTCGCCGCCGGTGACTTCGCCTATCTCCGCGACACCGAGAAGAAGCTCAACGCGATGATCGCGGCCCAGGCGTCGGCGCACGGCGCGGGGTACGTCGACACCTACACCCCGACGGTGGGACACGACATGTGCAAGCCGGCCGGCGAGCGCTGGATCGAACCCCTGGTCGCGACGGCCCCGGCCGCGCCCGCGCACCCCAACGCCCTGGGTCAGCGGGCCGTGGCAGCCGCGGTGGAGGATGCCCTCCACTGCGGCGCGCACCGCCGCTGATCCGACGTGAGCGGAACGGGGGCACCGGCCGCCCGGGGGAGCGTCGGTGTCCCCGTTCCCTTTCCACGACGGCTGAAGGGCCCTTTCGGGGGTACCCGGTTTTCCGCGGCACCCAGAGGTGCCGCTCCCCGGAAGAAAGAGAAGCCCGTGTACATAGGTCTGGGTACTGTCGTCGTCATTATCGTCATCGTCGCCGTCGTCATGATGCTGCGCCGCGGCTGACCTGGGATCCCCGGGCGGGCAGGGCCACGAGCGGTGCCCGATAGACTCCGTGCGTGGCAACAGCGGTGGAAGGGTACGAGTTCGGGCTGCTGGGGCCACTGAGCGGTCGCCATGGCGAGCGGGTGCTGGATCTCGGCAGCCCCCTGCAGCGTGCGGTCCTGGTCCGGCTGCTGCTCGGCGAAGGCCGCCAGTGCGGCCTCGACCACCTCATCGACGCCCTGTGGGAAGAGCCGCCCGGCAACGCGGTGCGCTCCGTGCAGACGTACGTCTATCGCATCCGCCTCTCCCTGGGCGAGGAACGTTCCCGACTGGAAACCACGCAGGGCGGATACCAGCTCGCCATACCGGAACAGGCCGTCGACGCCCTGCGCTTCGAGCGACTCGTCCGCGACGGCGAGGAACTGCGCGCCGCCCGGCAGACCGGCCCCGCCCTGCGCGTCTTCGACACCGCGCTGGCGCTCTGGTCGGGTGAGCCACTGTCCGGTGTACCCGGCCCCTACGCCCGGCGACACCGCCGACGCTTCGTGGATCTTCGGCTGAACGCCCTGGTGGCGCGGCTGAGTTGCGCCGACGAACTGGGCGGCACGCCCGCGTCGCGACGGAACTGACCTCGCTGATCGCCGACCATCCGCTGCGGGAGGACCTGTACGCCCTGCGCATGCGCGCGCTGTACCATGCCGGGCGGACGGCCGAGGCCCTGGCGGTCTACGCGGCGGCCCGCGAGACCATGGTGGCCGAACTGGGCATGGACCCGGGCCCGGAGCTGCGCGAACTACAGTCCCGCATCCTCACCGGCGCCGAGCCCGACCCCGCAGAGTCCCGCCCCGTGGGACAACTCGCCGGTGCCGCGCCGTCGTTGGGCGCCGCTGTCCCGACCGGTCCTACGGCGTCCGCAGCCGCCGTAAGCGATAGCGCGACCCTGTCCGGCGGCGCGGGACAACCCGTCGCATCAGGCGCCGCCCCCGAAACCGACCGGTCCGCGACCACACGGATCGAGGAGGTCCCGTCCGCCGCCCGCCCGCAGCAACTCCCGCCGGCGCCGGGCGACTTCGTCGGTCGGGAGCGGTTGCGGGAGCGGCTCCGGCTCGCCGTTGCGGCCCAGCGGGGAAGCGGTCGCGCTCGCGGTGCTCAGCGGGATCGGCGGCGTCGGGAAGACCGCGCTCGCGCTGCGCATCGCCCACGGCCTGCACGGAGGCTATCCGGACGGGCAGCTCTATGTGGACCTGCGGGGCGACGGCGGCCAACCCACCGATCCCGCCGACGTGTTGGTCGACTTCCTCCTCGCGCTCGGCATGCCCGCCGCCGAGATCCCCGCGACGCCCACCGCCCGCGCCGGCGCCTATCGCACCCTGACCGCCGACCGCCGGATCCTGGTGCTCCTGGACAACGCCTACGACACCGCCCAGGTGACACCGCTGCTCCCGGGCCCCCCGGCAACTCCGCGCTGATCACGACCCGGCACCGGTCGCTCGTATCGCCGGGTGCGACGCGGTTCGAGGTGCCGGTGCCCGATCAGCAGGAGGCGGTGGCCATGCTGGGCCGCTTCACCGGCGACGCCGAGATCGCCGCCGACCCGGAACTCGTCCTCGAACTGGTCAGCGCCTGCGGGCAGTTGCCGTTGGCGCTGCGCATCATCGGGGCCCGTACGGCGGCCCGTCCCGGACGCGGACTCGGTGCGCAGTTGCTGCGGCTGCGCGCCGAGGAGCACCAGCTCGACGAGTTGCGGGCCGGGGGCATGTCGGTGGAGGCCACCTTCCAGGTCGGCTACCGGGCGCTCGCCCCCGACCGGGCCCGGGCGATGCGCCTGTGCGCGCTGCTCGACGCCGCCGACTTCCCGGTCGCGGTCGCGGCGGTCCTGCTCGACCAGCCTGAACAGGAGACCGAGGAGCAACTGGAGCAGCTGCTGGAGGCCGGTCTGCTGGAGCCGCATTCGGCCGACCGCTACCGCTTCCACGATCTGGTACGGGCGTTCGCCGCCCGGCGTGCCGACCGCGAGGATCCCGTCGCCGAGCGCGAGGCGGCGCTGGTGCGGCTGACGACGTTCCTCCAGGCCACCCTGTTCCAGGCCATGAACGCGACCGAGAAGGCCGGCTCGCTCGCCATCCATCTCTTCTCCGTGCCACTGACCGGACTGCGGTTCGCCGACGCCGAGGAGGCGCGTGGCCGGCTGCTGGCCGAGCACACGCTGCTGGTCTCGGTGTTCTCCCGGGTGCTGCGCGACATCCCGGACGCTGTGCGGAGCGTCGTCGCCGCGCTGTCGGTGATCGCGTCGAGCGGGCTGTTCGCCGGACCCGCGCATCAGCGGGAACTGGAACGCGTCACGGACCACGCGGTCACGGCGGCCGACCTGGGCGACGACCCGGCGCTGCGGGCGCAGACCCGGCACATCCGGGCCTGGCTCGCCTTCATCCGCGGCGATATGACAGCGGCGGAAACCGATCTGCGCGAGGCGATCCGGCGTGCGCGCGCCGTCGACGACCGGGTGACGCTCTTCATGTCCACTCGGCTCCTGTCGGTCGTACTGGCCGACCGGGGGCGGCCCGCGGAGGCCGTCGCCGGCGCGGAGGACGATCCGAACAGCCCGGCCCACTTCCTTCAGGAGGTGGCCCGCCTGTTCACCGCGCTGAGCTCGGACCGGGCCGAGGTGAACATCGCCGCGGCCCAGCATGTGTACGAGGTGAGCGACTGCCTGCGACGGGAAGCCGCGCAGCGCTGAGCCTGTTCACACGCCGTCGACCGAATGTCGATCCGTGTCCGGAACGGTGATCCGAGAACGCACCGCAGCCGTAGGGAATCCGTACGACTTCCCGCTGCCTCGGTATCTCCTCGAACAGGTGACCAACAAGTGACAGACACGCTCAAGATCGGTCTGGGCGCTCCCCAGTACGGATCGTTCACCGCCCCTTCCGCGATCTCCGGGTTCGCCACCGCGGTCGAAGCGATCGGCTACGACAGCCTGTGGGTGGGCGACCGGGCCCTCGTACCGACAGCGCCCCGCGACCCCTATCCCGGCGGCGGCCCCGTACCGGAGGAGTACCGCACCTTCCTGGACCCCATCGCCACCTTGTCCTTCCTGGCCCACGCCACCCGGCGGATGCGCCTGGGGACCAGCACGCTGAACGCGCCCTTCTACTCCCCGCTCCTGCTGGCCCGGTCACTGACATCCGTCGACATCCTCAGCGAGGGGCGGCTCGACATCGGGTTCGGACTCGGCTGGTCGTCCGACGAGTACGAGGCCATCGGTGTGCCGTGGCGGGGGCGCGGGGCACGGATGGAGGAGATCCTGGACGTCCTCGATCACGTCTGGTCCGGTTCGGCGGCCGAGCACAAGGGCGCTCTGTGGACGATCCCGAGCGCGCACATCGGGACGCTCCCCGTGCAACGCCCCCGCCCGCCGGTGCTCCTGGGCGGCTTCACCCCGGCCACCCTGGAACGCATCGGCCGGCGCGCGGACGGCTGGGCCGGGGTGGCGCTGCCGGTGCCCCAACTCGCCTACGTCATCAGCCAGATCAGGCAGATCGCGGAGGCGGCCGGACGCGACCCCGACGCCCTGCGCACCGTGGTGCGGGTGAACCCCGCGGTGACGGCCGAGGACGCACCGAGCGACGCCGTGCCGCACCGGGGAACGGTCGTACAGGTCTCGGACTACCTGCTCGCCGCGCACGCGGCCGGGGCCGACGAGGTCCTCATCGACCTCCAGCAGACCGCGCGGAACGCGGAAGAGCTGACGGACCTGGCACACCGTTTCCACGACCAGCTGAGCAAGGGCTAGGGAGCACCATGTCTGAGGTAGTCACCTCGAAGCCGGACGTCCACGACATGGTGGTCGTGCACCGCACGTTCCGCCAAGCATGCGCGGAACTACCGGAGTTGGTACGCGGACTGCGGCCCGGCGACACCGCGCGGACCGAACTGGTCGTCGAAGCGGTGCAGTTCATGCTCATGGGACTGGAAGCCCACCACGTCAGCGAGGACGAGTTCCTCTGGCCCCGGCTCGCGGCACGGACCGCCGGGCAGGCCGAGACGATCGCGCGCATGGAGCAACAGCACCACCGGCTGGAGGAGTTGGTCACACAGGTGACCGGCGCGCTGGACCAACTGGCCGCCGATCCCCGGCAGCCCCTCTGCGAGCAGGTCGCGGACCGACTCACCGAACTGGGCGCGGTGTTGACCGCGCACATGGACGAGGAGGAGAACACCATCCTGCCGCTGGCCGCCGAACATCTGACCGTCGCCGAATGGGAGGAACTCGGCGAGATCAGCCTGGCGAAGATCGAGAAGAAGCATCTGCTGCGCGCCTTCAGCGCGTTGATGGCAGTGGCGACCCCCGAGGAGCAGCAAACACTCCTCACCAAGGCACCACTCCCCGCCCGCGTCCTGTGGCGCCTCACCGGCCGCCGCTCGCACACCCGCCGCGAGGCCCGCCTGCGCGGGGCGTGAACCTACGGCGTGGCCGTGGCGGGACTCGTGCTGCCGGGCGGATCCGTCGGTGAGGTGTCCGCCGAGCTGTGGTCGGGGGAGAACCAGGCCAACCCGACCAGCAGCGCCCCGAGGAAGATCAGCACGGCGGCGACCGTGCCCACCGCCTTCGACCGGCCTGCGGCGACGGCGCGGCCTCCCGTCCGTTGCCGACGCCGGGTCCGGTGGGCCGGAGCGGTGCTGCCGACGGTGGCGGAGGAAGGGAAGGCGTACGTGGTCACGGAGCCAGGGCCGGAGCTGGGGGCAGGGCTGGGAGCCGCGCTCGTCCGGGGCTTCGAGGCTGCGTCCCAGGCGGCGGTCACCCGTGGCTCCGGCTCGCGGCGCGGCGCGGCTGCCGGCAGGGGCTCGGGACGCCCTCTCCAGGCGCCGGAGGCGAACCACTCGGCCACCTGGTGCGCCGTAGGACGGTCCTCGGGGCGCTTGGCGAGGAGACTGAGTAAATAGTTCTCGAAGGCGGGCGGCAGTCCGACGCCGAGTTCGCGTGGTGGTACGGGAGCCGTGTCGAGGTGGTGGTGGAGGACGGCGATGGGGCTGGTGGCCCTGAACGGGGGCTGTCCGGTGAGGAGTTGGTAGAGGACGCAGCCCAGCGAGTAGACGTCGGACGGCGGTCCCGCAGGCTGGCCGAGGGCGCGTTCGGGGGCGATGTACAGGCTGGTTCCGACGATCTGGCCGGTCGCGGTGAGCGCGCCACTGGGATCGTTCATGAACTGCGCGATGCCGAAGTCGCCTATCTTCACCGACCTGTCGGCGTCGAGGAGGAGGTTGCCGGGCTTGATGTCCCGGTGCACGATGCCCTGTTGGTGTGCGGCGGCGAGTCCGGCGGCCGACTGGGCGGCGATACGGGCGACCTCCTCGGCCGGCAGGGAGCCCGCCTGGGTGAGCACGTAGGCGAGGCTGTCGCCCTGGACCAGTTCCATCACCAGGAACAGCCGGCCCTCCTGCTCGCCGAAGTCGAGGACGCCGACCACATGGGGGTGGCTGAGCCGGCCCGCGGTCTGGGCCTCCAGGCGGAAGCGGGCGGTGGCGGTGGGCTCGGAGTTCTGTGAGTGCAGGAGCTTGACGGCCACCGGTCTGCTGACCATCTCGTCGTACGCCTGCCAGACCTCGCCCATCGCGCCGCGCCCGATGGTCGTGTTCAGCCGGTACCGGCCCGCAATCAGCACCTGTTGCTTCATCCTCACGCAATGAGACGGATCGACCGCTGCAGGCCATCTCCCTTTGAGGGAACGGGTGTTGGTGGGGTGGTGCAGCTGCCCCAGCCTACTGGCGCGCAGGCCCTCCCCGACCGCGATCCGGCACATGCTCCGCGGCGGCGGGCGTCCTGGAGCCGCGCTGGTAAAATGGGAGCACGCTTCGACGCCGCCGGGGCCCGTACCGAGGGGTACGGGCCCCGGTGCCGTTGCGGGCACAGGACTGAGGAAGGTTCCCCATGAACGCGAAGTCGCCGGCCGCTTCCTTCGACCAGCTCGGGCTGCCGCCCGAGCTGGTCGAGACGATGACCGGCCTCGGGGTGACGGAGCCCTTCCCGGTCCAGGCGGCGACCCTGCCCGACGCGCTGGCCGGGCGCGATGTGCTCGGCCGGGCGCGCACCGGCTCCGGCAAGACGCTCGCTTTCGGGCTGGCACTGCTGGTACGGCTCGCCGGCCGGCGGGCGGAGTCGAAGCGGCCGCTCGCCCTGGTCCTGGTGCCGACCCGGGAGCTCGCCCAGCAGGTCAGCGACGCGCTGGAGCCGTACGCGCGGACGATGGGCGTACGGCTGGCGACGGTGGTCGGCGGGCTGTCGATCAACCGGCAGCAGGCGCAGCTGCGGACCGGCGTCGAGGTGCTCGTTGCGACGCCGGGGCGGCTGACCGACCTGGTGTCCCGCCGGGACTGCGTCCTGAACCACGTGCGGATCACCGTGCTGGACGAGGCGGACCAGATGTGCGACCTGGGGTTCCTGCCGCAGGTCTCGGAGCTCCTGGGGCAGATCCCCACCGACGGGCAGCGGCTGCTGTTCTCGGCCACGCTCGACCGCGATGTCGACCAGCTGGTCAAGGACCACCTGCACGACCCGGTGCACGCGTCGGTCGACCGGGCCTCGGGCTCGGTCGCGACGATGGAACACCACGTGCTGAACATCCACGCCGCCGACAAGTACGCGACGGCCACCGAGATCGCCGCGCGCGACGGCCGGGTGCTGATGTTCCTCGACACCAAGGCCGGTGTCGACCAGTTCACCCGGCACCTGCGGGCCAGCGGCGTCCGCGCGTCCGCCCTGCACAGTGGCAAGTCGCAGCCCCAACGCACGCACACGCTCGGCCAGTTCAAGGACGGCGAGATCACCGTCCTGGTGGCCACGAACGTCGCCGCCCGGGGCATCCACATCGACGCCCTCGACCTCGTCGTCAACGTCGACCCGCCGGCCGACGCCAAGGACTACCTGCACCGCAGCGGGCGTACGGCACGCGCCGGCGAGTCCGGGAGCGTGGTCACCCTGGTCACTCCCAACCAGCGGCGCGACGTGAACCGGATGATGTCCGACGCCGGTATCCGCCCGATCATCACCCAGGTCCGCTCGGGCGAGGAGAAGCTGACCGCCATCACCGGCGCCAAACGCCCGCCGACCGAGACGAAGACCAGCACCGGCAACGCTCCCTTCCGCGGCATGGGCACCCGCCCGGGCCGCGCGGGGAAGGAGACCCGGAAGACCGCCGAGGCCCGCAAGGCGGCGGAGGCCCGCGCGGCGGCGAGAGTCCGCAAGAGCCGTTGACCCGTGGGGAGTTCGCTCCTACTGGACTAAGACTCCTCCCTTACTGGACTACGACTCCGCCGCGGAAGCGTCACGTGCGGCGGCAGCGTCGTGTGCGGCTGCATCGCCATCCGAAGTGGCCCGCCCGCGCAGTGTGACGAGCGCCAGCAGCGCCGAGCACAGTGCCGCCGTACCGCAGACCACGAAGCCGATCGAGTAGCCGTGGCCGAGGGCGTCCATGGCGAGCGGATGCAGGTCGGCGAGCTTCGGCGAGGCCTCCGAGGCACCGTTCACCGCGAGCGGACCGCCTTCTTCGAGTACGGCCGTGCCCGCGCCCTTCAGTGCCTGGGGCAGGGCGGAGTCGTGCAGCGAGTCGGAGAAACTGGTGGCCGCGCGGCTGAGGGCGACGGCGCCGATGACGGCCGGGCCGAGGGTGAAGCCGAAGTCGCGGAGCAGGTTGGTGGTGGCGCTCGCCATGCCGGCCAGGTGGGTCGGCACGGTGTTGACGGCCGTCGCCGTGATCGAGGTGACGGTGACCGAGAAGCCCAGGCCGACCAGACCGAGCGGCACGATCAGCGAGGTGAAGGCGGTGTCGGTGATCGGCAGCGTGGCCGCCAAGTAGTCGCCCGCCGCGATCAACAGCAGCCCCGAGCCCAGGAGTAGACCCGGTGCGACCGTGCGCAGCAGCCGTTCCGTCACCGGCAGCATCGCCAGCGTGATGCCGTTGAGCAGGACGAAGGCGAGGCCCGTCCGCATCGGGGCCTGGTCCTGCACCGGGCCGAGCCGGATGCTGACGGAGTAGGCGGTGCCCAGGAAGGCGAACATGCCCACCACGGCCACGACCGAGGCCACCGCAAAGGCACGGTTGCCGAACAGATCCAGGCGCAGGAGTGGGGACTTGGCGCGCTTCTCGGCCAGGACGAAGCCGGCGAGGAACACGGCCGCCAGGACGAAGGCGATGACGATCGAGGGCGAGGCCCAGCCGTCCGTAGGGCCCTGGATGATGGCGTAGAGGAGGGCGAACAGGCCCAGGCCGATGGTCACTTGGCCAGCTATGTCGAGTGAACGGCCCTCCGGCGCGCTGGAGTTGACCACGAACAGGGCGCTGACCGCGACGCTCGCCACGGCGACGGCGGTGACCACGACGAAGGACCAGCGCCACGAACCGTAGGTGGCGGTGACGCCGCCGAGCAGCGGGGCGAGGAATCCGCCGGTGGAGAGCAGGGCCGCCCACATCGCGATGACCCGGGCGCGCTGTGCGGGTGAGGTGGTGCCGGCGGCCAGGATGGCCAGCGAGGTCGGGAACAGGGCGGCGGCGCCGAGGCCCGCCAGCGCCTGCCCGGCCCAGAGCTGGTGGACGCCGGAGGCGGTGGCGCTGGTCAACTCGCCGACCGCCAGCAGCGCGGCGCCGCCGACCAGCAGCCGCTTGCGGCCGAAGAGGTCGCCGAGCAGGCCGAAGGTCAGCTCCAGGACGGCGACCGGGAGCAGGAACGCGTCGGAGATCCAGGTGAGTTGGGAGCCCACCGGGTGCAGGTCGGACTGGAACAGCCCGTTCAGCGTGGCCGGTATCGCCAGGCCGATCTGGGCCAGACAGACGGCGAGAAGACCGGCGACCAGGGTGCCGGTCGTGAGGCCGGGGCCGGTGGCTGTTCTGGTGGAGGGTTCGGTCGTCATTGACACGGAGGGCTCCTGGGACGCGCGGGCTGGGGACGGGGAGAGGGCCGGTGGAATTGGGGCGAGAAACGGTTCGGGATCAGCGGGTGCCGGTCAGGCGGCTCGGCCGGTAGTCGGTGAAGGCGGCGCCGTCGAGGCCCAACTCGTCGGCGCTGCGCTGGAGTTGAGCGGCGGTGGCGGAGTCGCCCCAGTGCCGGGTGTCCAACCGGTGTTCCACGGCGTGCAGACCGGCGACCACTTCGGCGGTGGTGAAGTTGCAGTGGCTCTGGCGGGCCACGTAGGCCTGCCGCAGTAGTCGAGAGTCACCGGCCGCGCGCACCCGCCCGGCGAACGCCGACTCCTGTTCCACAGGCACCAGTTGGTCGGCGGTGGTGTGGAGGTCCAGGAGCGGAACGGCCAGTGCCTGTCCGGCAGTTGAGGTTCGCTCCAGACGGGCTACGGCGGCCGGGTCGGCGGTGATGTCCGCGCCCCGGGTGAGCAGGTTCAGGTCGGTACGGAGGTTGAGGCCCGCGTCGCGGTAGAGCGCCTCGACCTGCTTGACGTGGGCGGACTTGTGCAGCAGCCCGGCGTAGTCGACGCCCTTGTTCCAGGACGTGTTGCCGCCGGCCGACTGCTCCACCGACCAGCGTGCCGGGATGATGAAACTGAGCAGGCCCTGCGCCAGCCATGCGTACTGCTGCTGCTCCTGGGCCGCGAAGTCGCCGCGGGCGGGCGGGAGTTGGCCCGGGGCCCAGTCGGCCAGATTGAGGTAGGCGGCGGCCAGGGCGATCCGGGCCCGGCCCGCCGGAGTCAGCTGCGCCGTCTGCACGGCCGTCGTGAGCCGGGCAGCGAGAGCCGCGCCGTCGGCCTGGTTGTCGAGGTTCACCAGGGTATCGGCGTCGGCGGGGTCGAAGAACGTGGCCAGGGTGTACTCGGCGTCCAACTGGTAGTTGCCCAGATCGACACCGCCCGCGACCAGGCCGCACAGGCCGAGCGCGCCGTCGACGCGGCCGGCGCCGTCGCGGGCGATCTGCGCGTTGACGAGGCCGCCCATGGACTGACCCACCGAGATGACCCGGGTGGGTGTGCCGACCTGCCGACGGAAGGCGGTGAGCGCGGCGAACTGGTCCCGCTCGGCCGAATCGAGCGCCCACATCGAGCCGTTCGGGTCGTAGGAGGAGCCGACGAGGGCGTAACCGGCGTTCAGCAGGGCCTGGCTCGCGGCGGGGGACGGGGCGTCGGCGGCGGTGGTCGGGCCGTAGCCGTGGCTGAACAGCAGCAGGGTGCCGTTCCACTGCTCGGGTGTGTCCGCGATCCAGGTCGCGCCGTCGGTCAGTGTGCCGGTGTAGTGGCCGGCGGTGGTGGCGTGGGCGCCGGCCGCAGGGCCGATCAGGGCGGTCGCGAGGGCGGTCGCGCAGGCGGCGGCGAGGGTCGAGAGACGAGGTCGGGACATGGCGGCGGCTCCGCGAGTCGAATGGGGACCGAGTGGGGGAGCGTGCTGGACGTGCGAGTCGGAGGTGCGTGCCGGGCGGGCGATCTGGTCGTGCGAGTTGGAAGAGCGGTGCGAATGTAGGGCTCTTTTTTCATGGCCGTCAAGAGAGTGACCAATATTGAGGCAGACGGGTCCGCGCGGGGACGTGCGGAGTCCGTGTGGGGACGTGCGAGGGCCTGGCGCGGACGCGAGCGGGTCCGTGCCGGTGGATCAGTCCAGCGTCAGGGTGTCCAGCAGACGTGCGGCCGCGCGCGCCGCCGGGCGCTCCCAGCGGCTGGCCAGGCCGCGGAACACGGTCTCCGCCTGCGCGGCGGGCCAGTCTCCGGGGAGGTGCTCGGCGGGCAGATGCGGGTCCCGTCGTACGAGATCCAACCAGTCGGTGTGCAGCAGGAGTTGACCCGCGAGGTCGTCGCCGGAGGTCGCCGCGGGCAGGGGGTCGGTGCGGTCCCAGCGGTCCAGGAACGCGCGGTACCGGGCGCCGATGGCCGGCACGTCGAAGGCCTGCTCCAGCACCTCGCGGACGTCGGTCGGCGACTCCACCTCCGCGCGGAACACCCGCAGATACGGCTCCAGGCCGAGCCCGGCCACCATCTCGCGGACGTCGACCGGCGCCGGCGCCACCCACAGGCCGTTCTGCAGCAGGCCGAAGCCCGCCCAGATCAGACGGGAGCGCAGGTCGTGCCGTTCACGGCTCCACGCCTCGGGCAGCGAGAAGCCCACCATCGTCCAACGTCCGTCCCAGTTCCGGTTCACCGCGCCGGTCTGCCAGATACGGTCCTTGCCGTCCGTCAGCACCTGCACGGCGTGCGGCGTCAGTGCGAAGTACGTCTTCCGGCCCTGGCGGCGGCGCTCCAGCAGATCGCGTTTGACCATCCGGTTCAGGGTGGTCCGTACCGCTTCCTCGGTGCTCCCCACTCGCCCGAGAGCGGTGATCACACTGCCCGACGACACAGCGACCGGCCGCCCCAGCACGTGAACGCCGAAGAAGGTCAGCATCAGGGACTGGGTGCGCGGCTCGGGCCCGCTCTCGGCGGCGGTTCCGGGGGCGACGTCAACACTGGTCACGGGCACAGCGTAGGCCCGGGGCGGGCGTGAGGAGCCGCTGTTCCGTGAACTGTGTCGTTTCTTTAACGGCAATCTGTGATTAGCCGAAGGTTGGGGACGGGGAAGCAACCGAGTCAGAAGGCGAACGCCTCGGTCAGGCGCAGGCTGTAGCCGTCCTCTTCCATCAGGACGACCGTGACGCCGAACGGGGACGGATGGTCCAGTTCGAGGGGAGTGAAGGCGTAGTCGACCGCGGCCTGGACGGGAGGCAGCAGCTTGCCGTCGGGCTGGGGAGCCGGGGACGGCTGCCAGCGCGGTTCGGCCGAGGCCGGGTCCTCGGTGTACGGGAACTGGTGGAGCGTGTGGCCGTCCTTCGTGGCGTGCACCATGTTGAGGCAAGGGGACGGGTCGTCGGCGGGGAGTTCGCAGGTGGTGGCCACGTCCTGGGTCTCCCAGGCGAGCACGATCTCGTCCGCGTTCGCCGCCGCGGCGATGTTCGACAGCGACGCGATCGCCGTGAGCGCGTCCTCGCCGGACTTGACCGGGCGCAGCCAGATCAGGCCGACCAACTCGCCGCGCACCAGCGGCATGATGACCGGGCGGGGCACGGCGCCCTCGCTGAGACCCGCGACGTACGCGTTCTTCATCGACTCCGTCAGCGCGTCGAACGTACGCGTGTCCATGAACTCCCCATCCGCAGCGGCTGTGTGGCGTTCATTCTGCCCCGGTCGCGGAGTGCGCGAGGTCGCTCCTGGGAGTGAAAGAAGACCCCGGCTGGACGGGGGAGACCAGCCGGGGCCGTACATGGTGGCGTGCGGAGGGCGGTCGCCTCTCGGCGAGGGGCTCCATGGGGCTTCAGCCGGACGATCGTCCCCATGGGCTATAGGTGAGGCCCGGGGACACTGTCCCCTCCGCAGCCACGTATACATGAACGGGCGACCCGGCCCAGTTGTTCCCGCTCATGTCCCTTCGGGGACTGTGAGCTGCGGAACACTCCATGCGGGACGCCTTCCCCCGCGCGGAACCCCCCTTACGCAGAGCCTCAGTTGAGGTACTCCGCGATCAGGGCCGCGAACTCGTCGGGCGTGGCGAGGCGGATACCGAGGGTCTCGGCCTTGGCTCGCTTCGATCCCGCGTTCTCGCCGGCCACGACCAGGGTGGTCTTCTTGGAGACGCTGGAGGAGGAACGGCCACCGGCGCGCTCGACGAGCTCGTTCATCTGGTTGCGGCTGAGTTTCTCCAGGGGGCCGGTCATCGCGCCGGTGACGACCACCGTCATCCCGGCCAGCGGCCCGTCGTCGGCCGTAGCCTCGGCTTCCGTACCGTCGGCAGCGGCGTCGTCCGTCACGGGCGCGGGCGGGGTCGCACCCGGCTCGGTCATGTTGACCCCGGCGGCGGCGAGCTTGTCGATCAGCGGGGCGAGTTCGACCAGTTCGGCGACGATCGAGGGGGCCTTCTCGGTGCCGATGCCGTCGACCCGCTGCATCGATTCCGCGTCGGCGGCACGGATCTCGTCCATGGTCGCGAAGTAGCGGGCGATACGGCGGGACATGGAGCGGCCGGTGCCGCGCACCCCGAGCGCGCACAACACCCGTGACAACGGCTGCCTTTTGGCCGTGTCGATCGCGGCGAGGAGGTTGTCGGTGCTGGTCTCGCCCATCCGCTCCAGGTCCAGGAGCTGCTCGCGGGTGAGGGCGAACAGGTCGGCGAGATCGGCGACCAGACCGGCGTCGACGAGCTGGACGACGCGGGTGTGGCCCAGGCCCTCGATGTCGAGCTGGTCGCGGCCCGTGGCGTAGGACAGGGCGGCGACCAGGTGGCAGTTGCGGCCCTGTTCGCAGCGCCAGCGCAGTTCGCTGGTGTCGATGCCGGAACCGCAGCGCGGGCACACCTCGGGGAACACGATGGGCTGTTCCTCGCCGGTGCGCAGATGCGCGACCGGGGCCTCGATGCGGGGGATCACGTCGCCCGCGCGGTGCACCATGACATGGTCGCCCAGGCGCAGATCGCGGCGAGTGATGTCGCCCGGGTTGTGGAGCGTGGCGTAGGTGATGGTGGCGCCGTCGATCTCGACCGGCTCCAGGACCGCGCGCGGGGCGATGATGCCGGTGCGGCCCACGTTCCACTCCACCTCCAGCAGCCGGGTGATCTTCTCCACGGCGGGCAGCTTGTAGGCGATCGCCCAGCGCGGGGCCCGCGTCCCCGACCCGGCGGCCCGCTGGTCGGCGGCCAGGTCGGCCTTGACGACGATCCCGTCGATCCCGAACGGCAGTTGGGCCCGCAGCGCGGCGATCTCCTGCACCCGGGCCAGCACCTCCTCGACAGTGTCCGTGGTGATGCCGGGCACGGCGGTGGTGGCCGTGGTGTTGAACCCGTAGGCCGCGGCCTGGGTCATCAGCTCGCTGTGCGCGAGCTCGGGCAGCCGTGCCGCGAGCTCGGCCTCGGTCTCCGGGAGGGGCAGCAGGCCGTAGCCGAAGAACGTCATCGGCACCGTGTAGGCGCGCTCCTTGGCGCGCAGGGTGCCCGCAGAGGCGCCGCGCGGGTTGGCGAAGGGCTGGCCGCCGTGTGCGGTGCGGACCTCGTTGCCGTGCTCGAACTGGGCGGTGGTCATGAGGACTTCGCCCCGCACCTCGACGGTGACCGGCTCGGCCAGCTCCTGCGGCAGGCCCTCGATGGTGCCGATCGCGTGGGAGACGTCCTCCCCGGCCGTGCCGTCGCCCCGGGTGATGAGCCGGGTCAGGCGTCCGCGCGTGTAGCGGGCGGCGATCGCCAGGCCGTCCAGCTTCGGCTCCACGCTGAACCGCGTGACCTCGTGGTCGATTCTTCGGGCCACCGACGCGGTCCAGGTGGTGAACTCCTCCGGAGAGAACACGTTGTCCAGGCTCAGCATCGCCACCGTGTGCGGGACATCGCCCTCGACCGCGCCGCCGGCCACCTTCCCGGTCGGGGAGTCGGGCAGCACCCGGTCGGGATTCTCGGCCTCCCACGCGGCGATACCGCGCACCAGCCGGTCGTAGGAGTCGTCGTCCAGCGCGGAGGTACCGGCGGCGTAATAGGCGGCCGACGCCTTCACCGCGTCCTCGACCGCCTGCGCGTAGGCGGCGGCATCCACGATCACAGCTGCAGGAGTTGTCATGACTCCCATCCTGCCTCCCACCACTGACAATGCCCCGGGCCGAACGCGGCGCGGCCTCCTCGCCCGCCCTCGGAGGGGTGGGCGAGGAGGCCTTCGTGCGGGTGCTCAGCCGAGCCCGCGGCTGTACCCCCAGGCGGTCGTGTTCAGGGTGTCCTCGAAACCGGTGAACGGCTCCTGCGGGGTGTACGAGTCGGTGGTGAAGTCGACGTCCACGTCGTCCGCCGTACCGCCGATCCCGTCCGCCCCGATGCCGAGCATCTGGGCGATGTTGCCGCCCTGGTCCATCAGGTTCGCGGTGTCGTCGAACTGGTCGGTGTGCCAGTTGCCCGAGTAGTGCCCGATCTCGTGCGTGATGATGTTGCCGAGCCCCCGGCCGATGAAGCCGATCTTGTCGCTCTGCGGTCCCAGGTACGAGTTGAGTGAGTTCGGGTTCGGCGCCGCCGCGCTCAGCAGGTCGAGCAGGACGAGCGCGGTGTCCTCGTGGCCGTAGTTGCCGGGGTCGATCGAGGACGAGATGCCGATGGTCGGGATGCCGGACTCGGCGATGGTGCCGCCGACGACGACTCTGCTGACGTCGGGCCGGCCGAACGAGTCAGGATTGTCACGGCTGTTGAGGACTCTGACGGCGAAGTGCGGGTCGGTGCCCTTCTTGGCCAGGTCGGTGGCGATGTTCTCCTTCACCGAGGCTACGACGGCGTCGATGACCTTGTTCTCGTCGGCTGGGCCGAGCCCCCAGCCGGGCAGGAACGCCGACAGCGGTGACAGGTCGTGCTGCGCCCCGCCGGAGCCGAAGATCGACGTGTTGACACGAGCGCCGTCGAAGTCGAGGAACAGCGTCTGGACCGTGCCCTTGCGCTCCACTTCGGTGCCCGGCCGGTAGGCCTCCAGCTCGGCACGGTAGGCGCCGACGCCGTTGCTCACGGCCAGGTAGTACCGGCCGGCGCGTGGCGCCACGAGGTCGACCGTGGCGTTGCCCCCGCCGGGCAGCGGCGACGCCGAGGCGTAACTCCCGCTCGCGTCAAGGGTGGAGCCCATCAGCTCCGTGCCGACGGCGTCGTAGAAGGACAGGTGGTGTCCGCTGCCGGTGACCGTGGCCCCGACGACGTCACCGGCCTTCAGATCGACGCCGTAGACGTCCTGGTCCCCGCCCTGCTGGGTGGAGAGCTTGAGGCTGTACGCGCCCTCGGAGCCCGCACCGGTGCCACTGGCGGGGTCGTTCGGGTCGGTGGGCGAGCCGATGTTCGGGCCGGACCCGGCCACCATCAGGTAGTAGTCCCCGGTGGTGGGCAGCGCCAGGCTCACGGAAACGTTTCCACTCGACGGGTCGTCGGCCCAGAACACCGTGCCGCCGTTCGCGTCGTAGAGCCGCGCGATCGCGTTGAAGTCGCCCTGGGCGCCCACGTCGATGGTGAGGGGCACACCGCTCGGCACTCCGGAGACCTTGTAGAAGTCGAAGTCCCCGTGACCGTCACCGGCGCTGCCGTGCGGTCCGTCGCCGATGACGCCGGTCGTCCTGACGGCCTGCCGTGCGCCGGACACGCCGGTGTCGAAGGCCAGCGGGATGGACCCGTTGTCCTCCGAACCGGCAGGCAGCGTAGGGATGTTGGGGTCGTCGGCGAGATCCCCGGCGATGCCGACCGCGGAGTTCTGCCGGGCGCCGGTGCCGAAACCGGCGATGCGTTCGGCAGTCGGCACGGTGTCGTTGGCGCCGAGGGTGCCGACGGCTTCCTTCTCGGTGTACGGCGTCGCGGCGGCGAGTCCGGCCAAGTTCCGCTGTGCGGCCCGGAGTTTGCCGCGGGCCCCTCGATCCACGTCGGCCTGAAGGAAGTTGACCTTCCCCCGGGCCTCGGCCGGCAGTAGGGCCAGCGACGGATCGAAGTTCAGCCCGCCCGGGCTTGCCGCGCCTCTCTGCGCCAACTGGAGCCCGTCGGTGATCTGTTGGGCGATCCGGTCGGGTCGGTTCTGTTCGGTGCGCTGATCCGCGTGTGCCGGTGATCCGGCTACGGACAGGGCCGTGCTGAGTAGTGTGACGGTCAGGACGCTGACTAAGCGGTGGCGGTGAGCGCGTGCGCGCATACGGTCTCCCCTCCGCGGGACCGCGCTCGGCGGCCCGGCGGTCCTGTGTGAGCGCTCTGGTCAGGAGCGCTCTGGGCGGGGCCTGATCGGATGGGGTGCCGGTGTTGACGCCGGTGCCGGTGCCGGTGTGACGGCGGCGCCCATGATCAGGCCGTCCGGCAATGTGGTCTAGTCCAGCAGGCAGGCATGGGCATGTCAATAGGTCCTTGTGGGGGCCTGTAGAGCCTCGCGCTCCGGTCGTAGAGCCATGCTTCGGTGTTCGGTGGGGCGGGCTCCGGCCTCGGGGATCGCGCCCACCGCCTCACACGGCGGGGCGACCTTCCGTAGCCCCGACGGGAAACCGTTCGCCGCCCCTGTCAGTCCTCCGGCTCGGAAGCGCGTTGCAGATCGGCCCGTCCCTCGGCGGCCCGGATGAACCGGGTCATCCCGAACTGGCTTGTTCCGGGGGCGTCTTGGGGGTTGCCGGCCGCGGATTCCGTGGAGCGGGACGTGGTCGGCAGAACGTAGGGACGGCGGAGCACCTCGTCCAGGATGATCACGGTCTCGGTCGCGCGGACCGCCGGGATGGTGGACAGCCGGTCGGTGACCAGGCGGTGGACGGCGGTGACGTCGGCCACCCGGATCTGGATCATGGCGTCGTGCTCGCCGGTGGTGACGGCGCAGTACTCCACCTCCGGCATCTGGGCGAGCGCCGTGCGGAACTGCTTCCACAGCTCCTGGCGGACCGTGACGAAGATCAGGGCGCAGATCTCCAGACCGACCCGGTTGTGATCGACGCGAGCACTGAAGCCGTTGATCACGCCGTCGGCGCGGAGCGCTTCGAGACGGGCGTAGGCGTTCGCGCGGGAGACGCCGACACGTTCCGCGAGCGCCGCGACGGAGATGCGGCCCTGGGTGCGCAGCACGTCGAGAATCTTGAAATGCACCGAATCCAGGGCAAGACCGATGCCGATCCGTCCAGAGCGGCGCTCGCCCGAGGTCTCCGGGGTCGACAGATCTTCCATGTTCGCGCCCATCCGTTGCATTTCGTCTCGCGTTGGTCCAGTGCACCGAGAGTCCTGGTTAGTTTCAGCCAACCCTAACGGCGAATCGTCCAGGTCCCCTCTCGGCATCCGCCCACACCCGTACGGCCTTCTTCCGCTCCGCCACGCTCCGCCCTGCTCACGGAGGCACGCATGCCCAGATTCACTGCCGGGTCGTACCCGGTGGCACTCCCTCTCGTCGCGGTCGCGGCGCTCGCCCTGAGCGCCTGCTCCGGCGGTACGAGCGCCTCCGGATCCTCGGCCGGCAAGACCCTGGTCGTCGACACGTCGTTCAACCTGAAGACCGCCGACCCGGGCCGTGAGTTCGAGCCGACCGGGCAGATCGTGGACAAGGCGCTGTACGAGACGCTGCTCTCCTTCAAGGGCTCCGACGTCACCAAGCCGGTGCCGGGCCTCGCCTCCTCGTACGAGCAGTCCGCGGACGGCAAGACGCTTACCCTGCACCTGCGCGCGGGCGCGAAGTTCGCGGACGGCAGCGCGGTCACCGCCGACGATGTCGTCTTCTCGCTGAACCGGGTGATCGCGCTCAAGGGCAACCCGTCGTTCCTGCTCGACGGCGTCACGGTCACCAAGACGGACGCCTCCACCGTCACCCTGACCTCGAAGAAGGCGAACCCGGCGCTGCCCTTCATCCTCCCCAACCCCGCGCTCGGCATCCTCAGCGCGAAGACGGTCCAGGCCCACGGCGGCTCGGCGACCTCGACGGACGGGGCGGAGAAGTACCTCAACACCGCGTCGGCCGGCTCCGGCCCGTACACGCTCACCTCGTTCAACACGAACACCCAGGTCGTCCTGACCAAGAACCCCAAGTACACCGGCTCGGACAAGCCGACCTACGACAAGATCGTCCTGCGCAACGTCCAGGCCCCCACCCAGAAGCTGAACGTCCAGCGCGGCGACAGTCAGATCGCCCTCGACCTCACCTCCGATCAGGTCAGCGGCCTCGGCGGCGGACTCAAGGTGGACAGCGGGGCGTCGTCGGACGTGATCTTCCTGCTGCTCAACCGGAACACCAAGGTCAGCAGTACGACGGCCAACGCGAAGTTCGCGGAGGCGGTGCGCAAGGGCATCGACTACAAGAGCCTGCTGTCACTCGCCGGTACCGGCTCCGTCCAGCCCGCCGGGATCATCCCGTCGACCTTCCTCGGCGCGCTGCCCGCCTCCGAGGCCACCGGCCGCGACCTCGCCGGAGCGAAGGCCGCGCTCCAGGCGAGCGGTATCGCCAAGCCGTCTGTCACCCTCGGCTACGCCAGTGACCTGACTGTCGACGGACTGTCCCTCCAGACGCTCGCCGAACGGGTCCAGGCCCAGCTGAAGGAGGTCGGCATCACCGTCACGCTCGCCCCCGCGCCGACCACCACCGAACTCGACAACTACCGCAACGGCAAAGAGCAGTTGGGCCTCTGGTACTGGGGCCCGGACTACCCGGACCCCAGCGACTACCTGACCTTCCTGCCCGGCAATCTCGTCGGTCTGCGCGCGGGCTGGAAGGCCGGCGCCGACCCCACCCTCACCGCGCTCGGCGACAAGGCGGCGACGACGATCGGCGACGACACCCGCAAGACGCTGTACGAGCAGATCCAGACGAAGATGAACACCGACGGCCCGTTCATCCCGCTGATGCAGCCCAGCCGGAACACCGTCTCCGCCGCGTCCGTGACCGGCGTCGCCTACAACCCCGTATGGACGATCGATGTCGCCGCGCTGGGCACCAAGTAAGGGAACGGGCGGGAAGGGCGCGGGCGTTGAGGGCGGCGAGGGTGCGGGCAGCGGCGACGGCGACCGTCTCGTCACCGCCCGCCCCCTCCCCGGCCGCCGTCGTCTCCTCGCCCGTCACCCCCTCGCCCGTTTCCTCCTCCGCCGTACCGCCACCGCGATCCTGCTCGCCCTCGGCGTGACCCTGGTGACGTTCGTCCTCACCAACCTGGTCCCGGGCGACCCGGCGGCGGCGAACCTCGGTCAGCGGGCGATCGGCGACCCGGCGATCGTCGCCCAGTTCCGCCACCACTACGGCCTCGACAAGCCGCTGCCGGTCCAGTACGTCACCTACCTCGGCAACCTCCTCCACGGCGACCTCGGCGAGTCCCAGCAGAGCCACCAGTCGGTCCTCACCGACCTGTCCACGGCCGTCCCCGCCACCTTGGAACTCGCCGGCGCCGCGATCGTGGTCTCCCTGATCGTGGGCGTGGCGTTCGGCGTCGTGGCGGCGCTGCACCGGGACCGCCTCACCGACCAACTTCTGCGCGTCGTCAGCCTGTTGGGCGTCTCGGTACCCACCTTCTGGCTGGCACTGCTCGCCTTCTACATCTTCTTCTACCGCCTCGGCTGGGCCCCGGGCAGTGGCCGCCTCGACCCCGGCATGACTGCCCCGCCCCACGTCACGGGCCTGTACACGGTCGACGCGGCACTCGCCGGCCAGTGGCCGGTGTTCTGGAGCGCGGTGGGCCATCTCGCCCTCCCCGCACTGGTGTTGACGGCCTACACGGTCGGACTCCTCACCCGCTTCACCCGCTCCGCCGTCCTGGAGGTCCTCAACCAGGACTACGTCCGCGCGGCCCGAGCCAAGGGCCTGCCCGCCCGCACGGTCCTCTTCCAGTACGTCCTCCGGGCAGCCCTCGTCCCCGTCATCACGGTCGCCGGACTGGCCTTCGGCGCCCTCCTCTCGGGCACCGTCCTGGTCGAGTCGATCTTCGCCTGGCCAGGCCTCGGCGCCTACGCCTACCGCAGCGCGACCACCCTCGACCTCCCGGCGGTCATGGGCGTCGGCCTGGTCGTCGGCCTCGTCTACCTGACCGTCAACCTCGCCGTGGATGTCCTGTACGGCGTGATCGACCCGAGGGTGAGGGTCCAGTGAAGTTCAGTCTCCTACGACGGCTGCCGCCCGCCTGGCGTAGACCGCTCGCGGTGACGGGCGGTCTGGTCGCGCTGATCTGGCTGGTGATCGTGGTCGCCGCCCCGCTGCTCGCCCCGCACGACCCCCTCGCCCAGAACCTGCCCCGGCTGACCGGCCCCGGCGCCGGACACTGGTTCGGCACCGACGAGTTGGGCCGGGATGTGCTCAGCCGGGTGCTGTACGGCGCCCGGGTCTCCATCCCGCTGGCGCTCCTGCTGGTGGCCATGTCGCTGCTGGTCGGCGGGGTGCTCGGGGCCTGCGCCGGGTTCTTCGGACGCTGGGTGGACGAGACCGTGATGCGGATCGCGGACCTGGTGTTCGCCTTCCCGACCGTCATCCTGGCGATGGTGGTCGCCGCCGCGCTCGGCGCCAGTCTGCAGAACGCGGTACTGGCCGTCCTGGTCGTGTCCTGGCCGTCGTACGCCCGCGTCACCCGGGGTCTGGTGATGGGCCTCAGGAACCGTGAATTCGTGCTCAGCGGACGGCTGTTGGGCTTCTCCGCCTGGCGGTCGCTGCGCGTGGACATCCTGCCCAACGTCCTCGGGCCGCTGCTCGTCCTGGCCACCCTCGACATCGGCACCGCGACGCTGCTGCTGTCCGGGCTGTCCTTCCTCGGGCTCGGTGCCAAGCCGCCGACCGCCGAGTGGGGCGCGATGGTGGCGGACGGTACGCAGCAGTTCGACAAGTGGTGGATCGGGGTCTTCCCGGGCCTGGCCATCCTCACCGTCGTCCTCGCCTTCAACTTCCTCGGCGACACCCTCCGGGACGCCCTCGACCCGGGCACCGCCCGCACGATCGGCGCGGAGAAGGAGCGTGTGGGATGACCGACGGCGACACCGTGGACGTACTGAGGATCAGCGGCCTCACCCTCGACCTGGGCGGCGCCCGCATCCTCGGCGGCGTTGACCTCGCGCTCCAGCCCGGCCGTATCCACGGGCTCGCGGGGGAGAGCGGTTCGGGCAAGACCATGACCGGTCTCGCCACCCTCGGCCTGCTGCCGCCGGGCGCCCGTACCGGCGGCCGGATCGAGCTGGAGGGCACCGACCTGCTGGCCCTGACGCCCCGTCAACTCGCGGTGCTGCGTGGGCGATCGGTGAGCATGGTGTTCCAGGACCCGTCCACCAGCCTGCACCCCATGCTCAGCATCGGACACCAGCTCACCGACCATCTGCGCCACCACCTGAAGCTGAACCGGAAGGCGGCCAAGGAAAGGGCGGTCGATCTGCTGACGCAGGTCCGCATCCCCAACCCCCGTGAGGCGCTGGGCCGTTACCCGCACCAGTTCTCCGGCGGCATGCGCCAGCGCGTCGCCATCGCCATCGCGCTGGCCTGCGAACCGAAGGTCCTGATCGCCGACGAACCGACCACCGCCCTCGACGTGACCGTCCAGGCAGGTGTGTTGCGGCTGCTGCGCGGCCTCTGTGACGACCTCGGTCTCGCCGTCCTCCTCGTCACCCACGACCTGGGCGTGATGTCCGCGATCGCCGACGAGGTGAGCGTGATGCGCCACGGCCTGGTCGTCGAGACGGGTCCACGGGGCCGGGTCCTCACCGAGCCGCAGCACGAGTACACCCGTCAGCTCCTGGACGCGCTCCCCGGAAGGAGCACCGTATGACCCCCGACCCGACGGCCCCCCTCCTCTCGGTCGACGACCTCGTCGTCCAGTACCACCGGCCGGGCGCACCGCCCACCCGCGCCGTCGCCGGGGTCAGCCTCCAGGTACGGGCCGGCGAAGTCGTGGGCCTGGTGGGCGAGTCGGGCTGCGGCAAGTCCACGCTGGCCCGCGCGGTCTGCGGCCTCACCGCACCGGCGGAGGGCCGGATCACCTATGACGGCACGCCGGTACGGCCGTTGCGGGTGCGCCGCCGCGAACTCGCCCTGACCGGCATCCAGATGGTCTTCCAGGATCCGTACGGCTCCCTCAACCCCCGGCGCCGGGTGGGTTCGCAGATCGCCGACGGCATCCGTACGGCGGCCGGGCGAGGCGAGTCGGCGGCCGAACTCACCACCCCGGAGGACCTGTTGACCCGGGTCGGGCTGCCGGCGAGTGCCGCCGAGCGCTATCCGCAGGAGTTCTCCGGCGGCCAACGCCAGCGCATCGCCATCGCCCGCGCACTCGGCGCCCGCCCCCGTCTCCTCGTCGGCGACGAACCGATCTCCGCGCTCGACGCCTCCGCGCAGCTCCAAGTGGCCACGCTGATGCGGTCGTTGGCCGTCGAGTCGGGCGCCGGGCTGCTGTTCATCAG
>Ga0307517_10003484_pt1 | contig 24437 bp, 27 predicted proteins | sample 23_EM_MG_FD_194515 | JGI IMG/M metagenome (GOLD analysis project Ga0307517, IMG submission 194515) | Populus trichocarpa ectomycorrhiza microbial communities from riparian zone in the Pacific Northwest, United States - 23_EM | ecosystem: Host-associated > Plants > Roots > Unclassified | place... | reverse complement strand
CACCCCGAGCAGCAGCCATCCCACGCGCACCCAGGCTTATTTCCAAAGCACGCTACTCCAATTTCGCCGGTTCAAGCCCAAACCCGTCGGGTTAAAGCTCAGGGTCTCGAAAGCTCGCGCAGGATTGTTGACGTGGAGAGAATGGAAGTTCAGGGTACGTGTTCCCCATAGGGCAATGCGTTATCAACACAATGAACTGTCCAGGCACCCCAATTCCAGTGGTAGACTTACTTGACATACAGAAACCTCATCCAGCCCATTCAAATCGGCCGGATGGCTGCAAGCATTAACACCGTTGAATCTACGATGGAAGGTTCGGCGTTCACTATACCACCCGGCGCGGGGCATTGTTCCCCCGTGTTACCACGCACCAACCGGGTATAAAGCCAGGGTCAGACGGACGAAACAGACGACCCCCTGCCTGCCGAAACAACTGTTGATATGATCAACGAGGAGGCCCTGCTTGCGACGTCGCTTTGTGCCGCTGCATCGCTGGCCCTGATCTGGAAATGGCAAAAGAATAGGAGCAGGCCGCCATATCCTCCGGGACCCAAGGAATATCCGCTCATCGGCAACATCTTGGACGTTTCGCAGGACATTCCAGTGTGGCAAGCATTCATTAATTTGGCCCAGAAATCTGGCAAGTGTCCACTCTTATTTTTGCCGGAAACCGTCCAACTAAAACTCTATCGATCCAAGATACGGACGTGCTATATCTCAGGCTGCTGACAAAGGACTTCGTGGTTCTGAACAGCACCGAAGCTATCAAAGATCTGTCGGAGAAGCGGTCCAATATTTACTCCGATCGAGTGAGCTCCCTTACGAAGCTTACAAGATAATGTTCACTGATGCGTGCGATGGGGGACCAGCCACACATCCCGATGCTTGAGCTGTAAGCTGTTTGCACCATCAAAGTTTATTCCCTCTCTGATAACCAACCTCAAGCATGGATGTGTACTCGTGGGATTTCAACATGTTGGATTACGGAAGCCAATTGAGAAGATGTCGTAGGCTCTTTCACGAGTTCCTGAACGTGAATGCGGTGTCGAGGTTTGACAATTATCTGAACAAACATACTTGCCGCTTTCTCTCTCGTCTCGCCCAAACCCCCGACGATTTCCTGGGTCACATTCAATTGTCCGTTCTTCTATGTTGTGTCGTCGTCGCACGTTCCACACTTACTTTCGATCTCTAGTGTCACTGGGGCTCTTATCATGGAAATAACCTACGGTATGGAAATAAAATCCCACGAAGACAAGTTCTTGCAAGCCGCGGAACGGGCGCTGGAACACCTCGAAAGTGCCATGATACCTGGCGGGTTTCTCGTTGATACATTCCCAATATGTTTGTCCCCGGATCCCCGAATTCCTGTAATATCCGGCTGATAATCCGGTCTCAAGTGAGGCACGTCCCAGACTGGTTCCCTGGGACCGGGTTCAAACAATTCGCCAAGGTTGGTCGAGAGCTGTTTAATGTCGCCGTCGATGGTCCATTAGATCACGTGAAGGAGACTTTGAAGGTCTGTCGGTGGCATATACATACATCTCGGTTCCGGGACTGAAGAATGGCAAGGTCAATGGGACCAATGTCTCCGTTGCCGCCTCGTGTTTCGATCGTGTGGCAGAACTTACGGATCAAGGATTCGATGAGAATGTAATCCGATTGGTGACCGCGACAACGTATATAGGTGAGACAGTTTGTCGGAGATATACTAGAGAGTGCTCACCCACGACATTGGAATAGCCGCGTCTGGTACCGTAAGGATTCTGTCCTTCCAACGTCCGTATCCAAGCTGATTTGTGGATAACGGCAGACCCACGCAGTCCTGCGAACCTTCTTCCTTGCAGCAGCTTTACACCCTCACGTTGTGAGAAAGGCGCAAGAGGAGTTGGACAGGATTGTGGGATGCGAACGCTTACCCCAACTCTCGGATCAGGAAGACCTGCCGTACATCTCTGCGCTGATCAAGGAATTGCTCCGGTGGGGTTGCCCGACTCCCATTGCAATCCCGAAACGTGCCGCAGAGGACGACGTATATAAGGGATATTTCATACCCGCGGGCGCTACGATCGTTGAAAATGTCTGGTAAGTGTTAACTTGTGCGGCGACTGTCGCAAGATGGTACGTAGGCCGTCCGCTTACCATGATGAATGTGTAGGGCGGTATGCCATGATGAAACTGTATACCCTGCACCGCACATGTACGATCCTGAACGGTTCTTGAAGGACGGGAAGTTGGATCGGTCCGTGAAGGATCCCGAGGATCGGATTTTCGGCACGGGCAGACGGTGCAGTCCTGCACAGGCTGTAGTTCTCGTCGCTCTCTGACGCCTATTGATAGGTTATGTCCCGGGCGACCGTTTGCCCTCCGGACCCAGTTCCTTAACATCGCTTGCACCCTCGCCGTGTTCGACATTGAGGCACCAGCTGGTGAGAAGTTGGATCCAAAGTTCCGCGAATCTCTCGTCCGGTTCGTTATACCTTTTGGTGTTTCGATTAAAGCAAGCTGAGGGGGCTTACTGATTTATTACGTGCCTGATGTCTCCGTAGGCAACCCCTTCCTTTCAAATGCGTGATCAAGCCTCGATCAGAGGCCAGAATGAAATTAGTTAGAGATGCGATGGCGGATTTGAACTAAAAGGAAGTGGTGGATTTCGTGATCGTTACATAAATGTTGACCTTTGTACTTTCAAGTGCTTGACGTATAGTTCTGGATTTGTATCACTACGGAAGACCCGCAGACGAACGATGGTAATAGTGGATGAGAACCTCCGGGTGCACCAGGGGAAGACAACGCGAAGAAGACACGCCACGGAGAAGCGCCTACAATCTAAAGGGTCCGTAACATGACGTCACAAGAAGCAAGAGGCAAATGAAGATGTCCGGACTCCGGATAAAGTCGCTTTACGGAAGTTGCGCGGGAGCCGACACTGCTCTACAATAAACCACAGAGGGGGTGGCAGCCTGGTGGATTAGATGGAGTAGCAATGGTCCTGATATCCGTGTCAACGGACGAAAACGGGGGAGATAGGAGCGCTCGGTGCAATCGGTGCAATCGAACTGTGACGCGTCGTACTCTCATCCCGGGCGGCAACCATCCCACGCATACGCAGGCTTGTCTCCAAAGTACGCTGCTTCAACCTCGCCAGTCCGAGCCCAAAACCGTCGAGTTAAAGCTCAGGGCTGCGAAAGCTTGCGCAGGGCTGTTGACGTGAAGAGAACGTAAGTTCAGGGTACGTGTTCCATGCAGGGCAACGTGTTATCAACGCAATGAATTGTTCAGATACCTCGATTCCTGCGGTAGACTTTTATGGCAGACCGCAACCTCATTTAGCCCATTCAACACGGCCGAGTGACTGCAAGCGTTAGCACTCCATTCAGTTTACGACGGAATGTTCGGTGTTCACTATTCCATCCGGCACGGGGTATTATTCCTCTGCGTTACCGCTCACCAACTAGGCATAAAGCTGGGGTCGGACGAACGAGACTGATGACTCCCCGTCTGCCGAACCTCCCCTCGCTCACCTCTCGACATGATCAACAAGGAGGCCCTGCTTGCGGCGTCGCTTTGTGCCGCTGCATCGCTGGCTCTAATCTGGAAATGGCAAAAAAATAGGAGGCCGCCATATCCTCCAGGGCCGAAGGGATATCCCCTCATCGGCAACATCTTGGACATCCCTCAGGACATTCCAGCGTGGAAGGCCTTCATCCCTTTAGCGCAGAAATTCGGTAAGTGTTCGCTCCACCTTCACCGAAGGCTATCCAACTAAGACACTACCGATCCAAGATACGGATGTGTTATATATCAAGCTACTGACAAAGGATTTCGTGGTCCTGAGCAGCACCGAGGCTATCACAGATCTTCCGGAGAAGCGGTCCAACATTTACTCCGATCGAGTGAGCTCCCTTGTGAAGCGTACCGGTTAGCGCTCACTGATGCATTGAGAGATCAGCCACACATGCCGATGCTTGAGCTGTAAGCTATCGACATCATCCAAGCTTCCTCCCTCGCTAACCCCAAACTTCAAGTATGGATGTGTGCTCGTGGGATTTCGCCGTGATGGGGTACGGAAGCCAATTGAAAAGATGTCGCAGGCTCTTTCATGAGTTCCTGAACGTGAATGCGGTGTCGAGGTTTGACAATTATCTGAACAAACATACATGCCGCTTTCTCTCTCGTCTCGCTGAAACCCCCGACGACTTCCTGGGTCACACTAAACTGTCGGTTCTCCTATGTTTGGTCGTCACCGCGTGTCCCACACTCACCTTCGATCCTTAGTGTCACCGGGGCTCTTATCATGGAAATGACCTACGGTATGGACATCAAGTCTCACGAAGACAAGTTCCTGCAAGCTGCCGAACGGGTAGTGGCGCTCATCGGAGAAACCTTAGAACCTGGGGCGTTCCTTGTTGATACATTCCCAATACGTTTGTCCCCGAATTCCTAATCCTCATGACACCCGACTGATAATCCGGCCTCAAGTGAGGCACATCCCAGACTGGTTCCCTAGGGCCGGGTTCAAACAATTCGCCAAGTTCGGTCGAGAGTTGTCCAATGCCGCCGCCAACGGCCCACTCGATTACGTGAAGGAGTCTTTGAAGGTCTGTCGATGGCCTATACATAGCATCTCATTTCTGGGACTGAAGAATGGCAAGGTCAATGGGACCAATGTCTCCATTGCCGCCTCGTGTTTCGACCGTGTGGAAGAACTGGTGGACCAAGGATTTGACGAGAGTGTGGTCCGTTCAGTGACCGCGTCAACGTACGTAGGTGAGACAGTTTGTCGGAGATACACTCGGGAGCGCTCACTCACGATGTTACAATAGCTGCGGCTGATACCGTAAGGATTCGGTCTTTCGGACACCTGTATCTAAGCTCATTCGTGAATAACGACAGACCCACACAGTCCTGCGAACCTTCTTCCTTGTCGCAGCTCTACACCCTCACGTCGTCAGAAAGGCGCAAGAGGAGCTGGACAGGATCGTAGGATGCGAACGTTTACCACAGATCTCGGATCGGGAAGATTTACCCTACATCTCTGCGATGATCAAGGAATTGCTCCGGTGGGGTTGCCCGGCCCCGATTGGAGTCCCGAAACGTGCCGCGGAGGACAACGTATATAGGGGGTACTTCATACCTGCCGGTGCTACAATCATTGAGAATGTCTGGCAAGTGTTATGTCTTATGTGGCGACTGCCGCAAAACAGTACGTGGGTCATCTGCTTACCATGTTGAACGTGTAGGGCAATATGCTATGATGAGAGCGTATACCCTGCGCCGCACACGTACGATCCTGAGCGGTTCTTGAAGGACGGGAAGTTGGATCATTCTGTGAAGGATCCCGAGGATCGCATTTTTGGAACGGGCAGACGGTACTACGACCCCTCACAGGCTACAGTTGTTATCGTTCTCTGACGCCTGTTGACAGAATATGTCCCGGGAGGTGGTTTGCTCTTCGGACCGTGTTCCTTAATATCGCTTGCACCCTAGCCGTGTTTGACATCGAGGCACCAGCTGGTGAGAAGCTGGAACCCAAGTTCTACGAATCTCCCATCCGGTTCGTCGAGTCTTTTGATGTTTCGATTAAAGCGAGCTGAGGGGATTTACTGATTTGTTGCGTGTCTGTTGTCCCCGTAGACATATCCTTCCATTCAAATGTGCGATCAAGCCTCGATCAGAGGCCAGAATGAAATTAGTTAGAGATGCGATGGCGGGTTTGGACTAAAAGGAAGCGGCGGATGTCATGATTGTTCAATGTTAACCCTTGTACTTGACTTGTGGTTATCTGTACCACTACGGAAAACTCGCAAACACACGGTGGCAGCAATGCATAAGAGCCTCTGGGCGCATCGGGGGAGGACAGCTCGAAGAAGACACGACGCGGAAAAGCACCCACATGTCAAATAGTCCGCAACACAAAGTTACAAGCAAGAGGCGAATGAGGATGCCAAGACTCCGGATAGTCTCTTCGTAGAAATTTCACTGGAGCCGGTACTGCTCTACAATAAACTACAAAAAGGGTAACGGCCTAGTGGATTGAATTCAATGGCAAGGGTCCTGATCTCCAGGTCAGTGGGTGAAAAACGGAGGGTCAAAGATCGGGAGACTTGCAATCTTTTTTTTTTGAATCGGCATTACATTTATTACTCGCTAGAGCTATGTACGCCGCAAGACGACAAGACGCGAGGGGTCTATCAAGGCACTGACGAGGAAAACGGAAGGCCCCAAATTTCGGCTTTTGGGATGGTGATGGTGGGAAGAAAAGATGGGTCGGCGCGTTTACAATTGAAGTGCGACGCGCCGCACTCTCCTTCCGAGCAGCAACCGTCCGACGCGTAGGTAGGGTTGTTTCCAAAGCACACGTTTTTTGCCGGTTTGAGCGCCAGGATACACGTCGGTTTTCTACAATACATGACATACCATTCAGCCTACGATGGAACGTTCTGCGTTCACTATTCCACCCGACGCGGGGTGTTATTCCTCGGCGTTACCGATAACCAACTGAGTTAGTCTAGAATCAAGCCGGTGGGGAGGACATCAAAGAATATCCTCTGGACTCCAGTCGTCGTCTGACTGACGGGGTAGTGCCGAGCGGAGTTGAATTTTTGTGATCGGTTATCAGAGGATCTGCCAGTACCCAGATTTTTGTCGGGGTCTGGACAGTGACGTTACCTTCTCTATACAAAGTACAACGGACGTTCTGGCACCACCCCTGCACCGCGCGGGTAGTTTTAAAACTCAGAACGGATTGTTCCGAGATTACAACTGAGTATACAGCTGGGGTCGGACGAACGAGACTGATGACTCCCCGTCTGCCGAACCTCCCCTCGCTCACCTCTCGACATGATCAACAAGGAGGCCCTGCTTGCGGCGTCGCTTTGTGCCGCTGCATCGTTGGCTCTGATCTGGAAGTGGCAAAAGAATAGGAGGCCGCCATATCCTCCGGGGCCGAAGGGATATCCTCTCATCGGCAACATCTTGGACATCCCTCAGGACATTCCAGCGTGGAAGGCCTTCATCGCTTTAGCGCAGAAATTCGGTGTGTTCGCTCCACCTTCACCGGAGACTGTCCGACTAAGGTTCTATCGGTTCAAGATACGGATGTGTTATATATCAAGCTACTGACAAAGGATTTCGTGGTTCTGAGCAGCACCGAGGCTATCACAGATCTGTCGGAGAAGCGATCCAACATTTACTCCGATCGAGTGAGCTCCCTTGTGAAGCCTACAAGTTAACGTTCACTGATGCATTGAGAGATCAGCCACGCATGCCGATGGTTGAGCTGTAAGCTATCGACATCATCCAAGCTTCCTCCCTCGCTAACCCCCAACCTCAAGTATGGATGTGTGTTCGTGGGATTTCTCCGTGATGGAATACGGAAGCCAATTGAAAAGATGCCGCAGGCTCTTTCACGAGTTCCTGAACGCGAATGCGGTGTCGAGGTTTGACAATTATCTGAACAAACATACATGCCGCTTTCTCTCTCGTCTCGCTGAAGCCCCCGACGATTTCCTGGATCACACTAAACTGTCCGTGCTTCTATATTTGGTCGTCACCGCGTGGCCCACTCTCACTTTCGATCCTTAGTGCCACCGGGGCTCTTATCATGGAAATGACCTACGGTATGGACATCAAGTCTCACGAAGACAAGTTCCTGCAAGCTGCCGAACGACTAGTGGAGCTCGTCGGAGAAACCTTAGAACCTGGGGCGTTCCTTGTTGATACATTCCCAATACGTTCGTCCCCGAATTCCGAATCCTCATGGCACCCGACTGATAATCCGGCCTCAAGTGAGGCACATCCCAGACTGGTTCCCTGGGGCCGGGTTCAAACGATTCGCCAAGATCGGTCGAGAACTGTCCATTGCCACCGCCAACGGCCCACTCGATTACGTGAAGGAGTCTTTGAAGGTCTGTCGATGGCCTATACATAGCATCTCATTTCTGGGACTGAAGAATGGCAAGGTCAATGGGACCAATGTCTCCATTGCCGCCTCGTGTTTCGACCGTGTGGAAGAACTGGTGGACCAAGGATTTGACGAGAGTGTGGTCCGTTCAGTGACCGCGTCAACGTACGTAGGTGAGACAGTTTGTCGGAGATACACTCGGGAGCGCTCACTCACGATGTTACAATAGCTGCGGCTGATACCGTAAGGATTCGGTCTTTCGGACACCTGTATCTAAGCTCATTCGTGAATAACGACAGACCCACACAGTCCTGCGAACCTTCTTCCTTGTCGCAGCTCTACACCCTCACGTCGTCAGAAAGGCGCAAGAGGAGCTGGACAGGATCGTAGGATGCGAACGTTTACCACAGATCTCGGATCGGGAAGATTTACCCTACATCTCTGCGATGATCAAGGAATTGCTCCGGTGGGGTTGCCCGGCCCCGATTGGAGTCCCGAAACGTGCCGCGGAGGACAACGTATATAGGGGGTACTTCATACCTGCCGGTGCTACAATCATTGAGAATGTCTGGCAAGTGTTATGTCTTATGTGGCGACTGCCGCAAAACAGTACGTGGGTCATCTGCTTACCATGTTGAACGTGTAGGGCAATATGCTATGATGAGAGCGTATACCCTGCGCCGCACACGTACGATCCTGAGCGGTTCTTGAAGGACGGGAAGTTGGATCGGTCCGTGAAGGATCCCGAGGATCGCGCTTTTGGAACGGGCAGACGGTACAATCCTTCACAGACTGCAGCTTTTACCGCTCTATGATGCCTTTTGACAGGATATGTCCCGGGAGGTGGTTTGCTCTTCGGACCGTGTTCCTTAATATCGCTTGCACCCTAGCCGTGTTTGACATCGAGGCACCAGCTGGTGAGAAGCTGGAACCCAAGTTCCACGAGTCTCCCATCCGGTTCGTCATGTCTTTTGCTGCTCCGATTAAAGCAAGTTGAGTGGATTTACTGATTGTTACGTGTCTCCTGCCCCCGTAGACAAACCCTTCCTTTCAAATGTGTGGTCAAACCTCGATCAGAGGCAAGAATGAAATTAGTTAGAGATGCGATGGCGGGTTTGGACTAAAAGGAAGCGGCGGATGTCGTGATTGTTCAATGTTAACTCTTGTACTTGACTTGTGGTTATTTTGTATCACTACAGAAAACTTGCAAACAAACGGTGGCAACAATGCATAAGAGCCTCTGGGCGCACCGGGGGAAACAACTCGAAGCAGACACGGCGCGGAAAAGCGCCCACATGTCAAAGAGTCCGCAACATAACGTCGCGAGCAAGAGGCAAATGAGGATGTCGGGGCGCCGGATAGTCTCTTTGCGGAAATTTTACTGGAGCCGACACTGCTCTACAATAAACTACAAAGAGGGTAACGGCCTGGTGGATTGAATACAGTGGCAAGGGTCCTGATCTCCAAGTCAATTGGTGAAAAACTGAGGGTCGAAGATCAGGCCACTTACGATTATTATTTTTGAATCGGCATTGTATCTATTACTCGCTAGAGTTATGTACGCTGCAAGACGACAAGATGCGAGGGGTCTATCAAGGCACCGACGAAGAAAATGGGAGGCGGACACCAAAGGAGCAAGTGTGGAAATATAACGGACCCAAATTTCGGCGTCTGCCGGGATGGTGATGGTGGGAAGAAGAGCTGGGTTGGCGCGCTCACAGTTGAACGTTGAACTGTGACACACCGTGCTCTGCTTCCGGGCAGCAGCCGTCCGGCGCGTAGATAGGGCTGTTTCCAAAGCACGCGCTTTTTGCCGGTTCGAGCGCCAGGACAGACTGGAACCACCCAATCAGAACGTCCGAGAGGCTGTAAGTATTCCCAGATGTCGCCGGCTCTTTCACAAGTTCCTGGGCGAGAATGCGGTATCGAGGTTTGAAAATTATCTGAACAAACATACTTGCCGCTTTCTCTCTCGTCTCGCTGAAACCCCTGACGATTTCCTGGCTCACATGCAATTGTTGGTACTTCTGCGCACGGCCGTATCACATGTTCCGCACTCACTCCCAATGCCTAGTGCCACCGGGGCTCTTATCATGGAAATAACCTACGGCATGGACATCAAGTCTCACGAAGACAAGTTCTTGCAAGCCGCTGAACGGGCGCTAAACATTTCGGAAGGGCCATGATACCTGGGGCGTTCCTCGTTGATACATTCCCAATATGTTTGTCCCCGAATCCCCGAATCCCTGTAACACCCGGCTGATGATCAAACCTCAAGTGAGGCATGTCCCAGACTGGCTCCCTGGGGCCGGGTTTAAACAATTCGCCAAGGTCGGTCGAGAGCTGTTTGACGTCGCCATCGACGGCCCACTCGATCACGTGAAGGAGAATTTAAAGGTCTGTCGACGACCTATACATACATCTCGTTTCTGGGACTGAACAATGCCAAGGTCAATGGAACCAATGTCTCCGTTGCCGCATCGTGTTTCGATCGTGTTGTAGAACTTGCGGATCAAGGATTTGATGAGAGCGTAATCCGATCGATGACTGCAACAACGCACATAGGTGAGATAATTTGTCGGAGATACGCTTGGGAGTGCTCATTTATGACATTACAATAGCCGCTGTTGATACTGTAAGGATTCCGCCCTTTCAAGATCCGTATCCAAGCTCATCTGTGAATAACGGCAGGTCTACGCAGTCCTGCAAACCTTCTTCCTTGCCGTAGCTTTACACCCTCATGTTGTGAAGAAGGCGCAAGAGGAGCTGGACAGGATCGTGGGATGCGAACGTTTACCCCAACTCTCAGATCAGGAAGACTTGCCCTACATCTCCGCGTTGATAACTGCTCCGGTGGGGTTGCCCGGGTCCGATTGGAATCCCGAAACGTGTCATGGAGGATCCACCGATCGGGATGGAGCTCAAAGAAACCCGGGCCCACCGCTTGGTCCTCGGACCGAATGGCCCTCACCCGCATCTCTCGCCCAGCTGCCCCTCACGTCATGCAGCGGGTCCAAGAGTGTCAGAGGCGCACCGGAAGGTCATCGACCAAATCACGGATTCCTCTGGGTCCGGGACGAGACTTTTGCAGGTCCTCTCGTTGCGTGACATCTGTGGTGGTGATCGGAATACGGTCAGATCATGCCGGGGATCTCGAGAGTTATCTCGTGGTGCTCGAACAACTGGATTAACTGGATTAATGAAAGCAAGGCGGACAAACCACAAACAACAGAGTCAAGGAACTGCCATGTCGCATACACACTACCTCTTGGCCTTCTTTATACTCCTTCTCGTCTTCTTATCTCCTTTGGTCTTCCTTTTCTTCTCATCGCCACCCCCTTCATTCGAGGCTTCACCGAGTTTCCGCTTCTTGTCAGTTGAACTCTTGACGCTAACCACCGTAGAATTCCCACGTCCGGCCTTGGCGATCTGGTTCTCGGCCGTTGTCCAATCCGCGGAATCCGTGTCGATCGCGTACCTACAATGGAGCCGTAGTGCCGGAGGGAAAGACGGGACAAAGGTTCACGTCATCAGTCTACGTATTGCTGAGATGTCTGGGACCATATCGTCCGAGACTCGACACGCACTTCGATAGATCCAACGAATTTATCATCTCCCTCTGTTTCTCCCTCAATTCGCGGGTGACCTCGTTGCCCGCTTCCCGAAGCTCATCGTCGATTGTGACCTCAACCGGCTTCATCTTCTCAAGAGCTTCCGCTGCTTTAATAGACCTCTGGTCTTCAGTCCCGTTTGAGGTAGGTGCTGGTGGGAGTTCTGCTTCGAGGGCGGACTTTTGAATATCCGTCAATCGTTTGCTGATCTTCCGTATCGACTTGACAAATAACGCGAGCGCCTGGTTGACGGGGAGGCTCAATTCCTCCTACTAAGGTGTCAATCGTATCCTTGGGGTGGTATCGCCAACTTACCTCAACTTTCTCGATGGTCTTCCTCTGTAACCCAAGAGCAAGAAGAATCGAACTTTGTACTGCGCCCAACTTCACCTCTTCGCCGAGCCGCTTCTCAAAATAGAGCGATGACACGATGGGGAGGAGGTCCATGATCACGTGGTAGTCGACCATATTGTTGGCGTATGATTCGAGTCGTTTGAGGTCAAAAGGCCCAAGGTGGATGTTCAACTCGGCAGCGCCGAGATCTGGGTCATGTAAACTTACGTATGCAACTGGAGGGATTAGAAGCAGCTGACCTCGTTTCGGTTGATCTTGTTCCACACTCTTGGCACCGACATTAGCGGCTTCGATGACACTCAGTGCAGTGACGCTGCCGAACTCCCTGAAGTTGTAGGAAAGTAAGGTGAGGAAACGACGACGGAAATCTAACCAGGGTTCGTTTAGTGCAATTGGTGTGGGAAGTCAGCCGCCCTACATACCCTTCGCGAACTCAGACAACCACTCTAATTCACTTTCCACAGAGCTATTCAGTCCACGGACCATGATGCAAGAATGTTCGCCGGTGAGTTCGCTCGTTGTCTGGCGAATGTACAACGGGACATAGCTTGCCCGTTTCCAAAACCTGTACACAAAACGTCAGCGAAGGCGAGACTTGACTGAGGGCAAACTCACCTCAGAAGTTGCGGTGTAAGGCCGTACGAAACACCAAGGTAATCCAAGGTCTCCGGTTTTCTTTCTGATAACCTTAGTAGTAGTGGCGGCATCTCTGACGGTGCACGAACAGAGGGTTCGTCCGTCAACAGGTCCGTTGACTATCACCGGTCATGAGAAAAAAGGATCCTCCAACAACGCGAAACATACCTTGCCCACTTTCCCAGGGAAACGGTATTCAGGTTCCACACGAGTCTCCTCGTCAACGCTCATTATCTCCCCGCTATAATAGGCTTTCAAGGCTTTCAAGGCCCTCGATCCGTAACCCATCTGGTAAACGTCAGATGGAGAACTGAGCCTATTCTCCAGATGGACGTACACTAGCATAATCTGGATGTGTCGCAATTCTGATAATCCTTGCCCCAGACAGATGAGCAAACTTATTCTCTTGGAATTGCTGTGAAATGGTCCAGGGTATCATATCTCCACCGGCACGAATACCCCTGCTCAGACTGTCCATAATCACTTGTTTGCTGATATTTCCCTCCAATGCGACCTGTAAGACAACGAGAGGTTCCGGTAAATGCGTCTCGTCATCCTTGATAGGCGGGAGAAGAACAAAGAGGTGATGTGCCGGAGCGTCGGACATGAGTTGGAGGTCGTTAGGCTGGTTCTTATAGTGACTCGCGACGTAGAGGGCCATCATCCGTTGGAGGAAAACCTCAGATGCAGGGTGGTAACTGAAGAGAGTGTCCCGTGAAACGTAATAAAGTTCGCACTGAGAGGGGTGGGGGCAGCCTTGCGCAGATCCCTTGGAAACTATTGTGGCATCCAGACAGAGAAGACCATTCAACCACATCTCAACCTTATCACCAGCTGAATAACGAATCGGAGTTTCAAGTTTGATCTCGCGAAGGGTGCGGGCCTTCGGGGCGGCCTTGTGCACAGGCTTCTTGGAAGTTGAGGTAGTTGCCTCGTCTGCTGGCGCTTCCTTCGTGAGGGAGGGACGGGTAGATTCTCGAAGTTGTTGGATGAGCTTCAGGGACAAAGAACGGCCGGTACCCTCGTAACCGTTAATTGTGGAGGCCATGAAGACGAGGTAAGGACCGATGAGGTTCCGGACGAGGGGAAGCGGTATTGCAGCGGCTTCGTCGATAATCACGAGTTCGGCCTGTCCAAGTACGTGGGCATCCTGGGGTTGAATGTACTGACATACGATTAGGAACCGTGGAAACCCTAGTCGGAGTCAGTGGAAACACACCTGAATGGTCTGTCGGTGGTCACGAAAAATGTTCACCCGAACAATCGCCTTGTTAAACTCGGGATTGGTACTTTGCGCTATATCGTAATCCAGATGTTCCTCATATCCCAGAGCGTCCATACCCTTGAATATGAAGTCGAAGAGAGTCTTCAAGTTTTCAGGACTTGGACTCGTAACAAAAATATTCGAATAACCATGGGCGAGTGCAGCAGCAATAGCAAGACCAAGAGCGGCGGATTTTCCTCGTCCTCGTGCAGCAGTCAGAGTAACGGTAGAAGAGAGAGTTTTCTCGGAGATAGCATCGACAAAGGTGAGGATAGCCTGAGCTTGGTCGAGAGTCTTTGCAAGTTTAACGAGCTCCCCAACGGGTTTTGCGTCAACGAGCGTTTCTTTCAGATCGGCGAGCTCCGATTGTTCTTTCGTCTTCCCGGGTTTATCCTCCAGGGGTTTGATGTCCTTACCACGCGAGATGGGCAGAACGTTGAGTTCATCATCGAGGACAAGGCAATCATCGCAAGAGCCCAGAGAGAGTATGAACCGTTCGTTGAACCGTGCAACGACTTGATCATGAGCAGAAGTCCGGTATCTCGTATGGACGTCCTGCGAGATAAATCAACAACTCTATCCGGTGGGTCGGGGCGCATATACAGACCATTGTCATGGTATACAGTTGCCGAAGGGAAGCCATAGTTTTGAGTAATAGGATGACGAGACCGCCTCCCTCCACAGTTTCGATGGTACGAGCGAGAAGGTTTGGAGTGATCGCCTCGAAGTCTTGTAGGATACACATTCCATACGTGTTACCGAGGATCTTATAGCTCTCCTTGTAATACCTGCTCAAAAAATCAGCGGCAATAAAGGGGGTATGTCGAAGACCGGTGTACGTGTATCTGATGTCTGTCACCGTGACGAAAATTTCGAAAGGATCCTGTTCATTTGGCTCGCGTATGCCTCGCTTGACTTCACGCTTGATTTTTGCCTCTCGCTGCTTACGGTGACTGTCATACGGGGGAACAACTTTCATCAGTTGGGCGAGGTTCGCGGAGACAAGAGTGAGTGCACTCACCTGCTGAAACCGAGTTCCTTTTTGTAACACCACAGCACGGACGGTCGCGCAGACACACGGGCTTGCGAGAGTAGGTAATGAAGGTTCACAACCTACGCGTGGACGGGGGGGTCGGTAACCTGGAAAATTTTGGACACCAAAGACGAAGACTTGCCTGATCACGACCCTTGTCCCCGACCAGGATGATGAACGACCGATGGTTTTTCTTGACGCCATTGTTGATCAGCGTAGGTATACGCGGGTCGAGCTGCTTCCGCATGCCACTCTACACCAACGTAGGGATAGAAGGGGTCTTGGCCTGAACCCTCGAGGGCAAATTTTGACGGGGCGCCGACAGGGAGAAAAAATAAAGCGGTCGGAAGTAGCCGAACGATCGGGTCGTCAAGCGGCTCGACCGACTCGGTCATCTGAGCAGAACCGTCGAGAGTGCAGGTAAAACTTTTACACTACAAAGTGGAAGCCGTCTCAACAGAATTCGCAGTCCATATGACTTCACAAGACCCGCAGCAAACCCCGGTCTACTTTGGGAAGATCGTCTCCAACCCAGGAACACCTTCGGATCTCTTGGACGGATCCAGTGGGGGACTCCACATCCCGATTTCGAACGATAGCGGATTCTACGGATATAACGATGAGAAGCACCTTCAGCACGTAAGTATATCTGCCCCCGCATTCCCCCCTTCGCCTCAAACGGAATCACCGGCACAGATGGGAGAAAAGTTGTTCGTCCAGCGCAGATCATCGACCCACTCCGACGGTGGGAGGGCCGCGTTCAAGTCCGGATTAGCCATCACCTCGGTAACTTCGGTCATCGAACCGAACATCTTGAGCATGGCATCTTCGCCGTTCATGGAGGAGGTGCTGAAACCCGAGGGCGATACAAGGACGACTCTCCACCCAGCCCCAGGTACGTCATATAGCACCCCCTTTTCCAAGGTCAACTGGTGAGCTGAATCCTCCAGATGCAAGCCCGTTCACTCAAGAATACCTCCATACCTTCCAGTCATTCGAAAAGTGTCTCTCTCTCCGTGACAAGTACATGCAAGTGTCGCTCCAACGACTCGGTGATAATCCCCGTGATCACGATGGCAATTTCCACGGACTCGACCCCAAGATCGCCGATGTCTCAGGAGTGCGCCCAGACGCGGACATCTCCGCATACACTTCTTTGTACTCTGAGGACAAATTACCGAGGTCCCCGCACAAGCCTTGGAGCATATACCCGAAACCTCCACCCCCACACTGGCATTGGACCGCTGACACGGAGCCTGTTCATGGAGGTGACGAAGCCGAGGTAGGTAAGGAAGAGTTTGTGTTCGAAAAATGCGAGATCCCTGGTGGTCACGATGGTTGGAATTTCGGGCTCGATGAGACCGGCGTCTATCAGGTCTATAATACCGATGGTTAGTTGGTAGTTCTGTTTCTTTCTGTGACTGAAACCGTTTTTGCGGTTAGGAAGTGATAGGAAGCCGGTCTTCAAAATCCCAACAATCAAGGAGTATTTCGTGGACCTCGAGTTTGTCCTCGGCGTGATCTCAGATGGACCTACCAAGAGTGTCGCATACCGACGGTTGCAATACCTGGCGAGCAAATTCGATATGTACTACCTCCTGAACGAGTACCAGGAGGTTTTAGACATGAAGGTGAGGGCGTTACTTTCGTCGCCATTGTTGTGGGCTCACGAAAGGTGATCAGGGAGTCCCTCATAGGTATCTTGCTCCCTTCAACGGCACCATTTACGAATTTACAGATCGTTCGTGTTCTAGGGACTTTTACAATGTCCGTAAGGTCGATACCCATGTTCATCACTCTAGCAGTATGAACCAAAAACACCTGCTGCGATTCATCAAGTCAAAAATGAAGCGGACTCCCGATGTTCGTCCTTCTCCTTGATCTCTGTACCTGCTCTTACCCCGCAATAGGATGTCGTTATCTTCCGAGATGGGAAACACCTGACCCTCGCTGAAGTGTTTGCTTCACTTGGTCTCAGCGCATACGATCTTTCAATCGACACCCTGGACATGCACGCCCACCAAGACTCTTTCCACCGGTTCGACAAGTTCAACTTGAAGTATAATCCGATCGGAGAGTCAAGGTTGAGAGAGATTTTCTTGAAGACGGACAATTTGATCCAAGGCAGATACCTCGCAGAACTGACCAAGGGTATGTTTTCTCCTTCTCCCGCCCTCGCATAGGATTCACGAATTTTACTCCTCAGAGGTGATGACAGATCTTGAGCAGAGCAAATACCAGGTGAGATACGAGTTTCCGATAGAAATGCAGCGTAACCGTTGGTATCCTTGATAGAATTGCGAGTGGCGCATTAGTATCTACGGTCGCAACGAGGACGAATGGGACAAGCTCGCGAAGTGGATCGTCGACAACAAGCTGTACTCGCACAACGTTCGCTGGCTGGTTCAGGTCCCACGGCTGTACGAGGTATACAAGCTAAATGGTTCGATTGATACCTTTGAGGATATTGTTCGGAGTGAGTGACCAATTTATCTCGCTTATTCCCGTTCTGACGTCACGATCCCTCTCCCAACTTAGATGTATTTAAACCGCTGTTCGAGGTTACGAGAGACCCTTCGACACACCCTGAACTCCATGTGTTCCTCCAACGAGTCATCGGATTTGATACGGTCGACGATGAGTCTAAGACGGAGAGACGCTACCACAAGAAGTTCCCTTACCCGAGATTATGGAACACAACACAGTCTCCGCCATACAGCTACTGGTTAGTCGCAGGCATTATGTCATATGCCATGTACGGCACTGATCAGTGACAGGATTTATTACATGTTCGCCAACATCGCCAACCTGAACAACTGGCGTCGAGAACGGGGATTCAGTGAGTCCGTTCACTCTGTAGCCAATGGACTTTGCACTAATCTCATGCGAAATTTTAGATACCTTCGTCCTCCGTCCGCATGCGGGTGAAGCAGGTGATACAGACCACCTCACATCGGCCTACCTCACATCGCACTCTATCTCCCACGGGATCCTGCTCCGCAAAGTCCCCGCCTTACAGTATTTATTCTATTTGAAGCAGATCGGGATCGCAATGAGTCCGCTAAGCAACAACGCGCTATTTTTGACATACGAGAGGAACCCATTGAAGGAATTCTTCAAGACGGGGTTGAATGTCAGCTTGAGCACGGATGACCCTCTGCAGTTTCATTTCACGAAGGTCTGATAAACCCCTTAACGGAATGGATTAGATCTCACGAGCAACGTTTAGGAGCCGTTATTGGAGGAATACAGCGTTGCAGCACATGTACGCCTACTTTATTCCATTCGTTCACTGTCACGCTGTGCAGATTACGCTGATCGCTTCCGATCCGCACGCCGCTCTTCTTATTTCGTCGTTCCATTCATCAAACGTTTGTTGTCACAGATCTACAAGTTCCCCCAGAGCTCATTAGCGGAATTGGCCCGAAATTCGGTGATTCAGAGCGGGTTCGAAATGGAAGTGAAGAGACATTGGTTAGGGCATCACTGGTACTTGCCTGGGGATGCCGGAAATGAGATCAACAAGGTGCGTCTTGCGTCTTGCAGCTTCCGTCATCCCGTTTTGTGCATCTCGGTTTCGTGTATTCTGATCGCTGATCACTCCATGCACTTCGACGTGGGGTCTGCACCCGCATTTCTAGACGAACGTCCCGAACAGCCGACTCGTGTTCAGACACCGAACGCTACAAGACGAGTTGGCCATGGTCCGTGGTGGCGCGCGGTGAGGGCCGAAGGGTTGTGCTTGGCAGCTAGTTTCTTGGACGTATACCAGTGTTCTTTGTCTGTCAATGCGTTAACGTACCTGGTCCCACTATGATTAGAGTGCGAAGACGTTTTGAGGCAAATGAGCTCTGCCCCAGACGGAATCCGAGGAGCCGCTCCCATTGGACGGCGGCCGCCCCGACCAATCAGAGTCCACCGATGGTCCCTCACGTGACCTGGATGACACCTCCCGGCTCTGGGCGTCGAGGAGTGAATACTATCGTGTCTCGTTTCCGATCTTCGATAGACATCCTGCCACCAGTGCGGTCCTCCTTCGCGTGGTTTAGCCGTTTTGTTATAAGAGCGGATACAGTGATGGCAGCTGATCAGCGTGCCCTTCTTCATGTCCCCCACTCCGCTCCCAAGTCTCCGTGAGCTCTTCCCAAGTAAGTGAAGTGCCAAACAAGCACTCGAACATCCACATCCACGTTCTGGGGTTAACATGTTTTGCATAGACTTTATCAAACCGCGCGGCGACGGTCAGAAAATGACCTCTCGCCCCATCACCCCACAACTCGTCCTCGACAGAGTGAACCTTTACGCTCGCTCGGAGCAGCGTCCACCCACGACACCCGCCTCTCCCGTGCGTCATCAACGGGGGTCGGGTCCCGGGCGCGGACCTCCTCCTTCGGATGCGCCCAGTCCCGTGGACGCGGAGGACTACCACGACCATCGGACACGGAAGCACGTCTGCCATCGTTGCGGGAAACGGTTTAACCGCCCAAGCAGCCTCACGATCCATTACCACACCCATACCGGAGAGCGCCGTGAGTGTTATGTGTTTCCATCCTTCCATTTCCTCTTGAGTTGATTTTTTGACGCGTTCGGTGCCGTTGGCGCACCCTGGTTCTCTTTTCTTTTTGTTTATAGCTTATCCTTGCCCGCACCCGGGGTGTTTGAGGACGTTCAACGTCTCTTCGAATATGAGGCGACATTACCGGAACCACGGGTTCCTAGCTACCAATCGATCGCAAACCCAGCCAACGACCCTTCGAACTTCCTTCTATTCCCCTCCGGTCCCACCTGACGTGTACCCACCACCCCCGCTACAGTACGGGATCAGATAGAGTATAGTATTTTCGGTCCCCGATTGCTTTTGGACCCCGCGGCCTCCTGCGGAGGCATAGTGTGGGGTGATTTGATAAATCCTAGACCGCCCGCGTGCGGCGTTTCTACGGTTCAAACGTTCAACTCTTGTTCGTGACGTATCTAACTTTACATGTAATTCTCCACGCGTCAACACTATAAGCGAATAATCACCTGCATGAATAATTATCGGTATTTTCTCCACATGCGGCCGTTATTGAGCTAAACCTCTTCCCAACTCTTCCCAACCCCAAATATACGAGGGAGTTCCCCCCAGGTCATCTCACACCAAAGGCGATAAGTTTCTACCGGTGTTCTTACGCAGTTCGCGCAAACAGTGTCGACGTTTGCCGGTAAACGAGAAGAAAGCACATCGCCTTTGACCCCCTTAGCCATAGCGTTGTATATCTCATTCAACGCTTCCATCCGTACTTGTGGAAGGTTTGAACAAACGTTCGCAGCGCATGTCCTGTCACGGCACTCCCCAAGGCTCATATCGCATACAATCGAATGAGCACACTGGGCCAACCTACCCCGTATCACCCCCATGCCGTAGATCGTGGAGGCGAGGGCGGGGCGTGGGAGTACCGTGCCGGGCTTGTCGCTAGTGAGAGAGGGGAAACCACCTAGAATAGCTCGGTAGGCGGCAAAAGGTAATGCAAACTTGACGCCCTGTTCTAGGAACAGGTTTAGAACCGCATTGGGGTGGGGTATGGGTGATCCGAAGACGTCCTCGCCAAGAACCTTTGCAGTTCCAGGGCCTCCCCACTTGGTAGGGTAGGCACCTTTGATACTGTCGACAAGTTGCTCGCGGATGTAGGAGAAACCGTACTTGGTCGCCATCCGGAGGAGGGATGTAAACAATGCGAACTCCGGGATCTTGCGCCATGCCGGGAACCTAGCACCTGGTCAATGGTCTATTCGCAGAACCTACATCAACGGGAATAAAGACCTACCCTGGTGTATAGATCATCTTCAACAGTACCGCAAAATCCTGGGCAGTGTCCATGACGGTGATCCGCGGGCACCCTTCTGGCATTGGCGCGCAGAGGAGCGCCGACTGGGAGAGGATCTCCCGAAGTTTGGGAGAAGAAAACGCGATGGTAGTCGAGTGAACCCGGAAGAGGGTGTGTCCGCACAGTATCTCGGCGTTTCCATCTTCAAAGTAGAACGCCTCGTGATGAGTGGCCACGTCGCCGTCTTCTTCGATGTTCTCGCTTAATTCGCTTGGCGCCAAGTCGGATACGGTGGAAATGCTTAACGTGGGGGAAGAGACTGCGGTAGGTGGGATATTTAGGAAGTCCTCGGAGGGATGCTCCATATCCCGCGATATTAAGAGAGGCTCGATGGCCCGCAAGGTGAAGGAAGGGGCATCAACGTCAACGTCGTGGGTGGAGGTGAGATCCTGGGGAACGAAGGCAACTGGAGTACCAGTGTATGTGCCAGGGAGATCCTGGGGAACGAAAGCAACGGGAGTCTCGACCTCTCTCGTGGGGACTCGGGTGGTCGTCCCATTATTTTGTTCTTCCTCTTTGCGCCGCAACCATGTAGCATGGATCTTACGAAGTTCCTGGTTCACAAGTTAGATAATAATACGAGGCATCGAGATCAGAATCACACCATACATTCAATCTCACTTCATCAAATCTTGCCGTATGGTTGGTCGAGGCATAGATATCCAATATCTCGAAGCAGGCCCGGACGTCCTCAGGTTCGAGAAGGCCCTGAAGTAACTTGTTTCCTGCGACGATAAACAATTGGTAGATGGCTTTGGACCTGTAAACAGATGCCAGGGTGTAGTTGTTTTTCTCGTAACAATGGCTCGTTAATGGTTTGACGAGATGCCGCCGCACGAGCTCGTCGCTAAGCAAGCCGTATTCGATGAGATGACCCACGAATGACGCCGCACGTATGAAGTTTTCCCCTCCGCCCACCGGAACTAGGCCGCCGTACAAACCGAGCGTAAGGTCCTCCGCCGCAGCGACCGCGAACCACCGAAGAACGTGAATGCACAGCTCGTCGATGAAGGACCTCACTCGTTTTGAACGGTGGGGTGCATCGTGGAACTCTTTCAAGAACCGCGAAATGTTGGAGTGGGAACCAAAGGTACTCCATGCTATGGACGAGACCCGTTCCGCAAGATCGCCAATCGTCGTGAACTGTTCGTTGATGGCGTATTCGATCCAGTATTCGATCTTCGGCGCGATCTCGTCGTACTTTGACGGGGAGAGGTTGTAGAGCAAGTTGCTGATATTTGTGGCGAGGACGAGCTGGCGATTATGATAACCAGGTCCGTCGGTCATGGTTGTACAACGATGAGAAGTGTGGCGGACCCCACATGACCTGATAATATAACTTTGAGGTAACGACGCGGCGCGTCAAAGAAGCCTCCGGCGCGTAGTGGCTGTGGCATGAATTGGAACGCCTTGACTAAGCTGGACACCAAACAGTCAACGGCCAACGTTCATGAGCCCCAGTGGACCCGCCCAAGGGATAGGCTTGGGTAACAACCACGAACAGGTCATCCCTCAGAAACAGTCCCGAGTCCAGAGGGATCTGGTAGAATGGTTGGAAACCACATTCGATAAAAGTAACCCAACAAACAGCTAGGAACTGTTCAAACGTTTACGCATTACGCATGACCGACCCTCAATCAAACTCCTTCCCAACTCTCCCAGCCAAGTAGACTAGGAAGTAATACCCAAATATACCGCTGACGGCAATCACGATGAACCTTCTTCACCAATGTCGCACAATCTACACAGAGAAGGTTTCCAAACGAGAGAGAAGATAACACATCCCCAACGCTCTTATCCACCAGAACGGCTGATACCTTCTTCAGCGCTTTCGTTCTCCGTTCCGCAGGACCGAAACCGACGTTAAGAAGGCACGCCACCTTACAACACGATCCCATATTCCCAATGTATCCAATTCCATCTGCAGCGCGAGTCATCACGCACCGCATTATCCCCAAGCCGTGTATGATGGAAGTGAGGGTAAGACGAGGGAGTTCCATACCTGGTTTGTCACTGGCAAGTGAGGAAGGACCACCTAGACCAGCTCGATATGCAGCGAATGGTGACGCAAATTTGATGTTCTGTTCCAAGAACAGGTTTAGAACCGCGTTGGGATGGGGCTTGGGTAATCCAAAAATGTCTTCTCCGAGGACCTTCGCCATTTCAAAGTCCTCCCACTTGGTCGGATATGCACCCTTGAGGTCCTCGACAAGTCCCTCCCGGACGTCGGAGAAACCGTACTTGGTGGCCATCCGAAGGAGTGATGCGAACACTGTAAATTCCGGAATTTTGTGCCTTGCCGGGAATCTGATCACCAATCATTTGGTCACAGTCGGTCAGCAACCGGGACCCACACCGAAGGGAAGGGACGTACCCTGGGGTGTAGATCATCTTCAGCAAGACCGCAAAATCTTCAGCGCTGTCCTTGAAAACAATCCGAGAACAACCTCCTGGCATCGGTACATGGAGGGGTGCCGACTGAGAAAGGATCTCTCGAAGTTTTGGGGAAGAGAATGAGATCGTGGTCGAGTGGACTCGGAATACGGTGTGTTCGCACAGAATCTCGACGTTTCCATCCTCAAAGTAGAACGTCTCGTGACGAGTGGTCGTCGGCTCATCACCGCCCTTTCCGATGTCATCGTCTAACTCAGTCGACGTTATGTCGGAGATGGTGGAGACGCTCAACGTAGGGGAGGATGCCGTCGAGACTCGGACATCGACGAATGCCTCCGAGGGATATTCCGCGTCTCGCGACGTTAAGAGAGGTTCGGTTGTCTGCAAGACGGGGGATGGGGCGTCATCGCCAATGTCGCGGGTGGCGGGGAGATCCTGGGGAACGAAGGTAACTGAAACACCATCAACCTCTCCCATGGGGACTTCAAAGGCCGTCGTATTCCTTTGTTCTTCCTCCTCCCGGCGCTGCAACCACGCAGCATGAATCTCACGGAGTTCCTGGTCCACGAGTTAGGTCATAATGTGAGGCGTCGTGACAAGAATCAAAACGCACGTTCAGTCTCGCTGTATCAAATGATGCTAGCACGTTGCAGTGATAGCTCTGGGTGATAAAGATATAGCTATCCAATATCTCGAAGCAGATCCAGACATCCCCAGGTTCGAGAAGACCCTGAAGTAACGTGTTTCCTGCGGTGGTAAATAATTGATAGATGGCTTTGGTCCTGACAGCGGTCGTCTGGTCGTATCCGTTTGTTTCGTAGTAGTGGGTCGTCAATGGTTTGATGAGATGCCGCCGCACGATTTCGTCGCTAAGTAAGCCGCATTTGATGAGATGACCCACGAACGACGCCGCGCGTATAAACCCTTCCCCTCCACCAACCGGAATCGATCCCCCGCTCCAACTCATCGAAAGGTTCTCCACCGAAGCAATCGCAAACCACCGAAGAACGTGAAGGCACAGCTTATCGACGAAGAATTTGGCTCCCTCGGAGCGGTGGGGTGCATCGCGGAACTCCTTCAAGAATCGGGAAATGTCGGAGTGGGAACCGGACGCATTCCATGCCACGGGCGAGATTCGTTCCACAAGGTCATCAATCGTGGTGAATTGTTCGGTGATCGCATATTCGATCCAGTATTCGATCCTCTGCGCGATCTCGTCGTATTTTGATGGACAGAGGTTGTAGAGCAAGCTGCAAATGCTTGTTGCGAGGACGAGCTGGCGATTATGATAACCAGGTCCGTCGGCCATGATTGCACACCGATGAGAAGTGTGGCGGGCGCATGACCCAACAATATAATAAGGTAATACATAATG
>Ga0307517_10003483_pt1 | contig 24443 bp, 13 predicted proteins | sample 23_EM_MG_FD_194515 | JGI IMG/M metagenome (GOLD analysis project Ga0307517, IMG submission 194515) | Populus trichocarpa ectomycorrhiza microbial communities from riparian zone in the Pacific Northwest, United States - 23_EM | ecosystem: Host-associated > Plants > Roots > Unclassified | place... | reverse complement strand
ATATATTTTTTATTTCATCATTCAATATTAGTTTCTTTTCTTTTGATAAAAAAATAGGCTTTGTAATCTTTTTCGTTTTTTTTTCTATCAGATTATCTGACCTCATGACCTAGATTGTATATTTGACAAGTTAACTCGGGTTGACTTGATTTTTTTGTGAGATCACTTTTTTTTTATAAAAAAATTTAATCTTTTTTCAAACATTATTTTTTAAAAAAAAAATATAACCCGACCCCACAATAGAACGCGAGTCTACATATCTTGGAATCTAATCATTAATAATTTGCCCAACTTGTTTTGAAAAGTCCTCCTCATTTGATTTTGATATATCATAAAAAAAGAGGATATCCGTAGTTGCATTTTTTCATGATTCAAGTAACAACGCATGGAAAAAAGTTCCAAAGATTAACACAAGTCACTAAACCAGAAAATCCGATGACTGATGCATTGTTGCAATGTCTCTCATGTTGTAGATATTCTGAGATGTCCTCTTCATTCTAATATTTTCTTAGAGAAGAAAACAAAATTTGCACTTATAATTTTCATGATTTGCGTAACATGTACACAAGTAAGACAATGTATTGGCAAATAGCCAAATATACGATAGCATTGAGACAAATGAAGACTTCATTTTGACTTGAATTTGCGTCCCATTAAAATTAAGTTTTTTTTAAAGTAATTTGAAAAAGGTATTCTACACATCTACATATATATAATATATAGATTATTCTGCATGTCAATCCTAAAATTTGAAACAAAAAAGACTAAAAAGAGATAACGAAACCTCCTTGGCTATGAAAGTAAACTTTTCAAATGAAACAAACTCACAAGGGTCAAGACCATTTCCAGCGACTTGATAGGAGAATCTTCTCCGTACTTGAATGTGAAGTTGATTGATGCTGAAGCTAGGGCAACGTTGTTTTTCTTCGTACATTTGCTTGTTTGGCTATTGTTAGCCTAGAATTCAAAGAACATCAACATGCCAGCTAGAAATTATATCAGAATTATATAAATCATAAGTATGCTGAGAGTTTATCTGGCGACTTCACAACTTGGCATGTGAAGATAGTTTCTTAATATGTTATCAGAATTTTGAATTTTGTTATTTTTATTTTATTTAATAAAATTTAAGTATAAAATAGTATGAGTTTATATAAATTTAAAATATAAAATTTTTTTATTTAAAAAGATATATTAAAAAATTATATCTTAAAAAATTTCACATAACATCTTAAAAACTACGTTAAAAAAGTGTTTGTTTTTAGAGAAATAGATGGAGATTTGATCGAGCATTGGTTTGGGGGCCAACAACATTAATTGCTTGCTTGCTTGCTTTTTTTCTTTTTATATCTTTTATTGCAAATTCTCAGCTTTCACGGACTAGATTGCTGCATGTGGTGGTTTTCCTCTCCGGCTAGATTTGGAATGGTATTCACACTTAGAATATATAGTATCTTTAGTCTCTTTTCTTGCACATATCAGAGAGATAATTAATACACCAAGGCAGTTCCCTATCAATACATGTTGGCAATGTATCACTGCTATCTCTTTCAGAATCTGACTCACTATACTACAAACTGTAACCCAACAAGATATATTCCATGAATTGTCACGAGGAGGGTTCATTATCTAGACACATAAAAATATTCACAGCATGCTTTAATCGATTCAGTGACAATACATTTGAAGGAAGCGTGTACTTTCAATTGCCATGTGACATGCAGACAACTAAATTAATTAGCAGTGGTCGATCCTTTGGATCGTCCTCGAGTAATTTTCAGGACTTGATTTTATTGGTAGTTGTTGGAGGACCCTTGCTCCTACCTTCTGCAATCTGCATCATTGTTTTCCACGAGATTTGACCATGGAAGCCAAGACCATTTAAATTGTCTTGGTTGCAATCTGCATCATTGTTCATAGTGTTTTTCAAAACAGTTTTTTATTTTGAATTATTTTTTTTAGATTTTTTTAATATTAGTTAAAAAAACACTAAAAATAATAATCAATTTAATATTTTTAAAGTTAAAAATATAAAAAACACTTGAAAACAGGAGTAGGTGTGGCAAACCAGCCTGTAGTGCTGGCTCCTGCACAGCCATTTTCAAGAGTGGGTATATGACATTTGTGAGTGGGAGAACCCATGCAATGTTAGGGACATGTCAAGGGCAGTGTGAAGCCTTTCTCAAACATAAATGTTGGAATTTATAGCACTTCTAATTTATAATATATGGTACACAACAGAGGAGAATATATGGGGTCGATCACTTCTACTCTGCCTGGGCATGGGTGGTTGGAGTAATTCAATAGGCCCACCATTTGTTACTCAACCTTGGTAAAATACATGTGAATGTTTTTTTTTTTTAAAAAAAAACTTTATGGCTCCCCATATGATTTTTGGTTCATTTCAATGGTTTTGGAAAAGAGGGAGAGAGAGAGAGAGAGTGAAATCGGCTGTTAATCTCTTTAATTCATGCTTATTAAAAATGTTGACTATTTATGATAGATAAGATATATGCATCCCAACTCCCAAACTGGTTTGAGTGATCAAAACCATGGAACTCTACTCGTAGTATGCAAAATGGGAGTGAATTTTGTTCATGTTAAAAAGAAGAAGAAAAAAAGAGAGAATAAAAAGGAAGAAACATGCATATAGGGCTTCTTGATTGAAAATTGGAGTGTCTATAAAAGAATAGATCCCCTTCCTTTCTTCTTTCGTTGGATATATATATAGCCATTAAACCAAATGGATTCAGCATCTCATCCTTTCCATCTTTCCCCTCCGTATCCATATCATCCCATACCTTTTTTTTTTTAGTTTACACCCTGTCGTATACTAAAATTAAGCCAAGAGTTATAAAATTTGGACTAGAAAAAAAAGACCAAACTTAATTACAATTCAGACATGATGTATAAAATCTAGAATATTTACATAAATAACATGCCACCACAAACATGTAATAACAAATTAAAAAAGCGGCTAGAGTTGTTCTGAGAAAATGATAATAATGAAAGTGATGAAAGGAAAATATAAAAAATTTACATGGTGCAAGATCATAAAACAATGAATAAAATATGATGAGTAAGTAGTTATCAAAAGTTATAATAAGATGAGTAATTAGTTACTGAAAGTTATCTTGAATTTTTCTATTTACAAAAGTATACAAGAAAGGAAAAGACATAACAACAATTCAACAAATTAATAACAATGATTGTTCTGCAATTAAATTAAGTTTGTAGGATCTTCAATACTTATTTATCAATAGGATTGTAATATCGTAGGTTGATAATTAATTTGTAGACAGATAATAAGTAGACAATAATTAATAGGTTTATAATTGTAGGCAATGTAATCGAGTAAGTTTTTAGTTTCCATTAAAAAAAACCCCAAAATAATAATAATAAAAATACATATCAATCCATGTTCTCTTGTCAAGGATTTCTAACATGTGGTTGTAATCAAATTAAAGATCATTGTCAAGGATTTTTTATATGTGGTTGTAATCAAATTAAAGATCACTCCATGAATATAACATCTTTATTCTCGTATTATTTTTTAAATTCAAAGCATTCAAGTTATATAATTACTTCTTAAATTTACAATTATTACTTTTTTGTATATAAAATGAGCATAAAATTTTAAACTTGTAACATAATTATAAATTTAGAATTACAAGTCTAGAATTATAGTTTAAATATAAAATTACAGTATTTTCGTTCAAACTAGAAATAGTGCTGCTTTGAAATTCAAAATCTTATTAATTGAAGCAGACATAAAATAACCCTAGAACACACCTCCATGCTCGTCTGGTTTAGTCCCAAAATAGTCAGCTGTGACATAGAACAGTTGTTTTACCAAGTTATAGCATCTGGTAACCTCTATCATTCAATGTTGTGTAAACATGAAAGGATTTCGTCCTACCTATACCTATATTAGTGTTAAAACTTATACAAGACAAGCTTTGTATGAACGAGGTCGATCCAAAGTAGATAAGCCCACGACTTCCAACCCAAATCATTTGCAAAATGTAGAATGATTATGTTTTACTCCTCTTGTAATATGTAGATGTGTAAGTTTTTTTTTTTGACAAAAGCTAACAAGGTCAACTTTCAATTCTAAGATGGAAAAACTTTTACGTGATCTAATTGACTAAATTCTGCCAGCATGACAATAGTTTACTGTCATGATTACATAGGATTTGATTCTGGGGGGTGGTGTAGATAAGATGTCATTTTTGTTTGTGCCCATACTTGGGCAACCTGTAGTAAGACTTGGACACCCATGCTAGGGAGAGAGACTTTAGTGGCAAATGCCAACCTTTTTTCTTTCGACACCCACCCACGTCAAAACCACTCTTCGCCTTTTCTTTTCTTTTCTTTTTTCTTTTTCCCAAGAAATGAGCATGACCTCCAAAAAAAAAAAAAAAAAAAACCCACAAAACCTTTCACTATATAAAAAAGAAATTTTTGGTAACCTCTCAAAAATAATTGGAGCAAGGGCAGGCAAACTATGGGAAAGCAACTCCTTTTCTTTTTTTCTTTCTCTCTCTAGTCTTTTGTGCTACTCCCCAGCCAACAAAAAAGTGAGAAACTGGAAAAATTGATTTGAAAGAATTGAAGTGACCTTGACCCATGTAGTGTCCTCTCCTCTCTCTTATTTAAAACCCTCTAACATCTTCCCCGTTCTTTCTCTCTCTTTATCTTTTTTTTTTTTTACTACAGTGGTATTGGTTTTGTGTGTGTTTTTGGAGTGAGCGAGAGTGTGTGTTTAGCAAGGGAAGATGCCAAGGCCAGGGCCAAGGCCTTATGAGTGTGTGAGAAGAGCTTGGCATAGTGATAGGCACAAACCCATCCGAGGTTCCATGATTGGACAAATTTTAAGGTTCTGGGTCTTGCTTATTTTTGCTTATTTTGAATAAAGATTGAATCTTTTTTATGCATTTTGTGATTGTAAAGTTTGTGTTTTGATTAGGATGGCCTATGACACTCACAGTGCTGCAACTAAAGGGAACAGGGAGTGGCAAGATAAGCTTCTTCTTGTGGTTTACAAAGCAGAGGAAATCATGTACTCTAAAGCCAACTCTGAGGTGTGGTTAAACTTTTTGTTCTTCTTTTCGTCTATAGATTCTTGGATCTTTATTAGGTTTGTATTGTGTTTTTGAACTCATTATTACATGGTTTTTGTTGTTTAGGCTGAGTATATGAACCAAGACACTTTTTGGGACAGAGTAAATGATGCCATCAACACCATTATTAGGAGAGATGAGAGCACTGAAACTGGAGATCTTTTGCCTCCCTGTATTGAAGGTACTGATTTCTTTATGCAAGCTCATGTTTCTTGGATCCAACTTTGAAATTATGTTTTTGGGTTCTCATTTTGGTAGCATTGTGTCTCAGAGTCAGACTTCTTTCTCTCTCTCTCTCTCTCGATAATATCAAAGTTTAAGACTTCAATTTGCTTTGTAACAATTGTATTTGAGATTGCAGCATGCCAAGTTCTTAAAGCATGCATTGATCTAAGCTTAAATTGTGTAACTCAGGCTTGTTTTAATTTGCAATTATACATTGTCTGTAATAATTGTAGCGGAGGTGTTGTATCATGTCTAGTTTGTTGAAATGTTATTTAGCTGCCCTTAATTTGGGATGCAAAGTGGAGAGAGCTTCGAGAAGTCAACGACACAGCAATCCCAGGAGCTACCTCAGCCCGAGAACACAAGAATCGGCGTCTGTACCTCCTAGAGCTATAGATAGAACTCATGATGAACAAGGCCTTCAGTTAATGCCAGTTCACTCTATCAATCAATTGAATATTGCAAGAGACACGGCAACTGGGAATCCAGATCTTTCGGTTTCAGAGTCTAATCATCATTTGGCTGAGAATAGTAATGTTGCTTACAGTTACCCTTTCTTGTATGAGAATATCCCACCTGGCAGTAATCAGCTGACAACAAGGGAAGCCGACATGCACCAGAACTTTGGTTCAGTTTATCCCTTGTATTGTGGAAATCAATATCAAATCGAAGCGTCTGATGTGGTCTCCCAATTTCCGATGAAGACGAAATCCAACACTATATTTGTGGGCAAACCTATTGGTACATCTGTTGCACCACATAGGGAAATGGGTGTCTTGCAGACAGTTTTCTCATGTTCCAGTGCTGAAGTTGGTTCCACGAGAATCACACAAGCAGATTTCAGAAATACCCATGACAAGCCAACTGGCACACAATGTGATTTATCCTTGAGGCTGGGTCTATACTCAGACCCGGGCATGAGCATAGAAAGAAATCAAGCTCAAGAAAATGAAAATGCTGGCTCAAGCAGATTTCAAGAAAGAGACAAGTTTAGTGTTTTTTCTCAACAAAGAAACAAGGAATTCTGTTTTTTTCCTGGTACAAGTACTAGGGATCCCTCTGGGTCCTGTTCGGTTAAGTGGGTTTCAGAGGGTGATGATCAGAATTTGGAGACAACCATCAGAAAGCGCAAAGCGCCCTTCAGAGACAATGCAGAGGATGGACATTTTTGCTGGCAGTCCAACATGTTCATTGGTCGAATAGAAGGGCCAGGTTTGTAGGCATTGTTTTTCCCGTTGTAGTGTCTATGCTTAAAAATTTGAGGTGGCTAGAATTATGCTGGTCAATCCTTTTTGCAACCTCATTTTCCTATGTAGTAGTTCAGATCACAGATTTACACGCTAACAGCGAGATTGCAACCTGGGATTTAGTGGAAAAGGTGAATTGTAAATGAAATCTGAGTTTGATCTAAACTATACTGGTTAGTGACATAACTTGCAAAATTGAGACGTCTAGCCACTACCAAAATCCAAATAGGTATTTTGGGAACCAGTTTAGCACCACACACATTTATTCATTCAACCTTGCATTGAATAATCTTGAATTCATAAAAAAAAAAGATTTTAGGAGGCATTTTGGAGAAAGGAAAGTAATTTACACAGTGGGAGGAGGATATATGAGAAACTTAAGACTAATAAGGACTGCACTGAACCACAATGAAACCAGTCTATGGAAATGTCCTGGTATGACATTGAGGGGCCTCTTCATGAATGGCTACTCTACCATGCTAGAATAAACTTCTCCAGTTTCTAGGTAAATGTTCTGTACTTAAACGATTATGTATATATGTTGATTAATTCAGGAGTGAATCTAACAGTTACTGTGAGTTAGCTGTAGGTCATTATTCTTAAGCTCTATGAGTTCATCTATCAAAAAAAAAAAAAATCAGGATATTTTTTTGTGGTGAGTCTGTTCTGTATAGGATGGGGTTAGTGATGGCCAGTTTCCTAGTATAATTGTCTGAAGAAAGATAATTTTGTGCCCTGTTTTTGTTTGTATGATTTTACATTATTAGGTGTCAGCTAGGGCAATATCCCCTGGGTATGCTTGCAAAATTATGATGTGAATAATGCTCCTGTATTCCTTTTGTGTATATCAATTGAGCATTTGAAGGTAACTGGCTTGACAAAGAGAGTGGATTACCATAGAAGTAACTAGTAATTAAGAAGACATGCTAAGAATGTGGAAGGGTATAAAGTATAATTTTCTGGTGTTACTTCAGCACTTTTGAGAATGATTCAGGAGGTTACTTTTATATGGTTTCTGTAGCAGGGATCTCTTTGAAGATAGGAATATAACTTTTTGTGGTTTTAAGTGAGCAGTGACATAAAATAGGAGGTTGTTTGTAAGTTTGTTTTGCTGTTCAATTTATGTGAAACTTCAACTGCTGAGAGTTCAATGGTGGATTGGAGGAGTTATCAAGATATCATTTTGGTCCTTTCTCTATGTCTTCAATGTTTCATGGAAGAAGATTAATAGACCTTCCAATAATGCCATGCTACTTTCATTCAGGATTAAAGAATAGTCTTGAAATCTTTTCTTAAACGGCAATGGCCAGTTGGTAGTGTGAAAGCAGTGATTGACTTCTTTCTTGAACTGTTCCTTTAACATCAGCAAAAAAAATGGATGATTCCTTTTCTGGTGGTTTATATGTTCTGGAACTTAGAGTTCACTGTTTTTGCGACAAACGATAGGCTTCTAACCATGCAGCTTTCCAAACAATAGTGCTAAAAAAAATCTAAGCTTTGTCAACAACTTCCTACAATTATTTGTTAATTTGAAACTAATATGGTAAGATTTTAAATTTTTCCCAGATGTTGCAATGGTAGCAATGTGATTTAAAGATAACAAAGCATGAAATTCCTTAATGCCTGGTCCCACTTTCTCCATTTCAGCTTTTACTGCTTCACTCGTTTCTTCTGTTTTTTTCCTTTTCCATGCCTAGCAACTCAACTGTTACCCCGTTACCTCAGCATGGGCATTTATGTTGATTAGCTGAAAAGAACTTGTTGGGAGCTGCTTCTGTTTTTATTGTAGGTGCTGAGATCTTTTTTGAAAGAATGGTAGGATTCTTCATAGCATGCTCTTGACAATCATTCTATAGCAGTGGATGTAAGCTACATAATTGTACAAGTATAAATATTCAAGAGTGTTTATGTTCTGCTTTTTTTACTTGTGACATAAGAATGCAAATTCTATTTGATTACTCTTGCATGTGAATATTCTTTCATCTATTGTTGTGTTATCTGAATTCAAACTTAACCAGGCATACCTGATTGATTTAATTTGGCTGTTAATGTTATCATGTTGACCAGATGTCTGAGTCTTATGCATGAGTAACTCTACTGAAAACTGAAGTTACTGGAGTGAACAATTTCAACTCCGTAGCTCTATTTATGTCTCCATAATTGACCGGTTTGAGTTATAATACGAGTCCATTGACCTGTGCTATTGATCCAGGGGCAAAATTAAATAAAAAAAACAGAGATTTCCATGAATAAGGGTCCAATTGCTAAATGTTAGAACTTCAGGAGGGAAAATTGAAAATAGCCATTTCAGTCGAGAAAACAACACCGTTTTGAAAATCATTGTTCATCACCTCCTCCTTCATCCTACTGATTCAGCAGGAAGGAAAAAAAACTGCAGCAAAACCTGTCGTGGGCCACGTCTCCTACCTATCAGCTGCCCACTATCCCTCTCGCCCACACGATGCATTTTCAAATAGGTCGTTACCAATAGTCCTGCAATGGCAGGACTGTTAGTCACTTGTTTTTCTTCAAACAGGAAGGAACATCCCTCATCATCTAGAGGCACGAATAGAGGGCATTCTCTGGCTTTATAAATGCAAGAGAAAGGACACACAGAACGAGCAGACAGAAAGAAAAACAAAGAAGGCGAACATAAACAAAGAGAGAACCGAGAGACCAGAGGACAAAGAGAGAATAGGAGGTGGAGGTGAAAACACGAAAAGCTAGAGACACTTTTGGCAAGGGAATTCCTATTTCTTTTCCTCAGACGAGATTGCAGACTCAGCCAAATCAAACACACAAACAAAAGATCAAAAAGAGAGACAAATAGAAAACGAATGAAAACAGAAAGAACAAAAGAAGAGAAGAAGAACAAGAACGAAGAGAGAGAGAACCCAGAGAACAAAAAAAAGGGCAAGAGACAGATAGGAAACGAAGAGGGAGAAAAGGACATCGTCTGGCCAGAGCTACGTGATCGTCACCATCATCTTCGTCTTCACCCCCCAGTTGCACTAGGTAAGCTCATGTTTTCCCTCGCCTTCTCATTCATTGTTGCAAGCATGCGTGAATAATTCACTAATGCTATGCAACAGTGCCCAGATTGGTCACGCTCATTTGTTTTTTTTTCTTTAAAATTTTTAAAGATTACCATGATATTAGATATGCAACATTTTTAATAGGCAGGATTATAAGCTTTTATGTAAGATATATTTTAATATTAGAATTAAAAAAAATAAATTTATTTCTTTTAATATACGAGATTATAAACTTATATATAAGACATATTTTTTATATTAAATAATTTTTTTTATATTAACATTAGATCAATGGTTAGGTTTTTAACCTGATAAGATAAGGATCTCCTTGCTAAATAAGGCTTTTCTTAAACCTTAGATAGACCAACGGTTAGAAAAAACAATATTTTTTTAGTTTATATCAGACAAATAAACAATGCAGCATACTTCAGATAATACATACTAGGGGTGCTACTAACTTTCTTTTACACAATTAGTCTCTTTATCCAGACTATCAGTTAGGGTTTCTAGTGATTAAAATATTAAGTGGTGACTCCTATTTTTTTTCTACTAATAAAGAACAAAAATTTCTTATCTTTTTCATCTATATTATTCCGAACGATCGTAATTTATAAAGATAATCACCGAAACACCGCACATGCAACTTTCTGAATTACCATAAAAATTTTCAATGTTCAAATATTCTAATATATATGTGTATTATGAGCCAAAACACTTGTTTATAATACGAGGAGGGATAATTATCTCTATTTTATAGTTTACGATCTTTAAGATCTTTCAATGAACCAAAAAGTAGTTAATCGCGCAAGAAACTCTAATCTGGCAAGCCAGATTAAGAACGATATTATTTATAAAAAAAATATTACAACACGTCTTATTAATATTAATATAATTTTACAAAATAAGTTATTACACTACTTCGAAACATGCCTCATACAATGAAAATGCTCTGAAACTGGATAGCTAATAAATAGTACAAACCTTGCACTTATTCTAGCTATAAATCCAAATTCAGTAAACATAACGGAAAAGACTAATTAAGATGGATAATTAAACTAGACACCAACCACCAATATTGTTAGTACAACAAGAAAGAACAAAGATGAACTAGACTGGCAGCAACAATGGTAATGGTGGATAGAACTGCAGATAAGGCAGCATGATTATTTGGCATAGATATTGGAGGAGAGCTTGAGCTTCCATTTCCAACAACAATGGTAACCTTCTGACCCGAATCACAGTGTGATCCAATGGTGCAAATATAGTAATATGTTCCATTTTTTGTTAAATCAAAGGTTGCAGGACTGGTGTCTTCAGGTGTTCCATTTGTTTTAACACAGGAATCGTACTCGGTCTTTGTGGTTACCTCCAAGACATTATGTGGGACTATCGACCAGATGAATTCTGAGGCGTTGAAAAAGAAAGAGTTAGAACTTAATTTGCTACTAAGCAAATATCAAAAGTTATATATACTGATTAATTGCAATAAGTTGACTTAATTTGTAACTTTGATTAATTTTTTGAAATATTAATTGTGTGACCAAAGTCAAACATGAAAGGGCATGCCAAGAGATTTTATTTTTATTTTTTTTCCAACAATAGATTATGTATTAATCTTTCAATTTCTCTACATCTTTGATTCATACTATATGATATTCCATAATTTCAAAGGACGGGTCATGGCCCGGAATTCAGCTAAAAAAATGATATTTTGTCTCCCTTCAAGCTTATGGTATAAGAATAAACGAGAGTCACAAGGGAAGTTAGAAGAGGTGGCTAGGGACGAATTCAGATTTAGTAAAGTGGAAGGGTCAGAAAGTATAATTTCAATTTTGAAAGAATCATTTTGCAAGTTATTTACGACATTTTAATTTTTACAAGTTCTAGGGAGGATTTTGATTTTTTTTTCAACCTTTAGAGGGCCAGGACCACCCGGACCACCTTTTCAATCTGTCCCTTCAGGTGGTCCTGATGAACTAGAAAAAAAAAAAAAGTATGGGAGTTATCTAATTCTAAGAATGGAGAGAAAATTCTCCAGCACTGATGTTCGGTAGACAATTTCTTCTCTCTTTTACCTTTTGAAAAAGCACAAAGCTTATCTTTGATTCCACTTTATACAATTTACAACAGACATAGAGCACGCAAAATAAATATTTTGTTATAATTAAGCCAATGACTTAATTTACTAGCATCAACTTGGAAACCCAGTTGAAGAAGAGAAACAAAAGGTAAGTTGCATATATATAGTATGAAGGCGCATATAATAGAGCATAGAAAATATGTAAGATTAATTCAATAATTTTTCCATCCATACATTTCTGAATACTCTATATGTTTCATAATCATTGATGAGCTATCACCGTTTCCCTAGCTAGTTAATGAGGACATGACACGATTAATCAAGCTCGATAAAACTAATGTTGAACTAGTTCCTAGATAAATAAACTAATTTAGTGTCCAAAGAAAATTAAAAGAATCATATATATGCTTACCTAATGAATCTCCAACCTCAAATTTCTTACCACCAACCCAGTTCTCATAGTAAGATTTATTATGAGGAACTCTTCAATCATAATCATCTCCAACTTTGTATTTTGTTTCTGAGGTTGCTCCCTCTAGTAAAGCCACAGCAATGATCAAGAACACGATCCTGTCTATCCTAATAGCCATATTCTGTGTTCAACAGATCGACCCTGGAGGCAAAAGCAGACAGTGCTCTCTCTTCTTTATGTGGAGGGGGAGATAACTATATACTATATGTGACAGTTAGGGATTGATAATAAGATGACAATCAGGCAAAATCTGGCAAAGGCTTGTCCACCACATACCGCTTATGGTCCTCACTTTCTTAGAGCAATTGGATAATAAGTACGTAAAACATAACTCATTGACGATTGAACGCAGTAGTTCAGCTAGCATCTATAAATTTGACCCTCTTGATTATCTGCTACAGCGTGCAAAACTTGGCAAGGGACATATATGCATGGCCAAAAACACTTGCATATAAGCCAAAACCTTCCAAGTAATTATCCTGTAATTTTCAGTAAGAAATGTGAATTAAGGGATAAGATCTACAAAATGCAACTTGCATTGTTATTTCAATTCCAAATCCATACAGAAAAGGAAAAACAAAAAAAGAAACAAAAAACAATGAAACTAAATGGCCTATTGGGCCTTGTCCAAAAAAACAAAATCAATTCAAACAATTCCCACGGGGGATTTAAGTGTGTGTATATATATATATATATATGCTGAATTGTACCACATCACTCAAACATTGGGTCATCCCTTAGATACCGGAAAGATCCGGTGATAGCCCAACCATGATTCAATATAAAGAAAAAACTAAAATAAAAAGGTGGTTTGCATCAATGTAAAATATCATTCACAATAATTTTTATTATTATTTTGATTCTTAAACCTTTTTTTTTCAATTGAGTCCTTTAATTTCAAAATTGATAGCCAATTACTTCCTATTTATTGATCAGAGAACAAATTGAAAGGAAGATGATTAAAGTAAAATGGAGCCAAAAATCATTGGTCTATTCGAAGTTGATGTAAAAATTCACTTTAGTCCTCCAATTTACAAATTGATACCTTTTCAATCTCTTTTTTTTCTAATTTAATTTTGGTACAAAACCTAATTTTGTACAAAATTCACTTTAGTCTGTATCAATTTGTTAGCATCAAGAATACTTCGTAAGAATATGTTACAAATCATTTTATCTATCAGCCTATTAATGTAAAGAGAACGGGTATTAGTTTCATGCATACCTATTAATGTAAATAGAACGAGCCATCAATATAATATCCAAAAAAAACTCTAGATATCTGATATATTTCTCTCTGAATGAGATCTCAATTTCAAGAACGGTTTCATTAGATATCTTACAACTAGAATCCTATTCTTTTATGATCCAGTTCCTTCAGCATCACGAACCCTAACTAGATTTAAACATGATACCTTTTCAGTTGTTGGGTGAATCCAAATACTCTCTTTTGAATCTAGAAAACGACTCTCAGAAATCTTTTATCCTTTTGGGAGATACATAAGCAAAACAAGCAACCTATTGATATTGGAAGACCCAAGGGATTTTTCCAATTTATAATTTCTAAGTCCAATGGAATTCATATGTATAAGAAGAAGCCTTGTCAAATAAAGATTTTTTTTATATTTTGACCATCTTTCGATTGTTAATATGATATAATGACCACTACTATAAATAGTACTAATACCCTTGATCATGATATATCAATTACTTGTTGACCCTGTGAATTGCGTGAAAATAAGATACTCCAAATTCAGGAGTCCAAGAGTTTTATAAAATATTCTTGATGGAAAAAAATATGAATGAAAGATCCCATTAAATTGAATTGGATCCATGTGTCATAACCCATTTTTGGGTTATTCCCAAATTCATTTCATTACACTGTTAAAAAAAAAAAGAAACTGTGTTGTTTTTTAACGACACTGTTCATCTCCTTCCCCTACGTGTGTAGAGGCAAGGAAAAAGAAAGATTTTGAAAATCTTTTCCTGTCTTCTCCCTTTTCTTTCCCTGACACAAGCCATATCTCATACCCTGCCATGATTAATGCAGCCATGCCCAGCCATCCTACCCTGTGCCAAGACATAGGCATGGTAGCCACCTTACCCTGTGCCATGACAGGGGTAAGGTGCCCCTCTCTTCGTGCACCTATAAATACAGAGGGGGGAAACACAAAAAAGAGGGGGAAGGATTTTTGAAAAGAAACGAACAGAAAAAACATACGGGGTGAGTTGGAAAGGAGAGTTTTTTTAGTGAAAAAAAAAAACAAAAGGAAATTTTAAGAAGAAAACCGGGAAGACTTAAGAGAATCAGGGAGAACGATTGTTTTGAGAGTTGAAAAAAAAACAAAGGAGAGAAAGAAAGAGAGAAGGAAGAGAGAAACAGAGACAGAAATGAGGGAAAGAAAAAAAAATAGAAACACAGAGAGATAGACGGGAGAAGAAGAAGAAGGATCGCTGCCTGGAATCATCTCCCAGCCACCATCGCAATGCCACCTTCATTCTTCCTCTTCGCCATCACCAGTGTCACCGTCAAAGGCCGCAGGTCTGCTTCTTCCTCTTCCTCCTCTTCTTCTTTATCATCTCCAGGCTGGTCCACTGTTCTGCATGAACAGTGCAGAGTCTCTCCACTGTTTGTTTTAGTTTTCTAGGCCAGATAGTGCTGGCCCGGTCCAAAATTTTTTTAAAATTCCAAAAAATCTTTTCAATTTTTTTATTTTCCTGTGTATTTTTCTATCAATTTTGCACAATATTGGTTTGTATTTTTATACCGTAAAGATACAAATCTGGTATTAAAACACCTGGTTTTCTCTGAAATGTTGAAAAAATAAAAATTAAAAAAAAAATCTTGTTTTCATGCATACGACCAAGTCTAAAAAAAAATCATATCGTATTTTCATACAACAAAAATCCAAAATATGTTTTAGCATGCATTTTGGCTTTAATAACCAGTTTATTAAAGTCATGAGCACGAGGCCAACATTTCAAAAATTCCAAAAAAATTATTTTGTTTTCTTTTAATATCTGGGATTACAAAGTTACACATAAGATGCACTCCTAATATTAAAATTAGTTTCTTTGGTTGACATAGAATGGTTAGGTTTTACCCGATGAGATAAAAATCTCCTTACCGATGAGAACTTTTCTTAAACCATAGATAAACCAACAATTAGAAAATACGACAAGACCTTAGCTTTTTGTCAGACAATTAAACAATGCAACTTATCTTAGGTAGGGTGTATTTGGGGTGCTAATACTTTTCCTTTACGCAACCAGTCCTCGTGCCCGATCTCTAAGACCAATTAGGGTTCCTAGTAACCAAAATACTAGGTGGCGACTCCCATTTCTTTTTTCAATGCTAAAAGATAAGGATTCCTTGTCTGTCTATATTTGCCAGATAGATACTTTATAAGATTGGACGATCGCTGCGACGCCGCACACATGCAACACCATGAATATAAGAAATAATGAGAATTCTTGATCTCTTTCAATATCTCTCATAAATTAAAAACTAGGATTTGAATTGATTTCTTTTCATTGACTCCTCCTAAATTTAAATTGTATTGATTTATCATGAAGATTTCTTTTCAATAGGAATTTAGTTATTCATCATATACGAGAATCTCTGCTAAGCATCCATGGTTGAATAGCAAAAGCACCCAAATTATAATTAGCGAATTCATAGGTTCAATTCTAATTGGATGCACACCAATGAGATCATCTAATAAATCTATTAGAATTGCTCTGTATCTATGGAATCTCATCCTTCATACGTAGCGAATTGGTATGGTATATTCATATCAAGAAATATGAATAATAAGAACTAGCATTCTTATTTAGACTAGAACTTCTAGGGAGGAGATTAGATTTATGGATGGAATCAAAAGAAACTTTTGTATCAAAATAAAAATTCAAAAAACTTCGAGATTGACCAAGCATTTTATTTTTTTTTGCTATGCATTGTGGCCCTTTATCTTTTAATTTTATCTTATGACTAAATTCAAGATTTTATCTCATAGAATTAGGTCACAAAAGGATTAAATAAATAAAAAACACGAGGATGAAATAAAAAAAATGATGAAAATAAAAATAAAAAATAGGAAAGAGCTTCACTATTTATATGAACAATGAAGCACCTAAAAAAAAAACCTCTAATCTTTTACTTGTATATTGATCATAATTGACTATTAAAAATAATGAAATGTCAATTAGCTATGATTTAATATTGGATTCACTTTTTATTATGATCCAAAAATAATCTAAAATTTAACCAGAAAAGAACTTATTTTTAAAGTACAAAACCTTATTTGAGAATACTTGAATAGTGGAATCAAACTTAACACATAAAAGATGAATTGAAAACGTGATCATTCCATCTAATGAAATGAAAATTCTAGAAAAAACAATATGCTAATGCCCTAATCATTAGTCTAGGGTAACTTGATTAATTGGACAAGATTTTCCCTTTCTGTGCAGGAAAAACCTCCACATGTTAGCTGACCGACCATATGTAGAAGTCCACAAAATTACCCTTTTTTTTTTGTTCAAACCAATTAATTACAGACAGTCAGACACCAAGGAAGAAGAAAAAGGAGATATGAACATTACATGATCTTTGAATAATTCTAAGTTTTTTCATTTTCATCTTTTCATTGTCGTTTTTCTTGTGTAATCCAGCTTTTGGACCAAAGTAAAAGCTGATAGTGAAATATTTGACAAATTGACATTATATTCTTATTCCCCTTCTCGTATTTTAAATAAAATGTATAATTTCTCTAAAGAAATTATAGTATATGCAAATGATGAATAAATTCTTAAATTTAGCAAAATTGTAAATATTACATTGTACCAGTGCCAGATTAACTGAAAATGTAAAGGAAAAAAAAGGAGCTTTATTGTATGTAAAAAAAAAATCTGTATAACAAGAACCTCACATAAAAATGAATCACACTAATCAAACTCTCAACCACATGTAATCTAATAGCACAAAAAAACTACAAAAATGGACAAGAAAGTGGTAAAGCCAGCGAAACCAAGAGATCTGGCAGAGTTTGGTGGAGCAACAGTACTAGGTGGTGTGGCAGTTGGTGGTGAGGGTGGTGAACCAGAAGCTGGGGCAGGTGTAGGTGGTGTGGCAGTTGGTGGTGAGGGTGGTGAACCAGAAGCTGGGGTAGGTGCAGGTGGTGATGGACCAGAAGCTGGAGTAGGAGTGCTAGGTTGAGGAGCAGGAGTAGAAGGTTGAGGAGCAGGAGTGCTAGGTTGAGGAGCAGGAGTGCTAGGTTGAGGAGAAGGAGAAGGTTGAGGAGTTGGAGTAGAAGGTTGAGGAGCAGGAGAAGATGTCTGAGGAGTTGGAGTAGAAGGTTGAGGAGCAGGAGAAGATGTCTGAGGAGCTGGAGAAGGAGAAGAAGATGCAGCACTAACATTGATCATCATCTTTTGACCAGCAGAGCAATGGCCAGTAAAATTGCAAATGAAATAGTGCTCTCCTGAAGCGTCAAGGTTGATTCTTGCTGGGCTGGTTTCTACCAAAGAAATGGGACTGCTTGTGGTGCAAGCATCATAATCTGCCTTTGTCACCTTGGCAACATCATGTGCGTTGGCCATAAAATTAAACACTGAAAAAAAATCAAAAAGAAAATATTAATATTTGAAAAAAATCCAGTCTCATATTGTTCGCTCTGATTTATATAATAATAATAATAAAAAAAAGCATAGGTTAATTAGGGTTGTGGTGTTACCTAGAATTTCACCAACATTGAAGGTTTGGTTTGCAGCCCATGATGAGTAGAAAGCAGGATCACCAGTAGGAATGGCCCAACCTGTGGTGTCACCCACCGTATGGGTTGTTTGCGCCACTGAGGTTTGTACCAAAGCAGCTATAGCAATTGCTGCAAGGAATGCCATGTTGAGTCCTCTTGCCATCGACAATCTGTTTTTTCTGTTTAAGTGGATCCTGTTTTTCCTTGTTGTACTACGAGCGGAGTGTCTGAATATGTTAATGTGCCTCCTATTCCCTATTTATAGGGAGAGCCCAGGTCTTGCCTTGAAAGTGTGAGTAATTTTGGGCCATTGGATGGAAAACACGTGTGCGATTCCTTACCTTCGATCAAGGGCGGGTTTGTTGAAGTGGGACTTGTCAGAAATCCTTGAGATTTTACCGCGTAAGAACTCGCCAAATGTGACTTCGGTACCGTTGACTAGTCCATGATTCTGGTTGTAATGTGAATTAGAGCAAACCCATTAAGGGAAAAATGAATAAATTAAATTGTATGGGCCATAACGTGGGAAGAGTTTGGTGCAATAGAAGTTCCATGGAGACAAGGAAAGACAGGTGGAGGCATCTGAAGTTGGAGAGTTTCAAGGGAAGACTTTTGTGGATATGAAGGTGTAGACAAAATGAGTTCTACTATGCTAATTATACAAAGTCCTTAATTGCAGATGTTGCCTTTGATGTGATTTAGTTGGTAGACAAATTGAGAAATAAGTGTGTTTGGTGATATAGTTAATGTCAATTTTATGTTTTTTTTCAAATTAACTTTACTTGATTATACATAATATCAAACAGATCTTAAAAATTAATAATATTTATATATATAGTTAATGTTTTTTGTTATCATATTCGTTTGAGTAAAACCAGAAGTTTTATTTATTTATTTTTGGTGCATCTGCATTTGCTTAATCAGAAGAATTAAGCATGAGGAATTAGATTTTGAACTTGGAATAAAGTGCCTGTATCGTAGCGTATGATATGGGCGGAAGCCATTCTTTATGATTCTTCTTTCCAAAAGCCCATGCCATTTTTCTAACTTTTTTCTTAAAGCTATCTGGCATTTTAACTAATGGCCTACAGTTGAAAGGACCATACATTGCCTTTATTTCAATAACCTTAAAGATCTGTGATATTGACTACTTTGTTCTTCTTAACCTGAAATTAGCTATCTTGCATAATTCCTTCTAGAAAACCCCAAAAAAGAATGGAGCTTTCTTCCATAATCTCATTTCACACATCCAGTTCCATGTACTCCTTACAACCTTTATTGCTGCTTGCTTCTCTATCTGTACTCATCTTTCTCTCTTCTTCTTCTTCTTTCTTTTCTATCTCTCTCTTTTTTACATAAGTGTTCCCACATGATAAAGATGTTGAGATTTCAAATGGATTTGGGCTTCTCACAACTGCTTATGGAGATATTTAGGCTAAATTGTTAGATTGAGGTATCCACTCTTGGTTATTATGTATATTCTCCTGCAAACAAGTCCCCTATATAGTTAGGGAATCCTCCATAGATTAAGTTAGTAAAATGGAGAGAAAAAGAAATAATCTAAAGTGGGAAAAAAAATACAAAGAGTAAATTTAAAGAGAAAAAGAAATAACAATAGACTCTAGCTTAAGCAATAAAATGAAAATGATGGCAGGTGACAAAAAGAATATCCTTCTAACTGAGAGGCTAACCAATCCCTCAGCTCTTGATGTTGCGCTTTATAGCCTCATCTCCCTTTTATATGCACCTTTTTAGCTATAATCTCTCAGGTGGTGCGTTTCCTAGCCCTACCTCCTTCCATTTGAGTGCGTCTTCGAACTCTCAACTATCTCAATTAATGCGCTTTATAGCCCTACCTCCTTCCATTTGAGTGCATCTTTGAACCCTCAACTATCTCAATTAATGCGCTTTATAGTCCTACCTCTTTCCATTCCTACCTCCTTCCATTTGAGTGCGTTTTCGAACCCTTAACTATCTCAACTAATGCGCTTTATAGCCCTACCTCTTTCCATTCGAATGCGTCTTCGAACCCTCAACCATCTCAACTAATGCGCTTTATAGCCCTACCTCTTTCCATTCGAATGCGTCTTCGAACCCTCAACCATCTCAGCTAATGCGCTTTATAGCCCTTTCTTCCTTTCCTTTCGAGTGTGCCTTAGAGCCCTCGACCACCTTGAGTAGTGTATTTTCTAACCCTACCTCATTTTGAGTGCGTCTTAGAGCCCTCGACCACCTTGGGTAGTGTGTTTTCTAACCCTGCCTCCTTTTGAGTGTGTCATCGAGCTTTTTTTAAAACCTTTTAGTCTCTCCTCTGAGTGCGCTTTCTAGCCCTCACTTCAAATACTGTCGTAAGGATTCATCATTTCTCAATATGACGAGTCCATCATCTCTCATTCTTTTTTTTTTCTTCTTTACAATGCTTACTATCTAAAGTCTCTTATGAGACTTTCTATCGCAAGCATTGTAAAGAGGGGGGCAACTTTCATAACCCAATTCTGGGTTATTCCCCAAAATTCACTTTTTTTTCAAAATAAAAATCAAAAAATAAAATAAAGGCTGGCAATATGGAGAAAGCAGATCAAGAAAGACTACAAAAATAGAAAAAAATCAAGCTGTAATTTTTGAAGGAAATTCAAGGCCTAATTGTACCCCATTATGCCCAAAAATGAAGACAAAATGCAAATTCAAGGTCAAATTAAATTATTATTGGACGAATTTGCATAAAAATTAAGTCCAATGACATAATTAAATTTTTAATGGGCCAATTTGATTTAATCATGGGCCAAATTAAATTTTAATTATGTTTAAGAATTAATTTGGGTCCAATTGAAGGATTTAATTAAGTGCAAGAACTTAATTATACTTTAAATGGGTCAAATTAATTTTATTTGGGGCTTAATTGGTGAAACATTAAGTTTGAGAGCCTAATTTGGGCTTAATTGAAAAGATTGAAATTTTAAGAGACCAAATTTAATTTTTACCAAGTTAATTGATTGAAATTAGGGGCCAAATTGCAAGAAAATTGAAGTTTTGGGGTCAATTAGGGGCTAAATTGAAGAAATTCAAAGTCAAGGACCAATCTGCAAAAGGCGCCAAAATTGAGGAGCTTAATTCACAAAAACTGGGGGTGAAATTGAAGAAATTGAAAGTTCGATGGTCAATTAGGGGTTAAATTGATAAAATCCGAGACCAAGGATCATATTGTAAAAGGCGCGTAACTTCGGGGTTCCAATTAAAGTTCATCGGGGGCTTAATTGCATTAAATCAAAAGTTTATGATCAATTAGGGGTTCAATTGAAAGCTGGAGGACTCAATTGAAATTCAGTAAAAATCTCTACTTCAATCCAAAACTGTGCCGTTTTGAAAGAAAAAAAAAAGGGTCGTCTGGTCCCTGTTCATTGTCTTCCCCGTTTTACCCGAAAGAAACAGCGTGGGAACCTACTTTGCAGGTACATTAAATGCTTGATTTCTCCATCAAATCGAACAAAATTTGCACGAAACGGATCCCCTGCAATTCCTCTACAACCCTATGTGAACGTTTCAGGATGAATGACAGAACGGTGACGGCGTGAAGAGATCAACTCAGGCAGCCTTTTCCTGCAGATTTGACAACTCAGGAAGGCTACTTTGAACCAACGGTTGGGATCATTACCAACCAAATCAAGGGCCAAAATTTTACCCCGGTGTAGACGAGATTACCCTCTTCTACTGCCTATAAATAGAGGCTCCGTTGATGACCTGAGGGAGAAGAAAATAAAATGCAAAGTTGGCCAAAAACCAGCCTTCCCTGCACTGTTTTCCTGCAAACGGTCCTTTCTCTTCTTTCTCTCTCCACCGTGGCCTTCAGCCACCACCACCATCATCACATGTCTTCTCACCATCGTCCCCACCTCAAGTAGCCATCAAACCATCACACGTGGTTGTTGCACCACTTCTCTCTCTCCTCTGTAAAAATCTTCTTCTCTGCCACCCTGACCCAGGCAGCAGCATCAGCAGCAGCAACCACCTTGCCCAGAAGCTTTTATCCTTCCCAAAGGCAGCCAGGACAGCAGCTCTTTCCTCAGCCACTCCAACAGTTCCAGCCGTGAGCTTCCCTTCTCTTTTGCAGGACTTTGTTCCTTCTTCTTCCAGTTGCGACCAAAGTGAGCCGCCGGCCTCACCACCTCCAGTTGCACCGTGCGCCACCAGTCAAGCCGCCAGCTCCCTCAACGCCAGGTAAGCCTCCCTCTTCTTTTCTTCTTCTACCTCCCTTCTCCTTTACCACTACAATGCAACGTGAATTATAATTCACGTTGCACCCTTAGTGCAACTTAGTCACTGGGTTATGCCAGTGACTAAGTTACTCTGGGCTGGACCTGCCTTAGCCCATCCCAATTGGCTGGGTCGGGTCCAGCCCATCCCTAAAATTAAAAGAAGAAGAATCTGGTGGGCCAAGTTCGGCCCAACCGTTTTGGGCCGATATTGGCCCCTCCTTTTTTGGACTGAGCTCGGCCCAGCTATCGGGGCCGGCCCAGTCCACATATGTTGTAATATAGTAATAATATATTATATATTATTATTATATTTAAAAAAACAAAAAATCCAAAAACATTTCAAGGGGCATTTTAAAATATTTGTGATTTTCTCAAATGTTTTTCTACCAATTTTGCTTAATATTGGATTGTATACTTACATTGTAAGATACAAGTCCGGTATTAAAATACCTGGTTTTCTCCGAAATATTTCAAAAAAAAATTCAAAACATTTTCAAAAAAAAATCTCAAATTTTTTTTAAATCAATTTCCTTTTTCAAAAAACAAAATTTTTTTTTTTTCATGCATACGGTCAAATTTTAAAAATTTTCCAATCATATTTTCATTAAAAGATTGCATCTTTCTCATGTTTTGAAAATAAAAAAAATGGATATCGTAACCAGTTTATGATTATCCATTAGAATTTGGCCACCATGTCAAAAATCTTTTCCCAATCCCTTTTTTAGGATCTAGATGTAGACTTTAATATTTGTGGGGTGTAAAATTATACGATAAAGTACACCCTCAAGTATTAAAGATACAAGGTGTAAATAGATGCAATGCAAAAATTCAGACTTTAGAATGGTTAGGATTTAACCCAATAAGATAGAGACTCTCTTATGAAGATAGATCTGCTTTGAGCTTTAGAAAAGACCAACGAATAGAAACTCGACTGAGAAAAAACAATCAAACAACAATGCAACTTACCTTAGGTAGGGTGCACTGAGGGTGATGCGTCTTCCCCTTACACAACTAGTCCATTACCCAGACTCTCGCAGACCATAGGTTCCTAATAACCATAATACTAGGTGGCGACTCCTAAAAATTAATCATAATTTTATGATTAAATTCAAAAACCTTTCCCAACACACAAAACCTCACACAGGAGACACGACAACGAGCCTCCACCGTCGCCAGACTACGTCGCCCCGCGACACCAATAATAATATTTATAATACAAATAATAATATTTTTAATATTAATAATAATATTAAACTTGCATGACTCAAGTTTAAGTGGGTCTACTTGTAACGCCAGGCCCAAGAGTCTTAGGTCTGACTACAATACCAGACCCAAGAGCCTTTAATGTGGGTTTGGTTGCAAGGCCGTGTCATGAAAGTGTGATAATTAAATAGAAAATAAATTAATATTACATAATGAAATTAAACAAAAAGAAGATTAATTGAAAAGGAAAAAACAAAAAAAAAACAACAAAGCAAAGAACTATTCTAATGAATAGTATTTTGCGAGGGGTACAGTAAAATCCCCTCATAAGATCACGATAATATAATAAAAAGTAAACAAAACAAATCATGAAGTTTAATTCTCAATCAAATTGATATTAAAAAATAAAATTGAAAGAAAAAATCTGAATCAACCAGGTTAACCCGCCGAACCTGAGATCCGTGTCATGAGAGTGTGATAACTAAATATAAATAAATTTAATATTAATAAACTAAATTAAACAAAAAAATTAATTAAAAAGAAAAAAAGCAAGGAAAAAAAAACCTATAACTAAAAGGCATCCGCCTTTCACTGTGGATTTGTAAAGTGCAATCCACAGTGAAATGTTGACCTCTTTTAATTATAGTTACGATATTAAAAGATGAAATTTAAAGAAAAAAACTAATAAAGAAAAAAAATTTGAATCAACTAGGTTAACTCGTCAAACCAGGTTAACCCGTCAAACTTGAGATCCGTATCATGAGAGTATGATAACTAAATAGAAAAAAATAATATTAATGTACTAAATTAAACAAAAAAAAGATTAATTAAAAATAAAAAACAAAGAAAAAAACAAAACAAAAAAATCTATCGGAAAAAAAACCTAATTAAGAAAAAAATATATGAATCAATTGGGTTAACTTGTCAAATCAGGTTAACCTGTCAAACTTGAGATCCGTGTCCTGAGAGTGTGATAATTAATAGGAAAAAAAATTTAATATTAACAAAATAAATTAAAAAAAAAAACTTATAACTAAAAAACATTAGTCTTT
>Ga0307517_10003482_pt1 | contig 24444 bp, 12 predicted proteins | sample 23_EM_MG_FD_194515 | JGI IMG/M metagenome (GOLD analysis project Ga0307517, IMG submission 194515) | Populus trichocarpa ectomycorrhiza microbial communities from riparian zone in the Pacific Northwest, United States - 23_EM | ecosystem: Host-associated > Plants > Roots > Unclassified | place... | reverse complement strand
AATTATTTTTATCAATACATTAACTCGACTCAACTTAGATTTACCCTTCAAAATCTGCCATCTCAAGAAAAATACAAGACTGCCATTTCTACGGTGAATGTTTATCATGTTTTATTTTCTGTGTTAATGAATGTTACCTGAACATGAAGAAGATAAGAGCAAGAGGAGAGAGAAGCCAAATGACTTGAAAACTATTAATTTATGAATTCCTTGCTGACTCCGTCAGAATTTGTTCCTCATACGCAATTCATCCCATGCAGCAAATTTTCTATTCTCTCTCATCGTAAAACATATGTTCCATCACACAGGACACAAGCAACTAGGCTGTTCAGTATCAGAAGAACATATTTTTTTTCCTTTTCAGTTGTTTATTCCTTTTCTTTTTAAAAAAAATTAAAAAAACTTGTTCTTGAAGTTTCAAAACATCTTTCCAGCTCAAAAACTAGAAAATATAATCATGTTATATTATTTTCTATCTAGATAAAAAAATTTTGACAAAATTGAAATCATGTTCAAATTAACTTGTTTTCCAAGGTATTGTTTGCATTTGGGCATCGATAGATATCTTTTTCTCATCTCAGGAGTATTGTTCATTTTTTTATTTATTTATCATTGTTCTGAGAGAATAATTTTTAATATAATTATATAAAATAAAATGCAAGAATAAGCACAACAAAAGTAGAGGATTTTAAAATTTTATTATTAGAGTGTACGTCTACTAATAATAAAAGTTTGATTTTACTTTTATATTAATTAAGACATGATAAAATTCTTTATGAATATTAGAATAATAATTATTACAATCATTTCATAGTTGATATGCAGTGTCTTTTTTCAATATCTTCTCATGATACTAATCTTAAAAAATCCATAACTTATACCGCCGATGTGATATAGTTTTGTAAGGTTACATACAATTACTACTTCTCCTCGTTGCAAAGTCTCATAAAAGAAAGTGTTTTGGGTAGGGGTGATCATTTTCAGTTCGATTTAGTTTTTATCAAAAAAATAATCAAATTGAAATATATTTTTTAAAAAAACCCGAAAGCGAACCAAAACCGGTTTAAACCGACCAGTTTCGATTTGTTTTTAGGACAAAAACCGGTTCAAACCGGGCTGGCTCGGTTTTTTCCGGTTTGACTCGGGTTTTTTCCTGTTTTTTTTGTTTGGGTTCGGTTTGGTTTTTTTAGTTTTAGACTTATAAAACCGAAACCAAATCGAACCGGTTGGTTGTTTCAAAATTTTAATCGGTTTTTTTTCACGGTTCGGTTTTTTCGATTATTTTTTTTCCGGTTTTCTCGATTTTTATGTTTTTTTGCTCACCCCTGGTTGTGGTACATATATAAAAATAGATGATATATAGATTTGTGACAATTCGGAAAAAAAAGAAAATAAATATAAGAGAATCTTGAAGAATTGAGTTCTTTTTTTTATTGTTTAAATAATTAGAGATAATATCACTTGTTTTGCTAAATCCTAATGTAACTCTTAAAGAAAGTTAGGAGAATATGACATAATTAATATATCTTTGATAATTAGTTTGATACTTACCGCTGATAAGGAAAGTTATAGGAACATGCTTAACAACGAAAAATGAGAGTAGGAAACCTCATTTTCAAAGAACGTAGCGTAATGACAAATGATTTGAGATCTGCATAGCAGGTCTCGAGTTCGAGTCAGGACGTGCACCTCTTGTAAGAGCTTGGGACAGCCGTGGTTTTACTCACTCACCTGGACCCACAAAATACGCTTTCTAGAGGATATGGTTTCCTCGAATAAAAAAAAAAAAACTTAAAATCTCTATTATTATATATTATTATTTATTTTGTTCTTCACTCAATATTTCATATAGATGATTGTATCCTACAAAACATAAATAAGAACCGAAGAGGTTAAGAAATAAAAAATTAGGAAGGGGTTTAGCATTGGATCCACGTGATGTTTACTATTAGTTAGCAACATTTTGGAAACGATAGGAACAAATTTTAGAAATTACAAAATATATATATTAAAACAACTTGCTAAATAAACATTATAGTAATTCATAATAGCAAATCTTTTTTTTTTTTATCTTTGTATTTTTGTTTTCAGTTTCAGTGTTTATGCTTGATTTTATGACCTATTTGTTAAAATTTATTCGGGAAAAAAAATCAAATATAAAAAATCAAAGTGTAAAATAAAGAAAAAAACCATGTTCAATCTAAAATTTGGTGGAAAGGTTCTTTTACATCCTCATACCTTCCTTCTTCTTCCTTCACATTCCATATAGTTGTTGTAATTTCAATTTTGGTCCAAAAAATTATTTTCTTAACATTTTAATTATTTAGCTAGAGAGAGGAGAGAGAAAATCATTTAAAAATGATGATAAGAGAGAAAGTGCTTAGTTTGACCATTTTTCAGTGACAAACTTGTTATTCTTGGTGTTAACGAGTTTCATTTGATAGTGGTAAATGTTTTTCCATAAACATGTCTGAAAAAGTAGATTTACTTCGTTTTGATTTTTTCTATTCAATTGATTTTCATTTTTTTTGGGTGATTTTTTGATGTTTTGGGATTAGCATGTGATTTAGAGAGGTTTTTATGGTGTTTATTATGTGTTTTAAATGAAAATATATTTTAAACAAGAAAAAATACACACAGCTCCAAAATTTCTAGCCACCACTTTGATGGTTGGATTATAAGTTGGCACCTCATAAGTGCGTTGTTTTTTTCTCTCTAAAAAATTATAAAGGATGAACGATAATTTGTCCACCCTTTAAAAAAAAAACATGGCCGTTGAGATGAGCTTGCCTCAAGCCTACGCACCTAACATGACCTTTTGTTCCCTTTTTTTATTTTTTTGTTTTTTAAATTTTATTATTTAATAAATAAGTTTTTGTTGAATTTTTTTTTTTAATTTTATCTTTAAATATTTAGTTAATAATGAACTGATTTTTATATATTTTTTTATCATATAATTGAATAAAAAATGTTATTAAGCGTAGTGAAGTCCATGACCTAAGTTACAACGGGTTTGACGAAGTAACATGAGTTGACTTAAGACAATCCAATATGTTTTTATTTCAATGTTTTTTTTTTGCCAAATCATGATGTTACCGATCATCTAGGTTACATTGGGACTAGCGTGTCTAGGTTATTTTTTCTATAATGTTTTTCATTCTTTGATTTGCTTTCTCTGAACTCTTCAAGTTGACCAAGTCATGTCAAAGTAACTTCCACATGATTTAGGTACAGTTTGTTTTCATGGTTGAACCATGCATTTATTTTATTTTTTTTTGATTTTTTTTATGTTTTTAGATCGTTTTAATGTGTTGATGTCAAAAATAAATTTAAATAAAATAAAAAAAATATTATTTTGATATATTTTAAAGTAAAAAATATTTTAAAAAGTAATCATTATCATAATATTAAATATTATTTTAATTTAAAATTTTGGTTAAATAAAATATTGAGTCAAAAGTTTTTAAATTTAATATAATAATACCATAAAAAATTTCTCATGAATATTTTTTCTTACATTTATTTATTTATTTATTTGACCCATAACCTAACACGGAAGTATTGAGATCTCTGAATCTATTGAGATCGAAATAAGTACATTCGAATCAACAAAACTAACCCTAATAAATCCGCTTTACCATTTCCGTAATTTTATGCACAATTAAATCTCATTTTCTATATACCGAAGTCCAAACCCATTCTCTTTAGTCTTTCCCATGCTTTCAAGGTCAAAATTACCATTTTCGTAATTTATCAACTTGGAGACCTCTGAATCTCAAATACCTCTTTAATTATTTTTCACAGGTCAAAACTACCCTTCCTATATAAACCACCCCACTTCGTTCCTAACCAAAATTAAAATCTCCCACGGAACTTCACTCTCTCTATCTCGCGCACTCAGAGAAAAACCTAGTCTTTCTTTAGTCTCTAAATAAAAAGGTACGCGCGAAAGAAACCCTAGAATTCAATTTGCATTGATTTTTTGGCTTCAATTTTTGCAATATATTCATGAATTTATAGAGATGGTGTAATCATAGATTGATTGTTGTTAATTGCGTTATTGATTTATCGGTGGCAAATGGGGAAAGGAAAACCCAGGGCTGTAGAAAAAGGAGTTTTAGGGCAAAATTTGAGTTTATTTTCGTCGTCTTCATCGGCTTCTTCGTCATCCGGGTCATTGCATGTGCCATCTGCACCTGTTTATTACCCTAATGAAGAGGAATTTAAGGATCCATTAGAGTATATTTACAAAATTAGACCGGAAGCGGAGCCTTATGGGATTTGTAAAATTGTTCCACCAAATAATTGGAAACCGCCATTTGCATTGAATTTGGAGAATTTTAGTTTTCCTACAAAGACTCAGGCTATTCATCAGTTGCAAGTGAGGCCGGCGTCTTGTGATTCCAAGACTTTTGAGTTGGAGTATAATAGGTTCTTGGAGGAACATTGTGGGAAGAAGTTGAAAAGGAGGGTGATTTTTGAAGGGGACGAGTTGGATTTGTGTAAATTGTTTAATGGAGTGAAGAGGTTCGGTGGCTATGATAAGGTCGTGAAGGAGAAGAAGTGGGGTGAGGTTTCGAGGTTTGTTAGGTCCGGGAGGAAGATTACAGAGTGTGCGAAGCATGTTTTGTGTCAGTTGTATCAAGAGCATTTGTATGATTATGAGGAGTACTATAATCGATTGAATAAGGGGGTTGCCAGGGGTTGTAAAAGGGGAGTGCGAAAGTCTAAGAAGAGTGATGATAGGATGGAGTTTTCACGTTCAAAAAGGAGGCGGAAGAACAGTGATGGTGAGAAAGTGAAGGTTTGTAATAAGGTAGAGGAGGAAGAAGAGCATGATCAGATATGCGAGCAATGCAGGAGTGGTTTGCATGGGGAGGTGATGCTTTTGTGCGATAGATGTAACAAGGGGTGGCATATTTATTGTCTCTCACCGCCATTAAAGCAAGTTCCGCCAGGGAATTGGTATTGCTTTGAGTGTTTGAATTCTGACAAGGATACTTTTGGTTTTGTCCCTGGTAAGCGCTTCACAGTGGAAGCTTTTAGGCGTCTAGCTGATCGGGCCAAGAGGAGATGGTTTGGCTCAGGATCTACTTCTCGAGTGCAGATGGAGAAAAAGTTCTGGGAAATTGTGGAGGGATCAGCTGGTGACGTTGAAGTTATGTATGGTAGTGACTTGGATACTTCTGTTTATGGGAGTGGCTTCCCACGTGTAAATGATCAGAGACCAGAATCAGTTGAGGCTAACTTATGGGATGAATATTGTGGCAGTCCATGGAACCTCAATAATTTGCCCAAGTTGAAAGGTTCAATGCTCCAAGCTGTTCATCATAACATTACTGGTGTTATGGTGCCCTGGCTATATGTTGGCATGCTTTTCTCATCTTTTTGCTGGCATTTTGAAGACCACTGTTTTTACTCAATGAATTATCTACATTGGTACGTGTCTGAAACATTTGTTTATACTTACTCTGCAGTTGTTTTCATCTTCTTCTTCATTTTTCAATTTGACAAAATACATATCTTTCTTTGACAATGGAATAAGAAACGGTAACATAAAAAGTTGCTCATTATTAAGACCATTACCATTGAGTTGCAAAGAAAGTGACATTTTGCAGATCAGGAAGATGAAAATTGCTAATTGAAATTTTAGAATATAAAATGAAACTACAAGTGAACTTCAGGCTGTAGCTAGTTGATGTCTCACATAACTTTTTTTTGACCAAAATCCCCCTATGAGTGGAATTAACTAAAGAATTCTAAAAGATAAATATTAGCTCTTTTATCTGTTAGTTATACGTCATGTATCGATTTTTAAATGTTTTGGACAGAGATACTAACATTGCATCAGTATTTGTAAACCAAAAGTGGTGGCAATGCGTTTTCCTGTTTTAGGCATCAGTCAACAATTGAAATATTCCCTTATCAACTTTTGAGTTTACCTTTTTGTGATTATATCTATGTTTCTTCGGTGTCTTTTACTTGCACCAAGTGTCATTTTCATGCCGGTGTGTTCCTAGGTCTACATGATACATGCCTAATTCATATAAAACAACTAATCACATCAAAGTTCATTTGATGAAAGGGATCCATGCTTCATTTGTAGATGTAATAAAAATGAACAAACAAACAAAAATATTTCTCTCCAAGATCATACCTTCAACTTCTTAATTATGTGCTCATGTTTGGGCTTTGGAAAGATTAGGAGGGTAGCTGGTGGAATGAAGCCCTTGTCTTTCAAATTGGGTTGCCTATGGAAGCAATAGCTTTTCTGAAATGCTTAGAGGTTGAATAACCAGCCTTCATAAGGTTATAACTGCAAACATTCTTGTGTTTCTTGATTGGCTTTTGGTGCCTATAACAGCTAGATTATTATTTGGGAACTTTGTTGGCCTGACCAAGAGTTTGTACTTACCTTTGATGGAAGATAGATAAACTAGAGAAGAATTGGTGGAATAACAGAGACTTCACTCTGCCTGCTCACCTTCTCTTTGTCACTGCATTTGTCTCTTTCTCTAGATTGCATGTTCTGGTCATCCAATCACGCTTCTAGATGAAATCAACTGATGAGTTTTGACAAAAGAACAAAATGTAGATGGAAATAGTGAGGAATTCCATTTAACCTATGAAGGTTTCCTTACCGGTGCTGGCTCTAATGCTCCTGCCACCCAATTCATCTATTTGGTGCACCGGTTGATATTTGACTGACAAAATTAGATGGTTGGCTTGTGAAATATATATATTTTTTTACTTGGGTGCACTATCCTTTGTCCTGATTGATCAATACAAATACTACAACTCTCCACCTTTGTCATAGTTTCATGCATCAAACTTAGATGTCATTTCCAAGGAATCCTATTCATTTCTAGATGTTTTGGCGGTGAAATGGTGGACATGTGGGACTCATAATCTCATGCTGAAGAGCGTGGTGGTTTGAGATTAATATGAGCCTGTATTTAAAGATAATCTACTCGTATGATTTTCAAATTCTAGACATTTACCCAAGCCTTGCAGATGCCTCATTTTCATATTTCACTCTTATTAGTGAAATGTTCAATGGTATCATGTTAGACATTTTTTCCACTGAAGCCTGCAAGGTATATGTTAAAATGGATTTCATCTGCTTATATGAGAGTTGAATGATTGTCTTGTGGTCTCAGGGGAGAGCCAAAATGTTGGTACAGTGTTCCGGGTAGTGAAGCTGGTGCTTTTGAGAAGGTAGTTATTTCACATTTTATGTGCTTGGGTAACTTTTCTATCTTCTTCTGTAATATCTATGTCATTTTTGGTATTTCCTAAAAATTTTTATTTTTGTCGAGTGGAGGAATTTCATGTGCATTCTTTGATGTTCCATATTCACCTTTTCAGATGAATTCCTATCTACTATGTAAGTAGGGTTATTTGTCTCTTGAATGCTAATGTAATCTACTTTTCCGTAGGTGATGCGCAGTAGTCTTCCTGATCTCTTTGATGCACAACCGGATTTACTCTTCCAGCTTGTAACCATGCTGAACCCATCTGTCTTGCAAGATAATCGGGTTCCAGTCTATACTGTACTGCAGGTTTGATACTCAAGGACATGAGTTCCATGTCCATGAATATAGTTTTTGCTTGTCTAAGTTGATATACTTGAGCATTCAAATTGATATTTTTCAATTGATTATCTATGTCAATATGGAAATAGAACCATTACTGTTTGTTTGTTGACTTGAGTTTTCATTTGTTGGTGGTGAAGTTCTTGAATTTGAGCACAACTAAGTATCATGGTGTAGGTTGCATGTGCAAACTGCTAAACTAATTATTTATTTATTTTTGACTCTTCATTATCTATAAACTGCCTTCATAACAATTTTTTTATAGTACCTTTTCTTTTAGTGGCTTTATATGTTTGATTTCCAATTGAAAACTTGCATTACAATTCCTTTTGCACTTGCTCTTTAAACAGGAGCCTGGAAACTTTGTCATCACTTTTCCCAGGTCTTACCATGGAGGTTTCAACTTTGGTATGCAATATCCATTTAAACTTGAAATCATTGGATTTGTCAATTTAATGAACTTGGTTGGAGATTTATGTTGATATCTAGCTGATGTATTGAACCACCTTGGCTTTGCTTTTCAGGTTTGAATTGTGCAGAAGCTGTGAATTTTGCTCCGGCTGACTGGCTACCTTACGGTGGATTTGGAGCAGAGCTGTATAAGAATTATCATAAGACTGCTGTTTTATCTCACGAGGAGCTTCTTTGTGTGGTGGCTAAGGTTACCAGTTTTCTGCTTTTTTAAGAATGGGTAACAATAGTGAAAAAGAAATTTTCATGCTAAAATTAAGGATTGCCAAAAAGATGATGCGACTGCTTTGACTTAGGGGAAAAATGAACTTACTGCTCACTAAATTAAGCTTGGCCAATAAGATGAATCTAATAAGTTGCTGCTTTCATCTCTTTAAGTTTCTGGTCAGTTAAATTGAAAATAACAAGAATTAATACTTAAAGACATGATTTCCTCTGCAAATAATTGCAGATGGTGGAGTTGAATTCACTTAACATGAGTAATTAGTGAGGAATAAGATAACTCTCCAATCCTGATTTTTTTTAAAAAAGCTGAGTCCCTGTACGGATTACATTTATCATTCTGATTATTAAAGTTTTAAAGCAGGGTGATTTTGATAGCAAAGCATCGCCTCATATAAAGAAAGAAATGCTTAGGATATACACCGAAGAGAAGTCCTGGAGGGAGAGGATTTGGAGAAGTGGCATCATCAAATCATCCCCTATGCCTCTGCGGAAATGTCCTGAATATGTTGGTACTGAGGAGGTAATAGTGTATCTGATGCATTCATACATTCAATTTTTTGTTTTTGAAGCTTCACATTAATATCACGGTTATCTTAAGATGGCAATTATCTTCTGCCGGCCTTTTCAGGATCCTGCATGCATTATATGCAAACAATATCTGTATCTTTCTGCAGTTGTTTGCCATTGTAGGCCATCTGCATTTGTCTGTCTGGAGGTATGTGGTCTTTATAAATCAGCAGATTTAAATTTTTTTCATTATAATTGTTAGTTAAATTTTATGTGCTTCCTATCTTCATCAACCTTGTTAAATGAGAAAAAAAGCAAACACTTAACTTTATATTAGTTATGTCTCTAGAGGATGGTTTCTATGATTGTAAAGTGCTTCACTAGTTCTAAATGAAAGAGAATGCATTGTTATCACAAAAATTTTCTTATGATCTAATAGTATTAGCTTTACCTGTTAATTTCTGATGTAGCAACCACCTTTTTTTTCTTTTATTTTCAGCTCTTTTGCTTTTGTAAATGTTAATTGAGCAAAGTGAGTTTTATTAATTTTTTTCCTTAACATTTATGTTGTTGAACTACTCGTGGATTGGAAATTCAAGACGCGGTAAAGAAAGCCCGGCTCATTGCTAAACTTCTTGAATTTTCAACTTTGGAATGCCTGCTATTGTCTGGTGCGACCACTATGTGGTTTATATTATATCTTATAGAACTTGAGTTGCTATAACGCAACTCTCGTTTCTGCTGCCTGATTTTGTAATGCTTAATTGTACACTTTTGCTTCTAATTTTATTTCTCAAGGACATTCTCAACAGCTTCTTTAAGATCAGTAGTGAAGATGACTTCTGTACTTGCTCAAGCTTTTTTTTCTATTTCTCCTGCTTTGCAACTTTTTGTTGCTGCCAAATGCATTTCCCATCTTACTGATTTCATCTGCTTCTGGTGCAGCATTGGGAGCGTATCTGTGAATGTAAATCCAGAAGACGTCGTCTTCTATATCGTCATACCCTTGCAGAATTGTCTGATTTGGTGCTCGCATCAGATAGCGATAGATTTGAGGAGAGATCACCAAGTAATGACTTACGAAGGCAAATCTCATGTTCCAATGAGCTGAATGTGTTAACGAAGAAGGTATTGCTACGGTCTTTTAGCATACCATAAAAAGCCAGTTACTGTGGTTTTCATGTACAGTTGTTCGCATGTGCTGAGCATGGGGAGGGGGGGGGGTTTTCATGCTGTAGCATCCAGTATTATGGTGCTTGGATAATGTATAGTGTTCTTCAGCTATAATGATGCATGTGTTATGCTAATAAATGCTTCAATAGGACAAGATATTCATTTTTTCCCCATCTGAGATCATGCTCTGCATGCAGGTCAAGGGGGGGCATGTCAGCCTGGCTGAACTTGCTGAACAATGGCTTTCGCGTGCCAAAAAGTTTTTTCAGCATCCATATTTGGGTGATGCATGTGCTACCCTGTTGAAGGAAGCTGAGCAATTTCTTTGGGCTGGTTCTGAGATGGATCCTGTGAGTTTTTAGCTGTCATCTATTTCATACTTGCATTGCCCTTTTGTGTGCATGGAAAATGATTGTTTCATTTTGAAATATAGGTACGAGACATGGTGAAGAGCTTGAATGCAGCTCAGATGTGGGCAGGAGGCATAAGAGATTGTCTTTTTAAAGTTCAAAACTGGTCATCTGGTCACAGCTGTGATTTGGAGAGAGTGCCTTTGGAATACATTGCTGAGTTGCTGAATAATGATCCCGTGCCATGTAATGAGCCAGGGCATCTCATGTTGAAGGTTGTTATCATAAATGAGTAGTTTCCTCTTCACACTTTATTGTTTTCTAATGGAAAGCATGCCCATTTGACTTATTTAATGCAGGAGCGTGCAGATGAGGCATGGCGTTTGGCTCAGGAAATTGATTCTGCTCTGTCATCATGCTCAGAAGTATCTCCGATCCAACCTTCGCACTCCATGCAATCATTAATTTCATAATTAACTTTGTTTTGATAAGCTCTAAAGTGCTGTTGCCTTTTAATGGATAATTCTAATACCAGTATCTCTTGATGCTCTCATTATTTTAATGAATATCATTCAATTTCATATTGTTATGCCAGATATCTGTGCTGGAATCACTGTACTCGAGATTTAGTGACTTGCCAATATATATTAAAGAAAGCAAGAAGCTGTCGAAAAAACTTTCATCAGCAAAGGTAAATTTTTTGTTGACACATTCAGATTTTAGTTTTCCTCTGTAATTTTCTTGATTTGTCATATAGATACCTAGGTATGCAACCTGGGTTCCTGTGACCTAAGAAGTGAAGGAACCTTATTAATTCAGGTTTATTCAATTTGATTTGCTTGACCATTTATATAAGCATTTGTGAATGGTCACTCACTTGTATATGTATCTTTTTAAATGGTAGATTTGTGTTCTAAAACATTTAGGTTTGGGTGGTAAAGAGGGATTTTGTTATTGTAGTCCTGACAGATTGTTGTTTCCTCTGACTCTTTGCACATCATGAATGTGATTTTCTTCCTGGATGGTGGTTAATTTTTTACACGATTCTTTGTGAATTTGTTTACATTACATGTTATTTTCTCTTCCATTTCATGCCAGCTTAGACGATGTTTTCATTTACTTCAAAAATGCTTGCTTTTCAGGGATTGGTGTTTGGTTTAAATTAATATCTATAAGTGTGTTTTTAATCATGATAAAAAGGATAATTTCTTTCAATCCTCTTTAAACTGTACTTTTTCATGAGAATGCTGTCCAAGCAAAGGTCATAACTCTATATAATTTTATGTTATTGAACATACCCACATTCCTTATGTCCAATGCTCTCAACAGATCTACTTTCTTTCATGGTGCATTTTTTGTTGGCCAAAAGTCATTGTACCAGCATAAGCAATTTCCTTAGTATTGTATCTTTTTAGCAGGTACCTTTCTGTATTCTGTTGCTCATGTAGTTTATTGCCCTGTAGATCTGGATAGACAGTGCAAAGAAATGCATATCAGAGACACAAAGCGCTGCAGTTGACATTGATATTCTCTACAAGCTGAAGTCAGAGGTGATTTGAATTTCTTTTTCCTGTAAAACTTATACAACATCTTGTCAATTTCCAAATTTATTCTAATTGTTATAATGTTTGTTGAATAGATGTCGGAGCTTCAAATTCAACTTCCAGAAACAGAATTGCTTTTGGATCTAGTAAGGAAAGCTGAATCATGTCAGTCTCAGTGCAAGGAAATCTTGAAAGCTCCATTTAGTTTAAAGGTTAACATCATCATCATTTTATTTTTCTCCCTTGAGTGTTCTGTGAAGCTTGGGAGCTTAAATTTTAGAAGTGTTTACTGATGCAGAATGTTGAAGTGTTGCTTCAAGAATTCAAGAATTTTACTGTTTACATACCGGAGTTGATGCTTCTGAAGCAATGCCACATCAATGCTGTTTCATGGATTTCTCGCTGTAATGATGTTTTGGTGAATCTTCATGAACGGGAAGATCAAGATAAAGTAGTTAATGAATTAAATTGCCTATTAAAAGATGCAGCATCTTTGAGAATTCAAGGTTTCTTTCTTGGAATGTTCAGATTCGTTAAATAGTAAATGTTCATCTCTGTTGGCATTATCTTTGCTGGTGTAAATTTTTCTTAATGCCCAGTCATTTCCTTGAACAGTTGATGAGTTGCCTCTAGTTGAGTTAGAGTTGAAGAAGGCTTGTTGCAGAGTAAAAGTTCTGAAAGTAATCTATCCCTATCCTCTTATTTCTATGTTCTTCCAGTGGCTGTTTTGTCACAGTATATGTTTTGATTTAATGTCACAATCTTCCTTGTCCCATTCCCCAAAACATGATGGTTTAAATTTTGTAGATAACAAGGGCTATGTCCACTTGATGATTGATGCATTCAATTAAAAAAAACTTGTATTGGTTATGCATCTCTTACAAATTTATTTTGCTCATTACAGGCTCGTGATATGAAAATGCCTTTGGACTTCATTCAGGAACTGATGATGGAGGCTTTTGTGTATGTTTTTCATGCACTGCTACAGTAACCTAGATATTTGTGTTAGATTTTGAGTGCTCATTCTGTTGGTTTTTCCTCTCAGGCTACAGATTGAAAAAGAGAAACTCTTTGTTGATTTGTCTGGAGTAATTGCAGCTGTGAGGTGTTGGGAGGAAAGAGCCACAAAACTTCTTGCACAGGAAGCTCAAATGTTGGATTTTGAGGATATTATAAGGTTTTAAGTGTGCTTAGCTTGTTTGTTTTGACTTGATGTGTTATATTTTGTGTTCATAACAGTTGAGTTGTAATCTCTTAGGACTTCAGCAGATATACCTGTGCTTCTACCCTTGCTAGATGATATTAAAGATGCTGTAGCAATGGCTAAGTCCTGGTTAGAGAATTCTGCGCCATTTTTGGTTTCTTCTAGTTCCATGGTATCTGGCTCTGTTTCTTCACTCAAACTCGAGGTCCTAAAGGTTTGTCTTGTCTGCAGAATATATTATATCCAGAAAATATTGATCAACCATGATTTTGCAAATGTAATTTTTGTCATGCAGGAGTTGGTTTCACACTCGAAGTTACTAAAAATATCTTTGGATGAACGAAGAATGCTTGAAATGGTTCTGAAGAACTGTGATGAATGGCAGCAGGATGCCAACTCTGCATTGCAGGATGCTAGGTGCATTCTGAGTACAGATGATATTGATGATGGAAAGAACGGTTGTCTTTTTGGAAAAGTTGAACATTTAGCTACTAAAATGGAATCCATCACTAAAGCTGGTTTATCTCTGAATTTTGACTTTGCTGAGATTCCAAAACTCCAGAATGCATGTTCAATGCTGCGATGGTGCTCTAGAGCTCTTTCTTTCTGCACCTGTGCTCCTTCTTTGGAGGTTGTACTTAATCTTTATAATCCTTCCATCTGTTTTTTTGATATTTCAATCTTTGATTCGTATGCATTTCTTTTAATACAAGGTTAAAAATGAAGCAAGTTGTGCGAGGTTGGTTTACCTATAGCTTCTGTTTTAAGTGAACAAGATATGTTGAGTTGTCGCATCATGGTTAGCAAAAGCTTCTTCACCTTTGGATTTTAAATGAGCCTGGGTATTTTGTATTACTGTAGCCTGTCTCATCAATCAGGTTCCATCTTCAAACATCTGGTGGCTAGGCTTTTAGTGTTCACGTGCTCGATTTCCCTGTTTCTCATCTATCAGGGGGGAATGCCTGATGTGGCTTTCACCCCCTTTTTTTGCTAGTTCGATTTTTAACCTTGTGCTTATTTTGGTAATCTTTCTTTCCTCAGTTTTTTTCCCATTGACTCATTTATAAAAGCTTTCTCTCTGTTCTTATGTAGGATGTTGAGAGTTTGATGGAGGCTGCAGAAAACCTTTCTGTTATCGGTGTCTCTGGTACCCTATGGAGTGCATTAATTGATGGGGTCAAATGGCTTAGGAAAGCCTTGGGAGTAATTTCTTTGCCTGGCAATTTTGAAAGATTCAAGCTGAGTGATGCCGAAGTAGTTCTTGCTGAATCTCAGGTATTCAAGTTTATGTTTGCTTGCTTTGCCTCTATGGAAGCTACAACTTCTGGTTGTTGTTCAATTAATTATTGGTTCTTGTAGAACTTACTCGTAGGATTTTCCAACTGCAGAGTATACAAATCTCCTTTCCTTTGATGGTCAATCAACTTGTAAATGCCATTCATAAACACAAGTGAGTCTTCTTATTCTTGTATGCAATATTCTATGCTTCTTGTTTTCCCAGACACTTGGACTGAAGTTTTTCCTCAGGTTAATGGATAATACTGAAGTTCCCTCACCCAACCTTTTATTTTGTGTTGGATAGATATGCAATCCAACATATGATTTGCCCTCCGGGACAGTCCTGGTGTTGGTGTTTTATAGCATGTTTGGACTTCAATATGAACCATAACTATGAAAATATCTTTGAGATGAAGTCTTGCATATAAATAAAGCACCTTTTTTGGCTGAATTAAGCTGAATGAAAAATGAAATCATGTATTCAAAAAATCAATTCTGGTTTTCTAATCTTGTTTGATTTAAGTTTCTGTTTGATGAGAGTTTAGCTGTTCCTGTGCTTGTCTTAAATATGCTCTTTTGCATTAGTGTATTATTTTGTGCTCTTGTATAGGAAGATTTTCTTTAGCTATCGCCCTGTGCAATGATTTTTAATTTCTTCACATATTGGGGGTTGCTCATGTAGCAGTATTAACACTTTCAGCTTTAAACAAACAGCTTATATTATTTGTTATATATTGAAACTCTGAGCTTAGACTTCCTGTTGTTTGACTTGTTCATTTTATTGTGATTAGAAAGTCACCATTACTTGGTCAGATCCACGTACTTTGTTAGAATGATTTTCTTTTTGTACTTCGATAGATCCATATAGTTTCAAAATGAGAAAATCACGTTAATTAGTGAGTAGAGAAGGCAGTGTGATTATCAACTAACTGGATCTACTCTTCTTGTGCCATCACCATTATGATTATGATCCTTTGTTTGGGTGAGACCTTTTTTATGTTTCTTTTCATTTTTTTCCATAGTTTCTATTGTTTAAGTGGAGAAAAGTACAAGCTTACATGAAATTTATTTTCTCAAGTTTTTATTTAGAAACTTGGGAATGCTGCTTGGGCCTTTGGTTTTATATTGCTTTTCATATTTAATACCAACTCCTATAACAAAGCAATTAGTTGGAAGGCTATTGTTTTGTCGATAGGAAATATAGAGTAGAGACACAAGGTTATTTTTATCATGGATTTGGCTATGTTAACCATATTCTTTGATTTCCTTGCCGCTACCACCCGTTGCACTGCCAGGGTGGTCGGCTCGTTGTGAGCTTCATAATGTAAGAAAACAATCTTACATATTAAGAAGTGTTTCTTTCTCCAACTCAAAACAACACAAGTATTGCAAGTAACACAGTGAAATCATGTTATGTGTTTTTTTCTCTTTCAACTGGAGACAATATTAGCATTGCGTTAAATCAGAATGTTATGTAGGTGTATGTTCTAGTGTTTTTTTTTAGTTTTTTCCTTGATTATCAGTGACAAATTGTAGCTGATGGATTTGCACGTTTCACTTGTAGGTTGTGGCTAGAACAAGCTGAACGATTTTTTAGTCTAAACTCTGAGGAAAGATCCTGGTCTCTAATATTAGAGCTTAAGGTATAGTCTGCATCATCATCCCATATTCTTGAATATGCTGGAAACGCTGTGCTGCTTTTTGTTTGGATGGGATTTTACTCTTTACACCTTCATTATTATTATCTTGAGGATTTCCATGAACTGCACTGCTTATACTTAAAACAAAGATCATATTGGACTTTTGACTGGGGATACTTTAAAGGAAACCACTGCATCTTCGCAAATGCATGTTGAATTATTTTCTGGGATGCGGACTTGTACTTTGGCCATTGCAGTTATGTTTTTTATCTTCTTATAGCTCAATACCAGCGCTAGAAACCACAACCATGTGCTGTATGTATATCATTTGCCTGGATAAGTTTGCATGTGATGACTTTTGAACGAGGAAGTATTGGCTGTTCTTGTACACCTCCATCTATTATGCATGTTTTAGTTTTATAGTAGGCGTGTCATATTTAATGCATTTTAATTATATGATACTGTGACTCTGGATTATTGGTGGAGCCTGGTTTTCAGTTCTTGAACATAGTAGATTTTGGTGCTCTGGTTTTTGCTTCCCATTCCCTTCATTTTAAGGAACTCAAAATGCCATTTCGCTATCATCTAATAAATTTTTTGTGATAAATCAATTATATATTTGGTTAACATGATTTTATCTCTCTCAGGAACTGGGGAAGGCTTCAGCATTTTCTTGTTCAGAGCTAGATCTGGTTCTATATGAAGTTGAAAAGGTTGAAAAGTGGAAGCAACAATTTGTGGAGATTATTGGAAGATTTGTAGATGATAGGAATTCGTTGTCTGATGCATTGCAGAAGGTTTGATCAAATGTTCTTTTCATTGTTTGTTTCAGACATTTATCCTGATTTTAAGATATTTTGCAGATATGTTTATAGTCCTTTTCAATATTGTACAGGTCAAGCAGTCTCTGGATATATCTCTGAACATCTATGGCAAATCATGGAGCGCTAAAGCAAGAATACTATGCATGTGCTATACTGGTTACAACGAAGAAATTTTTTCTCTCTCTTGTTCAATGTGCAAGGACCGGTGAGTTTATATTTTGTTATGTCACATAGTGGCTGCCATTTTGTTATTTTATATTAATGTCCAAAAATATCATCCTTCTGAAAGTAGTTTAAAATTTCAACTCCAATTATAGCCTTCAATTATTTGAGCTCTTTGTGAAGAGTTTTTACCAATACTCCCAATAGTATGTTGACGTGTCAAACCCTTATTATAATGGCCTGAGATCAATATGGCTTGCGAAGAACTTTGAGGAATTAAACCAACGCCAATACCTTATAACACTATTAAAGTTTTGATATGATGTACTGTCCTAATGTTATCTGGTTATCAGATGCTTTAATGGTTGTGTACCATCTCTTGATCTTTTTCTCTCTCACATGGTCTGGTTATCACATGCTTTGTTTTACTTCAATTGAACAGCTACCATTTGCGGTGCCTTGATTCAGCACAAGTCAATCCAAATAATGCTGAAGTTTTTATTTGCCATTATTGCCAATTTTTTGATGATGGGTCAATATCCCAAAATGGAGGTGGTCCCCTGGTATGCATTTATCAAATATCTTTGGACTTTCTCTTATAAAGAATCTGGTGTACGCTTCTCACCTTTTCCTTGGTTATAGAAAAATGGAGAGAAGCAGCTTGAATTAAGAATGCTGATTGAACTTCTATCTGATTCTGAGAATTTCCCTACAAGGTACCAACATTTTTTTGCAATTAAATTGGATGCAGTGCATTTATTATGCTTTAGATTATTTGCTTGTTCCTGTTAAACTCATATTTGCAGTAATATAACTGTGTAAAGGAACTGTGAAATTCTGTATAAAACAACAACAAAGCCCCATTATGATACTTTTTTTAAACTGCCTTATTAGTAAACTAGTTAGGGTACATTTGTATAATGATTATAAAATAATTGCATTAAACATTAAGGTGAACTTCCCGTACATTAAGTATAGAATTTTTTAACAGTTTCACTTCAATATTAATGATTCTCCTATTGTGTATCTGTCACTCTTGTGAATATGTTGTTTTTACTTTTTCTTAAAAAAATAGAAAGAACTTACCAGTTACCTAAATCCCTTTATTCTATTGTTATTTTAAATATGGCGACATGAGCTATTCTCTTTGACAGGATTGAAGAAAAGGATTTATTACAACAGATCGTGGACCAAGCTCATGAATGCAAAAAATGCTTGAGAGAAATATTGGATTTTGCATTATCTTATTTGGACAAGGATCTCACTGTTGTCTGTGAAAAACTAACCATTGCTCTGAAGGTACTCAATCCTTTTGTATTATCTGTACGTTATGACTTGCATCTACTTTCGAATAAAATTTAACACATACACACACAACTTTAGCTTTTGTTATATTTCTGCACTGGTGCATTTGGTTAACTTGTTTTTCTTTATTCTCTGGCCTTGATTAACTATTATTTCATCATAGCCTATGGCATCAGATTTATATTTTTGAACCCGTTCGAAAAAAAGAGACTCGTATCCTTGAAACATTGTTAGCAATTGAAAGATGTAAACATCTACAAATTAGTAAATTTTCCTGATTGGAATTGATTTTGTTTTGCAGGCCACGGAAGTGGCAGGTGTTTGTGATAATCAAGATAAATGTGACCTTGAACTGGCATCAGCTAGAAATTCTTGGAGAGTGAGAGTCAAGAGACTATTGGAGGATGCACAGAAGCCTACGATGCAACATATTCAGCGGCACATGAAAGAGGTTTGTCTCCTTGTTATTTAATTCATTTATTTCTGGTTTGACATCACTTCTTTATCATCTAGTTTCTGAATAAAAATTAGCTCACGTCAGACACAGACATGCATGTATATATGTATATACATATGTCAGTGATGAATGGTAAAATGCTGTATGAAACGTTGGCAGGGACTAGCTATGAGCATACCTCCAGAAGATTACATATGGCAGAAACTTGCTGAACTGAAGGACATTGGCTTGCAGTGGGCAGATCACGCAAAGAAGGTTGATAACACTTTGCCAGTTGTCTTTAAATCTTGCTATTGCTCAATAATTTGGTGCTTTCTTTTCTGTGGGCAGGTTGCAACAGATTCTGGAGCTCTTGGCCTGGATAAGGTTTTTGAACTTATTTCAGAGGGTGAAAATTTGCCTATATACTTAGAGAAGGAACTGAAGGTAACAAATTCTGACTCTGTATGACTGGATGGTTAAGTATTTCATTTACCAATGAGCGCTTGGTTCTGCAGTTATTAAGAGCTCGAAGCATGCTGTACTGCATTTGCCGAAAACCATTTGACAGTAGAGTAAAGGTAGCGTGTAAGTTGTGTGGTGAGTGGTACCATATTGATTGTATCAAGCTACTCACCCCACCAAAGATCTACTTCTGTGCTGCATGTGAGCCTCAAACTGAAGGGTTGTCTGTGTCACTACTGGCAGATCATGAGAGGTAAAGATCGTTGACTAACATTATTGTCTTGAGTAATTCATAATTGCATTAGCAAGTTCTTGTCTTGAAGTTCTCTAGGCTTAGGGTATGATATTTGAGAATGCGTTTTATACATTGCCATACCTTACACAAGGTCTTTAGATATTGTTTTCTGAGTTCATAGTTGACTGTTTCAATACTGTGTTAAAAAACCAAGAATATAGGGAGAAGATTTTGTAAATAGTTTTTTTCTTATCGTTTCTGGAAATCATGTTTATTGTAACTTTGTCATGAATTCCTTGACAGATCAACGAGTGCCAAATCTGTAGAGCCCAAAACACCTTCACCTCGGCACACAAAATCAAGAAAGAAGCCAGGTGAAACAGAGTCCAATGTGATGCAAAAAATGCTTGCATTTGAAAACCATGGTAATGTATTTATCCATTCTAGTGGGATTGATCAATTGGGGTGGCAGAACCGGAAGCCTCTTAGAAGGGCAGCTAAAAAGCGAACAGAGCTCAAAATCCTGTCCCAATTTTTTCATAGGTAAGGAAAATAGATGGTTGTCAATCATTTAATTTATTCATTTGATTCTTATGGATGCAGGCCAATTCTGTTTCCATCCCAATTTTCTCCTTTCTATAATAATCATCTTTTACTCGGATTTTAATTGGCAACTGTGTTCTATCTATTGCATGGTTCATTGCTAAACTAGCCAAATAAATGAGTACGTTTTCCATCTCGATAGTTTCTAGAATTGCGTTGTAGATATTATATGGTGAGCATGAACCTCCGGGTTGAATGCTTGTTACAGTTAAAAAGAACAAGATTTTCAATGTTGATGAAATTCAAAATTATGCATTGATACGAGTAAAGCAAAACAATTCAGAAGGTGAGAACCTTGAGTTGAGAGTATCTGACGCAGAGTATAAGCCTCCGCCTGCTTACAGTCTTGTGAAGATATGTGAAAATGGATAAATTTGCGCATGAACCATGCTTGTTCCTTTCTCAAGTCCAGAAATCGTGATTATTGGATGATGGATCCACATTTGGCCAGTAATGTTCTATTGTACTCAATAAAGTTGCCCCACCTTGATCACTAGTTATCTGTAAAGAATATTCATTCTAATCATTAATAAAGACATAAAACTACCAGAATGCAAAAAATAATACATGGAACAACTTAAAATAAGATTGAAATTAAATGTGCATACTATATTCTTTTTATATAACTTCTGATGGAAGATCTGATGAACTAGAATAGCGTTTCTTTGGCGATGAACCTGGGTTCTTTGGAGGCTATGGTCAGAGATGGATAAAAAGTAGTGTTTGAAATTATAATAGCTTCCTGTTTAAATGCGTTTGTAAATACATCAAAATAATATATATATTGTTTTCATTTTTAAGTTTGAGGTTTTATGACTAACATTTAGAAAACTTTATTCCTCTAAATACATATGATTTATGTGAAAAGTATATTTTTAAAACTATTCAGAGAAAATCTTTAGTTTAATTGATGTTTAAATCCGCCCATCAAATAAAAAAATTATAGCTATAGATAGCTATATATATAAAAGAAAAGGAATACTTGGCAAAAAAATGTCATCTGTACTGTTAAAAAGAGATTTAATATGAGAATAGATTGTTATATATGAACCAATAAAAAATCAATCTTACTTTTTTACCATAATACTTATGGCTTACAAGCATTATTTGTAACTCTATAGTTTTATCAGTACCTAAGACTTTAAAGCAACAATTGATCTCAAAATATACCAAATTAACATTCATTAGATGTATATAAAAAAATACTATTTATGTTAGACCTTTTTATTCATACAAAAATCTATATTCTAATTTTATATCTTGATACTGTATGGTTCTAATTAAATTCTGATTTAATAAAAGTGTTTCAATTAGCATTTCTTGCTATGTGATTCAAATTTTGATTTTAATAAATCTAATCGGTAATTTAAAAAAACTTTAATAATAAAATCCATATTTTTTAATGAATTGAAAAAATAAGAAAAGAGAAATTTTGACTAAAAAATAATTTTTTTGGATTTTAAATCATTTATTTTTTTACAAATATCTATTTTTATTGCTACACAATTAAATAAAAAAATTAAAAATTTATTCATATAATGAGATTAAATATTCACATGTGCATCTATACTTCGCTTCTTATCGTGAATATCAACTTTCGGCTTTAGCGGTTAATTAACATTAATAATTCTTTCTATAATTTATAATTTAATATATATTTTCATAACAAATTAATTATACACTTTTTTTATTTTCACATGAAACATTGAAACCTGTTCAGTGAATAAACAGAATCAACAATATCCACATTTCAATTCATTGCACCAAAACACGGGAATTAAGCTGCAGAGATTTGCGGAGTTTTGAATTAGAAACTTCAACAGTAGATTTGAAATGCTGTCACGAAGTTTGTGGCTAAAGCCTCTTGTCTTTTCTTGATTCACATTCCAGTTGGACAGTGAAACTTTTAGCACCTCCATATATTCTTGTTTTTATGATTTGTAGGTCAATGGCCCAACAACTAGCAGCTAGCTAGCTTTGATAATGGCAGTCAGGCATGATTACACAGCTGGAATGAAGATGATGATGAAAATAAAAGAGAGATAGTGATGGGACTCATGGGAGGTTAAAGCATCGTAATTAGGGTTCCTGAGATTGGCTTGATCTTGTTTTCATAGTCGATTCCCTTCATGTTTGATTAGCTAATGATTATCAGTATTATATCCTGTTCGTGCCAAGCAAAATTCTCAGTCTCGCGAAAAGATTGGTGCAGAGAAGCTTGTGATATTTTAGGTGCCAGATGTTTCAACAAACTTATTACTCCATAGAATTATTTGATATCAACTGCTTGGAATATAGTTTCCAGAAGAGTTTTACAAAATATTATTTAATGAGATTTTATATGATTAATATCTTGAGTTACCACCGAATCATAAATCAACCTATTGTATCAATGAATTCAATTCACCCATTAAATATCCTGTAGAACCTTTTAACAAAAGAATCATCAAAGTTCAAATTCTATTTAAAATTATTCTATTTTAAATTATTTATTTATTTATTTTTTAAAATCAACATTCGATCTAGCTAGATTTTGACTTAGGAGCTGTTCGGAATTGCGTTCCAAGGATATTTTTTTTAAAATTATTTTTTTATATTTTTATATTATTAATTTTAATATGTTAATATAAAAACTAATTAAAAAATATTTTGATACATTTTCGAGTAAAATATATTTTGAAAAATAATTACTACCCCACTATCTAACATGGCGGGCATGAGATGCACTGCTTAAATTGTTGAATTATCCACCCCAATTAAAAATGTTGCATGCATTGACTAGCCAAAGAAAAGCATATCGTCGCGGGCATGAGATGCACCGCTTAAATTGCCAAGAGAATCAACTTCGACTCAAATATTGTCCACATTAAACAGCTAGAGATTTCGTTGTTATGGGTCAATAATTGTATGCTACTGTATTTTAGTATTTTTTTTTAGTTTAACGTGGGTGTCCGGGCCAGCTTGCGCGCACCTCAACTAATCCCACGGGCCCTAAAGTTAACGACCATGCAAGCCTCCAGTGGTTATCATATGAGCAACCACAGAGCTCGAACCTGAGACCATAGAGAGAGCAAACCTCTTGATCCCAAATTTTTATCACTGGACCACCACCTAGATGGTTTGTATTTTAATATTTCTTCTTTTTAGTTGGTGAAGTCTTAAGCAAACCAAGGATTCTGAAGTACCTTTCACAACTGGTTTATAAGCTTAATTGGGGGTTGAAGACGAATAACTTGATCAGCGATCCATGATCGATCTCTTGGAAAAACAAGTTTTTTTATGTAGTTTAGGAACCTCTCATGCTAAATTTAGCACAGACATAATTAATGAGAATTAATGTTGTCTTGAAAACTCTGTATAAAAATTAATAAATAAAAATGACAAATGTGAAATGTGAAATAAGATATTTAGACGGGTTAAACTCCGACACGAGCATGCTTTAACACCGTTCCATGAGTTTCATGGTAATAAAAAGGTCATGTTAGCATTAAACACTCAACATCAACCTTGTAAATATTTGATAAGCACGAGTTGACTCCGCCACTAGATTTAGATATATTGCAATGGGGGAAGATGAGTTCCCCCGCCACCTAGCCTTAGCCTAAGCCACCAATGTGGTGGGCCCGCGCTAAACTAACCCAATCCCACCATGATGCAGTGGGTTTGAGGGTGGTGGATCTCTCCCAAAAAAAAAAAATTGAGTTCGAATCATCAATTTAGTTGCTTTAACTAGCCTAACCTAAACCCATTATTTTTATGACTTGGGTTTGGGTAGGTGAAATTTAAGGTTTATTTGGAATTATTGTAGTGGTGGTAATTGAAAATATATTTTTTTTTAAAATACACTAAAATAATATTTTTATATTTTTTTAAAATTTTTTTGACATTAGCACACTAAAACTATCTGAAAACATAAAAAAATTATTTTTAATAAAAAAAATTTAAAATTTTTAAAAATACGGTGAATTAGACTCCAGCCTCATGAGTTGAGGTTGGTGAGTTTCTCGGAATTAGGATGATGCTGTCCTAATCCAGATCCTTAATCATGGGTGATTTGGGAGAAAGCTTTCTCATAATCATGTTTGTCGGTACTCAATGCTTTAATAAAATGAAAATTGAACAATTTAGGCAGTAATCCACTTCCCTGTCAACAACTATCATTAATCGGGTAAGTAATCTCATGGCAAATGCATTTACAATTAAGTTGAGGTAATCCCCCCCCCCTCTCTCTCTCTCTGGTGCATACATCTTCTTTTTAAAATTATTTTTAAAAATCCCATTTATTAAATAATTGATAAATTCTATAGATTCAATTGCTGAAAGGTTTGAAAATTGATCTTGGAAAGTCTTTGGGGTACGATCAATACTATTCTTATAAAGAAAAGTTGGCTGTGGAAGCATTATTGACTCCCATTGCAACCTAAAGA
>Ga0307517_10003481_pt1 | contig 24453 bp, 31 predicted proteins | sample 23_EM_MG_FD_194515 | JGI IMG/M metagenome (GOLD analysis project Ga0307517, IMG submission 194515) | Populus trichocarpa ectomycorrhiza microbial communities from riparian zone in the Pacific Northwest, United States - 23_EM | ecosystem: Host-associated > Plants > Roots > Unclassified | place... | reverse complement strand
ACTCGTCAAGGCCGAGTTTATATCGATCGAGCAGACGCTTGAGATTGAAGAGGCCCATGCCAAGAGGGGTTGGGCGGAGATGGTGGCGACTCCCGGTATGCGCAAGCGTGTCCTGGTCGCTGCTTTCCTGGGTATAGCCGCTCAATGGAGTGGAGCCGGATTGATTACCTATTATCAGTCTCAGATTCTGAGCAGCATCGGTATCACCAACAACCAAACAAAAAATATCATCAACTTGGGGTTCAGTTGCTGGTCTTTCGTTGCTTCTATCGTGTCCTCTCTATATGCCACCAAGTTCCCTCGTCGCCGGGTCTACCTGGTATGGAGGTGGTCAATCGTGATGTCAGCAGCAAGCACTTACATCCGTGGTTATTTTAGATCTCTATGACCTCCACCTTGTTTGTATTCACCGGTTTGACCATCACCAGTGCGCGGTTCGCCATTGCTGGAACAGCTGCCGCTTCTCGTGCCACCATTGCAATGATCTGTCTGTACCCTCTTGTCTTCGACATGGCCTTCGTCGCCCTGACCTACAGTGAGTATTTGTCCCCTACTCAGGTTGCATCAGTTCAAATGTATTATAGCCTTCTTGGTCGAACTGTTCCCATACCACGTCCGTACAAGGGGTATGGTGATCTTCCAGGCCTGTAGCCGTTCCGTTGGTTTCTTCAACCAGTTCGTAAATCCCATCGGTCTGGAGAACATTGGATGGAGATACTACATCTCGTATTGCGTCTGGATTGCCGTCGAGATCCTGATCACGTTCTTCTTCCTCCCTGAGACTCACGGAAAGACCCTGGAGGAACTCGCATTCTGCAAGTTCTCTTTCTCATGCGATGCAGCCTGATGGAACCATTCTGACGTATAAATTTCAGTGTACGAATCCGATGCGGCCCTCGAGCAACGAAATCGTGTCGAAGCCGAGCTCAAGCAAGCCCGCGAGAGCGATGGCGATGACTTTAAAGATAAAAAGGGTCCTCTCGTCGAGCACCATGCACAACCAATATGATCGGCCCCTAAATGATGACTGGCGTGCCGCTGTACGCGATGCTCACGAAAACTGTAGAGTATATGTATATACTATCTGGCCGTTTGCGAACCTGTCGGGAAATGCTTCGTCCTAGCTTGCTGGAGTTTTCTGTGCAACGTTCGTCGTGATCTGAATTTACTGGACGATTACTGGTGCCAGGGACCCTCCTTTGCGCAACTTTTGAACAGGGGGCGACCGGACCGACGATTTCGCGTCAGTTTTTTTATCCGCCTCATGTATTCAGAGTCTTCAGTCGTTTGCGGATTATTGACGTGTTCACTGCAGTAAAAACTTGTACCCTGTTCCCTGATAGATGCGACCTGACGCGCATGGCCCGATTCAGTCGAATGCGGTGTATCGCCATGCGCTTTTTGTTCTTCGTTTTTTTTGGTATTGGTCTCCCGACCGTGGGGCGGGGTCTTGTTTTAATTCTGGCCGAATAGAAGCTGTAGGCTGGTGGGTAGCAGAGCCTGGGACGGACAGTCTCACCGTGTTGCTATGAATATCTTGATATACCCGTGTCTGCTAGTAGACTTTTGGAGGGGTTGTTCACCGCGTTCACGACAATCGTAATCTGGTTCCGGTGAGGTCATAATCGAATTATTATTCTGCTTCGAGTGAAGATCACATAAATTAAATAACAAGTGTCCAAGGTATGAAGGTCCGAGGGTCAAGATTAGGGAGTCGGCGTTAGGGGAGTAGGATTCATTAGAGGCATCTTTCTGGTTAAGACACGTCGTGAGGGCATTACAATATTATCACAACCACCTGCGCTGGAAATTCGACCGTCTGGTAGCGGTCGTTGTTCCATTCAGGATAGGGAAGAGATTGGTATCGTCGACTGGGCACTGTGAGCTGCCTCCCTGTGGAAGCTAAAAATCGTAAAGCCGATCAGCAGGAGCGTGCAGCTGGTGTACATTGGAAGAACACCGACTGTGGAGTTGACGAAGTAATTGTTCGCGATAGCCAGGCCACAAGATGAGGCTTGAGCGAGGCTTGTGTGACCGAAGCCAAGTTGTTCGAGTAGGAAGGCATTGTCACCGAGAAGGTCAGCGACATTTTTCGCACCCGCGAACGGCGTGACTGGGTCAGCCTAGGAATCATGGTGGTCAGGCTGAGGAAAAACATGGTTCGGGAGTGGGTTTCACTTGCCGTGTTTCCAACGATGAGAACTGGGATCTTGAGCTTCGTAGGTTTGTATGGGGGAAGTCTCTCCACAGAACGGATGGGCCATTTATACGCGGTGTAACTGGGGTGGCTGTTGTCAGAATTCGTCCTTCGAAAATGTATCCTCATGCGCGTACGTAATAGGCAAGACAGTTCCGACTTCATTCGGGACCGGTCAGTAAAAGAATAGATATGAACAAATAATGGAAATCTTACATGCAGGAGTGACCTCTCTAGTGGTACCCACGATAATATCAAACAAGTCCCTGATAGTTGTATCGTTATCATTGAAGTCATCCGATCCAGCGATGGCCTGTTGTGTATAAGAAGTCAAGAGAGTGGAACCAATCTGGAACGAGGACTGGTCGATTGTGATATTCCCGGAAGGAATGTCGTATTTGTGACCCCCATCAACCGTGATGTTGTAATCTTGAGAAGCTTGCAGAACAAAAGCTACAACCTGGTAAAGTTCGGTGTTCACATAGTGGCTCCACGCAATCGGGGAGTAGAGAAGACCGAATAGCCAACCTGTCGTAGGGTCAGCAACTAAGCTCCAAGGAGGTGAAAGTGAAAAACCGTACCCCTCAGGATCCTGGGGGAAACGGGAACTGGAATCCCGTTGCGATAGAGCTCGAGGTTCACCTGAGATGGAAACAAAGTCAATTGAATTACCCAATCTGGGAAAGAAATTGATCACATCGTGAACGTAGTTCAAAAGAGTCTTCACATCGTCCCCAGTGGTATTGTTGCCAGTAAACTCGATAAGTTTACAGCCGGCCCAGCCTGCCGCGGCACAGCCATCCGCGAGGCCGGAGTATGTCTTCTCGGTATCTCCAAGAGAAATATACAGGAACTAGTGCGATATGTAAGAAGGTGTTTCCACCAGATAAGCGTCGGGAGTTACCTTGGACGATGCCCAGGCGGCCGGATCCGCAACGCCATCTAAAATCACATGCCCGGCGCGCTACATACACTTAGCGCAGATTTTTAGGTTTGAATAGGACCAAGCGTACCTCAGGGAACACTGGAAACCGTGCTTTGGTCAAACGATGCGATTGAAAGGTCGGAGGAACTTACTGTTAACGAAGTTTAATCCAATCACAGTACCGTACGAGATCCCCCAGTAGTCAATCGGTTCACCCTCTCCTAAGATCGCATCTCCCAACGACACAAGATCCCGAACGGTGGAACTGGACCCGAGATACTTCAAGTAAGAACCAACCGGACCATTCTGACAACGTGTCGCGAAGTCCTTGAACTTCTGTTCGGTCAAGTTAACTTGCGAGTACAGTTCCTTGAGGTCCCGTTCGTTGAACCTTTCAGCGATGGTTTCGTTGATACCGGCGACCATCGTGTTCTCCCAGAACATCGTGTCTTCCTCCGTGGAATTAAAATAATAAACCTCCCCAGGGCTTGTGAGGATACACAGTCAGTCAACCGCATTGCAACCGCGACGCAGACCTACAATGTATGTCCTACCCCACGAGGATCCCAGGAGACTATGTCATAGACACCCTGGAGACCTTGATGAAGTACCTGACCGGTGTATGCCATGGACTCGACTCCCGAACCGCCAGGTCCGCCTGTAAAGTATATCAGTGGAGAACTACAATCGAGGGGTGGAGTGCATCACCTGGATTGAAGAAGACGGTGCCCAGCCTCTCCGCAGTTGCGGGGTACTTGATCACTGCAAGATGTGCATTACCAGCGGAGCCGTCATGATAGTCCATCGGAACCTCGAGGTATCCACATTGCCAGCTGGTATTCGTAGAATCGACTCCGAAGCTCTCGCAGCTTCCCCAGGAGATCTCAAAGACGTTCAGGAGGATTGACGAGGTATTGATGCGAGCAAAGTCACAGGTGCATCGCTCCGGGGTGTGGAAGGGGGTGCAGTGACCGCGCGTTCTGCGAGTAAGCCCAGAGCAAGTAAAGCCGTGAGACCAGTAGGACGAAACATCTCGTTGGTTGGGATGCTTCCTACACCCATCTGCATTTATATGTGCCCCCGCCGGCGTTAGGCGCATTAAGAGGATTGGCTGTATCATATGGTCTGCGGAAGACGGGGAATCGTTGGGCCCGTCGTCACCCACTCACTTCCGTTCGAATGTCAGCTGCGGATGTTTACGTTATGCAATCGCTGTCTTTCTTACGTGTGACTGGGTTGTTCGGGCACTTCCAGCGCAGTGTCTTCGAGAAGGGAGACGAAAGGGAGCGTCTGGACGGCCAGGTTAACACTCGGGATCCGGCGCGATGCCGCAAGGCAAAAGTACTGACGGTTCATACGCGGGGAGGTGTCCAGAGCGAGCGGTGGTACTGTGGTCGTGCAGGTACAGTATCTGCTGGTATCTGCTGCGCCGAAAAAAAACTGACAGCCTGGGAAATGCATTGCCGATCGCAACTCGCTGCGATCCTGGGAATGATACTGATCTTCGACACACCTGTTGCTTTGGCATCCAGGTGGGCGCTCCATGGGGGCGGAAGTTGAGCGGCAGGTAAGTCGTGATAAGCGGAGTCCGAGATACTCACCACATGGAGGAAACTGGGCAGGACATACGACCACGCGGTCTCACTCAAAAAGCGCTCGGGCCGCTGTTCCGCTACAGTGCCGGAGGTCAAAGTCGTCGAGGGTGCCTGCCACGAGAAAAACGAGTTCATTCCTTGCACCACCCGCCGGCCGGGGATGACGCAAAATATATGTCCCAACTGAAGTGCCGCCTGTTCCTGATACGCCTGTAATTTCCAATAATCGGTAGCGTCGACAAGCGGTGGCAGGACCCAGGGACTGGGCTCATACCGACCATCGCGCAACCGTACCCTCAACTCCCCATTGTGCTCGCAAGTCTACCCCACCCCAAACGACGGGAGCCCCGCTGACACTCGTCCTACCAGTGTCGGCGACGCTGGCGCTCCAGTTGAACGCGGTCAACGGAGGAAGCGTTGCTTATGAGAGCGTGGATCGCGTTTTCGATGAAGCCATCAGGTGAGTCGGATATCAGTATTACCATGGATCACCCCGTTTCCCATATTCAATTGAACGCCCCCCGATACGACGGGCGCCACCGGTCCTGCATCACTACAAGCTCTGAATGCTCTTATTTATATAGGATGAGGGTGTAGCGTAGGATTGAACTTCTTTGTGCCTTTCCCCTGCATTCAACAGAGGTCCACCGCTCCCTCTATCGCCAGCTCTCCCCCACCCCATCGCCACCCGTCCCGCTTTGGATAATGAGGGGTGGTGTCCAAGATGAAACCGTCTCGAGACTGGTTGCTCAGGACACTGTGCCATGGTACAAGAAGCGCAACCTCACCATTCTCTACCTGACCATGATTCCCGCCTGCCTGGGTGTCGAGATGACCTCTGGGTGAGTCTCAATAGTTTCTGCATCCGTTCGGGGGACCAGAAGGTTAAACACATATCTGGGTACAGGTACGACTCTTCCATGGTAAACGGTCTGCAAGCAATAGCGGGTTGGCAGGAATACTTCAATCACCCTGATGGTTCTATCCTTGGTATTTTGAGCGCTGCCTACTCGCTTGGAACTGTTCTTGCCCTGCCCTTCGTCCCCTTCGTGACTGATCGTCTCGGCCGAAAGCTGCCCATCGTCATCGGAAGCATCATCATGGTGATCGGGGCTATCCTGCAGACAGCGACCCAGAATAGTCCGTCAATTATATCGGACCATTGGCGCTTCTGTTGACCCGACTGTGTAGTTGCCATGTTCATCATTTCTCGCCTACTCCTCGGCATGGGCATCTCATTTGCAATCGTCGCCGCATCTTCCTTAATCGGAGGTAATGTGACCGGTGCATACAAACCTGCAGAACACGGGCACTCACTACTTGTCACAGAACTTTCCCATCCAAAAGAACGCGCTCGTCTGGGTTCCATCTTCAATGCCTCCTGGTACGTGGGCGCTATCACCGTCGCCGGTGTCACCTTTGGAACCTTCAGTCGTCCCGACACTTGGAGTTGGAGGATTCCCTCCCTCCTTCAGCTCCTTCCTAGTGCCCTCCAGCTCACGTTCATCTGGTGGGTTCCAGAGTCTCCCAGATGGCTCATTTCGAAGGGCCGACGCGAGGAAGCGATGGCGATTCTCGTCAAATACCATGCTGAGGGGTCAGTTCACCGTATCCTCTCCTCTTCGCTGTGACTGAGTGCTGATCAGAAATATAGAGACGAAAATTCAGAACTTGTCAAGGCCGAGTTTACCTCGATTGAGCAGACGCTTGAGATCGAAGAGGCTCACGCCAAGAGGGGTTGGGCGGAGATGGTGGCGACTCCCGGTATGCGCAAGCGTGTCCTAGTCGCTGCTTTCCTAGGTCTAGCCGTGCAGTGGAGTGGGGGTGGGTTGATTGCCGCCTATTCATCTCTGATTCTGGGCAGCGTTGGTATCACCAAAAACAGGACAAAGAACGCGGTTAACTTGGGACTCAGTGTCTGGGCTTTTGTCACTAGTATCGTGTCCGCTTTATACGCGACCGAGTTCCCTCGTCGGCGGGTCTACGTGGTACGGAGGTAGCCAATCGTGATGACGGCGATGAGAACTTACTTGGGGGTTATTTTAGATCTGCGCGATCTCTATCTTGCTTACGTTCACCGGTTTGACTATCGCCACCGCACGGTTTGCCATCGCTGGAGGAGATGTCGCTTCTCGTGCTACCGTTGCGATGATCTTCCTATATCCTCTCGCCTTCAACCCTGGCTTCAACGCCCTAACCTACGGTGAGTATTCCGCTCCCTACGGCTTCAAATCACGCCAGCTTAAATGCACTGTAGCCTACTTGGTCGAGTTGTTCCCATACCGTACTCGTGCGAGGGGTATCACGATCTTCCAGGCTTGGACTCGTTCTGCTAGCTTCTTCAACCAGTTCGTCAACCCTATCGGTCTCAAGAACCTCGCATGGAAATATTACATCTCTTATTGTGTCTGGATTGTCATCGAGGTCTTGTTCATATTCTTCCTCTTCCCTGAAACCCACGGAAAGACCCTGGAGGAGCTTGCGTTCTGTAAGTTTTCTTTCTCATAAGCTGCAGCCTGAAGCCCTTCTGACGCGCACATTCCAGTATACGAGTCCGACGTGGCCCTCGAACAACGAAATCGTGTCGAAGCCGAGCTCGAGCAAGTCCGCGCAGGCGACAGCGATGACTTTAAGGATAACAAGGATCCTTTCGTCGAGCACCATATGTAAGCAATATGACCGGCCTGGTTCGGAGCGATTCCACCAGGACACTTTTCATGAATGCGCTTCCACTGAAACGCTCAGTCCATGGAAGCGCTCCAGAGCGCTCAAGTTTTGTGTAGTGTGTCGTTGAGCAAATTGGTGCTTATTCCAAGCACAAGGGTCACCCGTTCCGTCTAAATCTGGTGTCCGCAGAACAAGTTAGATGAGAAGAAATTACCCGGCCGCGACCGTACGAGCTCTGCTACGCTTGGAGCCGGCTGTCGATACCAGAAGCACCTCGAAGTGCTTTTCTGTGTTATCTCCCATTATTCCAGGTGTTCGCAATTCCTTGCAAGCTGGCTCGGCATTTACCTGATGAAGTTGTTGGCCGGTGCTTATTGGCATTATGTCCGGGCCTGGGTAATATGCAAAAATTCTCGTGACTGTCATTTCCGAGCTCGTCGGGGGTTTCGTCTTCAGAGTGTTCAGTCATTTCGGGGTCACCGACGCGCCTACCGGAGTAGAAACTTGTGTCCGGACCCCTGACGGATATGACCCGACCGATGTCTAGTGTAGTCAAACGCGGTCCGTCGCCCCGTCTTTTCATGGAGCTTGGGTCGTCTGGCGTCTTCGACCGCAGAGCCAGGGTTATTGTACAGGGGCGGGTTGTGCATTCGGTCCGCCCCCCTGGCCCTGAGAATTAGGACGCTCGACGAGTAAGATAAGATGAGCGGGGCCGTGGGCCGGTCGCGAGTAGTGCGCCATACAGGTAGCGTTATCTACTAATACAGGCGATGAATGTGAACGCGATTTCGATAAGTACCCTTCAATCTGATACATACACCATGGTCCAAGATAGGACGACAGTGGGGATGTCTATAGCTAAGTGAGAGCTCCCACCACGTCCGTGACGAGCTGCCGGGCTTTCTCAGAACGATAGGTGATCGAGCATTCAAATGGCTTCGCGTGCCTAGTAAGGGAGGACTGGAAGTTAGGTAAGATCCTCGTCATTAGGCTTCCCCGCACCTGATGGCTCCAGATTCAAACTCCCCAGTGGGCGTCATCGGATTTCCATTCTCGTCTAAAACTTTTCGAAGGTCCATCACGGCGATGGTGTTCGCCATGGCCAACCAGAGGTTTGTTTCAGCAAAAGCTTTGCCTGGACATCCCCTTCGGCCGAACCCCCACACCGAGTCGACGTGTTGGAGGATTTCGGGTCTGGATGGGTTCATGAAGCGGTCTGGATTGAAGACTTCCGGGTCAGGGTATATGTCTTCGTTCCGTGTGAACCCCCTTGCATGAGGACGGTCAGATTAAAAGTACTCGGAGACGGAGGCACATGAGGAACTCGTTTACCAGACATTGTAAAACACGGTCGAATTTCCCGGTAGGAAGTACCCCTCGTAGGAGTCATTCTGTGTGAGACGGTGTGGGACACCTGAAAGCCTCGTTGAGCACCTGATTAATTCCAATCATTATGGGCGGGGTTTTTACGTACCTAATGGTGTAGGAACACCCCACCTTCCGGCGAACAATTTAGTCAGTGACCCTTAGGCGAATCACAAATGCTGCCTACCTCAGAACCTCCTTGAGCACACAAGTGATATATGGGAGGGCCTCTCTGTCGGCGATGTCTACCAACCGGTCCGTCCCAACCACTTCATCGATCAACCCCCTCGCCTTATCATACACATCAGGGTATAACGCCATGGCGAGAAAAAACGATTCCAGTACGGATGTACTCTAGATAAGAAAGAAACTCGTTCAGCCCACGAGATAAACTAATTTTTAGGGCCGACTACGCCACTTACGGTATCACTTCCGCCTATCGGAACCAAGACCGAGAATCGTGAGGTTTGCGAGCGTGCGTGGCGTTGATGAGTGCGTGTTGTGGACCCTTGGTAGCATCACATACCGCCGTACAGAGCCCCGCAGACGTGCTTCACGTCGTCGTAATCAAGCGTTTCCCCGGATACCTTCCTGCCTTCTTGGGCGGTCATTAGAAGGTCCCGGGCAAGGGATGGAAGCGCAGTCCCATCTGCCTGTAACACGGCGTGGATCAAAAGGTGGGATGACCCTGGAAAGAAGAGGAGGTAATACAATTTGCTGCTCCGCCCACTTCAATGGCCAGGTAAATAGTTTCTCCACGAGGGTCCTGGTATAGGCAGCGTGTCGCTGATACAAAGAGAATGGCATCCACGTTGGCCAATGTTTCACTTGTGATCATGCTTGAGGTGTGCCCAATAGATGACAGAGATGTGAAAAAAAATCCTCACATATGGGTAAGATGTCGCACATCGTGGCCCCTGGGCCACCATAACGGAATGATTCAACTGCAGCTTCATCGGCAAGGTAGATGAAAGGATCTTCGACGCTCTCAACCGTATAACCGTACGTTATTTCCAATATCATTGCAGCGGCTGGGTGGAGAAAGGGGAATTAATCACGACCGAACGGCATGAAAGAAATTCTTTACCGAATCTGTGTGAGGGGCACAGCTATAACAAGACGTAATCAACGAGGTAAGGGACGGTACGGCTTACCGTTTAATGTGGTCTCTGAATTTCTCTGGAGCTTTACCCAAGCTCGCAAGAAAAGTGTATGTGACTCTCTTCTGCATCGGGGCATAGTCATTGAGATAACGGGGACTGAACTTCTCTTGAATGATTCTGCGATGTTTTTTCCAGCGCGGTCCGGAATGCATCTGAGAGATGATTGATCCCCATCCCATCCTACAATAGGGATTTCGTAAATGGCTGCTGATACACTGGGAACAAACGCTGGAGAGCTGACGCACATTTCCGAGAAGGTGACCAGCCTCGGTCTGCTTGAGTATATCCCACCGCGGTGGTCAAGCAATTCACGGGCATCGTTGAATGAGTTGAGGACCACAAGGCGTTGTCCAAGCACCAAGACGTGATTGAGCGGGCCTGTAACGGAAGATTGAGAAAGACTTAGTACCTGATTCCCTCTCCCACACCATGAAGAGAACCCACCATATTTTTTGCCCCACTTTTCGAACACAAACTCGAGATTTCCAGACCCCATATGCCTAAGGTTTCCTATTACTGGATCGGGGGAGGGTCCGGGGGGGAATGGAGGGCATCGCGACCGTCGGATGAGCAACCAAGTGGAGATACAGGTGCCAAAAGCACCCGCGGTAAGCAAAAGAGTCGGAAAATACTCTGGCGGGATCATGCTCATATCTGTGAGGAAAACAAAGGACACCCTTGTGAGGACAGGGATCCGATTTAAATGTGACGGCGACCAGCAGCCACCCGGCCCTCGCATGCCGAGAATAATATCTGAGACTCATGCAAGGCGTCACGCCATAGATTCAATGCAATCACCTGCGGTTGCCCATTCCTGGGCAGTCCCTTCCAAACACGTTACAGAGTCCAGACCCTTTAGATCTCCCGTGGCACTTGTATCTGATAGAGAGAAGTGCGATTGCTTCAGAAATTGGCTCCGCTAATTGGAGGAAGAGTAGAAGGGATATGATTGTATACGAGGGAAAGGGGCGGTTGGCATGCTGACCACAGACTGGAACCATCACTGGTCCGAATTAAGTAAGGTACCCATCAAGAGATAGTTCAGGTGGGTCCATGAACCTAAATTCGCCATCCCCGTCGAACACTGAACTGCATGATGACTTAGCGCAGAGTTTATTAGGCCGAGGGAGACATGCACGGACCTACAACCACCCCGGAACTTGTCCAAACTTTACCATTGACTGCACAATAAGCGTTCGGCATCCATTCGGTGTTCATGCCCGAGCTCGCCTATCCAGAAGATGGGGTGATGAGTAATTGTACGGGTCAACGGTGCAAGACAGTTTATAGGTGGATTTGTTAGGCCACCTTTGAATCCGGCGAACCAGCCTGTCTGGGTTAAAAAAGCGCCGGCTCTGCTACTGTGAGTTTGATCCCGGGTGCTTGCTCTTCGAGGAACCCGCCGGTAGAAGGCGCAAGTGGACCTGATACAGAACACACCAAAGCCTCGGAGCTCCGGAATATTCCTGTCGAGTGATTCAGACCTACCGCAAGGGGAAAGAATAACGCCACCAACCGGGGACTCCCTCATCTTGAGTCTCATCGACCCATGGACACAATAACGAGATCCTTCGAGGTAGAGATCCAAGTCGGCTCGATGGGGGCTGCCGGGTCTAGCGTTCGAGTTCCTGCTTGATCCTGACCGCCGAGATTTTGCTGTATCAGGAGACTGAAGAGTTCCGTCGGACCAATAAAGCGGAGAGAAGTTGTAAAAGCCACCGGGCAAATCGTCATCCTGGGAACCTGAGAAGACACGCCCGGAAAGGTAGACGTTGAGTCAGAACGCGTCAGGGAGGTGTTTTGGAGGATCGTTTACCAGTCATCCCGAGTGAATCCTCAGATCCTCAGCGAATGTTCAACGCGTCACGAGGCCGGTTAAGGTGTACATCACGACGTGGGTCCCACGTCTTGCAAAATGGCCCATCGGCAGCTCGAAAGCCAAGAAGACGGGATGACTTCAGGTCGTGAGTGAAGGTCTGAGAGGTGGCGGCTACGGAAGGAGTTGCGAGCCGGAGTCCGAACGGGCAACCGGACCCAATCCCGACCGTCGCTGTTTTCCGCTTACACCTCCTTCCTGCACCTCTAACACAATCCCATAACCTGTGTCTTCTGCTCCAGTAAGTAAGTATCCCTCGCAACACCTCGACTTATCTCAAGCTCCGTTTCTTTCCCACCAGCAGCCCTCGGAGATACCCAGGCCAACACATAATGAGCCACTCAGATAATCGGATTCCGTTCCCTTCCATGGCCTTCAACCCTCTTACACCGCCCAAGTTTCACCAACGTTCTCACAAGGGGCCGTTACCCCTTTTCCCGACGGGGATCAGGGCTTATGATTAACTCGCCAACCGTGGGGAGAGGGCCATGGTTCTCGATCTGACAAAGGTGGCCACCGACGGTAATTTCACCTCCGATACCCCCGGCCTTCGCGTCTGCTACGATCCTGAGGGCCGTGGTCCCCGCCTTCCTTTGTGGCATGCGCCATAAAATCCCCTTCCCACCACGGAACGTGTGACTAAGAACTCGCTGGAACAAAGGAAGAGCGACCATGGTTTCCATTGTGCAAGGCCCACCGACGCTTCCCCATGGCCCTCTGACCCATTTTAATCCAACTGCACGGCGGGGATGTGGCCCTACGGGCCTTATTAACAAGACTCTTTATCGGAGCTCAAATCCACGATTTGAAGGAACGTGCTTTTTTGTTACTTATAAGCCCATGGGCTCGACATGGTTACGGAGTCAACGTCCCCCGTCTTTCCTGTATTCCACCGATCGCCTATATAACACCGCCCTCCTCGTACCAAACGCTTGTGACATGTTTCCCACCCAGTCCACATATGGTTTTGCCTCCGTCTACCCACAACCCTACATCTTTGGTGGAAACATGCTGTGTTCCTACACCCAGGACTATCCCGGTGTACATTCGAGTACGCTAGGAGAGCGATACTCCCCAACACCTAGCTCTGAAGTCAGCCCATGGGCCTGGCAGTGGAACGAAGGGATGAGGAACCAAGAGGTGTGCGATACGATCCAGTCCCTCACCACGCAGTGTGCTGAACGAGTATCGCTTTGATAGGGTCCCTTCATCCACCACTCGTACACGACGAGTATCACACGGCCACAGGTACAACCTACCTACGCTGTGGACCAAGCACCGTCCACTTTCTCCCGGGTAGTTGGAGGACCAGTCCTCAGTACCAACAGGCCCAAGATCATCTGCCCACGGCCGATCCATCCACTCCCGAAATGGATCGATATGGCAGAGCGAGAGGACGACGAAGGTGGGACGACAACCGAGGACGAAGAGAGGTCCGACCTGACCCCAGGCCCATTCGACAACGACACCGACTACGAAGGAGGGGGGTGGTCCGATGAGGAGGACTACGACAACGATTTCGATGTCCCGCGTCGATTCTTACCATCGTTCATCCTCTCGCCGGATCCGGAAGACCTCCCGACTCCATTCTTCCCTCAGTCGGGCAACTCAACGCCGTCGTCGCACACGCTCGCCTCACTTTCTCCGGATGCGTGCGACCTCCCTCAACCGCGCTTCGATTCCGACCCATGTTCACTGACATCGATGGTGAACTCGCAGTCGAGCATCCCGGGACTCAACCAGCCGCGGCCATCACGGTATGATTCATTTGGATCGATCGTGTCGCCGGATCCAGAGGACCTCCCACCTCCGAATTTCGAGGTCTACGATCGATTCGAGGTTGGAGGGTTCAAGTTCCCAGGACCTTGGGATCGCCATCGGGACCGGCTTGGCGGGAGGGATGCACGAGGTCATGCGGGCGAGAGTTTGTGGGAGGTTTTGACGGGTGGGGGAGGGAAGGTGTCAGGCCCTGGGCACCGCCGGGGGTGGCCTGTTTGGAGTCGGGACAAGTGAGGTCCCACGCTCAAATATCGCCTGCACCCCCGTCTACCCACAACCCTACGGTTACTTTGGTGGCCTGCCAATTGCCTGAGGGACAGACGAGATCATGGCACTGCTGAGTCTGGGCTCAACTCTAAATTGTTATTCGTTCGCCCCAGTTCTGGGTACTGTAAAGCGTACATGGACTTCATTCGCCTTCTTTCCGTGTGTATTTTTTTGTTTCGTTTCGTCGTGTACCTGTACTACCAGCGTGTGTGTATTTTATTCAGCGAGGCATCCTGAATCAAAATTAGATATCTGATCTTCATATCAATTTCAAGCGTAATCTCGTGGTTATCAGTTAGGGCGGGTATGAAGCGTCGCTGAGAACGAGAATGACCTGTGACATGCAGGGTATACCGGATAAGCAAAAGGGGGGCTCGGACCGCTTTGCCGTACTTCGGTTCCTTAAAACTCGGGAGTGACGTCTACCATCTCAGGTACCCTTTTTGTTTTTGGGGAAACCTCTCACAACCCAGCTGAAACATCTAGGATGCAAAGTATCTCGACTGCGATCGCAACTTGCTATATAGGTAATTCGAGCCCGATTCAGGGCCCTGCGCTCTCGAAACCCAACCACTCTCGAGCTTAAACGTTAAACCATAAACGTTAAACCCTCAGGTGGTGAGGCTCGTTATGTACAGCGAATGACAGATACGGTAGCGGGAAACTAGATGCTAAGATGTACAGGTATAAGAGGTATAAGATAGAAACCCTCCAGCCCCATGTTCCGGGGGAACAAAGTCAACGTCCGAACCACAGGGATGCGGAAGGCCATCCCACCAGAATATGCGCGAATATACTGATACATGCACCCACTCGTATGTGGAACGAGTAGAAACTATCTCACCAGACGTTCACTGGATATGTAGGGAAGCCCGACCATTCGAAGTCGAGAGCTCGACCCGACCCAATTTAGGTCCGTCGTCGAGGTCACCCCAATATATGCGCCCCCCCTTCTTCGAATCCACGTTTGTCGTGAAGTCGACATGCTGTTGACGCCCTAAACCCAGGGGGTCGTTCTCAGGTGTAGACCCTGATGAGAAACCGGCCTGGTAAGTGTTGGTGGTTGAAACATCGAAGGCGCCTTCGAAAGATGGTTGTAGTAGTAGCTCAGCCGGGCCGTTAGATGTTGTACCAACGATGTCAAGGATAGGAGAGGAAGGGGGATGGGAAGAGCTGGAATGTTGGGGGAAAGCGAGCTTCAGTTCAGCATTGGTAGTAGCCGCGCGTATCGTGCATCTGGGCGCCCCCGTGTTTGACAATGAGGTATCACCGTTGAAGGAGCTGGAAGATACAGTTACAATCGATCGAAATCATGACGAGCGAAGTGATAACTTACCCATCTGTCGTGGTAGTATGAGTTTCCTTCCCAGACGTATAATCGTTTTCCAAGAAGATTTTCGCTGTTATCGGAGCATTCGATGTTGTCAGACTCAGAGAAGAGTTAGTGATAAACGTTCCGTGGATGCCGAAATTGGAAGTCTGGATATCAATGTTTGCGGCCTTCACGGACTGGGCGCAACCGGTTAACGTTTAACACTCGATCAAGAATCACTGGTTCGAGGTGGTCTTACCCTGACAGCGACCGGCTTGTTTGACGTGTGAATGGTAAGGTTATGGAAGTCGACAAATTCGTCTGCGTTCGGAAGGGTGACCTCGAAGTCGGGTGTGAGAATTTCGAACCTAGGAAGTTCGAGAACCGGGGTGGCTGGTTGGCGGGGGATCTTCACTGTGATCTCGACCTCTGTCCTCTGGTTCGGCCGAGTTAGGTGTTTCGGTGACTTTTGGCTGGAGGTGAGCACGTAGCTGGTGTCTGGCAAGCTGGTACTTACGAATATCCCGACCCCCCACTCCCCCTCCACTCTTTCCATCAAACACACAGTGGTACCCATGAATACATCCCATTCGTGGAGTTGAGCGGCAATGTCCACTATGACCTCATCGCTGGCAGTTGTCTGATGCGACACAACCGTGACACCGCCGGTCGCCTGCAGTCCTCGTGCCAGCACGTAAATGGCATTCGAATCCAATGGAATGCTGAACGACGGAAATTGAATGCGAGGGGTCGGCGACCATGCAACATCTCCGCCCCTGATGCAACGGACGATTCTCCCGTCTTCAGGCTCGGGATGTCCAACCTTTCTGCGGAACTAGATCCAGAAAACACGCTTCAGAACAGCATTCGAAAGTTGCATATGGATGTGATGGGTGACGGTTCCAACGTACATCGTGCATCGGGCCTCTAATTATCACGACAATGAAGTGGACAGTGAACGCGATTATACCGTAGGCACAAAATGCGAGGAGGAGTGCCTTGGCGAATCGTTTCCCCGTGCGCTTGGGCCGCTGCTTTTGAGTCGCGGGTGGGGGCGGCGGACCATGGTACGGGGGAGCGGATGACGAGGACGGACCAGCATCCTCGCGCGGTGTGTAGGCTGGCGGACTTTCGGCTGGAATCAAGGGAGTACGCGAGGAGGCAACCGTGACGCTGGGGTCATGATGGTTCGGCTGGGTTTTCCGGATGTCAGATTCGGCGACAATCATCTGAGCGCACGTGCGAGCCCAGTCTGGTTAAGATAAGTGGACTTAGTAAGATCGTAGACGGGCGGATATGGGATACGCGAGGGCCCAGCAGCCGCGAAACCGGAGGGAACTTACCCTCTGGGGTGGGTGATGGCGGGAGTCAAGGGCGAAGCCTGCTGCGCTTCTGAACACGGAAGCTACAAGCACAGCGATGGCCGTGATGGTCATCATACGAGCCCCGCTCTCAGCCTCATCCCACCTCCAGCTCTCGTGCTCTGGCTGGATCTCATCCTCTCCTCGTTCCGAACTCGCGACGTGCCAACGTAATGTAGGGCGGCCATCCGTTGACGTTTAGCGGGACAGCTGTCCCCCCTCGCGTCGCTACGATGTCGCCGCGGAGCCAGACCCGACACTCCGGGGAAGGGAGAAAGCCTGCGTCTTCCATGTCCCAGTTTTCTGCCGACGACAAAGGAGAAGAGAAGGGGCCGCCTCTCCCTGGCCCTCTGCCATCGAATCCTTCCCGTGGCGTCCCATCTTTCGGACGGGGATCAGTGGTGATTGGCCGGGATTAAGCTTTAGGCCAGGGATGGGCTTTTCTTTGTGGGATTGGATGCACTTGGTCCAACTCAGACAATGCTCTCGCCCCGCCCGGTTTGGGTCTTGCATTCTCGCCGCGGCAGGCTGCTCATATTTCAAATCTACGCCTTTGTTCACCCGCACATTCCCCGTCGACGTCTAGCGGACTGCTTACGAGCTAGACCGGGTGTGCTACTTGTTTTATTTTTTGTTTGCCAAAATCACCGAGGACGTCGAAAAGGGGAAATGAGGAGGCGAACCCCCGCACGGGTTCGACCGCGATGGGCGGTCTATATCCGCCCTGATCTTGGTTCTGGGTCGGATGCGCCCTATTTCGAGAAGACTGGGATCGAGCTGGATCGTCTTTTCACCGGGTCACCCGCATGATTTGTCACAAGCCGGTATATAGTGCTGCGAAACAAACCACCGTCCCAGATCTTCCCCTCCCCCACCCCCACACACCTTGTGTCCTCTCTGCCTAGCCATCTGCCAACATGCCGTTCGTCAAGGTCTCGTCTAACCTCAAGGTGCACTACATTGTGCCTTCCTCGCCTGACCCCAACAAGCCCTGCATCGACCCCTCACGTCCAACCATCGTCATGCTTCATCCCCGTTTCTTCGACTCCCACTTCTTCGCACCCCAGTTCCGCACCGGACGGTTGACCAAGGCGTACAACGTCGTCGCCATTGATCACCACTACCACGGCCGTACGGAAGCCCCGCTCGATTCCAAGCCATATGACTTCGACCTGGTACGCTGAGCAGGACCTTCCCGTAAAGAATGTCATCTAACTCGATGGAACTTAGGTGGCTAAGGGTGTATTGGGCGCCATGGACGCCCTCAAGATTAAAGAAGCTCACGTCCTTGGTAATTGTCTCGGTGCTCAGATTGCTACGATGGTGGCAATTCAGGCGCCAAAGCGTATTCAGAGCCTGACCCTGATCGCACAAAGTCCCTCAGTTGAGGTTTGTCACACTATTTCATAGAACATTTGATGTATTGACCGGCTGATTCCCCTGCTACCCTGCAGGACGAAGACAACCGAGAACAGTTCATCTTTCTCAAGGAATCTTGCTATGCGCGCGCGGACGATGGTTCGGATCAGTTGGCGTCTGACGTTGTGAACGGCTTGCACTGGATCCACTTCGGCGACGACCCCTCTACCCAGGGTGTTATCGACGAATGGGTCACCACCACCAGGTTCAGGCCGTCGAACCGCAAGTTGATTGACAAGATCTTCTCGGCCGTCCTCGACCGTCACCCGATAGAGCAGAAGCAGTGGGACAAGATCACTTGTCCAGTCCTCATCATTCACGGTGGTACGCACGGACCTTTTCCACTCCTGATGTCGAGCCTAACGCAGACCCACAGGGGATGACACACCAACGCCGCCGGCAGTTGCCCACCAGCTCCATGATCTATTACGGAATGCTGATCGGCAGATCCATATCATCGACGATGCCCCCCACTTCTTGACACATACCCACTATCGCCAGGTCTGTTGCCAAGGCTTCTTCTGGGTCTGAATGATGCTGATGGATTTCTTTCGCAGGTCAACCCCCTCATCGAGGATTTCCTTGATAAAGTGACAGGTATTAACTCGAGACAAGCGAGTCACCTGTCACTCCCCCGGACGCTCGAACTATTACCCGAATTCAACGGGTCGTTCTCCAAGAAGTCGAGCATTTTTGGGAGACTCGGTATCAAGGTCTAAAGTCTGGAGCGGACCGGGACCACACTCCTGTCTACCACACGACCACATACCCCCGTGGTTCGTCGGCCGCATCGCATTTTCCCGTGGGTTACGATTTCAAGAGATGTAAACTAGCACATCATACCTCCTTCCTCACCTTCCTGGCATCTTGTTTCGACGCATACGATTATTCGACATATTACGCTTTGTTATCCTTGGCACCTTGTCTTCCGTTTATGAAAACCCCACGTTCATTTTTCAACTTGGCCCATGTACGTCCCCGGCTCTTCGAAACTTCCGAGTTTGAGTTTGACGAATTATTATTTTCCAGAGGAAGCCACACCCCACTGTTTCCAATGGGTCCACCACAGACGTTCCAAAGTTTGCTTGTAACCCAAGCTTACGTTTCGACACTTTGATCGCCGATTCCCCTTCGAGTTTCGTAGCCCTCGAGTTATTCCCCACGATAGATCTGAAATTAGGCTTCGGCATGGTTCTGTGCGCCAGACCCAGTTAGATCCCTTCCGGGCCAACGAGATCGTATCTCGAAATCTCGATATGAGCTACGTTTTTCCTTTGGATGGTTATCGATCACGTTGGTCGTTTATGACGTGTAACGACCTGAGACCAAATCTTTGCCACCGGAAACCCTCAGTGCTTCAGCTGGGGACGCGAGGACGACTCTACGCTTACCAGGTTGAGAGCAAATTACCTTGTTTGCAATAATACGGGACCCACTTCAAGCGGAAATAGCTTATTGAGGACCAGGTCAAATTCCGCTCTCTAGGGAAGCAACCGGGCGCTTGACGCGAAATGAGCACAGACGAATGCCGCGGTTTACCGATGCCTCATGGATCGGTCTCGGCCCGCTGGGGTGAGGGAATCCCTGTCACTGGACCCATGAGAGGTCTTCGGGACTGGCCCGTTGGCGATGATGGGCATTGCCCCGTACTTCGGCCTCCCGATTTTTGACTAGTAACATGTCTGGTATCTCACTGAATGATCAGAGGTTCTACATACACATTTACATACAGTAAGTGTTGTGTATGGTTTACGAGTGCATAGGATCTCTATGCACAGATCTCAGTCGATTCGACTTGAAGGGGGAATTTCACTCCACATGGTCGCGGGGATAGGGGGATGTTTACGTAGTTACGCTCCGATGGCCCTCCGCCCAACTCCGTAGTAGTCATGCATACCAGCCCGCCACAGCAACAGTTATCATATTCTCTCCGAGTCGAAGCATTCTATGTGCTCCACTTGCGCAGCTTCCGTAGTAAGTACTGTTGCTACACTGGTTGAACGGGGTTGAATTGCCTTGCTTACTGCGTCACCAATGAAGTATACATGTAACTTAAGTAGTTGATTATCATGCCTCCTCGATACGAAAGTTCCCCTGGTACCCAGCTGTATGTACCTGCCCGAGCATTACAGTACAGTACTTCCGTTTCTCGGATGAACGTGGCGTAGAATGAAAACACTTCCAAGATCCCGCTCTAGCATGGCGTGATACGCGCCGGCGCGGCCCCCGAGCCCATTTTAAGTTGTTACTTTGTCAATTCGAACGCTTCATAACACAAAGGCTAGACAACGAAACCGCCAGGCGAGGAAAGGGTTGTGGTACAACCCTGATGACGCCTTTCCTAGTCAAGATACCGGCAATGTCAATGTCCTCACATATGTACTAACTAAGGGTCTGTGGCGCGCAGCGAGCCTGACACAGGTACATCATGCGGAGATATGCCACCCCTTCATGATTTCGAATTAACTCATTGTGGCCCTTACTTAGACCTAGGTGAATCCACTCTCACACACATCCATCAACGTCAATATAACCTTCTCCAAGGGCCGGTGCATGATATATGATCACAGACCGCGCGCGAGAGCGACATTTCCCATTTTCCCCACGGATGCTTACGTTCTGACATCCATTGGGCGGCCTCGGTCCTAACTTTGTCTGGTCTCAGTTAGACTTAAGTACACTCAAATCCGCGAAACCCGATGCGGCGGCGGGTCTAGATCAAAGCGGTTTCACGCCAGATGAGCACGTCACCCTGTCGAACCGTCCATCGGCACCCCACCACTGGTTCGGACACTGCCGAACAGGGTTCGTACCCATGCGGTGTGCAGCTCTTCATAACCACGATTCTCATGGATGGAAGTTACAGAATCCAGTAATACTCTATTTCATCTGCGTTGTAATTTGATCCAAAGGTGTTCGATTGAGAAAAACGGACGGACGTGCCGGTGATTGGCGTCTAGGGCGTGGCTCTCCCTGGCCACCTTGGATACAGCGAACATTCCCTCACCGTGTACCTGTTGGCAAGCCACGCCAGGAATCGCTGGAAATGAGTATGGGTGTCAGTAAAAGTATATGGGTCTCGTCATCTGTTCTGGAACGTTTTCGTACCTCGACACCCAACCCGTATCCGCCATGTTCGCACGTTCCATACTTCCTCTGATCCGTGAACCAATAGTAGGGTTCAGGATCGATGCCCTCTCTCTTGTACGCAGCCAGCAACTCCTCCGCGTCTGGGATCCTCATCGAACCACCGACGATCTCACCCACACCTGGCATTAAAAGATCACAACTCTCCGTGAAGACGTGGTTACCCTGCTGCTCATCCGCGGGCATCTTCTTCATATAGAAGGCCTTGAGCTCTGCGGGGAATCCGTACAAGAAGATAGGCGTCCCGATGATGTCTGTCATTTGACGTTCGGCAGCCTCGGCAATATCGTCTCCAACGGCGTGCTCGACCATGATGGGGTTACCAGCCTCATCTTTCACGACGTTACCGTCCGCGTCCTCCTTCTCGTGTTTGATGCCGTGCTCGTTGAGCCAAGCGATCGCGTCGGCGTAGGACATACGGCGGAAGGGTCGTGCAGGTGGCTTGAAATCGGGGTTGAGGTGTTTCAGGAGGGCGGCCGAATTAGGTTGTGCCAGGATCTTGTCGACTGTCTCGCATATCTAACCAGGTCCTTGAGTTTCGGGGACATGCGGATGACGGTAGCGCCACTTACGACAGCCTCTATGTGAGCCATCAGGTCATCGAAGGTTATGAAAGCTAGCTCAGCCTCCAAGTGGGTATACTCGCTCAGATGGCGACGGGTATGACTGGACATGCGGTGTCAGTCACACTCAGTGAAACGCACTAAACCGGAGAACTGACCTATTTTCCGCACGGAAACTCTCTTGAACACAGAAAACATCTCCCAACGACGGAAGACACGTCTCGAGGTACAACTGGGAGCTCTGGGTAAGGAATGCTGGCTGGCCGTAGTAATCCAACTTGAACAGAGTTGCTCCGCCCTCGACTTGTGTTTGCACTAAACACGGTGGTGTGACTTCGAGGATGTCATGGTCGGTGAGGGATTCGCGGAATGCTGTGAGGAGGTGAGCGCGAAGGCGGAGGACGCTTGAAGCAGTTTCTCCTCGGAGAACGAGATGTCTAAGGTCCGCCAAGATAGAAGGGTCAGATTTCTACGGCTCTTGTTAGCGATACATCTTGCATCAAAATGTCACCTGTCACCGGCCCACCTCGTTTAGCCTGTTCGTGAACGCATCGTCGGCACCCGGAGCAGCCCCGAGGACTTTCCAATAGTCTATGACGAGTTCGTGGCCACTCGGAGCGGTCTTGCCTTCTGGAACCTCCTTCAAAGTTCCCACAAGTTCGACGGACGATTCAAGCGTGAGCGTGAGCGCATCGTATGTTTGAGCCTGCCAACGAGGATTGGCATCACGCGACCAAAAGATAAGAAGGGCGATAGGTATGCTTACCACGCGACCGGACAGGACGGATTGGAGGTACCCAGTGCCATCTCGCAGAACGATGAAGATGATATCCTTTTGGGATCTCAGACGATGAACCCATCCGGAAACGCGTATCCTCTTTCCTCTGTGTGGAGTAGCGCTCCCGATCTTCGTCTATATGCGACCCGTCAGCCATGCGTTCAAACAGCGTTTGGTACGGTGGCCGCACCTTGGTGGCCTTTGGTGAAGCAGGGTCTTCCACCAAAATGATCTTCTTACTCTCCTCGAGCAACTTCTCCTTCCTCTCCCTCTCGGCCTTCTTCTCGCTATCCTCCCTTGCAGCGAGTTCTTCGGCTTTTTTCTTTTTCTTCTCTATACCATCTGCGCCCTTTTTGGCCTTTTTGAGCGCGGACTGGGTGGCTTCGTCGTAATCGGCGGTCGTTTCCTTGCGGATCAGGTATTTGACGTTATCGAGTCCATCACTGGAGTAAACGGCGAACGCGAGAGACTTGAAGGGCAGCTCTTGGGTGCCTTTGCCGGTTTCGTCAGAGCCGGCGGCTTCGTCGACGTACACGGACGACATGGTAGCGGGTGGAGGATAACGGGCGGGTAGTTTAACGTTTATGACTCGTCTGTTTACTCTCGAGTTACCACCGCTGGCGATTACCGATATGATCAGACATTCCTCCGATTCGATCAATCGTCTAAAGCACACTTGTACACATCCCGAGCGACATTCCTCCAGTCCACCGCATTCACCGCGTACTGTTCTGCATATTCGACCTCCAGATGGTGAAGCCTTTTTCCAACTACAACGAGGCTGTGAAGGGGTTCGCCGAACACATCGACTGGTTGAGCAGCCAAATCTGCCAATGTGCCGCTAACGATCTTTTGTTGCGATTCATCTCCGCCCACCCGGGACAAACCTATTGCCAGTGTTTCTTCCGGAACCAGTACACCGGATTGTCTTAGATTTTCAATCTCGAGTAATTGAGAAACGGCCTGAGGGATTGACATGTATCGTGGGGGCTCGTAAATTTTCTTCCCCCTGGGGATTCTCAGACGACAGTCCCGCTGACAAACATGATGTTTCGGCTCACCTCGCCAAGTTTTCTTCGCTCTGTTCCTTGACTTTGATATCGAGCAAAATCAAGGTGTGCATCCCAAGGTCGGCGTTCTCCTTGATCCTGTCGTAGAAACTATCCGGCTTCCAAGTGTCCGTGAAAAACACCAAAGAAACTGTCTGTCCGAAATTGTAGAGCTGTAGCCCGCATGCACCGATGGCGTTCATGATCGATGCGTTGTGGATCACTCGGACTGGGACTTTGAGAGAACGAGCTCGTAGGATGATATCGGTGTGTGTGGTGGCCCTGAAAAAGAAAAAAAGGGGGTATGGGATGTAGGCCAGATTCCATGGCGCACGACGTACCCAAATGGATCCCCAACGACGAGCAACGCAACATTTTCCTTGTCCGCATCACGCAAAATCTCGTCACTTTCGGTTTCGACCATATCACGGTCGGCCAGCATGAGAGGCTTCTCATAAAACGCCTCCTACCTTCCATACTGTCAGATTCTACAGGTAATACAGCGAGGGCGGGTGCATACCAATCGCGATTTTTCCACCATCAAAATACTTGTGTACGCCTCAAGGTAAACTCGAGAACATGATTTGACTGCCTAATTTGCCTGGTCAACAACCAAAAAAGCCTGAACGTATTGCGTACTCACCTCTAAGCCCCTGACAGTGATGTCCTTTTCGTCGCAGAGTCCAAGCCCAATGATGTAGAACATGGTGAATGGTGGCTAAGGTGAGTCCCAAAATCTAAGCGCCATAGCGGGTACGATCTCGGGCGTTCCGGATGGGCCGGAACCTTGCCGGAACCCAACCCCAATCCCGGACACATTGGCGACGGACGACTGTACACCTCACCTGCCAATAAAAGAGATGTATGAGCATTGCAACACATCCCCCTGCTCAACGCTGAACAACGACACGTGCACGACAAAACATCTCATCGAAACGCGCCATTCGGGACTTGTTTCCTCGATATCCCCGACAGGACGTGCAAGACTCT
>Ga0307517_10003480_pt1 | contig 24453 bp, 12 predicted proteins | sample 23_EM_MG_FD_194515 | JGI IMG/M metagenome (GOLD analysis project Ga0307517, IMG submission 194515) | Populus trichocarpa ectomycorrhiza microbial communities from riparian zone in the Pacific Northwest, United States - 23_EM | ecosystem: Host-associated > Plants > Roots > Unclassified | place... | reverse complement strand
AGCCTCCCCCCTGCCAGAAGCGCAACAACCCTTAACTTCCGAGATCGTGACTAGCAATACATCAAGCCCAAGTTATCCGCAGATAAAAAAGCTATAAAATAAGAAAGCCAAATAAAAACGTAACAGTATTATGGTTCCTGCCATTCAAAAAGGGGACCTGAAATTTCGCAATTTTCAAATCCTTAAGGCTAAATAGCCACAAATATATTAGCAAAAGAAAAACCTATTTCTGAAAGAGCAAATGAAGTAGAATGGAAAATAGGTTTTTTTTTAGCAATTATGCTTGTGAGTGTGAAGCCTTAAGGATTTAAAAAGTTGTATTTTTGGTGAGAAAGATAAAAAAGTGTTACCATAGCCACAGTTGATTGGGTGAGTAAGCATAGAAGAATTGTATAAAAGCTAGGTTTTATATTATTTAATTAGTTATTTCTGACAAATATGTATATCAAACTCTGTGTTCATAATAATTTAGTTCTCACTTGACTTACTATGATAAAATGCTATATTATTTATATATTTTTATATATATAAACTCCTATTATACATACTAGTCAATAGCTTTATTAAACCCTGATACCTCTAATCATTCTTCTTACAACTCTTTTACAGGCAAAAGAATATCTTAGTAATCAGGTTTTGCAAAGCCACATGTAACACTCTTTGCACAGCCAGGTCCCCTTTTTGAATGGCAGGAACCATATGAACAGTTCACAGTTTTCTTAATGTCGGCAGGTTATGTTTGGCACAGTGGTAGACGATAGAAAGAGAATTCACACGGAACTTAGACACCTCGCTCAGCTCTTCAAATTCGCTCTAACTCTAACCAAAAACTCATGACAGAAACAAGTGTATAAGTAAAACATAAGTAGCACTTCATGATCATGCCGTCGATCACCACACCTATCTCTCTATCCCCTCCATGCCTTTATTCCTCCGTACACTCCCGTGATACACAAAGGAAAGACATGTCTATCTAATCTCTTTCATAAACCATTAACCATCCTATCTCAATCTCTCAAATCATCCGCATCATCTATTCAATCTTTCAGACTCTCCCGCAGCTTCCAAAGCCAACCACATCCTTCCAACAAGTTTGAACAGTGCAAAGAGATTTTGTTGACATCCTTGTTTTTGTAAAAGACGGAGGGATTTTGCGTCTGTGGACGACAGATACCGGCACTTCATCCATGAGGTTGACGATAGATTAGTTGCAGAGTTCGATACAGCAAAACACTCCCGGAAAAATTCTTCACGCCACCCTGTTCTACTTTGCTTAAATTAAGCAAAGTTCAGTAGCGAACTGACTTAGCAAAACCTCCCTGGTGGTGGATAGAATAGTAGCACGGGAGAATTACAGTTGTGCATTTGTATGGGCATTGCCACCTTAAGTGTCAGGCCTCAATTCGCCCGCGCCAGCGCTAGAAGAGTACTGTCGGTCACGTGGATGACCATGGAGAAAAATGTGCTGGAACACAGAAACTATCGTGAATGTTTGGTACCGTTGCTTTGTAAGCTTAGCTACAACATAGGAAAAGGGGTATTTGAAGAGTCAGCATCCATCCGCAACCATCCCTCATCCCCCCTTTTCGCCCACTTTTCATTGTGGTTTCTCTTTGATTCTTATTTCGCTTGACCTTGGCTGTCGAATTGTGAAGAAAAGTAAAGTGAATTAGCTTTCCTTCGGATGTTCCTATCTCCCACCCAAAGAACGCCTCCGTCGGAAGTGATCCGATAGTACACATTTTACGAGGGGGGGAGTTGTCTACTTAATCACTATTTGAATGCAAACACCCTTACCCCTAGACCGTTACCTCCATATTGATTTTTTACACGACACTTGCATTTCCTTGTCTTATATTGCTTGAATAAGAATTCGGAACAAACGTTTAGTTTTGGCGAAAGGCTGTCCCATGGACGGAAGAGACACGTAGATTCCCCGCCTCACGTATAACGCCAACTCTATGCCGTGACTCAGCGACTTTTCCACAAAAATAATGCATGAATTTTTGTCAGTCCAAGTCACTGGGACATGGCCGGATTACTCGAGTAATAAGGCGGGGGATCTGCGTGTCTCATCCATCCACCGGATACCGTACGAAGGTACAGCGCCTAAGTTTTGAATATTTTACTAGCAGGGGATGTTCGACTAACAGGGATGAGGAGGTGAATTGGGTAACCACTATACCCAATTCGCTGTCCTTATACCCGATTTGCTGCCTTGGCCCCTGCTAGCGTAACACCCCTGCTAGTAAAATATTCAAAACTTAGGTGCTGTACCTTCGTAGAGTGTTGTGGTATGGATTTTTACCGAAGCTGGCTAGGGTAGTCAAGCAGTTTCTATGACTTGGCTAGACCGGTCAGATCAAGCCCGGTCTAGTCGGTTCCAGCAATCATGACAGTTCGGTCGGTCTAATCTCGACAATTGGACTAGACTGGTTTTTGACCGGGACTAGCTGGTCCGGTCTGGTCCTAGACCGGCCATTCGGAACCCTGGTATTACCCAGATGGGTATCATATAATCCGTTTTTGTGATAACCACACCTCACGGCCTCGACACTTCCGTCCAAAACCCCATTGTCACTTCACCATAGACTAAGAGATATTGAAGGATGAAAATTTGTAATCCCGGGGGTGCTCCTCAATTTCCCCAGAGATCTTTGATATGAGCCCATGATACGATCGGTATGAAATTCACTACCTCATTCCCTAGCCCAGCAAGTATTGTAATGCACCCGGGACTACCAAACCACTATCATTTGGCAACTGTTGGAGCGCCCACAGATTTATTTACCTGCTGGCAAGCCGGCAGAGATGCTCCACCCCTGCTCGTCGGAGGTCCGAGGCAAAAACACCAAAAAAAAGCAAAGAGAAAATACAGGCATGTTGGAAACAGCTCAGCAACTTCCACATGAACTATCGACAAGACGAAAGCAAAACAACCAGCAACTCACGTATCACCATCCCAGATAGCCGAGTACGGCACAACTCCTCCAGATTTCAGACCCACCCCGGGAGTAGCTCCTTTTCCCATCTAGTAAGCGAGAGCGTGAGAAGGATGAGTCCGCCATGTCACTCCCCCTCCCACATTATCGAAATTCATTCCCACACGCTAGCTACTCAAATTCATAATGCTTATCCCAGTGAAAGTGCCCAGGAATATGTTTTCGTGCAAGATAGGGATTATTTAGCGAGTTAGCCTAAATTAACTATCCGGGGGTATATTTCCGGGTGCTTGAAAATTGTGCAGCCCCCGGGACAGATAATTAACACCTCGATTCCAATCCAGCTGACATGAATATAAACACTGATATGACAAATCACGGTAAGGCCGGGTACGATAGGGGAGCGAGCCAATGCAATTATGTGAAAAATACTGGAATTAGGGATTGGGGTAGGTGGGATTATGCGATAATGAGGGGTTTGGGCTGAGAATTCCGGGTATCGATGGTCGGGTACGGTGTGGCGAGTGCGTACGAAATAGATCACGGACACACTTGAAATAACTTAGCCCAGAGGGTGTGATGAACAAAGATAAATCAAAAGGATGTATATATAGAGAGAAGGGAGATGCAAGAGTAGAACCGATAACGGACTACGGACGTAGAAGAAATTGGTTAATAAGATCGAAATAGTAGAACAAGTAGTGCTGAGGGGAGGGCGGTTGGGGGGCCAATGAGATAAGGAGAAATTCTAGGCGAGCGATCTAATCCGAGGAGTTTGTTGTCTGCGATAACCTATCAGTCCACGTGAGGAGAGCTGTCTATAGTGGGTTTAGGATTGTGCCTCCTCAATTTATTGCATTGTCGAGAGGGGCCTACCGTTGGGCGTTAAGACCTGCGGATCCTTTTTGAAGGGGGTTTAGATGGCTTAGATAGCCCGGGGGAGCCAGGATCTGTTGGCTGCTGGATTGCTGCATATCTGAGGGTGGGATCAACCCAGTCCCGTATCAACTTTGCAATTCTGTCACACCCATTCCGGGCAGCCCACGAGGAAGCTGTTTGGCCAGAGCGGTCAGCTATGCCGGGGTTGATGTCGTTCCGTTCTAGTAGTATCCTCACGACCTCCTCATTCCCTTCCCGTGCCGCCAGAAAGAGCGGTGTTTGGCCATCTCTATCACGTGCATTGGGGTCGACCTCCTTCCGTTCCAGTAATATCCTCACGACTCCCCCGCGCCCCCGCTGCGCAGCCAGCGAGAGCGGTGTTCGTCCATCTGGATCAGCTCTTTCGGGATTAACGTCGTTCCGTTCTAGTAGCATCCTCACAATTCCCTCATGCCCTCCCTGTGCAGCCCTCGAGAGTGGTGTCCACCCAGATCTGTCAAGTTTGTCGAGACTGACATCGTTCAGTTCCGGCACTATCCTTACCACTCCCTTATCCTCCCCCGCGGCGAAGACGAGCGGTGTTTGGTCAAATATGGAGTCAGTTGTGTTGGGGTTGATGTCGCTCCGTCCCAGCAATATCCTCACAACTCTCTCATGCCCATTCTTCGCAGCAAAGGAGAGCGGTGTTCGGCCATACCGGTCAGGTATGTTGGGATTGACATCGCTCCGTCCCAGCAGCATCCTCACGACTCCCTCATGCCCGTTCTCGGCAGCCAAGGCGATCGGTGTTTTGCCAATCCAGAGAACTATGTTGGGATTGACATCATTCTGCTCGAGCAGTATCCTCACGACTCCCTCACGCCCGTTCTCGGCAGCTACGCAGAGCGGCGTTCGGCCATATTCGTCAACCGTACCGGAATTGACATCGCTCCGCTCGAGTAGTGCCCTCACAACTTCCGTATGCCCATTCTTCGCAGCCAAGGAGAGCGGTGTTTGACTATCTTTATCAGCTGTGTTGGGGTTGATGTCGCTCCGTCCCAGCAATATCCTCACAACTCCCTCATGCCCATCCTTCGCAGCAAAGGAGAGCGGTGCTAGGCCACACTGGTCGGCTATGTTGGGATTGGCATCGCTCCGTCCCAGCAGCATCCTCACCACCTCCTCATTCCCATTCTTGGCAGCCAAGGCGATCGGTGTTTTGCCGGCCCGGGTAGCTATGTTGGGATTGACATCGTTCTGTTCGAGCAGTACCCTCACAACTCCCTCGTGCCCATTCCCGATAGCACAAGCGAGCGGTGTTTGGCTACACCTGTAGTCAGCTGTGTTGAGATTGGCATTGCTTTTTTCCACCAGTATCCTCACGACTCCCTCATGCCCGTTCTCGGCAGCTACGCAGAGCGGCGTTCGGCCATGTTCGTCAACCTTACCAGACTTGACATCGCTCCGCTCGAGTAGTGCCCTCACAACTTCCGCATGCCCGTTCTCGGCGGCCCAGAAGAGTGGTGTTCGGCCACTCATGGTGTTAGCTGTATCGAGATCAGCGTCGCTTATCCACAAACTCCTTACCACCCCCGAATACAGCCTACACATCCCGTTTACCTATCTCCATGATAGTAACCGCTATCCCACACACCCGGAGTATTGAAGGAACAATGTGGGGTCGGGGAGGCGGAAGAACTGCTGACTAAGATTCACTTACCGGTAGGTACAGAGACGAAATGCAGGCAATCAAGGCCTTCCCACGCGATCGGATGATATATGCAAGCTCGCTTTCGGTCTGACGTCCACAATCTGGAAGTATTCTCAAATGTTTGCCAGGTTTAGACAGCGTAAATAACAAGAAAAGAGGAAGAAAAAACAATCAATTAAGGTCGTGGTCGGGTTTGTTGCCCCCCTCCACGTTGTGGAAGATCCCGTTCTCGCTTTGGCTGTCAGCTCTTGTCCCTGTCTTCAGGGAAGGCAGAATGGGGTTCTGGAAGAGATTCTCCCACGGGTTGCTCTCGGTGGCGGTCGCCTAATCTAGCCCCATTGGGTGCCAACAGTCACGACAACACACAAATCAGGGTATCAACAAAAACCTACACACACAGTTCGGTGGCCCAAGATACGCGGCTCCGTGAAGCTCTACAAACGCTCTTGCGGCATCTCCTCAATCAAGTCGTTAGCATCATGCTATTTCACGCAATATTTCCGAGTTCGAAATGGCTCCAAGACTTTGTTTTTTTACCTATCTAGAACGCGATTCCCCACAATCCACTTGCATAACCCACTTTCTTAACCCACTTGCATCTATTTAGCTATGATACGAGATTTACCTCTCTCGATCGGGGGCTGCTATACCCCTGCTGTATCTGCATTAACCCATTTGAGCTGCTCACCACATACACCAGAATAGTTCCGAGTCCCGCACTGGATAAACCACTACTACAACCCATTACCATACGATCCCTCGGTACTGGTTTCGCCATGTCGGCTTGATAGAAACCTTGCGACGTGCACTGCAATAACATTGGACATCGACTCACCTTGGATGAAACGCGACGAGATTTACCATTACTGAAAAACAACTATATCCTCGGCCACCCTCTTTACCCACGGCAAGATGCCTCACTTTAGCTGATACTCACCTTTCGCCTCGGAAGAAACTCGGACAAGCACAAGGCAGGATGCGGAAGTAAATCAATTGGTAGGAAGATTCAGCTGATGGAGGAAGACTCCAAATGGGGAAGGTTCTTTCACGGGGGGCATATCCCCTGCAGTGTTGATAGTGCCGAATTTGCCTGCATCGTGTTAAAGAGGCACTAGTGGAATCAGCGCATTTCTTTGGTTGGTACTCGGGCGCAAATTAAAGATCCGGAAAAAGTGACTTGGAATATCTGTGTTGCCACCATACATTTTGTTTGTCACTTTTTCCGGATCTTTAATTTGCGCCCGAGTTGATTCAACCTCATAGAGGTGTAAAGCTATCGCATGACTCTGGATGCTGGCTAGTAAATATCAATGGGTGCGCTACTTCTCGGATATGGGCTAACATCACATTCATCAGGCTTAGCGCTCCTGTTGATGGTAAAAGATCTGCATCATAACTTGACCTGAAATCCTTTTGATATCAAAGTGGGAAGCTAGCTTTCTAGTCTGTGTTTTAGCGGGAAATTCGGCACTATCAACACTGCAGGGGATAAGGAAGCTAGTTCTTCTATTTGTTCTTTCGTCTCTATCTATCATACACCCAGTCTCCTTCGGCTTCACCTCTTATCTCTTTGTCCATCATTCGTTTCTTAGTCTTTTGTTATATTCCGCTTTGTTTGTTTCTAAAAGGCACTTTGTCATCATATTTGTTCGTACCAATAAAAATATTTTGTCATTCAGTCACTGAGGATCGGATCCGCTGCGACCCATCGAACCCAATGTTGTTTAAGAGTGTCTTCATTCGTGATAAGGTTGCCGCTTAGGCATCTTCCAGGCCATAAACTCTAGTCACCCCGTTTAGCCTTTCATTTTCTGATGGAGAATAGTCTTACCATCGATTGCACCAATCTCCAGGGAGACAGATATAAGCTTGGTGTCGTCCTTGTAAATAATAGCAAGCACTTTTATTAGGAACGTGCTTCAATTGGATGTTGCTCGCACTTTCTAGATCTTGCGAATCACTCACAAAGTATGAACCCCAGACGCACGATCCATTCCATAGGGGTCGGTATCCTTGTGCTGGTCCAGCCCCATCTCCAAATGGCCCTTTATCTCATTCTAGGCGGGAACAAGAGGTATCCTAACCATCTTGCTGAAATATTCCACGATTTCTTAGTCGACATGGGGCCTCGCTGCATGGATTATTCCGATGTTTGTAGCACCCAAACGATCCCGGAAGCGACTCGAATGGCTCCCACCACCGCTGTGGCGGGATGCGTCTAAGGGTTAGATGCATATCGGCGCCCATGGTAGCGCCGTAATCAGTGTTCCCAACAGTCCCGGGCAGCCTGCATGGCCTTGGCGAACTATGGTCCCGGGCGTCCCAGACAGGGTGGGTGAGGCCGGTCGGGCACGGCGTTCGTCTTGCTTAAAGACAGCAGTCCTATGGGTTGACGGCCGGGCCCTGCAGTCTTAGTGCAAACGGGAGCTTCCGGTATGGCCCGGCAGTCACCCATCGTCCATACCAATTTTCTTTCAGGACTATAAATCACCAGCACCCCCCGTCTTAGACTTTGCTTCCTAATTAAATACTCTGTACGCATGCACAGGGCGTGTGTGAGTAGGATGGTGAGTACAGGCTATTCTGTATAGTTTTCTGAATAAATTCAAGTTGTGCATCTCCCCAACCATACGGCTAATTTTATTGAGGTAGTATAGGGAAGGCAGTAACTCTATAAGAGCTATGACACCTTCGCTAATGGTAGCTGTGATTTGTTTATAACCACCAGGTGTATCCACCTATACCCATCTCTCAAAACCACAAGTTCTCATGATACTCAATGCCTACATATATATTCCTGCCTTTTTTAACTTCTGGTTTTATACGAACAATTTCATGGGAACATAAGCCATTGCCTCCGATGTTAGAAGCCTTATCTCACTCCCCGATCATCAGCCGTTACATGTTGTCCGCGCCAATTCCCCGGAGGGCCCTCCTATCACCTGTAGAGACTGCCCGTCGTGTGGAGGCGCAAAGCAAGTTCTGCAACCTGAGACACCTGTACTCCTCAAATGCAAAAGTATTCGGAAAAGGCGCCGTTGGTGCACGGGCATGCTCTCCCATTGCAAGAATGCAACGCCCAAAATTTATTAAGAAATCAAGGGCTAGGATTAGCGCCTTTTCCGAATACTTTTGCATTTGGCGAGTAGTCCCCACCTGTCCCTCCCGGGCGGCTACAGGGCGGACTCCAAGATGCTAGTCCGTCCCCGGCGTCCTCACAGGTACGCAGTGTGTCCCGTCCGGACCCGAAGACGGATGGGTTCACTGGCCATAATAGCTATATTTTATAATTTCTACCAGATTTTGAAGTTGCCCACCTGGACGCCAAACTCTTTTCCTCTAAAGAGCCACCCGGATATGGTCCAAGATTCTTGGTCTCTTGGAAAGTCATTCGAGGATGGCGCCGAGCTAACTTGTGATGAACGGCCCCAACTCGGCGAGGAAATCGCAGCAGAGTCCCACGGCGTCAATGCCTTTCCCCTAGCCAGCCCCCTTAGGCCGTCAACCACCAGGGAGTTGCCAATCTGTCATCATCACTGACATGTCCATTATCTTTCCCAAGACGAGAAGTCTTGCCTCCTAGGATATATTTCTCCTTCTCCCGGAACCCCGTAGCGGAATAAGGCTAGCCAAATGAAGCCATCTTCTGTATCGCTCAATACCCTCAACTCTTTGTTTTCAGGTAGCTAGTTCCCCTCCCCGCCTGGGCTGGTTCGTACACCTCGGTGCCCACGCTGTGGTTTAGGTGAATGTAACTGTAGAATTTGACCCCTCTTGGCATGTATTTCAGTATCGAAGTTGATGAAATTTCCGCAGCCCATGAATACATTGAACAAGATGAAATTTCGGGTGACTAGCGCTGTCCTACCGGAATTTGCATTACAGACCTCATTTGAGCTTCTCTTTTGAGAGAGTAATGTAGAGATTGATCGCATGAAAGGAGAATCTAACTCCCTCAGGAGCCCCGCAAAATCTCTGGGATCCTGGGGGAGTGGGTGCGATGGTTGATACGGCTTTCGCACAACAAGGGTTTGTGCTAACCCAATTATTATCCTGGTCCCTGTTGTTCTCAGAAACCCCGGGAGAGACCCCCCCCGCTAATGGATTTCTCGTAAATGTCAGCCCCCAATCCTATGACGCCAGCAGATTGACTACAGGCAGATATTGTATTTGGACGAAAGATACTATCCATGTGACTCGGCCCGCATAATTTCCAGTATCCTACTTAGAGAAGCGTGTCGAGACACTGGGTGGAAATGTGTATCAACTATGTAGGGGAAGAGCCCGAAGGGCTAACATAGTACCGAGACAGATGGCCGAACACTACCAGAATCGCAAAGTCCAGGCAACTCATTCTGCGCTAACTGCTGGCTTTGGGACTAATGCTTCTCGGTTTCAAGGAAGGACCTTCTCAGGTTTTGGGAATAGCAGGATCCTTTAGAAATAAAGTGCGAGTAGTATATACTAGAAGCAATACCCGGATGGGTATGGTCCGTTTTTGTAATAACCACACCTGCTGGCCTCAACACCCCCGCCTAAAACCCCAATATTATTTCACCATTGAGCAAAAAAATGAAAATTTTGTAATCCCACAAATGCTCCCCAATTTCCCCAAAGGTCTCTGATATGGGTTCACAATATTATCGGTATCCAATTCGCTACCCTATCATTCCTACCCCTAGCAAGTCCCTCTATCACATCCGGAATCAGCAAACCGCCACAACGACTCCTTGGCACACCTGTAGCGGGTACCTACCCGCCGGGAGGCAGATTGTGATCTTGTACGATGCCCTACACGGCAAGAATGTCCCGCAAAAACAACAAAAAAATGAAAGCGAAAAAACAATCATATTAGAAACCGTCCTAGCAAGTAACTTGAAAATGAACTATTGGCAACCCAAGGGGAAAAGAACCAGAACCCCCCCCAATTACCATCCTCCACGCACACCATTGAAATCCATTCCTACACTCAAACCACAACTCAAGTCCATAATTCTTGTACTATTGCAAGTTCCCGGGAATATATCTTCGTACAAGACTGGGATTATTTTGCAGGTTAAGGCAAATTGACTATGCGAAACCATATCCCTGGGGACTTGTAGAATCTATAGCCTCTAGGATGGAAGATCAACACCTCGATTCCAATCTAGCCATGACATGCATATAAACACTCATATAGCCAATCACAGTAGGGGGAGGTACCTGAGTGCAGAGAGCAGGGCTCCGAATAGTCTGACCGGTCAAGTCTTAGAGGCAGGACCAGGCCGGCCAGTCCTGGTTGATGTCGATGACTGGACCCGACTAACTCGGGTGGCCCGGTCCGGTTTGGACCGGTCCCAGACCAGTCTTTATGAAAGATCGGATGAGAGTCGGAATTGCAGCCAACACTCGCTGAGAATAGAAGTATAGCTATAGTAGGATCTTACAGCCTCTTGTCACGTTATAAATCAACAGCCTCTCAATACAAGTTGATAGAGCATCCTGGAGAGGATAGCATGTGGTGGAAATGCAATCCGATGGATAAGTTGCATCGAATACTGGTAGTGTGGTATATGGTCATGGAATGTCACTCACTTAGTGCACCAAAAATGTTGAGATACTTGGGAACCTATTTTCGCCCCCCCTAACCTCGGCGAGGCACCATCTCCACCGTATAATCCATGGAAACAATAAGTTTAATTAAGAAAGGCTTTATTTGAATATAATATATTGTGATAAAAATGGCATGTCCTATTGCTTGGCGGGCCTAGTCGAACGAGTGCTGGTTGAGTCGGTTTCGATAATCCTGACTTTCCAGTCGGTCTAATTTCCACCATTAGACTAGACTAGACTTTCGACCGGACTAGCTAGTCACAGTGATCACCCGTGGTTTCCAACAAAAAACACTGGAATTAGGGATTGGGTTGGATGGGGTGGATATATGCAATGAGGGGGGGTTTTTGGGCTGATAACCCCGGAGAATCGATGGTCCAGCACGATATCACGAGTAGATGCGAAATAAATCACGGAAAAACTTGGTTAACTTAACCCAGAAGGCGTGAGGAACAGAGATAGATCAAAAGGATGTATAAATATGGAGAGAGTGGAGATTCCAGAGAAAAACAGATAACCGAACTACGGATGTAGAGAAAATTGGTTGAACTGGACGCAAATAACAGAATAAGGAGTGCTGAGGGGAGTGTGTGGTTGGTGGGCCAATGAGATAAGGAGAAATTCTAGGCGAGTGATCTAATCCGAGGAGTTTTGTGTCTTCCATAACCTATAAGTCCACGTGAGGAGAGCTGTCTATAGTGGGTTTAGGATTGTGCCTCCTCAATTTATTGCATGATCGGGAGGGGCCCACCATTGTCTGTTAAGCCCTGCGGATCCTTTTAGAATGTGGTTTGGATGGCTTAGATAGCCAGGGGGGCGCGATCTGTTGGTGGCTGGGGTGCTGCATATCTGAGGGTGGGATCAACCCAGTCCCGTATCAACTTTGCAATTCTGTCATACCCATTCCGGGCAGCCCACGAGGAAGCTGTTTGGCCAGAGCGGCCAGCTGCGCAGGGGTTGATGTCGTTCCGTTCTAGCAGTATCCTCACTACCTCCTCATTCCCTTTCTGTGCAGCCAAGGAGAGCGGTGATAGGCCATCTCTATCAAGTGCATTGGGGTCGACCTCCTTCCGTTCCAGTAATATCCTCACGACTCCCCCTTGCCCCCGCTGTGCAGCCAGCGAGAGCGGTGTTCGTCCATCTGGGTCAGCTCTTTCGGGATTAACGTCATTCCGTTCTAATAGCATCCTCACAATTCCCTCATGCCCTCCCTGTGCAGCCCTCGAGAGTGGTGTCCACCCAGATCTGCCAAGTTTGTTGGGAATAACCTCGTTCAGATCAGGCACTATCTTTACCACTCCCGCATACCCATTCCCAGCGGCGAAAGCGAAGGGTGTTTGGCTAAGTATTGAGTCAGCTGTGTTGGAGTTGATGTCGCTCCGTCCCAGCAATATCCTCACAACTCCCTCATGCCCATTCTGCGCAGCAAAGGAGAGCGGTGTTCGGCCATACAGGTCAGGTATGTTGGGATTGACGTCGCTCCATTCCAGCAACATCCTCACCACCTCCTCATGCCCATTCATGGCAGCCAAGGCGATTGGTGTTTGGCTAATCCAGTTAGCTATGTTGGGATCGACATCGTTCTGTTCGAGCAGTATCCTCACGACTCCCTCATACCCGTTATTGGCAGCCCAGGAGACCGGAGTTCGACCAGACCTGTCAGCTATGTTGGGATTGACATCGTTCTGTTCGAGCAGTATCCTCACGACTCCCTCATGCCCCTTCTTGGCAGCTACACAGAGCGGCGTTCGCCCATATTCGTCAACCGTACCAGAATCGACATCGCTTCGCTCGAGTAGTACCCTCACAACTCCCTCATGCCCATTCTTCGCAGCCAATGAGAGCGGTGTTTGACTATCTTTATCAGTTGTGTTGGGGTTGACGTCACTCCGCCCAAGCAGTATCCACACAACTCCTTCCTGCCCATTCTCGGCAGCCCAGGAGACCGGTGTTCGGCTATACCTGTCAGCCATGTTGGGATTGACATCGCTCCGTCCCAGCAGCATTCTCACCACCTCCTCATGCCCATCCCTGGCAGCCAACGCGATTGGTGTTTGACCATCCCAGTCAACTAGGTTGGGATTGACATCGTTCTGTTCGAGCAGTACCCTCACAACTCCTTTGTGCCCATTCCCGGCAGCACAAGAGAGCGGTGTTTGTCTAAGCCTGTTGTCAGCTGTGTTGAGATTGGCATTGCTTCCTTCCACCAGTATCCTCACGACTCCCTCATGCCCGTTCTCGGCAGCTGCGCAGAGCGGGGTTCTGCCATATTCGTCAACCGTGCCAGAATTGACATCGTTCCGCTTGAGTAGTACCCTCACAGCTTCCTCATGCCCACTCTCGGCGGCCCGGAAGAGTGTTCTGTCATACATGGTGTTAGCTGTATTGAGATTAGAGTCGCTTTACTCCACAAGCTCCTTACAACTCCCGAATACCACCTCCCAGTAACCCAAAGGACTACTATATTACCCTAGCAATCAGCCTAAACATCCCATTTACCCACCTCCAATAAAGCAACCGCTATCCCACACCCGGAGTAATGAAGGAACAATGTCGGGTCGGGGGAGCGAGGGATCTGTTGACCAGGCTTTACTTACAGGCAGGCACCAACAGGAAAGGCAGGTGATCGAAGCCTTCGTACTCGAACTCGCTTTCACTCTAATATCTGATGGAGATCTGGCTGTGCGCAGGCACAACTGCCGCCGTACAAGCACCGCTAGGAGGCTCCTGTGAGGTAAGCGTCGTGAGAAGAGACCCGGAACGACGGTGGTAGGAAGACGAAATTTTGTTCGCTATTCGGTGTGTAGAGTGATGACGGCTATCATACAGAGAGAAAGAGAACGCGGCTGAGACTAAATACAGCTTGTGGTAGCCACTCACACAGTGGGCTCTCTATCGCACAAACACCAGAAACACCAGTCACCCTCGACATGGTGACAGCCCTGTTCGCCTGCCAACTAATATGCTAACATATCATTCAACGATGGGGTTGCTCCATCAACACCCACGATCAGGATATATCCGCAAAAGTTGCAAGGCTCACAGAGAATAAAGAATGAGAAGGATTGGAGGAAAAGCAATCAATTGACCACGTGGCCACGTATGTTGTCCTCTCTCTTGTCGAGGAGTATCTTGCTGTCGTCCTCGTTTCTAGTTCTCGTCTGTCCCGATCTTCAGGGAAGGCAGGTGCTGGAGAACCAGCCCTTTTTGCGGTTCCTGGAAATTTTCCCCCACAAAAACCCTCGATCACAGTCACTTAATCTAGCCCCACAAAAAGATAACCGCCGCTACAATACACAAATGAGGGTATCGACAAAAACCTGAAGGAACAGTTCGGCGACCCAGGATACGAGTAGAACGCGATTCCCACAACCCACTTCCATAACCAGGGTTCCGAATAGTCCGACCGGTCGTGTCTTGGAGGCAGGACCAGGCTGGTCAGTCTTGGTTGATGTCGATGACTGGACCCGACTAACTCGGGTGGTCTGGTCCGGTTTGGATTGGTCCTAGACCAGTCTTTATAAAAGATCGCATGAGAGTCAGAATGGTACCCAAGTCAACACTCGGTAAGAATAGATGTATAGCTATAGTAGGATCTCACGGCCGCTTGTCACGTTATAAATCAACAGCCTCTCAATACAAGTTGATGGAGAATCCTTGAGAGGATATCATGTGGTGGAAATGCAATTAATTACACGATGGATAAGTTGCATCAAATACAAGTATTGTAGTATCAGGTCATGTAATTTAATATCACTCACTTAGTGCACCAAGGAAGTTGTTCGTATATGGTTTTCTGCTCCTCTCAAATATGGTTCCTTTCTCCTCTCAAATATTTCTTTCAGCCCTTTATGTTTTCATACTCGTTACTGGTTGACTTGAAAGCCTATTGTGTGTTCTTTCATTGTTCCTTTTGTTCCTCTTAGGATACTTCTTTGATAGCCTTTGTCTTTCCTTATTAGCAGAATGTGGTGGTCATGGCTGAACTCAATTGCTGTATTATATAGCTGAGCTATGGCTTTCTTATTATTCAATTAACAAGCGTTATTACAATACAAGATCTTCACTACTTTCTGTTATCACTTCTTCATCCAAGTTCCGTGCACATATTCCGATCGCCTATTACAACAGAAGTTCAATACTTGGGAACCGATTTTCGCCACCCCTAATCTAAGCGAGGCACTATCTCCACCGTATAATCCATGGAAACAGTAAGTTTAATTAAGCAAAGCTTTATTTGAATGTAATATATTGTGATAAAAGTAGCATATCATATTGCTTGGCGGGCCTGGTCGGACCGGTCCTGGTCGTGTCGGTTTCGATCCTGACTGTCCAGTCGGTCTAATTTCCACCATTAGACTAGACTTGACTTTCGGCCGGACTAGCCAGTCCAGTCCAGTCTTCCATCGACTATTCGAAACCCTGGGGCCAAGTTTTGGTGGTATATCATTGGAGTCTTTTTTAAAATGCTAAAATGCTTCAAAATTACCAGTAAAGAGGTGCCTGATTACCGTATAGCGTTCATTACGGGGCGGGGCGCGGAACGGGGCCGGGGGCCGGGAGCCGCGTTATTCAGGACCCCAGAAGCCCCGTAACGAATGCTATCACTGTATACTTCCCATGCAACCAACACTTCCCTTCCCTGCGTTATGGTTTTTAGGAATCAGTAAAGATCTCTTCCTCCTCAATGGGTTTGATAATGTACCAAAGGCTATTATTTTGGCAGATCCTAATGGAGGATATTCTCAGAGGGAAGGTGAAAATCGATTCTTCTAGTCTAAGCACATCAGCGAACTAACCAATCAGACATGTTGCTACTCCTATGTTTTTTTTTTCGGTAAAGGTCTCGTATACCACTCATTTCCATTACTTCCTTGAAAAAAAAGCTATACCACATAGCACCTATAGTGACTCCTAAGTCGGGAAGTACAAGTGGTGGCGCGTCAACATGAGCAGTAATAGTCGGGCGGTGGTGCTGCATTCGGTTAGACCATTCTCTTGACATGTAGACTATGGTATTATATTGGTGCTAGGGAGTCTTTATCAGTTGATAGGCGTATGGAATATTAGATTAATTGAAGAAGAGAAGAAAAACAAAAGGCTAGTAAATACACTACGTAAGTACATCCTACGCTCAGAGTATTATTCAGGACACATTTTATTTCTAAGTCGCGATACTGGATAGACTGCATTTTATCATCGTTGGATTGAGGGCGATAGTGGACGTCTTATGGCTTTGACTTGGGCTATCGATGATTTTAGTTAGCCTAATTCTCTTCCAGACCCTGTCTAGACCTAAAAGATGCCGCATTAACTGGCAGCGACTGCCTGCGGCCGGTGGGTTGAAATAATAAGCGGCGGTGGTGCAATGGTTTTGCTGTCGGAAGCGATTTTTTTTTTTTTGTTAAATCCGCGGTTTATTTGTAGCTAACTACGGGAAAATCCATGGCAAGCAACCTAAGTTATGGCCTAAAAACCCTTAAACAAAAGAAAACCCTCCCCAAACAAACAAATAAACGATACTAATATCAAAACCATTCAAAACAATTTAATTGAAAACAATCACAATTCATGATGCTAAACCAGCATTCCGAGTAAAAGGAAAAAACTCCAACTTAGTAGGAAAATTTATCCTATTTTTCATTACATAAGAAGAAAACCGCCTCACCAGCTCCATTCCCTTCTTATTACTCTTCCATAGCGGAGACTCTGGAGCTATGTCCAGAGCTTTCGGGTTTTGCTGTCGGAAGCGACCCCGCATTCTACTTGTGTCATCGCATCGCACCATACAAGTACTCGCATGAATTGCAAGGGAGCCACTATTTAGCACTTAATCTTGTACGGAGGTACAGCGCCTAAGTATTGTATGTTACACAGGGGGTCAGGACAGCAAACCTCCCTTGTGGAACATACAAAACTTAGGCGCTGTACCTCCGTATAGTACGCTACCTCAATAGAGCTAGTTTTATACACCCTGGCGCTTTCCGAACTCGTTCATTCGGAGAAGCTAATCTTCTACCGTAAAAACTGTAATAGTTGAGCAGTGTGTTATGTAGTCAGAGTTTCCCCTCTGGCAGGACCTTGTGTTTTTTGTTTTTTTTACGTTTCTCAGAGGCGCTTGGCCACTTTTTTTTTGTGTATTTTTCGCCCCCTTTTCTAAAATAGGGAATTCTGGACTACACAGCACACTACCGGTACTCAATTATTCCAGCTTTTACAGCACTCCATCCACCCCATCCTCCCCTACAGCCCGATTCTTTCCCCGACATGCCAAGGGATACGATCCCTCCCAAATCTGGCCCTTCTCGTCCTATACCAATACCTCGCAGCCATTCTCCACATTCTCCACATTTTTAAACTGTTCATCACATTACCATCGTCTCCATTTATGATAATGGTTGGGCTTTGATATTGCTGCAGAGCTGATCTCGCCTTACTTATCGCTCTCTTTCTTTTTATTAATAGTGCTGTCCATAAATTAAAGGAGGCAAGGAGGGGTCCAAAGGACCTTTTTTGTGAACGTTTGAGGGAAGGTTGGACAAGATAGGATGTTAAGGCTCGGCAAGTCCGGTAGAGTATACAGTATTATACTACATGCCGAGATCAACATTTATGAATTCCTTTGATATTTAAATTTGGTTTAGTTGTACATGTACTACTACCCCTTAGTTAGCCACCAGGTGCTTTTCACGCTCCAATTGGCAACAGCACCACAAAAACTTTTAAAATCTGCCGTCTCCCGCAGCCCTATAACATCCGGATTCTGAGTCAAAAGCTCCTGAGTTCAATGCACCTCATTTATCCCAGAAATAGCGATCTGGTGCCAACTCCTGAGAAGGATCAGATTTTTCCCAACATAGCATGGGATCAGCCTGCCGGGCTTGTTAGATCTCGTTGGCTATTCGCAATTCTGTTAACAGGTCGAACTAAGCTTTTCGTGGTCCAAGGGGTCGATTCCCACTGGTAATCCGATACTGTAAGAACTCGAATAATTGAACCTCGCCCTAAGACGTCCGAGGTTCCCTCTCTTGGGGGGGCGGGGGGGGGGTGAGCGCCCGGCACAAACTGACTCCCCTCAGCTCCAGCTTGCCCGTGCTAGATAGTATAATGAAACTATTGAAAGCTCGGGACAAAAAAAGAAAAAATTCCCTACTTGACTAGCAAAGGCAAATCTAACGTCTTAGCGTGAGGCTCAACTGTTTGAGTTCCCATGGCGGTGGATCTCAAGAGATCCCACCGCACTACCGGTACTACTTGTTGTCCAACCGAGAGCTTCAAACTTCCCCGCTGCAGCTACACTTTCGGGGACTAATTTATGAAAAGTTTAATTAGGCCATCCAGGCATACTATGATAAGATGTAGGATATTCACCCAACCCTCCGGCCAAGATCGCCCCATCCATCCATCCATGCACTCCATGCATTTAGAATATTATAAAATTTTCCCACCTGTATTAAGTACCACTAATGGCATCCTCCATCACCATTATCCAACCGAGACAGAAAAGAGAAAGCTTCTAATGTTCTCACACACCCCCGTATTAAGTGCCGCCAATGGCGCGATCCACCGCCAATATCCAACTGAGAAAGAAAGAAATCCTCTAACGTTTACATGTGGAAGAAAGCAAAGAAAAACACAGCCCCGAGTGCTCCTAGCCATGCTCCTGGCTTTAGGGAATTTCCACCGCCCACGGGAATTATTGGGATAGAGCTAGAATTTCCCTTTGAGGACACTGTGCTGTTCGAGTATCCGCCGAGAGTCGTAGAGGGTGGCGTGGGCACAGGATAAGCGATGCTGGAAGTTGATTTCACCGGAATTGTGGTGTAAGTGTTGATGAGAGTAGTGCCTGGGGTGGCGGCACCAGTAGTCGTTGGAATCGTGGTGGTGGAAGAGCTGACGAGAGTAGTGCCTGGGATGGGAGCAAGAGAAGTAGTTGAAACCCCTCCTGGTATTAGTATGGTGTTGACCTTCAGACAGGGCTGATTTGGGCCCTGGCAAGTGAATCCAACATCACAGCATGACTCATAACATTTGGTCGATCCCGCTCCGCACGACTTCCCCCCACATTTAGCCCCAGGTAGGCATTGAGTTCCAAGCGGACAGCAATAATCGCTTCCCGCGCACATAAAATCCCCAACTAGACAGTAAGCGGCCCGTTTCTCAAGCCCTGATGCTTCGGACCCGAGGTCGGAACCGCCAATTATGGAGCGGCGGGCGAATACGGGGGGGCTTATGTTCGCCGCTAGTGATTGGCCAACCGTGAGGGCTGCAAGGAGGTATAGGTATATCTGGGCAGAGTTGTTCTTCATCGTGCTTTGTCTGTTATGGTGGTAGTCTATTGTGGTTTATCGAGGTCTTTGGGACTGACAATGGCGAGAGCAGGAACAAAGATGAGGACGCGGAAGTGGTCTATCGGGGTCTTTGGGGCTGGCGATGGTGAGGGTAGGGAAAAGGATGAGGGCGGCAAGAGAGGGGAGAGCCCTCGATATAAGTACTCGAGTACACCCCGCCTAGCAGTTGGGGACGCCAAGAGATCCCTCGTATTTTGTGCCCCTTTTACCGTAAACCTTGCGATCTACTTGCACTCGTATACAGTAGAGCCCATTGTGGTACAAAGAGGGATGGCCGGGCAAGGGAGCTCTCGTTGTTGGCCAGCGGCAGCCGAGTAGAGTAAGATTTGCGACCCAAGATATCCTTCTCTATCCTTGGAATCGCCGGGACTCCTCCCTCACCCTATGGCAGATACAAGTACAAGTACCGGTAGGCTGAAGGTCACACAGCATGCATTTTAGATCATAAAGCAACCACATGTGGTTCATGGAGCCGGACAAACCAACAACGGTAACCGCCACTGCAGTATAAAACGCTCCCCGGTTATAGGGATCTGAGTCAACTGTTTAGACTTTACCTGAAGCAAACCGTTCTTTTCTATTGAGCTTATCACACAATTTAACAGTGGCACGCCACGAGTACCGTATTAACTGAGGAGAACCGCCTGGCGCTAGTACGTTCCAATAAGATTTTTAATCTTTGTTTTTGTCCTCAAATCGCAATAAAACGCCATAAGCCAACTCTTGATAGCCAGGACTAAGTCTTTCAAGGCAATGATTTTGATGCAATTGCAAGTCTCACCTCAGCCGCTTCTTATTTCAACGTAAAAGTGTCAGGCGGGGCGGTTCTCCTCACTTAATGCGGTATCATAGACGACATGTATCTCTTGGAACCATGATCGCGATACTGTGCCTCTGCCGTACCCTGCAGCACTAGTACCGGGTATCAAGGGTAAGTCTGTCGAGCCCGTCTGGTTGGCCCGGCTTCCTCTAGGCCACTCATAGAACGGGATTCCCTCTAGCCACTCGGCGAGAGTTCGACAACCTTTTTTCCTTCACCAAATATTAGCGTAGATTGGCCCAGTGGCTGCAGAAAAAAGAATAAAAAAGCCGTTACACACATAGTAATTTTGACGTATCGGACGATTTTCGACAGACTTATGCTCACACCCTGGTACAACAACAGCACCCCACCGAGAACATGGTCGTGAAAACGCCTTGAAGGCTTGTAGAACGGTGAGTGCGCAAGTAACTCACTCCTCTATCACCATATGGCATTTTTTTCGATCATACCGTGCTCGGGTGGGGAGTTGCTTGATTTTGCATATGATACCGGTATCTTCCCTTGAAGCTCAGAGGTAATTATTACAAAAGCACTTCGCACCGCAGCATGTGGCTTTTGGAGCCCCGCAATTACGCCGAGAGTGTCGCAAGAATTACTCCACAAAGCTTACTCCCATCCGGGATGTAATAAAATCTCTTTCATATCCGGATGATTAGCATTGTGAGTGAGCTCAAGCTTGCACCGTCTGCCATCGCGGCACCCATGCAGGTTGGACAAGGGGTGATCTCTTGTGCAGATACGAGTACAGTCGCACCTCGCTATCCCGGATCTCGCTTTCCCGGATCCCCCGCTGTCCCGGACGAAATTCCCTGAATTCTGAATTTTTTTACACCAAAGCCTAACTCACTGTCCCGGATAATTCGCTGTCCCGGACAGATTCCTTGAATTTTGGCCATCCGGGATAGCGAGGTGCGACTGTACTGTACCGTATTAACTTGAATAAGAGCAACACGTTTCAGGAAGTGTTACTAGGATAGGGAATGTTGACTTGGCCGGACGGGGATATGTTTGACTGGCTAACCTTAAATAACTGATCAATCACTCCTTGCCCGACCCTGTACCCCCCTCTCTAAGTAACGCGCGGTTTTATTTTTCCTGGCATTTTCTCCCATCCGCGCGAAAAATAAGAAACTCAGACATCCTGAGGCGTGTTGCTCTTATTCAAGTTAATACGGTAGCGACAGTGGCATGGAATTACAATAAGGGGTTTTCTGTTTATTTCTGATAAGAAAGCTCTTTGCCGAGATTCTAGCATGAGAATATCAGTGGTGGGGCTCGACCCCGGACTTGAGGTGCAGTTTACTCGCAGGTACTACAATGGGTAGATAGGTTGCTATACGTAAATGGAATTCTTAATCAGATTCTAAAGGATTTTGCTTCTGATGAGAATTCTTATCTTGCGATAGTATGTATAGTTATTTTTATCTCCGTCTCTTCCGGGGGAGCGCCCAGGCAATTGGCTGGGGATTTTATGCACTGTGTCCCATGGTAATATTCACACTTATAGGAGATTACTAAATATGAATTATCCAAGCTTTATTCAAGGTATACAGTAGTAAGAACTGGAATAATAGAGAATCTCGCTGGGACGTTGGAGTGCCTCTCTTAGAACTTTCCTTTTTATTTATCCCACTGAGGACCCAAGAGAGAATATTTTCGCTGTGTTTTCTCCACTTACTGTAATCTAAAGGGGGGGAATTCTACTCGTGCGGCCGGATTGAAGCGGGGCACTTAAGGGTGCAACGCCCATACGAAGTGTCCGGCTTCAATTCGGCCGCGCCAGTCAGCATTCCAGCCTCATTCTCTATTGTTCCACGGCAGCCGGAAATTAGAGGAGGGGCGGGAAGCTAACACGAGGGTCCAACCAGGACCGACAAGGGGGGGGGGGTGGTACAAGATTTTGGCATTAAGTCCCACTACAGTATTTTGTCCGCTGATCGGCCGGCATAGTGGTAATCATTTTTGGTTCCTGGTTGGAGCTTACCGGTAGGTTAAGCTACTGTGGGGCGGCACTGTGGGGCGGCAGGAACGATATAAATTCAATACTCTGCGAGTAAGAATTTGAACAATCGGACCTTGTGCTAGGACGTTGGAGTTGCTGGTAAGGTCCGGCGCTTTTTTCTTTTTTGTTTGCATCAAGGGGCAGATTTTTGGTGTTTTTCGCCCCTTTTACAGAGGAGGAAATTTCGGATTACAGGACCCAGAACATGGTTCGTGTATTCGAGCCTTTACAGCGCCAGTATATTTATCGGAAGCGATAGGGGGGAAGTGTGCAACCCTCCTGGCTATACCGGTAGGGTGGCTTGTGTGCAGATGCTTGGTCTACTTGTACAAGTATCGTGGTTCTGAACTTTAAAAGATGACTGACGTCTGCCAATGAAAAAAATCGAACTGGGGGGGGGGGTTACACACGTCCCCTCAACGGCTTCCCCGCCACAGACTTGAGTGTGGTTAGCGGGTAGTGCCGGTACTCGAGTAGCACAGTGCAACTAAAGCAAATTTGAACATCAAACGGATTCATGCACATCGACCTTGGCATGTAGTACAGCTGTGCCTAGATAGTGAATGACAAAAACAGAGCCCCAATTGTTCACTACCGTACCGTACTTGTATAGCCAGGTGCTCACTGCCGTATTAACTTGAATAAGAGAACAGTGTGATATGTCGTTAGAGTCGCCCCCTCTGGTAAGGTCAGGCATTTTTTGTTTTTTCACGCCTCTTTTTTTTGCCCAGTTTTTCGCCCCTTTTCCAAGGTAAGGAATTCTTGACTCCTGTACGAGTACAAGTACGAGCACATAGCACACCGCTCTCCTATTTGAGTTAATACGGCATAGAAAAGATGACTAAGGCAGAGGGGGCAAGAGAATGGTGAGAAAAGAAAAAGTAGTCACTGAACCAGCATAATACAAGTAGAAACGGGAGAATTAGACCACCGGCATGTTACATGCAAACCAGAAAAGTAGTGAGTCCAGCACTCCCATACCCAGTAGTTCGATGTCTGCACTTTAAAGTACCGGTACTGTGGCAGGCTAAATTGACCGAATAAGTACACAATTCGGAGGCATACACGATAAAGATTCCCAATTGTCGTAAAGCTCCGAACTGACCTTTTCCTATTTCTTATAGCCAAAATAATTTGTATGTAACTCCACTTTTACTGCCCCTACTCACTCCCTATCTCTCCTTCAGTACTCGTACACCATAGGGCTCTTTTTTCACTATTCTACGGTACAGTCCGTCGGGTGCGCGCTTAAGAGATCTCGTTAAGAAAATGACGGGATCTAGAAAGTATTCTTCCTTAACTAGAAATAAATTACTGGGGTTTCAGACTTGGACATATTCCACCGATTTCTTGGGCGCCCCGGACCAAGGGATAGCAAACAAAATCTGGTTGGACCCCGATTTCCCTGCTCTCGCTGTTCATTTTAGCCAGGGATTCACTTTGTCTAAGTTCACCATAGCCACGTGCAATTGTAATTTCTGGGCCGGATAACAACAAAACATGCGGGGAAATGAAATAAGCGCTTATAAAGTTAGCCCGGTAAATCTGAAAGCATTTTCGCCATTCCCATTTGACCCAGCCCCATAAACCAGATCCCTGAAGAAAACCAAAGAAAGAACCAAAGGACTTAGAAACATGAGTGGGATAACTGTGGGCAAAGATTGTAGAAGAAAGGGTGTGATTGGTTGGACAATCTAGGATGACGCTAGCTAAGGATAGGCTAGGAGATATCAATCTCCAAGAAGCCAACCTCCAGAAGCGCGATGAACTCTGAACAAACACACCATCAAACAAAACATTATAATCCTTAGTGATTTCAAACTATCCGGAACCATTGCGATCGCCAAAAACACTGCGTCCTATTCCCTATGCAGCATAAGGGGTGAAACAATACTCGGATACCAGGGCTAGTCCGCGAACACAGGGCTGACAAAGCTAAGGACGATATTCGGAATAGCGCACGCACTAAGGAGTGTGGGTTGAAAACCAGAAGAATTCCTCGAACGCTTTCTGCTTTACTATTGGTTGAACTACCTATTCACGGTTTCTATCCCTTTAACTGTATTCAAGCACTGGCACTAAGTGCGGGTCTAGCTGGTAGCAGAAAAGATTGGAGGTGAAGTAACTAAAGAGAGCAAAGTTAAGAATATCTGTGACAACTATGATGTAAGTAT